>JAABUJ010000958.1_pt1 | contig 47883 bp, 41 predicted proteins | sample 5559131 | NCBI WGS metagenome assembly JAABUJ01 (sample SAMN10711875, study PRJNA513366) | rock metagenome | isolation source: Antarctica rocks | place: Antarctica: Victoria Land, Mt New Zealand nord | collected 2016-01-07
GTTTTATGCAAACTATTTGTTTATTGTGATTTTAACATCAAAACACTGAATTTGAGTGTGATTTTCAAAAAAAAGTTGCAAAAAGTTCTGAGCGAACCGAGGAGCCAACATTCTAGGAATTGCTGTACCTGGTCACGGGTAAAGCTGGGCCGGATAAGGGCGCGCGATGAGGCCCAGTGGTCGCCATCGGTGTCGAATATGCCCTTTCCCAACAGTGGTTTGAACAGTTCAAGGCGGTGGCTAATCCTTGAATTTATGTGACAGGATTGTCTTAATGTTTTCCGGCTCCACGGTCACGATTGCACGTCTTTGCAGCTCCTTTACTGTAAATGTGTTGCCGTAGACGCGGAAGAGCTCGCAACTCCTTTCAAGAATTCTGTGCTGCCTAAGAGCGCGGATAGTCCCGGGTATTGTATCGAGTCCCAAGAAAGGATCCTTATTGAAGGATCTCGCCACTGCTTGGCAACCGTGGCCGCGTGCGAACTGACGGCGGATGAAGCAACGCCTGATGGACACGCATGCGATAGCTCCCAGCGCAGCGACCAGCACAAATACAAGCTTTGGATGGAAATCCAAATACATCTCCATGGCCATTGCACAGATAGCACCACCAAAACGAAAGGGGGAGGTAGGGTCGGGCAGAATAAGATAGGGCGGGCTGTCGCAAGGCTTGATCAGAACAGAGTCTCATCAGAGAGCGATCAGGGAATCTTGCTGTGCCACATGCCACGCAAGTCGATGCGCCCAGTCACATGAGAATACAGTCACGTGGAAACCACCTGTTAGAACAAGAGAAAACATGTCATTGGTCACAAGGGCCTTCGGGCGGCGCTCTATTATCACGGGAAATTCGATACTGAGCTCTTCCCCACTGAATGAGATTGTGTGCAGCTGGCAGCCATTCTTCTGTTTCTGGCGTACACCAGAGCCAGGCCTGATGCCATAGGTAGTGGAGAGTGCCTGCAAGGGCATCCGCCCCACAAATGCTGCACTGCACTACCAAGATGTGAAGCTGATGCTTCTGTGCCCTTTGGACAGGGAACCTCTACTGATGATGAAAGTGACCATCCTCTTGAACAAGGGCAAACGCAAGCGAAAACGAACTGTGTTCTCACCTTGCCCATCACTTCACAAGCTGTTCGCCGACCTGATGTCTAAGAAAACATATGACTCTCTATGAGAACTGTGCCTGCCTGGCCATGTGCCCCGTCACCCATCTTGCGGCCCTCACATTTGCGGACAACGCCTTTCATTCTTGCCTCGCAGCTGCGGGACTGACACCGCAGACAACGCACGTTCTCAACATTCCTGACGGAAGAATCATCATTGAGCTCAGCTTCTGTGAAGTGATTCTGAATGTATCGATCTTTTGACGTTCAGAGCGACGCCTGAAGGATCTGTTCATTGACTTGGTGAGAGCTACCTCATGGGGATTTCCTGTTAAGCAACACAAAAGGGCTTGACAGAAGGGCCAGTTTCAAGCACCCTTTCAAGCCATACACACGAAAGCTCGTTCCAGTATGGCATCGGCAGCCAGGATTACGCATACCCACACTGGACAGTTCGATCAAGTCACTGCTCTGAGCCAGCAGATGCTCAGCGACCAGCTGGCTACTCTTGAACTCTGTCAGCAATCTGAAGACCTTCGAAGTTGGTCCTCAAACATGGGGCAAATACACGTGCTCATTCAAGGACGCGCAGCTCGATCCTTGCCATTGCGTCATACCCGTGGAACAGAACGACTACTCCTCCGTTCGTTTCTGTGCAAGGGGAACCGGGGTCGAGCGGGACAAGTTTGTCATGCCAAGAGTGCTGCCAGATTAATTTCAGGTCCGGGACGTTTTCCCTGGACAAAGCTGCCGATTCGCGTCGTGGTGTGCCAGCTGAGCACAGAGACTACGAGGTGAATGGATGGGTTATCTGTTTCATTATCAGATTGTGTTTCATTATCAGATTGGGTGTGAATACCTTGAACATTCCAGACACCTACTACATTGTGCAGACGGCTGATATCACACAGGTCTCGCCGATGTTGACAAGAGCAAGCTTTCTGATGTAAAAGCAAACCTCATATTGTCGGCGACTATTCGTTTCAGCACCTCTACCTCGATTTCACCAGTAGTTCTTTCACTAAGGTAGTAGGCGGGTCCAAATTCAACGGGCGATAGCTTCGGATATCGCTCAATTCCAGATGTCACAATCGCACTTCGGTAAGTACAATTTCGAACAGGACTTTCCTCGCGACTTTCAGAATGCATTCAAGCTTGGCATCATGAGGTACGTACCGCCGACTAGATCTACACCACGTGTTGAGTCCTGAGTCTGACATTTCTCATAGTTGGCTTGAATCTCTGCATGAGAACGTCAGCAACATCTGCTATCATGGAACTGCAAACTCGTCTGCGTCTTATGAGATACTACTGTACATCTGTTGGACACACGACTTACGCCCCTTTAGTGAGCCCTATCGATCCTAGATTTCCGGTGGAGGACGTTCTTTTCCAAACATCTCCTTTCAAAGACCCTTCCGGCAACAGCGCATCTGGGAAAGACTACGCTCGCAACGCCCTGCTTTACCTTGAAACCTGCATACTTCCTGCACCGTCACGAGCTCCTTTTCACTACCGAATCTCACTACAGGCTAAAGACATGGAACCAACAGGCTCTCATTCCAAACGACACCTAATACGTTACCTTACTCGAAGACTCTTGCCCCCACTCCCATGCTTCTTCATGATGCCAACCTTCTGTCCTACCTTAGCGTCGAAGTCCGCATTGAGTTCACGACGAAACTCGTTTTCCAATCCGTTTCGCGAGGTGTTCTCAGCATCCAGACCCACTTCCCAAAGAGGACAAGCCGTATGACACGGACTTGGAGTCCGCCGTCTGGACGAAAGTTGACAGTCATGCCACTTCCATCTTCGAGAAAAACCCGGAAGACCAGCAGGCCGCGATCAAACAGCAATATATCGACGGGATGGGGGGCACCGAATGGTTCACCGAGCGCCTGCAAAGCGTGCTGAAAGAGCATCGCTGGGTTTTTCCCGGCAACGGCACCTTCTCGTTCTCGGATCCATGTTTCAACGTGAACGGCGACCTGCTGTGCGCACTGGCTTACGATGGGTATGTCCTCCAAGTTTGCATGTCTTCTGTCCTGGTGAATTACGGACTTATGGATTCGACTGTAGACTCTCGAAGCCGCCTCTCACACAGGGCATCGGTGCCGCGCCATCTATCCCAGTGGCTGAAGCGCCACCTGCCTCTACATTCGATTGTACCATCGAACGCTAAAAAAAAGAGAGGAGGAATGAGAAAGGAGATGGAGCCTTCCTCAACAGTATAGGTGAACAGGAAGATAATTCAGACCCATGCTTTTCGCACCATCGCCGTGTCTGTTGCCTTTGAAAGCATTCCGTCCTTTCCTTGTCGAACCACCATAAACGGCCGTTACGAATGGTCCTCACCACGGAGCCGATCTCAAACGGGTTCAGACGCCCAACCACGCTGCCCACTCTGCTCGTACAATGACAAACATACTTGTTTCCTTTACGCACGCAAGCCTTATAGCCACCTTGTTAAAATACATGGCCTGATCACATTCGTAGACACGTCCGGCCGACGTTTAAACAGAGCACTGTATACTGCAAATGCGTCCCTTCGATGACCGCTCGCTTAAGCCCTAACCCAGCTACTGCGTGAGAACAGCCTATCCTACCAACCTACTGTAGATATGTAGGTACTCCGGACGATCTGTAGCCGCGTGAAAGCCACCAAGAAGCAGAAGCATGATGGCTGAAGATCTGGAAGCTTGTGAGTCGACCTCGGCCTCGGTCCCAGTGACGGATGGGTCGAAGGCGTCCGTTTCGAATGCACCGCGCTGCAAAGAGACACCGTGTAACCACATTTTCCAAAACAGCACCACCGTCCAACATTAAAGTATACCAAGTTTGATACCGAAGAGTGCCAACACCAAGGCTCGAAAACCCGTCGGAAAGTAACATTCTGGTCTCAGGCGCAAATGAAGGCATGGACAAACGTTACGTGGGTCCGAAACCGGGAGCCGCTGGGGTGGGCGTCTCGCGGGCGCTTGCTCGAAATCTTACATACATCGGTGGAGAAAGGAACACAACATTTCAGATGAGATGACGCACTGGCGGCGCCTGCATTCTCAAACGTACGGTAGTGTGAGGCTGTGCTGGAAGTTGTATTACTATCGAGTGAAGGGCTTGAAGGGAGAGAGAGAGGGATCTACGACTGAGACTGCGACCCCTGCGGCGGCACCATGTCGATGCACTTTAGCAGAATCGTCATCACAATACTGGACGCTAGATGATTGCTGGATTGTCCTTTCTAGCTGAATGTCGATGTCGGTTGAGCTATTCGTGGCGTTCCATCGAATCGATCTCGCAGGGGGGCGTGAGTCGGATCCCAGCAAGGATTGATATAGACTGACCGTTTGCGGCCGTTTGGATATGGCGATCTGCAAGGCAACGTCTAAGTTACTGCGTAGGTAGGCGGGGAATGTCTGACACCCTTAGGCGACTCTGCTGTGGCTGGTGCGAAGGTGGAAGGGTGGAGGTGGCACCCACAGCCACATTTCACAAGCCACCTACTCGAATTCCACCGAGGCAACTTACCGCCACCGAGTCAGGAGATCTTTGTCAGCAGTCAATCCCATCCCCACCATTCTTCATGGCGGCGCAGCTGGTACGGCCGTCGAGTCGGAAACCGCGGAGTAACAGGTTGTCTTCGGCATGTGCGTGGCATGGCTGAGAGTCTGCGGTCCTGACCGGATGCTCGTAATGCGCAACGGGCATGACTTCTCATTACTACCCCAGACCGAGCGCACTACAATAGGTCCCTGCGCCAGACGCGTCAAGCGAACTATCCGTCATCAACGTCTCGTGGTCGTGATTATTCGCTGAGGTCGTACATGAGGTCTGCATATCTCGTGCACATCTTGGCTGACCGGTCATAGTCCCCTCGCCGCCACCGAAGAGAATCGTCAGCACGAGACGGCCTCTCATCCGGTCTTGTCGTCCACTCAGGCCGGTGACTCTTCGCCATCTCATACTGTAGTTCGTAATCTAATATTCCCCCGTGCAGCCCCGCATGGCCGGGACTACCCTCCCTCGCATGACGCCCAACCATCTCTTCTGGAGACTGACTGACTGACTCTGTTTGGGGGTCCTTGCAGCTCACCTGGAACGTGTCGCAGGTTGAACGGATCGGGAAGCGTTGAGTTGGGGTGTTGGGGTGCAAGGGCGACGCAGGGGCAGGGACGATCACTGATTGGATCACCCGGCCTGTACAACCACTCCAGTCAGGCATACCAGTCGTTTCTCATTCCTGAACAATCTTTAGATGAAGGTGCAGCGAGCTAAAAGTAGTTCTCCCTCATTCGGCTGAGAAGAGGACTGTCAGGCTTCTCTGTTGGGTCAGATCTAACGCCCTGATTGGATACAAGCTGGTCCATGGGAAGGGACGGTGAAACGCGTTTGAGAGGAAGGGTGGGGGAGGGGGAAGGCTTTAAGCTTGTCGCGCCCGGGTGTTCTGAACGCGCGCTAAACCCAAACGCTAGTACTGATTAGTACAAGCGACTGCCCTTTCCCTTTCTCGTGCGGATACCCTTGCCCAATGATTTCGCAGTCATCCACCGACAGCCACTCGGCCCCAGCTGTACAGATGCAGGTGTAGCGTCCAGGTGCAAATACGGAGGAGTGGGTGAAGAGTGGCAGGAGAGTACCTTCGTACAGTATTAAGGTGGTCACTGACTGGCTCCTGTGTGTTCATTTCTCTGTGTTCACATGCATAATTACTTCACTTTATCCTGTATGGTTATGTTATTGTGCAGGGCTGGGGGGAACCCCAAATACCTTAAGTATCCTCCTCGCCTCGCCTTCTGCTTTCCACCTCATTCGAAGCCTTGACCAGTCCATTTCATTATTCTCATTCACCACTGTTATCATTCCTTCCCCCCTCTCTATTATTATTGTTGTTGTCTCCTTGCTGGCACGGTGAATTAGAATAATACCTGACTTCCTCTCTCTTCTTTGCCTTCCTTTCTCTATCACCGAACTGTAAGCACATCGAAGAAACCCCTCCAATCGTCGTACCTCGAGCACAGCCTGGGGCTATCACACCACCAAGAGTCATCTTAGCCTTTTGATACTGCCCAACTGCGGCACCTCCGAGCCTTTGACATATCCCACCTTGACGGTAGACTTGTCATCAACCCTTTGCGCCTTCTTCAATAAGCCGAGACAGCTTTATCTCCGCCGGACGGATAGCTACTGCCAGAAACGACAATAATAATATCTAACGACCCCGACTTGACTCGACCGTTCTACCGCTTACTCAAGAGACACGATCAATCCTTTCAACCTCACGACTATATCTCCACGCATTTACGACTCAAGCCTTACGACCCTTGAAGGACGCTTAATCTAATTCGCCCCACACGGTAACACGATCAAGCACACCCTTCACTCAGCCTAGCACAGCACCAAGGCTACACTGCCGATAGCCTGTCTGTGATATTCATCGCCGAAGGGACTCACTTCAAGTCACAGCCCAACACCGGTACCCTCAAGCAACTCTTAAGTCAGGCCCGACCTTTCTCCCATCAAGCTCATCTACGACAATGTCTTCCCCCTCGAGAGCCCAGAATGAGGGCGCGCTAAACCATTTCATCATGCTGCCCGTGTCGCAAGATATGGTCAGTTACCTCGCTCAGAAAGCCACCTCTGTCATTCGGTGCAAGCAGCAATCCTCTACCAGCAACCGAGACCGAGAACTGCCACCGACACCACCGGCCACGCCACCACAAGACTCGGCTCCACGGACGTCACAACAGGCACCACTACCGGCCTTGACGACGTTTATACAATCGCTCGTCGACCGCTCACACGTTCAGGTTCCCACACTGATGACATCCCTCGTCTACCTCTCACGTCTGCGAGACCGTCTCCCACCGGTCGCCAAGGGCATGCCATGTACCGTGCACCGCATCTTCCTCGCTTCGCTCATCTTGGCGGCCAAGAATCTCAACGATTCAAGTCCGAAGAACAAGCACTGGGCGAGATATAGTTGCGTCAGGGGCTACGAAGGCTTTGGTTTCTCGGTTACAGAGGTCAACCTGATGGAGAGGCAGCTTCTCTTCCTCCTCGACTGGGATCTCCAAGTCACCAACGAAGATCTCTTCACGCATCTGGAACCCTTCCTCGCTCCCATCAGAGTCAAGATCCAATACAAGCAAGAGAAAGACGAGATGAAGCGTCTGGTCCAGGTCCGTGAACGGGAACTTCGAAAGCAACAGCAACGCGTTCTCGACGACGCTATGCAAGCCGAGCGTCGTGCCAAACTCGACCTGCAGGCCTCTGCCCCACTGCCGTCGATGGGGGTCTACGACTCGCCAGCAAGCTACTGCTCGCCGTACAGCCTCAGCAATCAGGAGCATTGCCCTTCGCAAACGTCACTGGTCTCGCAGCCGACATACCCGCAACGACCTCGCAGAGCAAGAGAGGTTAGCTCCCGTCAACGCTCCATCTCGCCCCCTTCGGCTCTCGACGTCCCGGGTCTCGCGAGAAGCGGCACGGCGGGTACGAACGCTTCATCCCGTTCCTCCTCCGCCTCGCCCTCGTTCCGAGGCACGCCGGCATCAAGCGTCTCCTCATACATGGACGAGACTTACATCCGCAACGACGACGCGAAATACGCCTACTTCGCTACGTCAACGACGGATAGCCCCTCTACATCATACGTGCACATGACACGCCCCACTCTCAAGGCTCATCAGCTCAGCTACCAGAACGACGAGAAACCGGCAAAGAAGCCTCGCACGACGGGCGGTAGTGGCGGCGGGAGTCTCATCAGTCGATTTCTAAACACCGCTACGGGTGGCTATGAGCGGGCCACGAGTGCCAGGGCCAGACCGACACTCGTCTAGTTCTGCCCATCACGGCTCATATTTCCCCTGTACAGAGCTGGCCCTCTCAACTCACATGCAGGGCAAGGCCGGGGTAGAACGGAACCCATCCATAACTTAGACGACTTTCTTTTTTTTTTATCTTTCCTTTATCTTTTCCCACGATCAAATCAGATCATATCATATCAGCCACACGACAACAGAACCGCAACGGCTCACATCCGAAATGAAACTCATGTCTCCCTTTGCACGCTTTCCTTACCTTACAATACCCCGAACGAACGTGGCACGGTTTTCCTTATCTCATCTTAGACGGTTTTGCTTCCCTTGTTCAGACAAACAGACAGACAGACAGACCCTACTGGCTAGGTTCGATCGTCTTGGAGCGGCTGTCACATCAGCTTGGGCATTTTACACGGCGTTTGACCTGGGTTCCTGTTATGGGCTGGCTACTATCTATTGGGTATTGCCTACGGTTAGGGAAGTGATCATTGCATTGGGTTTCTGGTTCGGCTCGGACTTGAACTTTGCTGAGAACGGAGAGTGGATTGGGATGGATTTTATTGGGTTGGATTGGATCGAAATGGGTTGGGCACCAGGTCGCTTTGACGGGGCCTCAGTCTGTTAGGCCTAGGACAGGACAGAACAGGATAGCTTTAGCCTTTCTCATTCAGATATCCCGCTATCGCATTCATAATCGTGATTACCGTCCCTCTATGCCCTGTCACTCGCTGCCAGTTGATGTGTACGAGTCCGAGTCCGAGTCCGAGTCTAGCGACCCTAACCTCCCCCGTCCCATTCCGCTCTCTTGACAACAATCGAACAAGGCAATCAGTGTAGACTCATCTGTCCAACGAGAGAAATAGGGGGTTCCTGCACATGCATGCATGCAGTCCCATTTCGACATTCGTTGTGCCTGTGCTCTGTGCTGTGCATGGCGTTACATGACCATGAACATGCATAGGTGGGGCCTTGCATCGAGTACCTTTGTGTATGATTAGGGGACCGGGAATCTATGAACGGAAAGGGGTCCTTTGCGCGTTGTGATGGTACGAAGTAGCCCAACATACTGTGGTTGTCAACTTGCCACGCCACACGATGCCACGCTACGACGCCCGACTTATTATAGAGGTTGGTCTCTGTCGCTCGTCCACGTACGTAGCTTTCATTTCGTAGTTGTAGCTTACGGACTGACTGGTACGGTACCAGGCCTGTGCATGCCAACAATTTAATAGAAGGAAGAGGAGATGGAAAGAAGGGTCAATCATGAATTCGTTGATGGTCTAGAACAGGGAAGGAAGCGTAGATCTACCACACCAACTATCTGAGATAAAGAACGCTTGTGTGGGACATTCTGTTCTTCACTACATTGACGCTGGTGCGCACAGCATGTCCAGGGCTCAAGACAAGGGCTATCTGTAATGGAAACTGCACGCTATAAGGTGTAGAGCATGGGCAAGCACCTATGAAAAGCTGGGTAATCTGCCCGCTGGGCCACGCCCTCCTCAAGGGCTGCTACTCGACGACAGGTCTACTTCAGTAGTGCCTGTATAGGACCAGTGCAGCCTATGACTGCCGGGTTCACCGCTGCCAACCTTAAACAGCGTACCGAAAGGGTGCCGTGGCACCTGAAACCTGTCCTTGGTTTAGAATGCAGTTCCAATGTTGATAGTGGATGTTACTGCAGCCAGGGTCTGTGGTTTGTTGGTATCGGCCGAGTATCACGTTGGATTGCACCACCTATGGAATGAAATCAGCGTAATTCCATTTGCTAATGTCGTAATTCAGTAAAATGATGTTAGGAGGATAAGGGTATCAGATCTGAAGCCCGGTCAAGGGCAAGTCTCATCAATGCTATGTAGCTATGTCGACCGTCGTGATAAAAGATGATCATCATGGAAAGGATATTGGTGGGTTGTGATGAGGTTGCTAGCTTACCATATATTGTTGACCCAGGTGGATGAATGACGCCCTGATGTATCTTCGGACCTCGTAACTTGCTAGCATCTATATCAGCCTGTGCTCTTATTGTTTCTACGCTGGAAAACATGTTCAATCATCTTAAGGCTGGTTCAGTACAGACAGTCTCGTCTTCGGCGGCGGTCAAGCCGGCTTGGACATATGCTTGTCATTGATGTAGGTCGAGATCATCATAGAAAAGAAGAAATGCTAGAGAGTATGCGGGATATCTTACCAACAACATGCCTGCACCGTAAGCTGGGCGAAGTCAAACGAGGCAGACGTAGAATCTAACGTAGGTAGAGGACTGGATGCGCCTAACTCACGTCTGAGAACTGTAAATAGTCAGCTGGTGCTCTCGAAACACAACTCGGTGCAAGGACGGTGTGTGGCACGATCAGAAAAGCATGAATGGTATATAATAAAGAGTGTCTACATCGGAAACCCGAATCAGACTCGTCATCTAGGTGTTCATCATGTGATAAATAAGGCTAGAGCCTTGGTGAGCGCCAGATGACTCACCGGCATTGTGGTAATCCCGGATCGGACTGGCGGCTTGTTGATATCAGCCTCCGACAACCGCTGCTTTGACCGCCTAAGCAGTCCGGTCAGCTTTCAAGACCTTCCTGTTGAGCTAGTTCGTATGCTGGTAGTAACATCGCTCTTCAGTGGGCGAGGTTTTCTAGGCCTGCCACAAAAGGGCATATCCTTTCACAAACCAGTCACGAACTTGTCGACGACTGTCGGAGCCCAGTGCCATTCATCCTTGAGAGCGTGGGTGTCTGATAAAAGAAACAGCGGTGGTTGCCGTACCTGATCTCTCGGGCGGTAAGAAGTGTTGCCAACCATGATAACTTCCTAGCTCAGACTAGAGTACGTTAGCAACTCTGTAGGAATGATGTTGCCCGTGTCAAAAGTAGAAGGTGATTCAGAGCTCAGTCTAAGCCATTTGGTGACTTCAAAAACCGGTAAAGGTTTCAGTCGGTAATTTCCAGCGTATATAGTTGTATCAATTGATCATCTTCGCCCTCGATAATGATGTCGGAAAAAGGGAACTTAAAGATAGGGTAGAGGCCATACCTGCGAAGTGCTATCGCGTCATCCCGAAAGGCGGAAGTGGTCTGGAAAAGAGCATTGCTCTATGCAGGAAGGAGTCTTGCTATCTGAATGCCGTTAGCTATTACTCGGCAGTCTAGTCAACATGTAACGCCAGCGATTAAAGGTAAGTTAAAAACATATCAGACTGACGTGTGCAATATGAGTTTCATTCCCCTCGAGGTCAAAGACTCTAGTTATGCGGTTTAAACAAATCATCAGAGAGGCATAGACGAAACATTGATACCAATAGAAGAGAGGACTTACTTCTAGCAATCCATCCCAGGTGCTACAGGTGTCCACACCATCGGATGGAGTGGCGATGGTGATGGTAACGATCCTACGAGCATGATGTTCGTGATGCAGAGCAAGAGGTTTTCGAAGGTAACATATTTCAAAACAATTTCGCTTAATCGGTGAGCCGCTAAGTTAGCCTTAAGTAAGCACGTGATGCGGCTTTCGCCCTAGCTGACGTCGGGGGAATCCGGCGCGGAGTGGAAGATAACCCGGATAGGGATAGGATTAGGATTAGCGAGGGGCATGAGTAGCTTCTTGCGGGGCAGTGGAAAGTTGAGATCATCGTCAGTGGACGTAATAAGAATGATGGGTGCCCGTCGGCAGTGGCTCATGGGACGGGGAAAAGGGGAGGTCTGAGATTTGACTTCGTTCGACAACTTCATGCTATGCTACTACTATACTCATCATACTCAATCTGATCTTCTCTTCAGCTTAGCACATTTCGCATTGCTCGACGTGCCACGAAGCAACAGACAATCTGACTGCCGAGGCATCCAAGCACTACCTCCTTCACACCGAAACAATTGACGCCTTCTCCGTACACATCCTTTGAAGATCCTCCCAGCCTCGAAACCATAACTCGTCCACCATGGCGACGTCCAACGGCGGCAATGGCGAGGCCGCGCCCATCAGCAACGAGAAGATCAACACCGACATCGTCACCCTAACCCGCTTCCTGACCGAAGAACAAGGCAGACACCACGAAGCCACCGGCGACTTCACGTACACACCCCCCTCCCCCCCAGTACCCCACATACCAAGCACCACTGACCGCCAAACAGCCTCCTTTGCCACGCCCTCCAATTCTCCTTCAAATCCATCGCCTACTACATCCGCCGCGCAACGCTCATCAACCTCACCGGCCTCGCCGGCTCCTCCAACACCACCGGCGACGAGCAAAAGAAGCTCGACGTCATCGGCAACGACCTCTTCGTCAGCGCGATGCGCACCTCGGGCAAATGCCGCGTCCTCGTCTCCGAAGAAGAAGAAGAAGCCATCATCTTCCCGGACTCTCCGCACGCCCGGTACGCCGTGGTGTGCGACCCGATCGACGGCAGCTCGAACCTGGACGCCGGCGTGTCGGTGGGCACCATCTTCGGCATTTTTCAACTACCCGAGGGCGCGAAGGGCTCCAAGGAAGACCTGCTCGTGCCCGGCACCGAGCTCGTCGCCGCCGGCTTCACCATGTACGGCGCCAGCGCCCAGCTGGTCATCACCATGCGCGGCGGCTCCGTCAACGGCTTCACCATGGACAACGCCCTCGGCGAGTTCATCCTCACCCACCCGGACATGCGCATGCCCCGCGCCCGCGCCATCTACTCCGTCAACGAGGGGAACAGTCTGTACTGGGAGGAGCCCGTCAAGGAGTACTTCAACAGCCTCAAGTACCCGGCCAAGGACCCCAAGACGGGCAAGGAAGGCAAGCCGTATAGCGCCCGCTATATCGGGTCCATGGTCGCGGACGCGTATCGGACGTTGTTGTACGGTGGCATTTTCGCGTATCCGGCGGATAAGAAGAGTCCGAAGGGCAAGTTGCGGATTCTGTATGAATGTGCGCCCATGGCGCTGGTGTTCGAGAACGGTACGTGCCCCTTCCCCCCACCAACCCTTCCTTTCACTTTTTGGATGAGAAATATGTGGCTGACTGATCCCGCGCCTCGGGGTTAATAGCGGGCGGACAAGCAATCAATAGCCGGATGGAGCGCATGCTGACGGTCGTGCCGGAGCATATACACGATCGATCGGGCATCTTCATGGGGAGTTACGACGAGGTGCAGAAGGTCATTGATATACACAATTCGCACACAAAGTCAAAGTAAAGGTTAGGATGTAGGGGATGCTAGGGCTTGGCGATGTGGGCGTCTTCAGAGTTTTGTATATACGAGACACAGTAGTGAACACACATAGCGCACGGTACTCCAGCGTGGCAGATGATGAAAGTATATAATCGAACAACGTCACGACAGTATGACCCAAGATCCATACCCCCATGACTCCCAAAAGCGAAAAGGTGTAACAGCATAGGGTATCGTCACGCACGACCATGCTCCGTGCTCCAAGCTCCTCTTACTCCTCTACTCCTCCTCATCATCCCACCCGCCCCTCTCAACCAACCACTCCCTCACCCTCCCCTGCACGCCATCCATCTCCTCGCCCAACGCCTCCCGCCACAACCCCTCCAACGTCCCCACCTTCTCCTTCAAATCCCTCGTCAATCTCTCCTCCTCCTCGGCCCGCACCTCCCTCACATCCCTCTCCACCCCACCATCCGACCCCTCACCCGCCACGACCCGCCGCGTCCTCATCACCGAACACCCCGCGTTCATGACGCCGGACTTGATCTCGTGCAGCAGACACAGCAGGTTCGTCTGGCTCTCGATGAACTGATACGTCGACTTCTGCGCGTGCGAGAGCAACGAATAGAGGTACTGCAGCGGGTGGTCGGCGTAGCCCGGGTTGTCGTCGAATTCGTCCGGTGGGATCTGGACGTCGAAGCCGCGCAGGTCGGCGGGGATCTTCTGGAGGACCTGGAGCAGGGAGGGGGCGATGTCCCAGAAGGCGGACAGCTGGACCTCGACGCCGCGGACGACGTTGGATTCGACGACGTCGTTGAAGGCTTCGAAGCGCCGGAGCGTTTCCTGCTCGAAGGAGAGTTTGCGGTCCAGCGCGTCGGTGGCGAAGAAGGCTTCGGCTTCGGCGAGTTTGCTTTCGTTGCACGCTTGCTGGTAGGGGAGGATGACGATGGCTTTGTATTTGTCGTTGCGCTCGCTCAGGAGGTCGTATATTTCCCGGTGGAGTTGCTCGCGGGTCTCGAAGAGCCATTTCAATTGGGTCAGTTTCTCGAGGAGCTCGGGTTGCTCGTCGCCTTCTTCTTGCGTGAGGTTCGGGCTTCGTTCTTGGGCGTCGTTGAAGAGCCGGCCACTTAGTTGGTCGAAAGATGCGGTTGCTTTGGCGATTTGTTCCGAGAAACGGGCATGAAGGGGGCTGACGACGGACGTTTGGTATTCGTCAAACTCCACCTGTTTTCGTTGCTTCTCTTTCTGTAATTCCTCTTCGTCAAGCTTGCTCTCTGCTTCGGCTGCGTCGGCATAGGACATGGTACCAGCATCGATTTGATCTCGGATTTGTGCACGCAGCCCGCTCCTTCGACTCGAAGCTTTCTGCTGTGCTTCCTCTCGCAACATAGTGTTTTTTGACGCATTCTGTTCCTTGATGTCAGTAACATTGCTGAGATCACTCAAAGACCGCACAATGGTCCTGATCGATGCCAGTTCAGGGTGACTGTTGTTAACCGCTGGATGATGGCGAGGGTAAGGTGGTGGTAGAGTCACAAGTCTAGAAACGTCTAGTTTCCTCGAATCCGGGGTCAAAGACGCGGATCCCGGCGTCAGCGGACCGAATGGTGGTGGCGGTAGAGAAGACTCTGAATCTTTCCACTCAACCTTCTCTGGCGGATACTCATGTGGACCGTAGGTCCTTCGCCCACTTGGTCCAGCAGTTACTCGACTCATGTTGCTCGATGACGAGTTGCTCTCAAGGAATCCGGACTGGGGCAGATCGAGAGAGCTGCGCGAGACACCCATGTATTTTGACTCGCGTTTCGTTCTCTCGATGCCTCGAGAGCCTCCATCGTGCTTGGACCCACTTGAGTTGCTCTCCCACCATCGACTTGGCGCTCTTCCCCTCGATTCCATCTCATCTAGACCGGTGTCAATGCTCATGCTCGCTATCGGTGACAAAGCCGGCACATAACCGTTCCACCAAGCAGATTCAGGACGACCCTGAGCTCCGCCGCTCGGATTCAGTCGCGATTGCAGTTCGCTCCTCTGAGGATATGATAATCTTTCCGGTTGTGGCCCTACCGCTACTTCGGAGGGCTCGCCGTCGGATTGAAATCTCAATATATCTTCGAAGAATATAGAAGTCGCAGGGCTCATATCCTCAAAAACTTTCGCATATCGTTCTCTCCTGACTTTAGTCTCGGTGAAGATATATCGTACAAAATGTTCCATGTTCTCGCGCTCACTTCTCGACGTAGCCTCTTTCTCGACGAAAGCTCCATGCCGGTCAATGGCACGCTGCCTGAAGGCTTCGGCACTTTCCAACGAACGGCTTTGGCCAACTGACTGTCGGCTTGATGGTCCCGATGGGTTGAGAGGTGGTTGGATAACATTCGGGTTCGGCACATGTAAAATATGGGAGACAGGTCGTGCTTGGTTACCAGGAGGTGCAAGGCGAGATGGGTTGTTCAGATATTCTCCATAATGCTGTGGAGGAGTGGTCGGGAGTGACTTTGGCGGCAGCGGTGGGGAGTTTTCATTGGGGGAGATGTGAGAGAAGGACTTTGCACCAGGCGAGAACGGCGGAGTGGGTGTTGAACTCTCCGGGAACGAGCCGGAGTTGGTCGAATCCGGATGGGCAGTACAATTCGACGAGGGCAAGGACAATCCTGCACCAGAAGATTGTGTCGACGGTGCGCTGCTCAATGCTGCTTCTGGGGATTGTAGACTTCGTCCGCTTCTCGGTGTCGACTTGGTCACAGTACGGCGCCTTGAGAGGTTAGTGCCGCCCTGAGGCAGAACCAAGTCTGAAGGTTTGACACTATCCATAGCCTCTTGCCAAGGATTGCCGCTTATCGATACGGCGCTTTCGTCGCCTAACCTTCCCTCTCTCCCATTTCTGCTCTCACTTCTCCTTTCTCGAATTCCTTTGGCACTAGAGTTCCGGACGGCTGGGCTTCGGAAAAGCTGAGTATTGCTAGAATTTTGACGAGCGTGGCGAGATTGACGACCATTAGACGAGTTGTTTTGCGGTGGAACGGCTGAGTGCGTATCGAGGCTGGTGATAGCGTCTAAGTTGCTAGGAACGTTACGCGTATCTATGTGCAGCTGTCGTCCAACTCTACTGGCAGGTGCGTCTTGTTGTGATACATCCTCTTCCACCCAGTCTGCCGGCGTTGGCGGTACAGGTCCTAGACTAGTTCCATGGCCAGGTGGGCGTCTAGTCGAGGGTGCCGGAATCGCGGCCGTGAAGCTTCTCCCAGACGCTGAACCATCCGACGACCGGCTCATGCTCTGGGATCGAGTACTCGGTGGAAGCCCTGGCGGCGGTGGAGGTAGCGGCATGCCGTGCTCCCAAGCATCCTGAGCCGTGGATGTGATTCCTGGCCTGCTCGCTCTTGAAGATGGCCCACTCAAGCCTATTCCCCCGGTTGAGGCCGCCCTCCGCGAAGCCGGTGGCCGAGCTGTGGTATCATCGACTGAGGTAGGTTGTGCTCGCGCCAGGGCTGCTGCAGTGTAATGCTGCTGGATATTAATTGCGGTCGGAACGGGCGAGTTGGTGGCAGCTCGTGCCCTGGACGCTAGAGACGAAAGGCTAAAGAGACCTGCTGGTTTGTGGGATGGGTCTCGTGATGAAGACCGAGATCCCTGGCCTTTTGGCGTTGGTGGAGGTGGGAATGTGGTTGTCAAGCCCGGATTTGGCGACATGTTAGAATGCACCAGGGAGAGCGGGGGCGGGAATCTTGCAGAACGGTTCCCAGACGGCGTATCAGGCGAGACTGTAGTTGCCGCACTGGTAGGAGTGTTATACTGGGAGGGATTTGATCCAGGTGAGACTGTATCAGACGGTGAAATTGTTGTACTATTAGACCCTGACAAACCATGACTTTGTTGGGCCCTGCGTGGTGAATATGGAGGTGGAGGAGATGCAGCAGGTCCTATTTCGTATGATAGTCAGTATCTGTTCTGGCCACATTTACCACGACTGTTGCTTACCATCTGATCCTGATCCCCCGGAACCTACGGCTACTGCACGAGACAACTGGCTCCGGTGTCTGGCGTGGAATGCTTGCCCCATACCAATGTTCGGTGAGCCTCCTGCGACAGTGCCCCACTGCTGAGGATTGTACGGTACATTGAAACCGGCAGCAGTTCTCGACGCCATCGGCGACGTTCCTCTCGCAGCTCCACCCGGGGAGTCTGTGAAGGTTGACGGATTATACTGCGAGAATGGGCTGCTTAGAGCCGTCGTTGAACTCGGTGTCTGTGTGGTAAGCCCAAGGCCCAGGCCGTGGTTATGTGTCACGCTCAATGTCGTGGTCAACGTAGGAGGCTGTACAGTATATTGTCGTCGTCGTGGGGTTGGATTTGTCGCTGTAGTCGCTACTGCACCCGGTGGCGGTGGAGTAAGAGCGTACCGCGCACTCATATTGGGGCAGAGAGCACAAAATCTTCAGGTGAGCTGCCGACGGGGGGTTTAGATAATTGTCTCGAAGCGTTTGCGGAAGACATGAAACGCGAGGTGAGTGAGGCAGGCCGTTTTGAATGCGCAAAGTGCAATTGGAGCTCCCAGAGGTCTAACCCCCTGGACACCGGAGGATGTCTATTGTGAGCATACTCGTACTACTGCACAAGATCCCAGGCGAGCCCATAGCTGTCAGATGTCGAATGGTTGCAATTGACGGTAAGAAGACAGGGTCGTCTGCAGCCACACGATGCTATTTTGGTGTCGAGCAGACTGTGCTACATAACAGGTAGTCAGATATGGTACAGTAAGCAGAGCAGAGCAGGACGGCGTGAAAGGGACTGGTGGTGAGCGCGGTCGCACACAGGTCCCGTCGTTGTCTCTCCACATTCTTCATCCTTCATCCACGAATTGGATGGCCGTATTCCTCTCGCTCATGCATTGATCACACCCGCAGTCTGATCATTGGCCAGCCCTCATCACATACACCAGGCGCCGGCGCCTACAATGCTTGGCATTATGCGTAGCGCTACATCTGGTGGGAACGGGACTCCACGACAGTTCGTTTATTTGTTAGAGATGTTTCTTCTGATCAGTACGGGATCTGTAACATAAGTTACCTGTAACTCGATTGATTTGAATGACCACCTTGTGGACCTGGCTGCTCATGCAGTACTTCTTACCAAATTTCGCGTCGGGATTGATACCCTGCTTACCTAATCACCTCCAAACGCGAAACAGTATCGCTCACTTATCGATTGACTCGGCCTCGGCCCTACAAGAGCGGGCCCTGGATGCTTTATGATAGCAACATTTCTATCAGGCAATGCACTCTAGTTCAGGTTGACGCTGAATTAACATCTTGCAACTACATATCATGCTTTTTCTGTTCAATGACAACATTACTGTCGCAGAGCAAAAATGTGTGAAGTGTATGTACTTTTATAAGTTAGTCTAGTCTGTCCGATATGTATACCTAAGGGACTCTCTATATCAGCGAAGCATATAAAGTCTCATCATTCCTCCAAGCTCTCAGTCGCATGCGGTATTTACAACACCAATCCAGCAAGCGCAGCGCTCAACCCGATCAGAAGACCATCCACGAGTTGCTGCACCACTGCCAGTAGGTTGTTGACCACCACAGCCAACGCCAGCAGAAGATTGGAGAGGGCCGCCACCAAGGGTTGTGCAAAGGCCAAGGCTTGAGCTGTAGGACACGTTAGTGTCGAGATTAATAAGTGAAGCTTCGAGAAAACAAGACATACTCAAACCGAGCGCCGAAATGACATTGTTCAAAGCTCCGGAGATGTCCGAGAGGAGAGTGGTGACGGCTCCGGCGAGCGCGGCGACGTTGAGCTGCCTCTCCGAGAGTTCGCCAGCCTCCGGAGCTTTGATATGGATGTGGTGTACCTGCTTCGTAGCATCGGTCACGGCATCGACGATGGAGGAGATGGCGGACTGGACGCTGGCAGCAGCGACGGCTTTCTCGGCCTCTGTGGCGGTGGAAGTAAGGGAGGCAGTGGTGGCATCTGGACATCGATTAGCTCGTTGATGAACGCTACAGTCGAGGCTGATGCAAACGAGACACACTTATCGCGCCGGTCAGTTCTTGGACAGTGGCAAAGAGGGCGCTGACGATGCTGGTGACGTCCTTGTGGTCCTCGCCAGCCCCCTTGGGGCTGGGCAGGGAGAATACACTAACGAAGAGGCCGAAGAAGGTAAATATCAAAGCGGATGAGACCTTCATTGTCGTATGTTGCAAAGGTATGCAGTATCTCAGCTGATGATATAAAAGGAGTAGTAAAGACAGTAGATTCAAGATCCAAGATCAATGCCGAGTTGAACGAAACATTGAGGAATTGACTGTTTATATACTGCGGAGACCCCTGGAAAACAGTACTACTAGGTCCTTCGTCATACTCATGCTCGCCTTGTCCATCGTGTAATAAGGACGCCAGAAGACTGCATATCCCTGAATCTAATAATGTCCCAAGGTGCTAGGAACATATTAAACACGGAACAACCCGTGCGTTGGAGGTACTGTATCCCGACCAGCGAATACTGAGGTCTAAAAGCTATGACAGCGGTGACCAGCAGTGGCGGTGAATATGGGCTTTCCGTCCTTCCTTGACCCAGATATCCGGCAAGACTTGCTAGACCACTGTAAAAAACCTCCGGTAAGGCCATGGATTCTTGTCTGATTACTGTAAAACCGGGAAATTGGATCGAGATCCCCTTGATGATCGACATGTGGCGAATGGCGAAGTAAAAACAACGGACTTCGACTCAAGCTCTCTGGCAACGACCGTTGGCAAGCATGTTCCATGATAGAAGGAATTCGGAATTTTGGGACAACACGTCAATACTCTGCAGTGTGACTTATGAGATTGAGCGAATAACAATAAACGACGATGACTGGAATCCCACCCACAAGGGTGCTTGCAAGGCCTGACGATATAACCCGAAACCGGAAGCGTGGTGTAGCTGCCGGCGACCAGGTTTGTGGGAATGAAAGGGGTACAACTAATCTCGGCCAGCATCACTGTGCGTAACTTACATGATTGTATGGTCGTGGTCCAGAACATGAGTGTGGCCTTGCTCTGTGGCAGTAATTTAGGGATACAACTTGAAAGCTGTGTTCATGACCCCAATCTGGCTTTCACAACGCTGTCGACTACCTAGGTACCCAGGTACAGTACCTTATGTACTGCAAGGTACATTACTTCCATGCTATTGATAGTATCTCCATACGTAATGGCTAGCGTTTCCCGTACAGTACCTACTTTGCCACAACATCTACCGTAACTTATGTGACTGCAGAATGTTTTGTTCGCTGGATGATGCTTTCCAGCACGATTGTCATCACGTAACCGAACGGACGCCTCAGCTTGCAAGCCGAGCAACGCGGAAACTGTAGAAGGTCTAATTTGTTTCGCTAGTGTTCTGAGATAAGGATCGCCAGACTAGAGTTACCTCGCCACGCTCATCCTCTCTCCCTGAGCCATATGACATGCGTGAAAAGGTTGGCCATACACCCATCTGATCGGTTTCATCTGAGAGATCAAAGCCATTATGCTGGAGAAAGCAAGCCTCTATTGTACAGAACCCAAGCCGCATAGTCCCAGGAAAAATCGATTGCTGCAGGATCTTGGGCGAGACATGGAACCGCAAGATCCCGCAGAGAGTGTCCCGTTCGGCCAGAGTTCGGGAATTAGCCGCCTGATCGGACAGATGCGGCGCGCAGAAGTATGTAAAAGCGGAGTAGCAACGAGGTAGTCGGGTGGTTCCATAGCAGTAGCAACGAGATGAAAAATCTGAATCCGAGAGTGGCACCAGAGAAGATGGATTTCCTGTTCCGGCTAAGGTTTGGCCTCTTCCGTATCGGCTCCTTTCGCCGCCTCCTCCGACTTTCCTCCACTACCCGCAGGCGGCTCTGCGTCACCACCCTTGTTCTTAACATATTCGTCATAAACATTCATAGCCTCGTCGACCTTGGCGCGCAAGGCATTATCATCATCGACACTGACAACGATTAGCATAAAACTGATGACCAGCAACGGCATAGACCTTGCTCACAGGCTCAACAACTCCGCGTTATCCATCTCTAAAAGCATGCCGGTGATCTTGCCTGCGAGTTCGGGCTGTTGGGCCTGGATCTTCGGGTAAAGTGCTTCCCCGAGCATTTGCTTTTGATGTTGTGGTGGTGCAGTTGTTAAAGCCTGTAGCGTGAGACTGCCTGCTCCGGTCACATCATCGCGGCCTGGTTGCATGCCTTGCTGAGCCATTTGTGGCATCATCTGACCTCGACCTGGTGGCGGGAAGCGAGCCATCTGGCTTGGTTGCATCGACATGGTACCGCGGCCTGCTCCTTGTGGAAAGCCCGGACCGCTGGCGACGCCACGCATACCTTGCATTGCGGCCATGTTCGGCGGTACGCCCTGGAGGCCTTGCATCGGTCCACGTCCCACAGGTCCGCCGCGACCAAGAGCCTGAACCTGAGCCATCGCTTGAGGGTAGGAGATACCGTTCGGCAGGTTGGATACCCCTTGTGGCATGGCACCGAAGGCCACGGCTTGACCGGGCATGCCGAACGTGTTCGGAGGCATCTGCTGTCCTGCATTGGGAACAGCACGGCCGGCTTGTTGGCCGCCAAAAGCACCCGGGAACTGACCAGGTCGACCGGCCTGAACCCCAGGCATGCCCATACCTGGCTGAGGAATGAACGGCATCCCCCCGCGTCCACCAGCGTTCGGAGGAAGGAAACCCGGCTGCTGTCCCGGCCCATAAAACATCGGAGGTTGCATAAACTACACATGCGGCTTAGTATATCGTACCTCAAAGAGCTTAAGAAGTACGAGTGACTTGCCTGCTGAGGCATACCAGCGGCGGCTGCAACTTGCTGCATCCGTATCTGATTACTTCGGTTTTGGATACTGGCTTCGAGCTGATGATAGTCGGGTTAGCCGTCGCGCAAAGTTTAGACACACGTGCATGGTAAGACTTACTTGACTCTTTCGTACATCCTTTCGTTGAGCCAAAGCCACATATAATGGCTTTCCGTGAACCATTTTTTGGTTCATATCGGTCACGGCCTTCGTCGCCTCGTCAGGGTTGCTGAAGCAGACGAAGCCGAAGCCTTTACTCTTCCCGAGGGCTCTACCAGATTTGGTCTTCTCCTTCTTCTCGCTAACATCCTCACTACTCTCTTTCTCCGTGTCCTTCTCTTCGTTCTCGCCGATCTTCTGATTCTCCTTGTCTTTCTCCTTCTCAGGGGTCACACTTCGGTCAGGATTCGTATCCCGCATCACTTTCGCGGATGTGATGGTACCGTGGGGAGTAAAGAGGTCACGCAACTTCTCATCATCGATGTCGTCTTCGAGGTTTTTCACGTAAAGATTCACACCCTGGTACTTCGAAGCTTTCTCGACTCGAGCAGCCTCGTACTGTTTTCGCAGTTCTTCCTCACGCTCAAACTTCTTCTGGGCACGGCCAACGTACAGAGTCTGGCCCTTGAAATCCTTGTCGTGCAACTCGTCAACTGCTTTTGCTGCATGTTCGTGATTCACGTAGTTGACAAAACCAAACCCACGACTCTTCCCCGTCTCAGGATCGCGTGTCAGTGACGCAGAGGTAATCTCGCCATACTTCTCAAAAAGATCTCGGAATTCTTCGTCGGTGACCTCGGCGTCCACATTCTTCACGTAAATGTTCGTGAAGTTGGCCTTCATCTCGTCATACTTACTCTGGCGATCCTTCTTTGGGATGTGATGACCCACAAAGACCTTCTTGTCGTTGAGCAGCATACCATTCACATGCTTGATCGCATTTGTTGCTGCCTCGGCCGTCTCGTAATGTATGAATCCGTATCCTTTGGAATTACCGAATTCGTCCTGAGCCACCTTGCAGCTGAGAATGTTCCCAAATGCGGCAAACGTGTCGTGCAACGTCTTGTTTTCAATGGCAGTATCCAAATTCTTGATGAAGACATTACCTTGGCCCGTCTTGCGCAGAGCGGGGTCACGTTGGGACCACATGATGCGGCAAGGGCGGCCTTTGATAAGCGTGTAATTGAGCTCCTCCAACGCTCGCTCGCCATCGGCTGTGTTGTTGTAATTGACGTAGGCATAACCGAGCGAGCGACGGGTGAGTGCATCGCGACATACACGGATAGAGGCAACTTGCCCGATGGAGGAAAAGAGTTCGAATAGCATAGCCTCTGTCACGGTTGGGTCAAGCTCGCCAACATAGAGCGAAGCTGAATGAGGTTGGTTTGTAGCACTGTCCGGAACAGCCGAGCTGGGGGTTTGAAGGTTGTCATGATCGGCGTGTGCATCAGCTGAGCCAACGCTGGTATCTATGTTGGTGACATTCGGGCCAGTGCCGTTTGTACCACTGGTAGGCTTGTCGTCTAGAGTCAACTTCTCCAGCGACGGAGAGGTGGTGCTCGTGGTGGCTCCCTCAGTAGACATGTTTATTGGTACTGTTCATAGGATCCGTTAGTGAATGCACAACTGGAAGGACCAGAGGGTTCTTGAAGTGGTGTCGTTCTTTGACAACTTGGGGGCTTGTTATGGAAGACAAAGGGAGATGAACGTACATGTTAGCGAGGTTCCTAGGAGCAACGGTATCTCTTCAGCAAGTTTATGTGCGCAAGTCCTTTAGTCTTGTGGGAAGCAATTGGGTAAGTAGAATTTGAGTGATGCGGACAACGGCGAAGCTCTGTAAGGGATCTGGAGAATATGTAGTGAAACTGAGGGCGCAATAGAAGCTGGCTTTAAAGACACGAGAAACGTTTCAAACAAGTAGCTTGAAAGTCGTGCTCTCTCCTATACCAACTACGAGGCGTTGTGAAGTAATGGGATATGACGTGAAGCAGGGTGGAACGCGGCGTTCAAGGTTGAGGGTGTTGTGGATTGAATTGGAAATTTTGACTCTGGACAACCACTTAGCGTCAGATTTGTGCACAAGAGGGAAAGCTAAGGTAAGGTAGGTCTCGCGTACCTTAGTTTATGTAAAGAGTCACGTGCCAGATATCATTCAAGGCTTACCTTACGGTGTTTTGTTTAAGATGAGGGACAACGCTTTGCAGCCTCAATTCATAATTACTTGTGCTCATGCTCATAAGGTACTCATATGTACCATATTTGGATCTCTGCTCAAATATGAAGTGTACTCCTCTGGAACATGATGCGTTTTGAAGCATGTCTCAAAGCTCCTGTACTACACATGAGTTTGCCCGGTCCCAGGTTGACGACTCCCTGTATGTAGATGCGGTCATTAGCCCAGATCTTGACGCCCTGGAAGATTCTTAACGCCGGATCTAATGCCAGGACCTGCTAAGACACCGAATGTGCACGGCAGTAGATGTGGAATCCACAATTTGATAAGGTTCAACTGAGGTCGAACCCAGCCCCTGAGTTGACGCTGTACAGTAACTTCTCCCGCAATGTCTTCGCGTTCGAGTATCGAGGTAACTTGAGTAGGTTCACGCAAGTACTGGTGCTCGGCAATCGAGTCTGATCATCGCCCGCGTCTCTGATGCTAAATCGTGGATTAAGTTGCCCGAAGCCGAGTAAAGGCGATCGCGGAGTGGAAGTGACAAACTTCAATACCTTCCGCCTATCGGTGTCACTGAAGGACTGCATCACTTGCCAGAAGAATTGCACGGTAGGGTGTTCTTCAAGGTCATCGCCGATGACGTAGACTCCTCCATACAGTGTATTGAGCCGCAGGTCTGGTATGTTGATCTCGGACGAATCCCCGCCAACCAAGGTCTGAAGCTCAGATTGATTGAACATCGACAGCCAGGACGGTTGAACGATATCTCCTAGCCCACGGAGGAAAGCGTTCGTCTGGAGGCGCGGCTGAATTTGCAACCTGTGTCGAGCTATGTAAGAAATGTAGACAAGCCGGTTCTCATTCGTAACAGGTATATTCGAGCCATTTGGCCTCAGCTCCCGCGTTATAGTGCGTGATGCTTCCTGATTGGCACCCAGATCGGTGTTGCGCTGCGTAGAAATCGTATCCGTCACAGTGAAGTTCAACGAAAAGTCCTCTACATTTCCTGGATAGTTCTTCAGTTGCAACTGCAACAAACGTCAATCTTGGTTGAGAGTGGGGTCTACTTTGAGTTTGTTTACTTACCAGACCCTGATAAAGCCCTTCGTCCAAATCTCGTAAATCATTCAGGTTTGCGCGGTAGCCTGATTCACGTGAGGCTGATCCAGTTCCTCCGGTTAAGGCCCATTTGAGCAAGAAGAACCCGGCGAATCCAATGTCAACCAGGATACCTTCGTACAGACACTTGCCAATGATACGCCCCAGAAACTCATATCGTCTTAGTAGCTCTCGGATCTGTTCGTTCCACTCCGCAGAGCCTTCCTTGAAGCCCGCTGCACGGAGCATATCTTTCCGCTCGTCGGCACCCGCAGGGTTGGGGTACAGTAGGTTCTGGTCGTTCTCAACGAAAAGGTTGAGACCGTTGGATGAACTGAACGCTTCAGTTGTAACACTTGTAAGAAACTCCTTGGTCACGCCACCTCCATCAATCCCAGCCTCAACGGTACCGAACTTGTCCACGAATGTGATTTGAATAGGTTCCTTCAGACCTTCATTAAGCTCATAGAACTGCTCATATGCGTCTTCAAAAACGCTCTCTCTTCTTATTTTCGCATGATGTCTTTCCAAGATGTCTTGCCCTAATGGCCGGCCATCAGGGCCACGTTGTAGCCTCGAATTGTGCATCACGGACATTCTCCAATTGTCGGGATCAACATGCCCACCCCTTCTCCTTACCTGATCCAAGGTAACAAACTCCCGAAATATCTGTACTCTTGTTGCAAATGGAATGAAGAACGGCATGTTTTGCAAGATTTCTAGCCTGGGAGTAACCTTCTCCAAGTACTTCCTTCGCGATGCTCTGCGCTGTTGTCGTTTTAATACGTCAATGCGCCGCGTCTGTTGCGTTCGTCGCGTTCCTATTATAGTGTCTGTGAAATCCAAATTCTCATTGCCTCCCTCAAGTTCCTCAGAGCTTTCCTCACCGTCAGCTTCCTGAACCTGATGCCGATTTTCTTCCTCGACCACAACGGCGGGAATAAATCCCTCCATATCGAATTGAGTGGTCATAAGCCAATGACCTTTAGGTAAGAAGTTTCGCCGAGAGCTAGGGCTCGATTAGTAAGGAGTCGATACATGTTCCATGGCAAACTCACTCTCGCTCATATACCATCCTCAACAAGCCGGTGACCATCCCTTTCAGATAGTCAAGGCTCATACCTGTAATACCAGCCAGCTTTCTATCAACCGGTCTTACTACGATGCTTTTGTTTTGACCTTCAAATCGTGAGGCACTGGATGTGGCGAAGTAGCTGCCAATGCTCGCATCTAGGTCGGTATCCTCAATGCCAGAGAGTTCGGATGGATTCCAATACATGGTGAAAGCGAGACTTTTGAGGAATGTGGTTAAATTGGCTACTTCTCTCAGGGGCAAGGCGCTTTCCCTGGTCCAGCTCGCGTTTCGATCAGACTCACTAGTGGATGTCGATGCGCCCCCGGAGACGAATTCCTCGTCATCCATAACCTTCAGTACGAAAGTATAAAGTTCAAGAAACAATAAGATGACCCGCCACTCTGAATCTTTCTCACTCACTTCAGCTTGTTCACCTTGGGTGCCGCTCTGGGGCAGTGAGTTTAACAAGCTCCGAGCGGCGTTGGGATCCCGACTAACGGATCCATAGATACTTGTGTTTCGAGCGGCCTTCCAGAAGTACTTGATAGCAGGAAGTTTCTTGGCGGGGCTGCCGCTTGAACCAGGGATAATGAGTGCTGACCCCAAATACAACCACATGCGTATGTCATCTCCTCGCCTTGGAAAGACCCTAAGTAATGTGAGCGCGTAACTTGCCAGTAATCCTGCGTCCTCCGTAGCCGAAAGAGGCTCGTTTGTGGATTTTGACGGTATAACGCCGTCTGTATGGGCTAAGAGACCTGTGACGCTTCCTTGGTTGACCAAAGACAGAACCTCTCTCTGTATGAATTGTGGCAAGGGTATAGGGGGGCTCTCTCGCATATGAGAAGTATCCATATCATTGCTAGACCGGTCGCGTTCGAGGTCAAGACGAGCGCTGACCTCATCAGCTACGGAGCAAAGCAGGAAAGAAACGACTGTGACATAATCGGGTTCCGGTAAGGTGTGCACTGAGGTCGGCAGCCCATATGCATGCCGATGGAAATATATAAAATATGCCAATAGCCACAAACGCTTCTCTCCATTCATCCTAGTCGTTTTCAGCCCATCAGAGTCATGCGTTAGCGAGCTGGACAATGAGCTCGCGAGCAGCTTGAAATTCAACCCTGCAGCCAGAGTTTCAAGATCACCTAGATATTTTGGTAAATCTGGTGTGGCCAAGTAAAATGTGGCAAATCCTTCATAAGCGGCCAATGTGTAAGGATTTAGAGACTGAAGCAGTCCAAGCACACAGCTGATGATGCGATCTCGTCGAGCAGTAGCTGAAGGGTTGGATACCAGCGTTCGCACCGTAAGACTTGCCAAGGCTTGATAATACAGCCCAGCGATTTGAGCAAGCTGCTTTGGAATCGCCCTTGAAAGGAATACTAGCAGAGACAGAAGATTGGTGATCGTCGTCTCATCTAAATGCTGTACATCGTTTCGTAGCAGAATCTCAAGAGAAACTCTTGTCAGTCGTAGCAGTAATTTGGCCCATCTGTGGTTAGGGAGTTCCTGTTGAAATGTGTCAAGTAACCGTATCGCGAAACGTTCTAGCCTCGAAACATCATCCGCACACTGAGGAGACACGAAAAGGAGCAGAAACTGCAGTTGACTCAGACCCTCGGGTTCGGATGTGTAACCTGTTGGCCCCGAGTCTTTGTCCTGCTGATTCTCTTGTGATATTTTCATGGTTCCTGGATTGTTTCCGAGCAACTCTTCTCGGTAGTCCCATTCCTGCCTCCATTTATCCTTGGTCTTCCGGCGACTGTGGTGTCCCCTCCAGCTTCTTTGTATAGCCTTGGCAGCATTTAGACGATCCCTCTCTTGCTGCCTCAATAGACGCTCATGTTGTGCGTTTGCAACCGTGATCTGGGATCTCGGGGCCGCCTGAGACTGTCGAGGGGAGGTATACGCTGCGAAAGGGTTACTGTTCCGACCTGACAAGTCGACCTGCCGGGGCCGTCGGGAGTTTCCAGTGAAGGACTGGAACATGATTGCCGAGCTTGAGAACACTCCGGCCTGGCGCCTGGTCAAACACTTGTCCCTGAAAGGAAGATAGATGGTCGCCTTGTGACTCTATCTCTGGGTGCTGGGTGCTGGGTGCAGGGTGCTGGTTGCTGGTTGCTCTGCCCTCTTAAAAGTTGAGGCGTTGCTGTTAAATTCGACGTCATTCTGTCTGCTCGATAAAGTAGGTGATCGTGCAGTGGCCCCGGAATCTTTAGATACCTTAGGGAGGCTTGATGTTTCGGAAGCACATTGATCCGGTACGGTGGTTTCGACCTTTGAGTTATACCTTACCTTACCTGTACCTCGAACTGAAATCGAGGGAACATCTCAGCCGACGTGCGCTGTTTATGGTCCGAGCTGGGACAGCAGTACTACTTGTCACAGTATATCCAGTAGGTAGAAACACATGGACCAAGATACTGAGGCTACTAACAAAGTTATCGAAGCGCTCTACATCTGTTTGTCTACCATTGAGTACACTGATTTCCAAGCCTGACTCCTTAAGAACTCCTCTAAACCAGCTTCCTCGTCCAGCGTACAGCGGCCTGGAGCCTGATGGACCGCCTGCGGCGAGTAGTGTCCAAAGCGACCAAGCCTTTGCTCTGTTCGGGGTTGAGCTGAGTTGTAGTCATAAGTGTGCGACAAGCTCAGCTACTGTCAAGCCATACGGCATACAGTGCAGTCTCTGAGGAAGATTCAGCTTCAGGCCTCAGGGTAAGGCGCATTCGCATTCACATCCTACTCACCCTCTGCGTGGATAGTCGACCTAATCTTCACCATTCTCCACCTTCCATTTCGTCAAATATTCCGCCCCGCTCAAGGCGCCCTTGGGATTGCGCACGAACCGACCTCGAGTTGGTTCCATATTGCGTGTAACGAAGGGAGTCAACTGCAGAACGAAGTGTCAACAAACACTTTGTGCATTCGCAGAGGCTGGGCGAACAGTTCATACGTTGAATTCTCTTAGTCCCGAAGGTACTTTGTAAGTCCGCACCTTGTTCCATTCGATGATATAGCCACCATGCTTTGTGTGCCGGCCGGTTGACCCAGAACCTGTTCCCTTGTAGTAGCCTTTGTTGACCTGCTTGGTCGTCAATGTAAGTCGCCGAAGGCTTCTCGATAATGACTGCGTGGGTTTGAACATGGTGGTGTACTCAGCGATCGAGCACCGAAGAAGGTGAAGTCAGTTAGACCAGAGAGGTCCCGAATTACACATATGGACGATTAGCGTAACTGTACCTTAGGTAGGTATCGTAAAAGCTTGGCGAAGGTTTGGATCAATGCACAGACCACATAAGTTTGGTCTACATCTTTAAGTTGAACGACGTTTTTGCTACTTGAAACTATTGCGTGATATCTGCACCATGAGGACTTAGGAGCGCGTAATATTAATATAGTCGCAACTGTGGGATCTTTTCTGAGCGAAGTATTGCCAGGCTACCGCGTTGTTTGAACATGTCATTCTCTTCTGTTGACTGGGAGGAGGAGCTATCGGGCGATGAGATGTCCGGCGAGGATGATGAATCCAGTCTGTCGGTATCGCTATCTGAGGAATCTGAAGAAGACAACTATGCCGACAAGCTATCCACACTGCAAGACATTGTTGCTTCTGTTCAATCCAAAGTCCCTGAGCATTCCACCGCTCAAAGACTGTCAAGTGGCATCCAAGAGTCCAGTGCACCGTCTCACTTTGGTTTCAACCCAAGACAGAAACTCACGGTTGCTGATTTGTTATCCACTATCACTAACTCAGATCCGCGCCTCAGGAAGTCACTGAAGCTCCTGGACGCCGATGACTCGAAAAAACCCAGTAAACGTACAGGCATACGTGCAAAGCTACATGTACCGCTGCCGAAACGACAACAAAATCGTCTTGACCGGGCAGCGGCGTACGACAAGAGCAAAGAAACGCTTGATCGATGGATGGACTCTGTGAAACACAATCGGCGAGCAGAACATCTTTCATTCCCCCTGGCCGATCCTACAGCTGCGGCTGCACAAGGAACTGACCGCTTCACTTCAACAACCCACTCACAACCCCTCAACGACCTTGAAAGTACGATTCAAGACATTCTACAGAAGAGCGGCTTGGCATCCTCACATGGGGAGTCTCCGGAAGGTCAGATATTAGCTTCTGAAGAATTGCAAACGAGCAAGAGATCACTTGATGAAGTTCAGGCACGGAGGGCTGAGCTTCGAAAAGCCAGGGATCTTCTATTCAGAGAAGAGGTACGGGCTAAGAGAATCAAGAAGATCAAGAGTAAGTCTTACCGCCGTGTCCACCGCAAGCAACGCGAAAGGGCCCAGGAAGGGGATAGAGCGGCGCTTGCTGCGGCAGGTGTTCCGCTATCGGATGATGACCAAGAACGAATTGAACGTCGAAGGGCAGAAGAGCGGATGGGTGCAAGGCATCGGGAGAGCAAATGGGCCAAGGGGATACGGGACAGTGGGAGAGCTGCATGGGACGAAGACGCCCGGACAGGTGTTACGGAGATGGCAAAGAGAGGGGAAGAGCTTCGAAGGCGAATCGAGGGGAAAGAAGCGCGAAGTGACGAGGATGACCGATCCGATTCTGGGAGCGAAACTTCGGAGACCGAGGATGATGAGGGCTCGGAACAGAAACTTCGACAAAAGCTAGACCTTGCAGGTGGCGGCGCGATAGAGCCTAGTCTGAACGGACATTCTGGCACTGGTCTATCATCGATGAGGTTCATGCAGAAGGCGGAAGCGGCGCTGAAACAGCAGAACGACGCTCACGAGCAGCATCTCCTTGCTGGACTTCTTGAGCAGAATTCCACGGATGAGGGTGAAAGAGAGTCAGGTAACATGGGCCGTAGAAAGTTCGGACCAAGTAATCGCACCTCAGGGCATACTGTCAACATTGAAAGGCTTCCGAGAGGCGAGCTAGAAGAAGGGGTGCGCACCGATGAAGAAGACGGAGACGGAACTAGGGAGCTTGCCGGAGACGAGCTAGAAGTTGTGACTGATGCAACATCACATCCTAAAGCACCATATTCAGGCCCACGAAAGCGAAAATACCTGGAAGACGATGCTATCGACAAACGGACAGCGACTGAGCTACATAATCCTTGGCTAGATGCGCCTGTCAAGAAACCAGGGCAGCACCGGTCTCAAAAATTGAACTCTGATGGTTTCATGTTGAGTCCGGATCTCAATAACACGAGTAAAACAACAAGCACGGTCATGAGGGAGGCCACACGTGCCCAATTAGGAAGGTCTGCAGTAGATGGAACAAGGACCGAGACAACAAAAAGGCCGCGCGCTGTTCGCAAAGTCCTGACAGACCAAGTCAGTGCTAGTGACGATAGCGATGCTAGTAATGGAGACATCAGGCGTTTACCAAGGGCAGTGCGAAATCAAGAGCTCATATTAAAGGCTTTTGCTGGGGATGAAGTCGTGGCGAACTTTGAACAGGAGAAGCAAGAGAACGCTCTGGACGAAGATGAGAAAGTTGTTGATAACACGCTGCCAGGCTGGGGGAACTGGACGGGTGCTGGCATCAGCAAAAAAGAACAGAAGCGTAGTAGAGGCCGGTTTCTAACCAAGGAAGAAGGGGTCAAACAGCTGAACCGCAAAGATCTAAAGCTTGAGCGTGTCATCATCAGTGAGAAACGTGTCAAAAAGGTGAAGCCGTATTCACACGGTGCAATGAGGAGAGAATGGCTAATGTGGTACGATCATAGAACGTCAAATACCTTGCTTCTCAGCTACCGCACCCTTTTGAGACTCGTCAACAGTACGAGAGGTCGCTGCGTCTGCCAGTGGGTCCGGAGTGGACAACCAAAGAGACTTTCCAAGCTGCCACCAAGCCATGGATCTTGCTGAAACAAGGCGTTATCACACCGATGGAAAGGCCCATCGTGTGATGACTGACCGTTCATCAGGTCGTTAGTGAAATTACTCCAATATGAAGATGTAAAGGGATGTTGAAATTCTAAAGCACTTGTCTGTGCACATTGTCGCATGACCTCGTAATCCTCCGAGTGCATGCAGGTCATGTTGTTGATAGTTGTTGCTTTGAAGATTCGTATATGATCTTAGTAATTACCTGGTATCTTCGTTGGTTAACGTTCCCTTACATAAGAGCTTACCAGGTAAGGGTACAGCTATTCCTAGAATGTTGGCTCCGAGGGGCGCATAGCAAGAATTTGTAGAAAATAAACAGTAAAATCTGCCTAAATTCTCTTCTTCCTAATCATCATTCACAAAATCAACCTCACTGCCTTCCCTGACATTGCTGTCATCACTGTCACTATGAGGCATCCTTATAGTCTCAATCACAACATCAGAGACAATATACAAATGAATCTGAAGTGTGAAATGTCACTCAAGATCATAGTGAAGATCACAGAATATAGTTGAAAGTACATTAAGAGAATGTGAAGAAATCTATAAAATTAAGAGTCAGTCACTGTACTTAAATTATTTAAATTAAGAATATTAAGACTACTTACAGTTGCTATAACAGAGATAGATCTCAATCTAGAGAGAGAAATCTGATTTATTAACAATTAATATAAAAAGTACTTGATTTTCTTAAAAATTGATTCACAGCATATCTGAATGAAATGCAGAGATATATCTGATATAAATATGAAATTCAGATCAGCATTAATACTGTCAGTCTCATCATTAAATGAGTTAACTAATTAAGAAAGCAGACAAGCATTCTTTTGTTACTGTTATTATTATTAAGAAAATGATTTTTAATGTTAAAAATAAGTCATTAAACACTCTTAAAAGATCTATAACAATTAAATAATGTAGTTAAGTAGCTAACATGCTAATCAGCTAGTCTTTATTAATGAAAGTGCTGTCAATCTTTATATTACAGACAGAAAGTTTGACTGAGCTGTTGTGAGAAAGTAAGCAGTCATAAAGAAGTTCTTTTAAAAAGAAAAGCATTACAGCATTCTTTCAGCATATATAATTGATGACTATATTGCTTAAGAGATCTATAAGAAAAAGATGAACAAGAAAATGTTTAATACTTTTATTTAAGAGAAGATCTTATCTTTATATAAACAATTTTTAGAGTTACACAGTGTTCTATATATAAATAATTGTGAAATACATTGTTCAAAGATAAATCTTCATACTAATATAAGTATTCTTGCTATTGCTATTGCTAATCTCAGTGACAGAAGCTTACAATTATGTATTATAAAATCAGTATTGTTTTTGCATTTCTTTCTTTCTATTTGTCAGACTACAATTCTATCAAGAAGTTGTTTAGTGAATTAAAGATATGAATGCAGAGATATAAGACATTGATGAAGAGATTTAAAAATGAGTTTTCAGTATTTATTTAAATGACTGTACAAAAGTATAAGGCAAGAGACAATTTAGAGAAACATTTTTGAAACAGCTTTATTAATTGTACATAAATATATTATTATAATGAATTAACTATCATTTCTCATTATCTTTAACATTTATAATGTTTTCTGCTTCTTCTTAAAATCATAGATCTCTGTAAAATAAATCTTTATAGTTATTACATATCTTTTTTTTTTCTAATATAAATGTAAAACTTTCTTTAGCTGTTGTTCAAGATTGACTGAAATGCTTAGCTTTCTTTATGTTTACTTAATGATTAGCTGTATACTCTGTAAATTGTATATCTCTTTCAAAAGAATATCACAATAATTCATTAACTATGTCTTCAAAATAAAGTGTTTCTACTTAAATTAAATGAAGAAGTTCTGCAGTCATGTTTCAGAATCAGTGTTTAAGTTAAGTAAACTGCTGACAAGTGATACTGTAGACAGTGCTGACAGAAATGTAATGAGATATGTTTTTTATGAAGACTGTAAAGTTTGTAGTAAAAATGATGAAGATAATAAAGATAATGAAGACAGTAAAGATGATGAAGAAGACAGTGAAGATATGAACTGCAGAGAAAGCAGTTAAGAAGAAGATGAAGAAGAAAAGTATTGAGCTGAGATGTATAAAACATAATGTGAAGACTGTGAAGACTGTGAAGACTGTAAAGAAAAAGAAAAATATTATAATGCTGTAATTAATAAAATTAATAGTTCTAATATAATCTTAATATCACTGAAAGAAACTGTGAAAATAAGAATTTTTGATGTTGATGCTGATGCTGATGAGAAAGTGTAAATTTGAATGAGATGAGATGATGAAAATGTTGTAAATATTGATGACATAAAAAAAAGAAAAGACAGTGTAATTAATAATAAGATTCTCTTCTTTAACTGATCAGTTAACATGATCTTTATGCTAATGAGTGATGCATAAATTGTTGCTTCATTCTTATTAACAGTTTTTGCTTACATTTAAATAGCTGCAGAGTTGAGAATTTTATGAATGCTGTTGTAAGAAAGACAGTAATAATTATAGTTAAGATATGTTTTGTCATCACATTAATAATGAACAACAATAGCATTTAATGTATAATCAACATTCTTTAAAGTCTTTACACATTGATCTGCATTCTTCTCATATATTACAGTAGCTGTTCTCTGATATTTATTAGCAAAGACACTAGAAATCAATGAAGAAAGAAGACAGATTTATACTTAATACTTAAATTTATTTTTCTTTTTTATAACTTTTTTTTTTGCTGATTTCTCACTTACTGTAGTGATATTCTCTGCTGTCTTTCTATCTCAGTCAGTTCTTATAATGACTGTTATTTCTTTTCTTTTATTACTATTTTACAGTTTAACAAGATTCTTCACTTTCTGTTAGTCATTTATGTCTTTAAGAATTACAGTGATCACAACATTCTTCTTTGCAGCTAGACAGTTGATCTTGATTCTTGTTCAGTGTCTATAATAAGAATATTTTCTCTCATTACAGTATTTCTTAATTACTGCTGACTGCTTAAGATCTTAGATTCTTCACATAAAGCTCTTTTCTTTCTCATTCAATTTGAAGACATTCAAGTCCTCATTCATCAATTTCTTGTTCAGATATACTGTGTGAGACACAGTATATTGTATGAATGACATTGAATCTTTGTTGACAGCAACATTGAGGTTAAGAATCTCAATAAGATCATCATTAAGATTTAGTGAACAGACTGATGTGAATACTGACATGAACACTGATTTTTATGTTACAGAAGACTTCTTCTTTACAGAAGAAGTCTTTGCAAGAGTCTTTTGTTTTGTCATAGTGATGGTGATGACAGTGATGTTGAGGAAGGCAGTGAGGTCGATTTTGTGAATGATGATTAGGGAGGAGGGAATTTAGGCAGGTTTTACTGTTTATTTTCTACAAATTCTTGCTATGCGCCCCTCGGAGCCAACATTCTAGGAATAGCTGTACTGCTTGCATGACATCTGGCATGACATCTGCATGACAATCGTTCGGTAAAGAATGCCATCACATTGTTTTCCTTCCCTTGATGAGCCCTGTCAATAATCAGGTCATATTAATGAAGGAGAGATGCTGACCTTCCTGGCGACGCCAATGCAGAGAGTTCCTCACGGCATGTGGTCCCAATAGTGGTTTGCTTTTCTCAGTGGGTAAGAGACGCTCATACGTTAGGGACTTGCGGATCTCAGCAGACTTCGCACCTTCTTTCCCCATTCTTCTATTGCTCTTGTTCCCTCAAGAACTTGTCAGGGAATATGAAGTATTCTGCGCGTTGTTGGCACCTTGTCCCTCGTCTTTGAGCGGCTGATGTTGCAACGGCGTATAGACGCATTTGGCTACCACTCCGTAATAGAAACATTCTTTTATTCCTTTTATAAATCAGAATGGCTCGAAGCATAATAAACACACCAATAGAGTCTCATCGAGCGCATTCCGCCATGGATGCGCATGAGTATCTTTCCCTGCTCTATCCTTACAGGCTTCATCGCCGCTGACCGGTTGCTCGCTGGCTCTTGATGATCTATACTTGTGACTCTCTTCAGCTTCTATCCCTCCAAAGTCTATAAAATGATGTATTCTTACGTCGAATCCTCTAGAACTTTCCTAACCCTCTAGATACTTCGTTGAGAAAGTTCTGATAGCAAAGATCCAACTCTTGTTGACGTTGTACCGGCTGGATTATTAGCTTTGAAAGCGGTTGACTGATTTGTATGGCATTTGTTTTTTGAGATTTCATGCCTTGACCTTTCTGGGTGCTAACCTGCTCTTAGAACTCTCCAGTGTACATATTTCCTGGCAAACGGCCTGAAGCTGGCGCATTGAGGCCGTGCCTAGGATCTGTACGTATCCGTTTTCGCGTGTCCCTGAAGTTCCTGCTGTCGGCCACGGGCTCCAGGCGCGGGCCTTTCATACTCTTTGTCGAGCTGTGATTTCTCCGTTAGCATCCCAGAGAATACGTGCCGATGCAGCGCTGACTTACATCGCAATCATTTTGCCCGCCTTGCTCTGGAATTAGACTCTACTAAGGCTATTTTTGTCAGTTCGTTCATTCCCTTTTAGTGACAGACCGAGGTAGAACCACGCTTACCACCATCATTCCATTAGAATTCTTACTTGTATCAACCACAGCCTCCGCGTCAAGCTCTTGAGCGGCACCTTTACCTACTCATTTGTAAATAGTGCGACCGTGCACGTGTAAGATACCATCTTGAGGAGGAGGCGCAGGATCGCTGCGATGGACATCTTCCAACCCATCTCCTATGGCGCAACAACGATACCGGATAACATAGGACAACGAGGAGATCATCCTGTTCCACGAACTGGTATTGTTAGTATATCCATCCCGAATTTCTCGCCAGTATACTCACCTCTGCACTAGAAGCAAAGCGGCCCGATACCGACTAACAAATTCTATGCCAATATGTTCCTTGGAGGGCAAGCGCAAGGTACTTGGACCCACCCGTACAGTCTGTCTTGGTCGAAAGGAGGCGGTAGCCTCTCGAGCTGGGGTATGAGTATATCCCACATCGAGGCGTACCAGCGCGCTTACGGTCCGCCCAATACATCGATTCCTGGAAACCCAGTGCAATTTTTCATTAATCCTTTGGGAATACAGTCCTTTATTTTATCTGCAACAGAGCTGGGACGCTCTACGGTTTTGACCACCGACTCTCTCCAAGCCTTCTCGGCGAATGTGAACCTGCAGCCTCAAGCAGGAGCTTCCGAAAAGATCACCTTCCCTCTGGTTCAGGGAATGGGATTCATCACTAGCATTTACAACGGTTTACAGCCACTCGTTCAGAGTGGTGTGATATTTCGATCTTTTACCCCTGCGGGCTCTTCTCGGAACATCTTCAAGTATCGAGTCATTCTAGAGAATGGGTCGAACTGGTTGGTGTATGCATGTTCGGCGAATGGCGCGGATCCTCAACTCCAGCAGCAATCAGCTACCATGCTACGAGCCCAATCAGGATGGCACGGGACTTTACAGATCTGTAAGAACCCAGCTGGTGCTGATGGTGAGTCGAAGTATGATGCCTCTGCTGGAGTTTACGCCACAGGCGCCATGGTCCAGGGCACCGTCAATGGTACTTCGGGGACCTACTCGCTCTCATGGCAGAAAGCAGGGATAGGGTATAGTACGCTTTTGATGTTCGCTCTACCCCATCACGTCGAATCGTTCGCGCCTACAACAGCCTCTTCCAGCACGAATATCAAATTGCAGACTACGACGAAGGGTGTCGCTACAGCGATAGTCGCGGATTCTTGGACTCTGGTGGAGGATAATTTACCAACGGACATGGAATTCGCTCCGTGGTCTCCATCGACGGGCAGTGTGAACACCTTGTCCGGCACGGCTATGAATGCCATCAACGACGTGGGAGCGACAGAGCTCTCCCAAGACATGATGGCGCAAACAAACTTGGACAGCCTCTATTTTAGCGGCAAGGCTCTCAGTAAGTTTGCAACTTTGGTATACACGATATACGATCTTGGGAAGAATACAGCTCTCGCAGCGAGTGGCCTTGCCAAGCTGAAAGATGCTTTTCACCGATTTGCCAGCAACCAGCATACCTATCCACTAGTCTATGATACTGCTTGGAAAGGAGTTGTAAGTTCAGGGTCATATGTGACCGGGAACTCCGGTCAGGATTTCGGGAACACCTACTATAACGACCACCACTTCCACTTTGCCTATTTCATACATTGTGCGTCTATCATTGGCTACCTCGATCGTAGCTGGCTGGCCTCGAACAAAGACTTCGTCAACCTTCTCGTCAGGGACGCCGCGAATCCGAGCTCTCAAGACAGCAGCTTCCCGTTCTCGCGTTCGTTTGATTGGTATCATGGACACAGTTTCGCCAAAGGCCTGTTCGAATCTGGCGACAGCAAAGATGAAGAGTCGTCTTCCGAAGACGCCATGTTCGCCTATGCGATGAAGATGTGGGGACGGACCGTAGGAGACCCTTCCATGGAGCTCCGGGGCACTCTGATGCTCAAGATCCTTTCGCGGAGTCTTCAGAACTACTTTCTTTTGGATAGCAGCAATGCTAACCAGCCTCCCAATTTCATCGGGAACTTTGTCACTGGCATTGTGAGTATACGCTGATTCCCCATTGCGAATGCTGCAGAGCAACAGCTGAAGTCATGTAGCTTTTCGAGAACAAAATTGACCACACGACCTACTTTGGAGGAAACCCCGAATACGTACAAGGGTAAGGATTCCCTTGTCGACATGCAGCCCGCCTGCTGACTGACAAATTCAGGATCCACATGATCCCTTTGAACCCGAGTTCGACATTGACTCGGACGAAGAAGTTCGTCAGCGAAGAATGGAACGCGTATTTCGCCAACGGTAGAGTGGCCCAGGCCAACAACGTCGCGGGCGGCTGGAAAGGACTCCTCTACGCTAACCTCGCCATCGTCGACCCGAAGGCTTCCTACGATTTCTTTGCGCAAGCCAACTTCGACCCTTCCTGGCTTGATGGCGGAGCCAGTCGAACTTGGTATCTGGCTTATGCCGCCGGTGAGCTTCCGATCATGATGTACAACACCACTATATCGAAGATGCTAACCCTGCGCAAGGTCTCGGCGGCGCTCCGTGATGGCAGCAACGATCGCCTGCGCGGGCTCGCTAAGGAGGGTGAGCGATCGATGAGGGTGGAACCGACTTTTGTGATAGCCTGACTTTTGAGATATCTTGGCTTGCTGGTCTAGACGAAGGATGATGGTAGAGGCATTCTCGATTCGGCAATCGTGTAATCCAATTGGGTAGTTAGGTAACTTTATCAGTAGCAGCAGATGCATGATGATTATTATTTTGCTTCGTCAGGTTTGCTCGATAATAAGGTATCTGGTTTAGGAAGGTATTGCGGAGTAACTTCCATGTCCGGTAGTACCTAGTGAGTGATGCCAAGGGCATAGCCAAGCTTCTAATGCTGTAGCTTAGGTACCTTTGCCTTCACCTCACTTACAGTGGAGCTATGAAATCCCCTAGCTTGCGTGGACAATCGGGAGATGATGATAACGTTCCCTTATATCATCTACAGCTTCGCCGCCTGCCTTATATCCACCATCAGGTAGCCACTACCTCAGCACTGGCACCTCAATCCTACCTTAGGTATTGGGCGGGAGAATTCTCAGATACAAAGACCTGGTGATAATAATGTGTAAGATCAATCAATTCCAGTCCAGTCCAGTGCGCAAGAACTCCTTCGTTTTCTTCTATGCCATGTTTGCATTCCTGATGGAGTACAACTGACACGGCCCTATGGAGAACACAGCTAGTACAGGGTTGAAGTCAAAATTCAAACGGCACACCATGTCTAGATCGCACTCGTACTCGCACTCATACTCGCACACGCGCGGCGGCAGCGCACCTACTGAGAGCAATGGATTATTCAGACCTGACGAACATAGCAATCTCCTTGGCCGGTCAGACAGTACGCCTTTACACGAGGACTCCAGACCTTGGGTTCGATGGCCAATGTACACTTACCATGTGACGAAAGAGACGCTGTTGAGCAACTATGTGAATGTGCTGCTAGTGTTTGTGCCGCTGGGCATTATTGCAGGCGCAATGGGATGGAGTCCGACGGCCGTGTTCATCCTGAATTTCCTCGCCATCATCCCTTTGGCAGCGTTGTTGAGCTTTACGACGGAGGAGCTGTCCGTGAAACTTGGACAAACCCTTGGGGGACTACTCAATGCTACGTTTGGTAATGCGGTGGAGCTTATTGTATGTGGTCCTTGGTGTTGTCGAGGGGACACCAGCTGAACGTGAGCTCTCGCGCGAACAGGTTAGTGTTGTTGCACTCAAGAATGGCGAGATACGCATCGTCCAGTCCAGCATGCTGGGCAGTATCTTGTCGAATATCCTCCTGGTACTGGGCTGCTGCTTTCTAGCTGGGGGCATCAAGCATCATGAACAGACATTCAACAAGACTGTAGCCTCTACCATGTCATCTTTAATGACAGTCGCATCGGCATCCTTGATCATTCCTGCCACCCTTTACGCCGCATTGGCGAGGTCCGAGTCCAATTCCGAGAAAACGCTACTCATCCTGTCACGTGGGACTGCCATCATCCTGCTCATTCTATACGTGATGTACCTGGTTTTCCAGCTTCGGACACATTCGGACCTTTTCGATGAGAGGCCGGACCAGGAGGAAAACGGCGATGCGGACGCAACAGAACAGGAGGAAGTTCATATTCTTAGTCCTTGGGCAGCTGGCGTGGCATTGGTTGTGATCACCATTGCCGTGGCGGTCTGCGCCGAGTATCTCGTCCACAGCATTGACTCTATCGTGAAGACTGCCCACATCAGCAAGACTTTCATTGGACTTATCCTCCTGCCCATCGTCGGAAATGCGGCAGAACATGTTACGGCTGTGGTGGTGGCGCTGAAGAACAAAATGGACCTCGCCATTGGTGTCGCTATTGGCAGCAGCATGCAAATCGCGTTGCTGGTCACCCCTTTCCTTGTCCTGCTAGGATGGATCATTGACCAGAAGATGACCCTGCACTTCGAGACTTTCGAGACGGTAGTCTTCTTCCTGAGCGTTCTGGTCACGAACTATCTGATTCAGGACGGGAAGTCAAACTACCTAGAAGGGGCGATGCTCCTGGGAACGTACGTATTACATTGATGACAGTTCGCATAGAGAAGGGGATGCTAAGTTTTTACTTAGGTACCTTATCATTGCTCTCGCGTTCTACATCTATCCGGACGACGCTGGGAACATTGGGGGCAAGGTTGTTGCTTCAGTCATGAATCTCTACAGAGGAAACTGAAATCAGCTCGGTCCGCCTGAGTTCAACTTTCGTTCGTGTAAAGTAGTATTTCTAGTTTGGACTGCAATGGCGCCGGTCATGTCCCAGGCACTTCAGGGAAAGGAACAACTGAGCTTTCATCACTTCTACATGTGTAGAACATGTTCAATGCAAGTTTTGGATGGTGTTTACAGCACCTACAACTTTTTCGGTTCTCTCGACCGTAGAAAGATAAATGGGCAGAGATGCATGGCCTCAACCACAAGTTCCATCAAGAAACCTAAGATATGCGAAAGCTACGATCTTCACATACCTAATGTAGGTAATGAAACCGACCCTGGCGCAAACAAAACTCCACGGTTGATGTAGGAGGATGATGGATGACTAAGATTTAAGTCATACCATTAGCGGACATGTCAAAGAGGGCAGAGTCGAGCAGGTACTGCACCATCCATCCTTCAACCCGTACTTCAGAATCTACCAATGCCTCTGAAACTCCAACTTCCCCGGATTGGTAGGGCAATTGCCTTCCGGCAGAGGCCATCGATACCGCGCCTTGACAACACTTCTTGCCCGAGACTGACGCCGAGCAGATCGATTACTGCAGACGAAAAACCTTTGCCAGTAGCGGAAGACCAGAGTCAAGGAAACAACCAAGCCAATTTGCCTCATGTCAGTGAAGAAGCTGCTGAGATGGGCCAGATTACCGGTGAGGGTGGGCCGGACCTCGATCAGGGGACGCCAGTGCAAGAGGTCAGGACTCACCACGAGATTATAATTTCCTCTGAGGGCGGGGCACTGATTTCCTCTTTGTAGATCTTGAAGCGCGATGAAGAAGCTCAGGAGAAGGCCCCAAAGGTTCTTCAGGAAGAGATCAAACCGTCAGCACCGAAGGGAACAAGATCATATTCTACGACAACACGGCGATCCCAGGAAGGGTTGGTTACTCAAGCCGACACGGCCGTCGAATCACTAGACAGCACACTTGACCTACCGACGTTGCCGATACCAAGCCAGGCGAACCTGAAGCACCGTTATGATCCGGTGATTCATCAGGTCACCAATCTCCTTATGAAAGATGGAAAGCTGAGTGTTGCTCAGAGGGTACGCTCGTCAGTTTCTCTCACGTTTGAGAGTTCAGGCTGCCTGGCCAGGCGATGTGACTTCGGAGGCTGACTACTTGGCGTATAGAACATGTCTATGATCCTGTCGCACCTCCGAACCGCACCGCCTCCTGCCGTCAATCCTGATCGGCCATTGCTCCCTGGTTCCCCACCCGCATCGCACCTCCCCCTAAACCCGATACTGTACCTTACTCTAGCAATTGATTCTGTGGCACCACTTCTTCGGATAAGGTCTCAAAGGGGTGCCGCGGGTGGTGGTGTCGCGCTGCAGATCCCTGTACCTCTGGGATTGCGGCAACGGAGGAGGCAGGCGGTGCAGTGGATCCTAGATGCGGCGACCAAACGAAAAACACGTGGTAGCGGTAGAGGAGGGTTCGCACAGAAAGTGGCCGAGGAGCTGATATCCGTCGTGGAGGGGAGGAGTGGTGTTTGGGAGCGGCGGAGTGGAGCTCACAGACTTGGTGTCAGCGCTCGGGCCAATCTGACGTTTGGTAGGCGGCGGTGACGGGGTCTTGCGTACAGCAACATTCTAGATATCATACAACTCGGCGCCAAGCCCTCCTTCCAGACACCTTTGCAGCATGGTACAATAGCTTCAATAAGAAGCTGCTGTGCCCTCACGGAGCCATAGGAAGAGAGTCACATGTGCATCGGGTAACAGCTTGACGTACCTCACAGTCAAGGTCTAACCACCACAGCCACGGAGATACTCGAGTTGCCTGTGCATGTTTGTTTTGTCTTGGCCTCTGAACAACAAGGTAATGGGGGATCGCTTATGCATGAGATTGGGTGAACGCATGCATAAGCTGAAGACAATCTACAGAGAAAACGGAGTCAAGGATATGTGATCCAGTCAGTCTATTACACAACAACGAATGTAATCCCTTCTCTCTTGCCAAGGTGAACACCCACCCAATGTACACAGCCTCCACTATTGGCAATCATGCAGTGAGGTCCGTGGTGGGCTGTACTTTATCAGAAAGAGCGGAATGTCCCTAGGTAATCTAATGCTGCTGCCTATGACGCACGACATTATTGTCATTTATTGATTTATTACAGTAAGGTACTTTGAATATTACGACTACGTACTGTAGGTACCACCAAATGCACTTCTCCTTCCACCACCTAAGGTAATCGTACTTCCTATCATACAAGAGACAGCTTCCCCATCACGTTTCTCTTCCTTAGATTAACTATCAATAGGGCCATGATCAGTATCCATGATGAGGTTTGTCACAGGAGCTAAATTATCGTTTGAATCCCGACATGTGAACGCGCTTGTCCCCATTGACACCACTCGACTCGACTTCCCCCCCGGCCGTTGGTGCGATTAAGGTTCGGCCCATCGCGAGCTCCACCACAAAAGATGGTTGTGCACGCCTGAAAGACACGCTCTCAATCGCTACCTACGTTAAGGATTCAAGTCTGAGGAGTTCTTACCTTCTCACGTGGCGGGAAGCCGCAATCAACGTGGTTGCCGCGTGGGGCGATTGCATTCACACATCATGTTTTGATGCCTTCCGGTCTTGGCGCAAACACCTTCAAGCAAGCTACCTGATAGCTACCGCTTTCTAAGGTGAACCATCTGCGGACGAGCAAAGACCTTGCTCCGAAAGTCTGGGCAGTATCCTGAATATTGTTGATGGTCTTGGTGCGTCTGGTCGTATTGGCACCGGCAATGACAGCGCAGATCTCATAGTGTCTCTCGCTGTCAGCCTTCTACGTTCCATGCAGAGTTGAACGCCATCACCTGTCTTCGGTACAAACCTCACATACTCATTACCACTCTCTGTCTCTGGAAATCGGCCCAAGATGTCTCTTGAATCAGCCCTGGACGAAGAGCGGCGGGAGGTTATGGACATACTGGAAGGCAGAACCGGACCTACTCGACGCTCAAGTGGCGCGAATTCGACAGCTTTCGGTCAGAACGGGCGAACAGCAAGCCCAGCAGCCCCGGTACGCAGTATGCTAGATATCGGGGGCCCAGCAGTATCGCGCCACACGCATGGTCCAGGCCGCAGAGATGGTGCCACGAGTCCGCCACCGAACAGGTCCTCAAAGCCCCCAAGCGTACGAAGTGTCCGAAGCCTTCTGGATCCCGATGCCACCGGCCCACCTCCTACACTCTATACACACAGCGCCACCACTTCGCCAATCCAACCTTATTATCCCAGCGGCGGCCTTCATCGAGCTCAATCCGACGCCTCTGCCCATCCACCCGATGGGAGACTTCGCATTTCCAGCGACCGCGATAGAGGCGTCAACCCGAACTCGGATTATCAATTTGAAATGCTTCCTAGTATCGCATCACATGCCTTACCGAAGCGCGTCACTCAAGGAGGCAAGAAGTCAAGCATTCTCCCAAGTGCTATGGCCTCAATCATGCAAGGTCAAGAACTGGGCCCGCTACCTAGAGGAAGAGACAGAGGTCGGCACAACTCCACCGCAGGCCTCATGGGAGGTAAATCGAAATCTCCGTCATCTCGTCTCGGTAATCGTTCGCAGTCTCCTGGCGGGAGCATGCTGAACACCAATTCTTTCAACCTGATGTCAACACCTGGAAAGTTCGTCACCGATGGTGGAAAGGTCATCGATCTGAGCAACGCATACCGGCGACTTTCTGACGCGGCATTGTTGAAGTCAGGAGGCAACTTATCCAATCTCCCAGTTCGACAGGGTGCAGAACGACGGATACGCGCCGATAGTGGCGAAGTACTGTCACCTACTGGTGGCATTCGACTGCAGAAGGATTACTATCACGACGGCGATGGTGAGGCTGCCATTGAGAGTAGCGACGAAGACAAGGACGCGAGTTCTGGTGACGAGCGGTGGGGTCCCGAAAACCTGCGAGGTAGAAGGCGGAGCCGAAAGAAGAGAGACCCAGGAAGCGCTGAGGCCGACTGGGAAGATAGTGACAATGAAGGGTCACAGAAGAGTGATGCGGGTGGTACACTAGGTATGGGAAGAACACCACACCCTCGGAAGGTCAAGAGTCTACTTGCTGCGGCAGAAGAAGAACGTAAGGTCCCCTCCCAATGCATCATTTGCCGTTTGAGATGGAAAATCTAAATCCAATGTCAAGGCTTGAGCATATCCTCCCAATATAAAGTCAGATCATTACTTGAACCTACTGTGACGGTGACTGGTCCGGGTGGAGAGAGACTGGCGGCTAAGAAACAAGGAGTCCATCCTAGTACCAGCTATGACCACACAGCTTCAGGCCCGACCTCGCCGATGACCTCTGACACCGAGGCCGAACTCACAGATATCCGACGAGCGCAAAGAATGAGCGTCAACATATCTCCGATCGACAACTCCATTGAGCATCGACTCATCCGCACAGTGATCCGTGGGGAATTCTCCCAGATGCAGCAAGAAGCCGAAGAAGGCTCGCGGAGGCTAAGGACGTATCTCGTCGCAACCGACTTGAGCGACGAAGCAGCCTACGCACTCGAATGGACAATAGGGATAGTCCTAAGAGACGGAGACACGCTGATAGCAGTCTACGCCATCGACGAAGAAAGTGTTAGCGGCAAGGGTGGTGACGGCGAGAGCATCCACGGCGTCGGTATCGGCGAGGGCGCAAAGGCCATGCAAGACATGGCCGCAGCCATCGGCTCCTTGACAGCGGCCGCCACTCAAAACGCAAACGCCAAAGCGGCACCATCCCCGCTCTCTGCGGGCTCTTTACTCCCGGGCACAGATAGCAAGGGGGGATCGGTCGACTCGCGGAACATGTCCAGGGCGGAAGCGGAAAGGTATCGTGCCATCGAAGACATCTCGCAGCGTTGCATCCGACTGGTCAGGAAGACCAAGCTTCAAGTGCGCATCGCCGTCGAAGTCATCCACTGCAAGAGCGCGAAGCGTCTCATCACGGAAGCGGTAGGGCAACTACTCCGCGCAGCACACTTTAAACACATCACAATATATGACTGACATACGTGCGACAGATTGACGGTCTCGAGCCCACAATGGTCATCCTCGGTTCACGCGGTCGCAGCGCGCTCAAAGGGTATCTCTCACCAATCCAAATCCTATTATCCTACCCTTTTGTAGTCCCTCCCTATACCCCTCATCCATCCATCCGACTACGACACACAAAACCGAAACCAGAAGACTGACTCCTCATCCTCCACAGCGTCCTCCTCGGCTCCTTCTCCAACTATCTCGTCACCAAATCCTCTGTTCCCGTCATGGTGGCACGCAGGCGGTTGAGGAAGCACGCCAAAGATCGGAAGATCAATCCCCGACTATCGAACAACTTGACGAACCCGAGTCGGTTGGAGACGGCGAAGATTGACTGATCGATTCAGCCATTCATTCTTTCTACTCGCCGCAATGAGCGTTGAGGAAGGACAGGGGACGTGGAAGTAATGAGGTACCTGATGGGACGGTCTTGGTACGCGGCAGCTAATGTCCACAATTAGAGCGATGGAAGGAAGGGAAAATGACTCGAACCTACCAGGCTGGCGTTCGTGGAATTTTTTTCGTTACCAGGTCCTTTTAGCGGTATTCATAGCGTGGGCGGTGGACAGCAAGCGGAGTGGACTATCAGGTATACACCCCGATATGCTTGTTCCTGCATCTTTCTTTCAAAGGACTGTTATCGAGCTTTGGGGTCATTCTCTGTCGGGGCGGGGCTTTATCGTGTAGCGCTACTCTACTCTCCTCTACTCTACTCTAGGTACACTCGCTACTAATCAATTCATATGAGTAATGTGGCGAACTCGGACGAGAAATATCAGCCCTGAATCGGAATAGATCTTGGTACAGTCTGACTTGTACATGTAGATATATATGCATGGTTTCAGTCTTCACTCGCCGGCGGGTAAGGTATATCCAGCAATCGGAGCCGCAGCTCACTTACACTTCGGCTTTGCGCGTAGATATGTCGATGTTGATTTTGAGGCGCCATAGGGTTCCGTTGCTCCGCTCCCGTGTCCTCGTACTGAGCATCGATCAGATCTGCCAAAATCTGACAAGGGGTTCTGTTTTCCGTTCCGCCTCATGGAACCGGGCATCCTCCCCTCGGAGTCGCTGATAGAGTCGCTGATAGTTCCCTCCCGTCTACCGCATTCAAAAATCCTCAACCCTCTCCCTTCAAATTCTCCTTATCGCTCTCCCGTCTCTTATGCCGATGCCTATGACCATGTCCACGCGAACGCAGTCGTTCCACCGCCTCTCCCTCTCCCTCTCCCTCTCCCTCTCGCTTCCTCTCCTTCTTCTCCCCATCCTCCCCCTTCCCCGCCCTATCCCTCCTCGTCCTCCTCCCCTCCCCGCCCGCACATCCTCCTCCCCCCACCTCACCATCATCCCCACCCTTCCCCTGCCCCCTCCCCCTCCCCTTCCTCCCCTTC
>JAABUJ010000959.1_pt1 | contig 47815 bp, 56 predicted proteins | sample 5559131 | NCBI WGS metagenome assembly JAABUJ01 (sample SAMN10711875, study PRJNA513366) | rock metagenome | isolation source: Antarctica rocks | place: Antarctica: Victoria Land, Mt New Zealand nord | collected 2016-01-07
AATGCCCGTCATCCAACACCACCCCCTTCCCCACCCTCCTGATCTCCCCGGTCCCCATCCGCAGCCGCCCCACCAAACAAGCATTCTCCTTCCCCTCCGCCCCAACCACCACCACCTCCCCCTCCTCGAGCTCCTTCTCCCCCTCCTTCTCCGGATCCGGCAACCGGCCGCCCGCCGAGGTCAGGCCGGGGGCCATGAGCGTCGCGCCCGACAGCACGAAGCGGATGGCGCCGCGGTCGACGCGCAGGGTGGGGAAGGCGTGCGGGAAGGCGTGCACGAGGCGCAGGTGCGGCGTCAGCGGGTCGTCCATGTGCTGGTAGAAGAGCGGCGTGCTGTGGGGGGTACTGGGGGAGGCGGGGAGGAGGTAGAGGGTGACGCGGTCCGGGCTGGGGGGGGTGTGGGGTGTTAGTGTTGGTGTTGGTTTGAGGTAGGGAGGGGAGTATGGATGCGACAAAGCGGGAAGGAGGGGGCGAGGGTGGATGGGGAATAGGCAGGGGGTGAGCATGGAAGTGCGGGCTGGTGTGCTGGCGGAAGGGGGGGGTGGGGTGCAAAGAGCGTACAGCTTCACGACCTCGAGCTGGGATTTCTTCGGGAGGATCTCGTCGATGTGTGGCGTTAGCAGAGGGTAGGTATCCAGGATCTTGGCGCGGATGGCGCGCTGGACGGAGGATTTGACTTTGGATTTGGCGGAGGGGGTTATGCTGTTGGTGGTTGGGTTAGTGTATGTTTAAGGTCGGGATTGGAGTTGAAGGGGAGAAGCGGGGAGTAACGGAAAGATACGTACTCTTTCTTGAACATCTTGATTCGTGATGTCCTCGGGGGACTGGGTTGCTGCTTGTTGTTGCTGATCGGAGGTGCTCGTAAAGGACTCGTAGAGCGAGGGTTTGTGTGGGAGTGCCCCGCCGTTTTGCGGGAGTGGTGGCTCTCGGTCACTGCGGGGTATGTGCTTTGCTTCCTCAAGCTACAAGTACGGAGGTACGTAACGGTTGAAATCTGGGCATGAATGCGAATGCCCTCAGCACCTGGTGTTACCCTGTCCCATAAGACTCATACCATGTAGTGAGCACGGCTACGCACCTCAAGAAAAGCAAGTGATTGCAGTCGTTCAGCCGCTCTTTCAGAAGCACAGGGTTGTTAAAGCTGTGTCGGGAGGAAAGGCCGACAGTCTAAGATCTGTAAACGCCAGGCATGACACCAGCACTGACCGCTATAACGCCGTGGTAGTGCAGACAAGGCAACCCCTCAACTAGTGTTTGAATCCAGCTACAACTCCGGCAATTTTTCACCATGTGCCTCCCGCCCCTCACCTATCTCCATATCCTGACCATCCGCGTCCTCGTCAAATTCTGACTCCCCATCATCATCGCCCTTTCCCTCATCCTCGAACCCACTATCTATCCTTAGGTTGCGCAATCGAAACTTCATCTCCTCCTTCTGCACCTCCTGCCACCGCGTCAACGCGGCCGCGGCATGTACCCGGAAGCCATAGATCTTCGGCTCATACCGCCTTTGTGACTTCTTCGGGATTAGGGCTGGGTAGACCTGGAACAAGATGTTCTGGAAGGAGGTACCGAAGTAGGCGCCATCGATGGCGGCGTGCCGGGAGGATTTCGGGTTGTAGAGATCTTCGCATTTGGCGCAGTACAGCTTGACGGCTTTGACGTTGGGGTTGTCGGACATGCCCATCGGGAGGAGGGGTTGATGGTCGCACATGACTCGCGGACATTTGCCGAAGTCGCCCTTCTTGTACTTGTCCAGCTAGACCGGTATCTACTGAGCATGTTCTCCTGAAACAGCACGTGTGGAGCATACCATCTTCGCTAACCCTCTTGTCGTCACTATGTATCTTGCATGTACCAATCCGTAGAGATGCCTAGCAGATTTCTCTATCTGCTCTCTCATGTCGTCGTCACAGTCGAGATCAAACACATCGATGACCAGATCAAGCGCATACTGGTAATACTGAACCTCGGTGTTGAGGCCAGTGAGGTTGAATCTGTCTGTAAGGTATTCTTCGTCAATCTCGCAAAAGTATTCATTGCCTCGTGAAGATATAAACTAGAGTTAGTCGGTCAGTATTGGTCTCTCAAGGGCTGCCATATCTAAACAAGAGAGCAAGCAAGATGAAAGAGGCTGAAAGACTTCAAATATCCAAGCCATATGGTTCGAGTCGGATGAATCGAGCAGATCCAGATGGTCTTCGAGCTTGATATTCCAGTTCTCAGGGCCAAGTCGGTCAGTGCCTGGAGGATTGAACGCATTTCTGTCCAAGTATATTGGAAGTTCTGATGAATCGGATTCGTCCATACTAAGTTGCGGTATGCCATAAGTCGGGGGCCGTCCCGGGTATTGTGCCTCCTTTAAAGGTGCCTTTTCTCAGAAGAGATTTGATGCCAGCAATGCAAGATCACCGAGAATATGACACGTTCCTGAGAATCATTCCTCCAGCCCAGATCCGACAAACATGGTATGCGATATAATGTGGCCCCTTCTGAGGATCGTGCTTGTTTGATGAGTCCGGTTGCTGTGTTTGCTCTCACTGACGTCCCAGCTGCCCGCTTCAACCCTTCATCCAAGGCATAGTGGGTCAAACTGAGTAGTGTTTCAAACCGAGAAGCTGAGATCCACGTTGACATGATTGCTCGTTGCGCTTCTGACTTATGCGACGGCTGTACAGGGCAACTTCCCAAGCGGTGATCATGGGCAGCGCTTAGATACCAAATTCGCAAACATCCCACCGGAGTAGAAGGCTGACCAGGGAACACATAAACGGTAACCCAGCAGTTGCGAGAGCTTTCTTGCATTGTGAGGGAAGCGCGCAAAATGACAGCCAGGACGAGAAAGTGCTTACCCAGTCTCTCCAATAGCTAGTGTAGTCGCTGTCCGTCTCACTGTTGAAGTCGTCCATTCTGTGCTCCGATCCCAAAGCTCATTTGAGATCTGACTGAAGACAGCGTTGCCACATACACGACCCAGTCTCGGCTTCGTTGATGGTAACGTCACCTAAAGGTATTTGTACCTAAGGTACCTAGTAGGTACCTTACCTTACTCTGCTTCTGGTGGGCCCAAAGATGCGGCTCAGTTATGCTCGCATTAGTGTCCCACGCTAACGAGCCTTACCGGTACAACCACCTGCTACCTCACCAGATAAGGCAATACTCAATACATTATGAGCTCCTTGAGACACCTACCTTACAAATACCTACCTTACGGGATGAATCCCTCGGTCTTTGTATGTCTTCTACAGAGGGGTTACGGTCAGCGGGCCGAATATTGGGAGCTGTGACAAGGTACAAATAACTCGATATAGTAGATCTATGCGCTTTAACGAGAAAAGACAGTACCCGCTCGGCTGAACTCACAACAGACAAGGCAATCAGAAGGCAACGCCTGTACCGGAATCCTGCCCGCCCATGATCCAGACACCACGCTAATGCTCGTCGAATGGGGTATCCCTACCTCAGATCTCAAATTCCTCTTCTAGCCAATGCCGAACAACAACTTTACCCTCGTCAAAGGCCTTCCTTGGCCAGCGTACAATGATAGCCGCGTGGCTGTGACGCACGTTGTGGATGTAAACGGGAAACTTCCTAAAGCCGACGTTGTCGAGCGCTTCGATCATAGCGAATTGGTCAGATGTAAGTGCTAGGACAGGAAATTCGGGTTGCCGCGATTGGGTACGAAGGAGCTCTGTGGTAGAGTCGGTCAATTCGAGCGACTTCTCCGTTTCATCTGCTGCCGCTTGAGACAAATCAGGGCGTGACGAGGCCCTAGCTGATACTGAGCTACGCCGAGCGCCGAATGAAATGTCGGTCGGATTAGCCGCCTCCTCCGAGCCCGCAGGAAGATACTCTTGGCTTTGCCCAGCATTCATGTTCTCGAAAGCACCCTCGACGGCGTTGCGGACATCCTCTACCATCAATGGTATTCTGTAGCCACCAAGTCCTATACCTGTCTTTCCTTCCTCGTGAAGTCTGATTCTTTGACGACTCCTGACAGATTGAATCCCAGAATTGACGAGGAACACTACGGAGCCGATGGGAATCAACACCAGTAACAAGGCGAAGACCGGGATCCGCGTCAATAGCGCCTGGCTAGTGCCAGCGAGCCGTGCAAAGAAGGTTGGCGGCTCTTTGGGCGCTTCAGGCAAGATGGGATTGTCCGCGTCCAGTATCACCGGTTCATAGCCTGTGAAGGGGTTATTACTCTCCTACGCATGTGACAAGGAGTATTCTTTCATACCTTTGAGATAATTGAGTTTGACTTCGTCGGGTTTGGTGAAGGGATCTATCCGTGAAATTGCGGTCGTGTAGTAGACCGCCGACCTGTCGTTGACGATATTGGAATATAGCACTCGGTTTCTGAACTTGGACAAGGCTGCTATGAATATACTATCAGAATCTGCCAAGACACTGAGCAGTGGTCGGCCAGTATCGCGGAACGAATCGATCGTGAAGAGCTGACGACCCGACACAGACAAAGTCCGTGCTCCAAGAACATTCCAAAGGTGGTTGTGAAAGCCCAGAAGCGGCGTACGAACGCCCAGATGAGGGGTGGCAAAGGTAGCGAAGTTGACCGGCTCTACCGTGTCAAACCAGTCCTTCGAATTAAGCAATCCGATGGCATATCTGGCAATCAGTCCGCCGAGAGAATACCCAACTATGCTCAACTTCTTGATCTCTTGCCCACTACGCGCTAGTTTCTCCAGTGTATCCTCAATCTCCTGTGCCACACGCTCTCCACCCAGTTCGATGCCGTCGTAGGTGAAGCTACCAGTGTTGCTTGTCGCGACTAAGATGTGTACCAAGTCTTCTGAGTACTTCTCCCGTAGGGCAGATGCTAGATAAGAGAGATGTGAAGGGTTGCCCCAAAGCCTGCGTGGAGTCAGTACTAGGACCTCAAGGGGAATGTCCCGCTTAGAGAAGCAGACCCATGAACGAAGACGCAAAGGTGAACGGCACGGCGCGGATCATGGTTCTCTGTCTCGGTGCCTTGCATCGGAGGACTGTAGAACAGCGATGCTCTATCTACACTGGCAAGTGAGAAGGGGAACATTGTGTTCGCACACAGAGTGTTACACCACCTTTGAGTTTGATATTCTAGGTCAAGTGAGTTTTGGTATGAACTTTGAGAGATTTCAGATGTGCTTGACGCCTTGAACTAATGCAGATGTTGCGTTCAGTAGTGACTAGGAGTGTGATTGAGTGGAGGTTGGGCTGCATGAATGGTTTACTCTAATCACCCGACACAGCGTTGAGAAACATCTGACTCGCTCCCACGTCCTGGTCCCCCATCCTCTTTGACACACACGACTTACACATTGGACTCAGAGGGAAATAATCTCCACAGCACTCGCTTTTGATTGAATACCAACAGCGCCGAGCACTTACGGTCTTCTGGGATCCTACTGAAGATCTGTGAGAAATGGGGTTGATTTCTGCCTAAAAAGGGTGTTGTTGCTTCTAGTCTCAAACGGGACACTCACAGAATCGAAAGAAAGAAAGAATATTTTGATTTGTGAATATGTACCCGGATGTTTTTCCTGTTGTCAGATTGGCTTCTACTCATACTACCGATAATTCTCCTAAGTATCTGTGCGAGAATGTTTTCGATTACCGGCTTGTTTCAAGAGATATGTTGTCCTGAAGGCTCTCACTGTAGCCTTCTCAACTGCATATTCTCACATAATACCAAAGATATTCCCAGCAAAGTACAGGAGATTCCCACCGCTCAGCATTCACTGCAGGATTGGGAAGCTAGGGTTGAAAACGGCAATATCGATGGACCCCGTAAACGGAGGCGGATTGGTTCAGACCAGGCCGAGGTTCACAGTGTCGAGATTCCTAAGCCTGCGCCTGCTCCAGCGCCTGTAGCAGCATCTTCGACTACAGACAATGCAAAATCGTTGAGCGACGAGAAGTCTACGCTGTTGAAAACAGCCACCCGGAAAGTCTCACCACCGCCTCGTCGTAGTCGCCATGAAGCTGTTGTATCTGCGAAGATCAGCGACCGAGTCGCAGTGGATGAGAAAGCAGCAGAGAAGCAACCTTCAAGACGGCCCTTAAAACAAGCTATTCAGGAGTCATTGAATCCTCGAATGCTGCCACATCCTCCAGCTTCACATACGATACGTCTGGCGATAATCAAGAAATTGCATGAACAGATTGTTCGGCTCAACAACGAACTTTTGAGCAGTGATGAGCCATCAAAGAGAGCTTTGGAGTTATCGGAGCAGGAGATGATTTCTATGGCGTTAGACGAGGAGGAGAAGACGGCGCGAGAAAGTCCTTCGGTTTACTCCAATGTCATCAAGCTACGGATCGTCGCACTCAAGAAGATGAAGCTGGAGGAGTGGAAGCAACAACGGCTTCAGAAAATCGCACTGGATTTTCCGGAGTCCAAACAGCAACCCTCGAGCGCACCGCCCCCCGTCGAGACTGGTCTGATCGTCCGGGAAGAGCTGTTACTCCTACCAAAGCTCTTCATAAACCAAGAGACGCTTCAGAAGTTCGGCTACGTCTGGAAACCGCCAAGCAAAGCAGAGATCATCCAAGCTGAGAAAGGCATTGAAGCTGCCAAGGGCTGGGAACAGTGTGATCGTTGTAAAACACGGTTTCAAGTGTTCCCTGGCAGAAGAGCAGAAGATGGCGTGCTCACTACAGGCGGTACTTGCAAGTACCACTTTGGAAAAATCCTACGTCCGTCGCGGGAGCGGACTGACGCTATCAAAGGTCACAAGGATGCGGTCTATTCTTGTTGCAACGAGTCCATAGGAGCTTCGGTTGGGTGCACCAAAGCGGATTCTCATGTGTTCAAGATATCTGAGGTGAAGAGACTGGCTGCAGTCCTCCCTTTCGAGCGAACGCCCGCCAATGAAAATAAAAAAATAGCAAAGGCGGTCTGTTTCGACTGCGAGATGGGCTATACCGTCCACGGTATGGAACTCATACGCCTGACGGCGACGGCTTGGCCAAGGGGCGAAGAACTCTTAGATGTGTTGGTAAGACCAATCGGCGAAGTCCTCGACCTCAACTCCCGGTTCTCCGGGGTTTGGCCAAAACAATTCGCAGCAGCGGTGCCGTACAAAGCCTCTCCGGACCCAAGCGAGGAGGGTTCTGAAGCAGGCGAGGTCTCGGAACGCCCTTTACGAATTGTAGATTCACCGGCAGTCGCTCGCTCACTCCTCTTCAGTCTCCTAACACCCGAAACTCCACTCATAGGTCACGCCATCGAGAACGACCTGAACGTCACACGCATCATCCACCCCTCCGTCATCGACACAGTGGTACTCTATCCGCATCCTCGCGGCCTACCGATCTGCTATGGTCTCAGGATGCTTGTGAGCAAGTACCTCGAACGGAACATTCAGATGGGTGGGGACCAAGGCCACGACTCCAAAGAAGACGCTAGGGCAGCTGGCGACCTCGTTAGACTGAAGGTTGGACAGGTCTGGAAGGTTATGAAGCGAGAAGGCTGGACGATACGCAACGGTGTCTTGAACTCGCCGCCTCCACCGTCTACTGCAACGCTCAACCACGCGAAGACGTCGTCACTCTGAGAGACCGGGCAGAAGGTGCAGCAATGAAAGCGTCATGGGTGAGCGGAGACTCGGCGCAGAAGCAATGGAGAATTTTGGTGTCTCTTTCAACGCCCACAAGCTCTTGGCATGGCATCGGTGTATCTTAGCCCTAAAGAAAACTGCTGTTATCTGGATCGTTTCTAATCTTATCACGCGCATGAGTCATGCCACATGAGGGCTACAGCTATGTGTAGCTCGTTCCACTGTTGGTCGTCCTGTGTGGAGAGATCACGAAGTCATCTCTCTTGTGTTTGTGATAATGGATGCTGCTGCTCCGTGAGCGGTAGACGGCTCCGAAGAAGTCGCCGAAAGCCGTAAGAACATTATAGACATCATACCCTTCCTTGTCAGCACGTTGGTGCCACTTACGCCGTCAATGACTTGTACCAGATTCGAACTACGAGTAGTATTGAACGTACAATAAGCTGTGAGCGTTATGGATCGATACCAGGGACGCAAGTCCCTCAGCAAACCCCAAGACACTCAGAGGTCGTGGCACAACAGTAAACGGCGACTACCTTAACATAACACCTACAGATGACGTAAGAATAGTAGCATTTGCACCTAATCAAGTTTTCGATATTGCTCTTCGATTCTCATAGTAATATCAATAATAATTACCTTCGTAACTTACAGGTCGAACTAAATAAATATTTGTGAAGTACAAACTTCAGTTCTTGGTTCTCGGGTATTCTATCGGCCCGCAGCTGCATGACATCAAGCCTGAAATGAATTTTTGTCCCGACGTCAGCCTAAATCCTTAAATTCAAGAGCACGGCAGTTACGTTGAAAGTTTTGAGAGCGCATACTAGCCCCAATTGCCGGTAAAGATTGCTTGCGTTTACAATCCAAGTTTGATATCTGCATTTCTGTCCCAGATCATGGGTATGACTGCATGATTGCAGATAACGCTGAGGTACAGAATTTGTACCTGCCGATGGCTTAGGTAGGTGGGACCTCAACAAGATGTGGCACTGTAAGGCTGAAAATCGAGTATCATGGCGTTCAATCTCTGGGCAATTCGGAGTTCGGATCCATCCTCAACTCATCCAAAAGCTTCCCGGGTCGGCCTGGGTCTATTTGAAATCACCGGCGTGTCAACCACAACCGGTTAAAGGGATTACACAATGGTCAAACTCACTTCACAACGGCTGCAACGCCCGAGTGTACATATATACACACATCTTATCATCATCCACTGTCGAGACTAATATTCTTTCCCATATCACCGTTGTATACGCTGCACAGATGATGATGGCGGTCATGTCTCCCCCAGTCGCTCCCTTGCCCACCAAGATGTCAGCCATTCGTCGTCTCTCATCCGTGGCAGCCAGGACCGAGGATGTCGCCACTGCTCCTCTGCTCGTCGTGCCGCCCAGTGGCCTGAAGTTTTCGAGTGATGCTCACGAGACGGCGGTAGCGATGGAGATGCCGAAACAAAGTCTGAACCGTACAAGCAGCCGCACCAGTGCCGTAAATTTACCACCCCAGTCTACCGTCACAGGAACGTACGCCTTCGCCTTCGACATTGATGGTGTCCTCATCCGGGGCGGAAAGCTTATTCCAGAGGCGATTGAGGCCTTGAAGGTGTTGAATGGTCAGAACGAGTATGGAATCAAAGTGTAAGATCCTCGTCTTTTCGCATTTCTGGATGCTGATGTATTCTAGGCCGTACATCTTAGTTACCAACGGTGGAGGCAAAACCGAGGAGGCCAGATGTCTGGACCTGGGCAAGCAGCTTGGGATCGAAGTATCTCCCGGACAGTTCATCTGCGGACATACTCCGATGCGAGACATGGCCAAACGCTACGGTACCGTGCTCGTTGTCGGGGGCGAAGGAGAGCAATGTCGCCATGTGGCAGAAGGCTACGGCTTCAAAGACGTCATCACCCCTGGCGACATCATCAAGGACAACAAGGACACCACCCCGTTCCGAAAGCTCACCGACGAGGAACACGCGCATTCGCGCGCTCGCAACTTCAACGAAGTCGAGATCGAAGCCATCTTCGTCTTTGCAGACAGTCGCGACTGGGCTGGCGATCAGCAAATCATCCTTGACCTTCTGATGTCTCAACATGGACGACTCGGGACCCGGTCGAAGACTTTCAACGAGGGTCCACCTCTATTTTTCTCACACAACGACGTAGTATGGTCGACATCGCACGAGCTTACGCGCATCGGAATGGGTGCCCTACGAGCGTCCCTCGAGGCCGTCTACAAGGCAGTCACCGGTAAAGTGCTGGAAACGACGGCATTCGGCAAGCCACAACTCGGTACTTTCGAGTTCGCCACTCGCCTCCTCAGAGAGTGGCGGTTGGATAGCCACGGTATTGACTCCCCACCGGAGACTGTATACTTTGTCGGCGATACCCCCGAATCCGACATTCGTGGCACGAACGAGTTTGACGAGTCGCCTCTGAGCTTAAATACTTGGTACTCAATCCTTGTGCGGACGGGTGTGTTTCAGGAGGGAACCAGCCCAGCGTTCACGCCTAAAGCGACGGTGGACAATGTCTTGGAAGCTGTCAGGCATGGAATGAAACGCGAGTTCCTGAAATCCATGGACGGAAAATCCGCTGTGACCGACCCATGACGCGACAAGTTTCTTCTGGAGTCGGAAACCGATATTCATCGTTGTTCTCCATGACTACTTCGCTTTCTGCTGAAATTCGTTGATGGAGTGGTCATACCTTTGGGGGTGTTATTTGATTGGCTACTCTGTGCGACATCCTGTCTCACAGTGGACATAAAGGCACGGACTGCTGGTTCTGAGGTGCGTCCTTTGGCACATTGGCGTATGGTGCACATGGTCAGGGTATTCTCCTCCTGCGGCAGAAAGTTCTGAACGCACACCTTCAACCTTTCGGCATTCGAGGCGGTTGTTTGACGTTAAAGAAGGATATTGTGGGGCGTTGGTGTAGAGGACTCGATGTCGATACCCGGTAGAACACCGTTTGGCTTATACTAGCTTAGAATGTTGTATGTTACACGGTAATTCAGAATTAGCTTCTATTATGGACTGCATTTCTCACACGATCCGCCTCTGCCGCAAATTTGCACCTCTTACGTATGCGTACGCCATACTTATAGAACAGGAACGGGAAGGGGACGCATGCCAGGGCCAGGAACGCCGGGACGGAAGAAGCCCAGTGTATACCAAGCTGGTCGTACAAGTACTTGATATCCCGCATTAGCTGGCTTCCACGAACATCAACAGCAGCGCTCCCCTACCGGCGTGAAGAGCGGAAATGCCAACCCCACCGCGGACCTCATGACCGTGTTCGCGGCGAGGACGCTCGCTGCATAGATCGTATACGCGTCTACCAGGTAGTTCTGCGACGTCAGATACACCAGGACGAAGCCGAAGCCGAAGGGGATCTGCCCGGCGATGGAGACCAGGAAGTGGACGGATGGACCGTTCGTCCACGCGAACCAGAAGATGCCGATTGGGATGGCAACAGAGCCGACGAGTGAGGGTGGGAGCCGGACCTCCGGATCGACGTCCCTGCCGCCGGCGGTTTTGACAACATTCTGGTATCGTCGATGGTCGGGGAAGCTGTAGGCTATGCCGAGGATGACGCCGACGCCGATGCCGAGGAATGCGAGGCCGCCGATTCCTTCACTCCAGCCGCGGTGGCCTTGGTAGACGATGGGGAAGGCGCCGAAGAACATGTATAACTGAGGGTGCTGTAAGTGTTTGACTTGAGAGGAATGGAGTGGTGAGGGGTACCGTCCCGTATAGGATGGCCATGTAGATGGACAGAAGCAGCACGATCGGCTCCCGGAAAAGTAAGACCCACGGTCTGGTCAGCGCGGTCTTCAGTGCTAACCTAAGGCTTTTTCCCTTGCCTTTGTTGAGTTTGGATATGAAGGTTTTTCCGGTCAGTTTTGAGAGGTTCTGTGCGCGCCGTTCCAGCAGCACGGGTGAGTAGGTTTCAGGCACCACGAGTGAGACGAGTATCCAAAGCGTGCCGCTGAGGAGAGTCCTAGTCCTCGTGGTGAACCATTCATTCCCCGCTAGTGTCAGTTTAGAATGCTCACAAGAACCCTTCCATCCAACGCCAGCCCAAGTTCTCCGCGAGGAAACCTCCTATCACGGGCCCGAGGACGGGTCCAAGCAATGGTGCGGAAGAGAAGGCTACTACAGCAAGCCCCCGCTGAGATGCGGGGAAGATGTCTGCCACGACGCCGCCAGCGTTTGTCAATAAGGACGAGCCAAAAGACCCTTTCAAGAACCGCAGCACGATGAGGCCCTCAAAAGTGGGTACCACGACGCTCACAGCATTAAAGACTGTAAACATGGCCAGCTGCCGACCTCATCAACAAGCCAGCTCTGCAGAATCCTGTAGGGGACCTCTGAGCACTCACCGTGAAAAAGAAGAGGATCTGACGTCCATACATCTCACTCAAAGGAGCCCAAAGCAGAGGCCCCAACGCAAAACCAAGCACGAAGACCGAAAACCCCACTTCGAAAAGCTCCCGGTCCACTTGGAACTCGTCGATCGACGGTACCGCAGCTGCGCTATACGCGCTGGTGGTGAGTGCTACGGCGAATGTTGCGAGAGACTCCAGGAGCGTCCAGACCCATTTGCGCACGTCGCTGAATAGCATGGGGTTCTGCGGGTCGTTGTCGGTCCATTCGACCAGATACGGATCTGCTTCGGTGCCTGTGCCTGGATATGGATGATGGATGATGGAAGGTGTGAGGTAGCCCTGGTCGAGCAGGAGCTTCAGATAGGGGATCGACGGGTTTCTATGAGAGGCCTCGCCGACATCATCCGAAGGATCCATGGCACGCTCGATGGGAGACGGGCTGCCGTTCCACTGAACGGTTTTGCATGGACGGATTGGACGAAATGGATAGCAAAGGAAGCACAGCAGGGTATGAAGGGATCGCGCTCAGGAGTAAACATCTAGTCAAGCTACTTGGAGAGGAGCCTCTTCAATAACAATAACTAGAATATTCAAAGGCGCCAAACATCACGGTAGTCGAGATCAATTCACATAGTATTCAAGTACCAAGAAAAGCGGTAAGGAGAAGAAGAGGGCTGCTTCAAAGTACAGATAAGGTAGGTCCAAAGATCCTTTACTACTGTCAATAGATTGGTCGAGTCTAGGCTAGGGCGAGAATTGAGCTCTAACCTGATTCGCTTCTGCCTCTTCGCTTATGCCGGTGATCCATGTCATCCAGTGACGCTGCCTGGACTCTGCACAATGCTCTCATACCTGCCGTGACCAGGGCCTGTGACACATGCTTGTTTGTGTTTACCCTTCACTATCCTCTGACCTCTGACGGTGAGGTGTAATGCACCTTCTCCGAAGTCCACGACAGAAGCACAGCACGAACGAAATTTCGTTGATACTGTTGAAGTGAAGGGACCTACGGACAAGCCAGGGAGTGTTACAGCAAGGCATTCACTTATCGCTCGTGAGTCTACGGCTTCATTGCGGTCCCGCCTGCACTGCACCTGCTCATTCACTCTGACTCATAGTAGGCTTTATATAGTGCCTGAGGTGTACACTACACGCAATCTAGTGTAAGATCTTGCTGGACAAGATCAGCATCTGTTCGAAGCTCAGAAGTTGTTTGTTACGCTTTACGAGACTTCTGAACTCCCCACATCAGTCGAACCGAGGTGTCGGAGACAGCATCAACCCCCTCGATCCAAAGTTCCCGGTAGTTTACAAGAATATTCATGAAAATGGTGCCACAAGCACTCCCACCTCCAGCAGACATGTCTTCACCTCCTCCGGAAACTCTTGACGAGCCTCCAAAAACATCTGAAAATCTGGAGTCTGAGACGAATATAACGAGACCACCTAATCCTCGTCGATCCACTGAACCAACGTCCGAGACAGCATCGAAGCCGTCAGGAAACTCAACGCTTCCCATACGATCCCGCAACCGTTCTCCTTTCTCACGGACTCATCTACGCTCTCGGTCTTCTACGAGTCCTCTGTCCGCTCCACCTATGACAAGAGCGCACTCCTCTCCTATGATGGACACCACAAGCAGAGTGCTCATGTCTCCCATCACAGGTCGCCCTGCAAGTCCGCTGGGACCGCCGGGCCGTCGAGTTAGTCCACTAAGACGGCCGATCGAGGACACATACCCAAGCTTTGGAGGATACTCAGACATCTGGGAGACCATATCCGAGAACCAAGAGTTGGAGCTGACACCAAGAGCCTCGACTACGGATGCGGATCCAGTGCTGAGCTCACCATTATCCATCCCCCACGCCTTCCCACGGCACCGGCGACGGCCATCGTCTCCGCTGTACCAGTTCGGACAATCTGCGCCGTCCACTTCGAGTACGAACTCTGCCTCGGCCTCGAGCGGTTCATCCCCTTCGCTGGCACCCACAAAGTTTAACGAATCTTATCCGTCCACCATCTCCTTCTCCTCTTCCTCGATGCCTTCAACACCTACCTCGTTTCGATCCCGCTCACCCAGCATCTCTTCGCTCGAGACCATTCCAGACTCTCCCGATGCCGAAGAAGCAGCTCTCGAAATTGAGAAACTTGCACGGCTCAAAGCTGTGGCGGACGAAGAGGCGGATGGCACGAGTGGTGGTGATGCGCAGCAGCGAAGGAGCAGTGTAGAATCCCCCACCCCGAGGAGCATGGTCCTTGGGACCAACAGTTTTGGGGTCGTCTTTGGGGCGCGGGATAAGAGGAAGAGGTGGAGCGTGTGTGGGGCGGAGAGGCGGGGGGATCTGGATTTGGAGACGATCTGGGAAGACTGAAGACGCCATGTCACTGGGGAAACTGAGATTGTGTTTGTCCTTCGGGAAGGCTCAAGTACGGAAAGAGAAACGGTTTCGCTCCCTACCCGCCCAGCTCACTTGACAGCCTTCTCGTTACCCAACCTCGGTTTTGGCACCGTGTACAGAACGAACAGCGACTCGCGCAGTCACACCCTTTATTACCTCGGTTACGGCACAGGCGTCTTTCGGCATTAATCCGGCGTTGTCATACACGCAAATGTCTGCGGGCTCTCTTTCACGAACAGCACGCGGCCCGCGCGAATATCTACATGAGCAACGCGGCGATACCCAGTCTACGATCCGTCTCTAAGCTACGGCTACGTCATCACTGTCTGCTCTAATTATGGAAGATGCGAAATAGGCGCTTCACGGAAGTAGCTAGCTAATGTTCTTTCCCAGCTTTAGCAAAGATGTTCACAAGAACTGGCGCAACGCTCCGTTCGAGTGCCGTTCTGGTGCTCACTGATATGAAATATATGAGATGCCTCAAGCTCGTAGCCTCGACGCAGACTCGCATCACCGTCACCCTCGGGTTTTATAGGAGTGGATCGACAGGATCACGGTGCCCGCGAAAGCGACACGTGTGGCGGTCATTGAGAACTGCTATTGAATTCCCATATAACCCCCCAGGCCAGTCTACATAACTCTTTCACATAACTCTGCACAAACTCTAACCCTGCCCTTGTCTCAACTCCCTTCATTTCCCTAGGGCCCTAACGCCCCGAAGACATTACCCTTACCATGACACAGCTCCACAGCCTCACAACCCTGCACCCCCATCGCCCTGCTCCTGCCCCTGCTCCTGCTCCTGCCCTTGCTCCTGCCCCTGTCTCTGACCAGACCCAACCCCATAAGCCGCCGCGATCCGCATTGCGACCCCCTCCCCACTCCACCACGCCCCCGTCACCGTCCCCAACGCCACGAACGGCGCCGTATGCTCGCCCGCCAGCCAGACGCCTCGATCCGGCATGCCGACCCGCAAAGCCTCGATATCCTTATCCAACTCCACCCCTCCTCCTCCGTCTCCATCTCCATCCCGCTCCTTCCCCTCCCGCACCTGCTCTCCTTTCCCAGTACACGGCCCGCCCCTCCCACCGTCCCCCTCACCCTCCCCCTTCCCCTCCGCCTTCTCGCTCGCCAAAACCTGAAAATTGCAATACGACCCGTACCCCGCCAAGGGATCAGCCGCCCACTGGGTCGCGAGGGCGGCGACGGGCTGGCAGGTTGGGTTTTGGGCGGCGAAGTGCGGGAGGCGGGAGTAGTAAGGGTAGAAGAAGGCGGCGAGGGCGCGCAGGTAGGGCGGAGAGTCGGGGGCGTGGTGGACGGTGAGGGTGGCGATGTAGGCGGCGCAGGGGCCGTAGATGTAGAAGAGGAGGGTGGAGTGGGCGGTGGGCGGGGGGAGGGCGGCGAGGTTGATGAGGTCTTGGGACCAGTGGGCGGGGTTGGTGTGTGGGGCGTAGGTTGGGGTTAGGAAGTGGGTGAAGGCGGGGTAGGGGGGGGTGGTTGGTGGGGGTGAGTTGGAGGGGAGGTGAGGTGGGGTGGGTGCGGTGGAAGGGGAGGAGGGAAGGGATGGTGGAAGAGGGGGAGGTGGAGAGGCCCAGAAGGCAGTGGGGAAGGTGAGGTAGACTTTCTCGAGGCGGCCGTAGGAGATGTTGTCGATTGCTTGGGAAATCCGTGCTGGGAGCGGTGGTGTGAAGGCTGGCTTGTTGCGTTTGAGCCAGCCTAATGGAGCGGTGACGACTACTTCGTCGAATGTTAGGGTGGAGCCGGAGCTGGTGCGCAGTACCGTTCTGGGGTTTGTGTCTTTCGTGTGAGACGCGAGAGACTCGATTGAGGTTACTGTGCTGGAGAAGTGGATGTCGGCGTGGGCGAGGGCCGTTTCCGCGACGCGGTCGAGAATCGCTTTGTACGTGCTGGCGACGAAGAGGTTCTCTGAACGACGTTAGCCTGACTTGGAAGGATGGCTGGCTTGGATCAGATAACGCACCTCCCTCGATACACTCCTCCAACCAGAAGAATTTAAGGCTTTGCTTTTCAATCGGATCTCCCACGAAAGCACCCCACATCTGAGCCATCTGCAACAGGATAGTTTGCTCGTCTTCACTGACGTCTTTCTCTTTGACCTTCTCCCTGAAGAAATCCATGAGGCTCTTCTCTGGTGGGATATGGACCGAGTCTTCGTTGCTGTGTTTGAAAGCGTCCGCGACGATACCCCAGACTAGCTCGGAATTATTTGCGGCTTTATCCTCGTCCATAACCTGACCAGCTGAGTCGAAGACGGACTGCCGGTCGCCGATCGAGTATGTGATGGTCTTAGTCTCTACGGCTAGGTCCAGGATAGGGTTATGATTCGTGCCGTGGATCCAATTCGGCCCTCTATGTCTGATGAGCCAGTCACCGCCTGACAACGATTCAAGGAACTTACAGGTCGACGAGGTGGCCGAGGTGGTTGCTTTGATGAACCTATGTAGATAAGCACTGCCGACTCGAGCATGCTGATAAAGCCTTACACGCCCACCTGTTCGATTCCTTCCCTCCAGTATTGTGACCTTAAAGCCATGCTCAATCAAGAAATCTGCACATCGTAGCCCTGCCACACCGGCTCCAACAACGCAGACGTGAGGAACACGGCCCGGTGAAAGGATTCGGCGCAACATTCTAGGTTGATGTCCGTTGGGTTCAGAGGGGACGGTATTGTGTGGACTTGCGGATAGGTCTTGTTCTATTCGAGACATATGACCGTTTACACTATCGACACAAGGACGATGAGCTTTGTACTCCATGACTGATTGAGACGCTTCTGGCGGACAGCAAGATGCAGTTCTGATATATGGTGTGATAGCAATCGAGCCAGAAAATAACGGAACAGGAAAACAGCACAATGTCTAGGATATATAATCCATTACCTGGGTAAGTTGATTGTGTCATGTTCTCAGCTGTCTTGCAAGAGGGGGCCACAATCCGAGGTCTTGAGAAATGGCGCAAAAGTGGAGTGAAAGACTCCTCGCACCATTCACTATCCACTTGTAACGAAGACCGAGTCTCCGGAATGTTGCATAATGAACTGCGTGTCTAAGCCCGCAACATCCAAATCAATCAACAATTGGTGTTGCTCTATAGCTGAAGTCAAATGACGATAACGACGAGATCCGAAGGTGTCCATCCTCGTATTGACTTGTAAGAAGCCCTCTGAGAAGTATAAGAAAACGACAACAGCATCATAAAAGAGATATCCGGGGACTGAAGCCTGGTAATCAAGCATATACAGAAAGTGATGGCGCCTGAAACGAGACGGAAGCTTAACAAGGCGCTCTTACATGTTGTCGCGGCTTACAGAGTCCTCCGTGTAGGCAATATACGAATTTCTCCAAAGCAAGCAGGCAGTGCTGAGGTTCTATGTGCAACCAAGAGAAATCAGTAAGATAAGGTATGCCTTAGGTGCTAGGGTCAGCCTTATGAGATCGATGAGAGTGCACGGACCAGCTATCGTCAACCCACCCCCTCGCACCTTTCCTACCAGGTAAGTTATACAGCACCTACCTTACCTTAGATATGGCCATAACTATCTTGAGAAGTCATGACCAGCTTTCAATACTCCGACAGGGTTGGATCAACCTGACCAGTGAGTAAAACTGACATGCTGTCACCTACCATGTTACACCAAACAGTCATCATGAGGGGACGTCGGTATCTGTTATCAAACCTCTTGCAGCCAGAAGGGGAGCGTGTTGATTGAAATTACACCCACAAGTCACACTGCCGACTTGAACTCTTCAGGTGCCACTATGCGGATTTCGGAGACTGAAATGCAACAAGGTCAATGCCATGGTCCGACTCATTATATCTAACCAGAACAGCAAGCACTGCTTAAGTGCAACTATTTGTTCCGTCTCGCTGAGTTCAGGGACATACCCAGGGGTTATGACAAACACAAATTTTGTCTAGAGTGAATATGTCTGGACATACTCGAATTATCCATTGCTACATCAACAACACGGCGCTTCTCTTCGTCATATGTCCTGATGAGCACAACACGACCTATCGCCATGCGCCCTGACTCAAAGAAAGCAAGTTCTGCACACAATCTAGGTCTTCCTCTTCGCGCGGCACGCTCGACTCTCCCATCAAGGCCGGTACTTCTGTGTCCTTCTCCCCGCTCGCCGCCCTCGTTCGACCACCGCGGCGAGGACTTATGTTCTCACGATTCAGAACAGCACCGAGGCTCGAGGAGTGACTGATGACGTGAAGGTTTTCTTTCAAAACCGGTCGCTGGCGATTATTCCCCGCTTCTGGAACTCGCCGCCGCCTGACGTTGGCTACTTGTGTTCCCGGCTCCCAATTCTCTTTATCTGAGTCTCCCGATGGGGATCGAGAAATCGTTGGCTGCGAGTCATTATCCATGCCCTTCTTCTTCGTATTTGAAGACTGATCCTCATTGTCATGAGCTGTTTCTAGGCGAGCCAAGGACGAAGCAGCCCGAGATAGCTTGGGCTTCCCCGCGCCGCTTGACGACTTGATTCGCTTTACAGGTGCTGCCCTTGAAGCCTGCAGATTCCGCTTGTTCGCATTCGGCGCTAGAGCCTTCTTGTGACGAGCCTTGATGAGGGCAATCGCGCCCACGGCAGATCCGCTCTGCTCCTGATCCGCCTGGGCCGTCAATGCATTACGAGAATCGCTATCACAATAGAATTCCCAGGTCCGAGCATCACGCGACCTGCCTGAAGTGGTGCGACGCGGCCATAGTATGGAATCCGTGTTGCCGGTTTGTTGTGACACAGTACCAGATGCGACCAAACTCGTGCTTCTTTGGAGCGTACTGCGCTGCCCAAGCTTGGCAGGTATTGATAAGGGCTGGACCCTAGGTGGGGACGGAGAACCCTCGTCGTTGGTGGTAACCTTGGCCTTGCCGTCGAGAGTCATCGAGAGTCTAACAAGCGAAGAGGTCCGTTTCAGGACGTGCGATTTTTGTGTACTATCACTGTCGAGCCAGCGCGGCCCGATGGCTTGGTGAAAGGGACCAGACGGTGGTTGGCTCAACGGCTCTATGACGGAAGCATGGGCAGCGGAAGGAGCACTACGTCGGTATGAAGTATATCCTAGATGGACAGGCGCCGGTTCGCCATAGCCTGATGAGAATGCTTTCATATCGGAGCCGATGTTGTTGCATGTTGCGACATCCTTGTGTCCTTCGTGGTGTGACGGGTCAGTGAAAGGATCTGGATTATCTTGTGTGCCGGATGATGCGAGGGTAGTCTGGCTTGAAGAGGTGGAGTCGACTTCTTGAACACTAAGGTTCAAAGACGCCCCAGTTTCTCGAAGGTTTGAAGCTGATTCAGCATCCCTCCGATCCATACCAAGGACATTGGGCTCTGTAGCTCCCACCGAATGGCTGGGTGTGTCTCCGGTACGACGAAGCATCGCGGGAGTATTGTCCGACGAGAAGCTTAAACAAGCATGGTCTTCAGTACTTGGACGCCGCATTTGAGGAGAATCGACGATGTCCTGTGCCAGTAGTGGACGCGATTTACGCCTCGTGTTCTGACGACGATTCTGGAACCAGATCTGAAAGAGCGGTCGTCAGTTTCCCATGCCGCCGTTGCACGCGTCCCATCGCTGGTAGGTTTAAGAGAGAAAACAAGAAGCTTGTTGTGCTATATCTGCCCGAAGATTACTGACCTGGACCTCCTTTTCTCCTAACGCGACCCGCTCCACAATTTGCATCCGCGCGCCTTTGTCAGGCTTCGGATTCAGGTGATACTCGGCTTCCAAGATCGCATGATCTTCCGCACTATACATCCACGGAGGGTCAGCAACGTACACGGATATCAATACAATCTGGCTCCTCCCGCAGACCTTCGCCATTAGGTCACGCCATGGAGGGTTTACAGGGGAGACGCGCAGGGCGGCAACACGAAATTAGGACCATACCTTGTACGCCGACGTTTTTGACGGGCGAATCCTCTTCTGTCTTCATAAAGCGGCAGACTGTGGCTTATCGTGTCTTGGGAATGAATGTAAAAGGCAAAGCTACCGTTCGAGCTGTCTGAAGACTGTGTTGCACAGCATTCGGACACAGTGGAGACGGGACCTTCATCACTCATGGTGATGAACGTCGCCACTACCAATGTCTGTCAAAGAGTTGCTGCGTAAGAACGAAAGATGATGATACAGTTTGAGAGAATGCAACATAACATGTAATCGCGTGTTGATATGTGTATGTGTGCGCGTTCCCAAGCTCCTCTCCACTTGTAGCGGAGTGCTCGCTTGAAGCCGGCGACCTAACCACATACGGTTCTCGTGGAGCTTAGTGCACCCTGACGCGCTTTGCATAAAGCACGTCTAACAGCGTTTATACAGCTTCGTAATGGTCTACGACTTCATGACGTCCAAATATCATGTTCTATAAAGTCCTAAGCATCTATCAAACAGCTGAGGTACGGGAATAGTTTAACGATTGCTTGGGAACTTGGAGTGGTGGAACCAAAGTATGACGAGTATGTTCTTGGGCGTAGAGATAGATCTCTTCGTAGCTGTCGGTATAGATTATATCCCAAGAGGCTCGGTCTTTGAGACTCGTAGGAACCGATTGGAATTGTAGGTCTTTTCTCTTCTACCATAATCTCACACGAGAAAGCGCGCAAAACGGCATCCTCTCTCCTATCTGATGCCATAAACAATGGAAAGCAACTTCTCGACTCAAGATTCGCCGCCATACTGTGCCCTGCCAATCAAAAACCTAGGGTCGGTTTTGCTTCTCAGAACTTCGAGCTCTCCCAAGTGTGTACTGTGCGGAGACTTCAGGGAGACGTGACGAGCAGCTCGCTTGAAGTATCCCGCTAAAATAAAACACGAAAGCACGTGATCTTACCCCCGCCTTGCAGGGCTGACCGACTTTGACTTCAGGCACTCTGTCGCATCCAACTAAGGCGTCGACCTCTGTCAGCAACATCTCGTCCGGCAGATGGCTATGCGGTGTGACTTACAAGCTACTGTAGCAGACAAGCTTTGCCACCCTCTTCATTGAACATACAAATATCTTACCGGCTCGGCCTGACCGTGTCACATCAAGTCTCTCCCGGTAGATTCTTCAGGACAACACGGTTGCACTTAATTGGAATATAGGAAGGCGTCCAAAAAGCATCTTGTCACAGCTGAAGTTCCGTGCCATTGATTACACTCAGGCCTCAATTTCCGTGGTCCTTCTTCTTGCGAATCTCTATTCCTTGCGAATACGCTTTGGCATAACGTCCCAATCTCTCTATATCTATCTCAAGTACGGCCAATTAAGTTTTTTTTGGAATCCACACGGTACTTTGTATGAGCACTCAAGGTGTCCGAGCTTTCAGAGCTTAAGTAGTGTGATGATATGCACATCCTTCAGAGGTTCCTTCAACGTCCGAGGCCTCTAAGGCTGCATTTAGTCTATATAACGATCTCTGATCTATCCAGAGGAGATATACCCCTCTACTCCATTCATCACTGGAGGGCCTGCCCGGGCAATAAGCCCGCATCCGATATCACACGTCTGGCTGCTGGCCAATCATCACCGCAGAAATGGGTTGACATTCTGCAACCACTCCGGAACTCTCACCCAGGATGCCGTCACCCTGACAATCGTTTAGGCAGCGGCAGATAGAACGGCCAGGCGGCCAGGCGGCCCCCACACCATCTCTCTTTCTCATGTCTATTGGCATATCGTGAGCGCCACACACCTCTTCTCTACCCTCTACTTCTGTCTATGAGATGATTGCCACTTTACTGTACTTTTGGTCTAGTGGCGTAGCTTTCTCGCGGTCTTTTCAGCTTCTTGAACTTTTTACAGTTATCGATATTTTCTGGGCTATATGGGGAGGGTTCTGCATGATCATTTCTCCAAGCATTTGCAGAACCTTTGCTCTAGTTGGATATGGAATCAGCCAATGCGCTGACATGCGCGACGACACACAGGCATAGCCGCCAGGCCACCCTTTGGCAAACGGCTACAAAGGTGATCTATTGGCGATTCTGATGCTTATACGTACTTACTCCAGGCTACGATGTACCCTGCCTCGGGTGGGACAACGTTTGCAGGAACGGCCTGATTGCCATTATAGTCGCGATAATGGCACACACCTGTTGGTACGCATGGTATAGACGGGATGGCTTCCTTCGCACGGTCAGCTGAAACACGTTCGAGAGAGGGCGTCATTACAGCTTGTACCCTTGATCGAAACAATTGCCTTGTGTACACTCGGTGCTTGCCAAGATGCCTTTCGCTGGCCCAGAGGGTCGAAGCTGCAAAAGGACCTGGTGTACTCCGTACCGGCACGCTTACGACCCCTGATCAGCCCCGTCGCAATCCCCGGGGTGAGATGCACCCCAAACCTAGTTGACTGTGGTAGTTTCCGTTCGGAAGGTCGTACTACTGCCTAGCCAAGGCCTGTTCAACGCGTTCTAGATATGTATTCCATTTCTGTTTCTTCCATTGGTCAGTGCTGATCAGGCTAAGAGACGTGGGTATATTGCTGCAAGTCTGCTTGAGCTTTCACCACCCTATGAACAGCCTGCAGCTCTGGTTGATAGGGCTATCGGTAATCATAAGAGGTGTCTCTGCTGTCCACGGCTGAGTAGCTGACATGGGACGGGGTTTTTGAGTCACACCTGGCTCGATCTACCCTAGTACGCCCATTCGGCCACGGAGGAGCCACACCCAAGCACTATCTATGAGGCTCATTGACGTTCGAGCAAACTCATTATCAAGCTCATCGGATAGTCTGCCTTTAGACATGTCTTGTCGTTATCCTCAGTCACAGTCTCCCGCGGCATATCTAAGCCACGATGATGAAAGTCGCAATCGCCGGCACCGGCGGACTGGCTCAGTATATTGCGCATCACCTAGCGGCAGGAACATATCATCAGTTTATTCTTCTCTCAAGAACGGTGGGTTCTCGCTTCATATGGCTGATCGGATCGCTAACGTTCCCAAAGCCCAAACCACTGCTCACTGCTAAGGGATGGCAAGTCATTGTCGTTGATTATGCCGACCCGAACAGTCTCCGCTTCAAGCTTTCGGGGGTGGATACCGTCATCTCGACAATAACCGGAGCCGCGCAAATTGCCCTTATTGACGCTGCCGCCAGCGTCCACGTCCGACGCTTTGCACCTGCGGAGTTTGAGGGTCTTCCTGCGCTCAGATCACCACAGAACCTGGCGGATCGAGACAAAGATGCCAGTCTGGCACGCCTTCAGTACTATGCTCAACACTCTCCATCTAGGATGTCGTACACAGTGTTCGTATGTGGCATTCTTTACGAAAGGTTTGCACCGGGTGGTATGGCCGCTTCGGCCATCGGGCTTCAGTGCGGTACGAGTGGCGAGGGCGAATACCTAATGGATATCCGACGTATGAGAGCACGAATACCCCATTACAATGCCGCCGGCGAGATTGTCCATATTTGTATGACCTCCGCGGAGGATGTGGGTCGCTTCGTCGTCGCCGCGCTCGATCTGCCGCAGTGGCCCACGGAAATGAGAATGTGTGGTGAGAGGATGAGCGCTTCTAATGTTGTCAGAGTCGCGGAGCTGATGATAGGTTAGCCCCATCTGCAACCCGGTCGCAGTCCTCATCTGCTAACTCATATTTAGGACAAGATCTCGAAAGAGCGCACTACGCACCAGGAATGCTGCAGGATGCCCTCACCTACGCTCAGATCTCTCAAGACGTTGGAGAGCAGCTCCGTCTCCTCACCCTCATCGTAACCGCCGAAGGCCGATTCGACTTTGGTGACCCAAATCTCAACGGTCTTGTCAACGTGCAGCCCATGCGCTTTGCAAACTGGTTGCAAGCCCGATGGGCCGGTCAATAGCCCCGTTTCTGCTTCCTGATGGGAGTAGAAACCCATGCAAGGAGACCGATTGCACAACGCACCATGCTGGCCATGGGTTGTGTATCGTGTCATCTGCCTTTAGCCGTTGTCAGGTAGGCGGGAAAGAGGTCTCTGCCGAGTTTGTAAGATTATCTTGGTCCGGAGTTTCCGACTTATAGCGAAAGGGTCAAATCTGGGGGTTTTTAGGGCAGTGGAAGGATCGGGCTTGATCAAGATTTCTTTCTCGATGGAAACAGCGGTGCTCTTCCATTTGTACTGCTACTTTTGAACTATGGCTCATCTCACGCAACGAAGTTTATAAGCTATGACCGACTAACACACATCATCCCTAGCTCCGCACACCGTCTTTGATCATCAAGACTAGAGAGTCTCCCCTGTCCGAGAAATGACCCCAGGAACGTTATCCGAGACGGCCCCAAAGAACGACACCAAGCACGATCCTACAAGCCATTAGAATAATTACCTTACTCAACGCTTTAGTCGGAGTCAGCAGCCGCAGGCCTTTACCATCGCTTCGCTTCGCTTCCCTTCCTTTGACCTCCCTTCCCTTGCATTAATAATATTCACTCAATTAGGTACGTAGTCGACAGAAGAACCGGCCTTACCACGCATCCGCATCTGCATCTGCATCTGCAAGCACTCCGATGACGCATACCCGCACCTTCCGCGTACTAACGTGACTCTCCACTTCCCTACGCCTTACAAGGCTGCAGGCCAGCCCTTGCACGACTTTACAAGTTCGGATACCCGCATCTGCACAGAATCACGTACGTACATGTATGTAGGTAGGTAAGTAAGTACTGTACAACTCATAGGAGCTAGATGACGACGTACATATTCTAGTCTAAAGGTGGGGGCCAGACTTCCAAGACCTACTGTACACTACTGCAATCCTCCATCCCGACTCATAGACTGACACGGACATCGACCTTACGGCCTTCACCGCAGCACAGAAGGTAGTCGAGTCCGAGTCCGAGACCAGATCCAGAGCACCGCACCCCCAAAGTTGCCCCCTCTTTCCCCTCCCGCACAAATCCTAGCTCTTGGCCCCTCACCGTCCCCACACCCGGCTCCCGACACACATTTAGCTTCGGGATCGTCGCGGTGGCGCGGTGCAGCCTCACGGGTATGACTTCGGGCCTCCGTCCCGTAGCTGCACCACGGACGTACCGGATTGGGAGACGTGCGAGTGTCAGGGTATGTATGTAGAGGGGAGGGAGTAGGGCTGGAGAGGGGGGCGAAAAGGGTTTGGGGGCCAGAAGGATGGGGGATGTGGCGTTGGACTTGTGGCTTACTTTGCTCTGTAAGCTGTCGGGATACCCTTGGGTACCTTATGAAGTGGAGTTGACTAGGGACTTCGTACACCGCTTCTTGGGTAGGGGATTGGAGTGGGGATTCATGGAAATGGGTGAGTTGGGTGCGGTGTGGTGGATAGGGCTGGCTCGCGGGAGCCGGTGGAGGGGTCGGTGAGGTAGTGCGGGAGGGGGCTGATTAGGTAAGCTTAGATGCATGTGGTATTATGTAAGCCTATGGGGACCCTTTACATCCCGTCCGTTCTTGGTCTACGATCTACCTATTGAATAAGAACTTATCATTATCTCAGCGGTATGAAAGAAGGACCGGTTCATATGTATCAGGTGTGGACAAGTGTTCTGGGTTTGTCATTTTCCTCTTTTTCAGGTACAACATACGGGATGTCCTTCCCACAAGAAAGGGGATTGAAGTAGTTGCTCAGCATGCATCGTCAATGACGAGATCTTCCGTTCTTCGTCGCTCTCTCTTATCTCTCTTTTCTCAGTGTCTGCAGAAATTCGAACAGCAGCTTTGGAAGCTTCATCAATAATTACAATCCGCGAAGCTCACCTGTGCCAGTCTTCCACATGAGAATACGTTGTTGATAGGGTTATCCAGCTCTAGCATCTTCGCTTTTGGTTGATGCGGATGGTTCGAGTGAGCTGTTTTGAGGAGGCATATCTATGGACACTTTCGGGTAAGATTGAGTTTTACGAGGAGCGCCATGGTATGATCTTGTTGCGTCTTAATTGCACAGAAAGAGGCCGTGGAGTCGGTGCAGGCATGAGATGTACGCTTTAGGCCTGAGAGGTTGCCTATCTCGAGAAGAGAATCTAATGATGGCCGGAGCGGAGTGGAGTAAGTACAAGGGATCGAAAGATTCGATAAATTGCTCTTCAAGACGATCTGATAGATTTAACCGGCATTGCTCTATATATCTTGTTGCGGGACAGGGCAATATAGCGCGACTGGCAGGCTAAACATTCTACATATCACAACAATCTGTTGCAGACAAGCATTCTATCATTCGCTCCTTAACTTACCATATCGAGTGGCTTTCTAGTCCACAAACACGACCTCAGGAAACCTCTCGTCAGCGCCCCGAAGCAACCTCCCCTCAACACCCCTCAGAACAAAGTCGAAAAAAGCAATCCCATAAGTTCTCACAATCTCCAGCGCTCTCCCCCCATCCAGCGTCCCAAGTAGCGACTCCGCCTCCTTCGACAACCTGCCACCAAGCCCCAATACCTTCACCAGCAGCGGTCCATCCGAAAACGTAAGATGTTGCGACTCCCGCAACTGCAACTCGACCTTCCACCCGCGAAGACGCGGCCAGATCGCAGCCCAACTTTCGTCCGTGGAGCGATTATGGTCTTGATTGCCGAAGATGAGGAACGGGCGGTCGAGACCTTGCTCCACGACGGGGCCGAAGAAGGTCCCGTCCAGATTCGCGCCGCCAAGGATTCGGGTGTCGTTCAGCATCGCAGCCGCCGTCGCCGCGCCGCCGAGCGAGTGTCCAAACATGGCTACTTTGTCCGTATCAGGAGCGCAGCTCGCGCCGGAAAAGAAGTCTCTCGCTGCGGACCTTTCCTTCAACTCGTCGATGACGAAACTGGCGTCCTGCGCGCGAGTGCGAACGGCCAGTTCGATGTCGGCATCGGTGCTGATGTTCGGGGCGAAGACCAGCTCACCGTCCGGGAATTCGACGACGTCCGCGTCGTACGGGTGGTCGATCGTCACAACGAAATACCCGGCACTTGCGATCGATTGGGCGATGGCGCTGTAGAGTAGGCGCGGAGTCCCTAGTCCGGGTGAAAAGAGAATGACGGGGCATTCGCGGTCGCGGTGGTGGTGGTGTTTGTAGGTATCGCTGGAGGAGTTTCGACACGACACCTGTAACGAGAGCTTCTCGAATGTCCCATTCGGCACGCCGATCGGCGCAAAGTGCCGGTCTTCGAAGACCGCTGTGCTGAACGGCATGTACTCGGCCAGACAGCACCCAGAATCTTTTCCGGCGGGATAGAAGAAGGAGACCATGAGGGCACGCGGACGCCGGAATGGGGCGAAGGGATCTAGCCTGCTCTTATCTAGTAGTCTCGCCGTCTTCAGCCCAACATCGTATCGGCCGCTTGGCCGGGGAAGTAGGACCTTTGACTGCGAGGCCGAGAAGTATAGAGTGAAGATCAAAAATATAAGGGCTATAGAGCCTTGTTTGACATCGAAGAGAGCCATGGTGAGAGTCACCGTGAAGAGCTTGAACGTCGATTAGAGATGAAAAGAAAATACGAGTCGAAGAACATTTGATTTTTATAGTCATACGGGCTCATGTTCCCGTCCTGTACTACTTCATTAGGCATCAATGAAGTGCTGACGATGCATGCTGCTGACACCACACAACGCATCAACATTCGGCCTTGGCTGCCAGCCTCACAACCTATGTATCCTCCACAGTATACCAAACATGGTTCTAACCCCCTAAGTCTAGTTGATAGACCATATATACATACCTCTAGGCGGTAAATGATGCCAATCTGGAACACTCCACTGCAGTAAGAACCGGACGGGACTTCAACAGAACAGCATGCTAACAAGTATCTCTTGAACAAAGATGTACATAGTATATGTGGCTTTGATCCATAGCACTAGTAGGCCCCAATTGTAGATGTGACACAAGGGTGGGCGGCCCACTCGTTGCCGCTTTGAGCCGGCCACAGTGCACAATCACTACATCAATATCGGATCTCGTGGAAGATACATTGACATGAGACATTCCCAAATATAGGGCACTTCAGCTTACTACAAGACGATCAAATCAATTTAGTCTCTTCCCTTGTTCAGCAATAGCAGAGAGTAGCAGAAGCCGTTGAATGGTAAACCATGGAGTCCCTCTGAAACATGTTACTCGCTGGAAGACGTCTCATCAAGCTCCACAGCTAATCCCTTCCCCTTCCTCTTCCTCTTCCGTGAGCCATTTCGCAAGCTGCTAGTGTTTGCATCTTCCAAGATCTGCAGGGTTTCGAGAAACCCGCGGGATTCCGCAAGCTGGAGCAGTGTCTTCTGGCCGTGGAAGGCTGATGGTGGAGGATTCAAGTCTGCATCAGCCAATAGTAGCAAGCGTACCGCGTCTGGATTGCCGCAAGAAACTACTGCCTCTAAGGGAGTGCAGTCCCCTGAACGGCGTAAGCTCGTGGGAGCATTGGGATCCGCGCCAGCTAGTAGGAGAAGTCGCAAATTTTCGACATAACCATGCGCTGCTGCCTCCCAAAGAGGGCTGCGGTAGGTGGCATGCACTGCATTTGGATCAGGTTCTTTCCTGAGCAGGGCCTGCACTACCTTCAGGTGCCCCCGCTTCGCTGCCATAGACAGTGCGCTTTCAATAAGGTTAAGTTTCGTTCCCGCTTCGAGAAGAATTTCAACCACCTCCAAGTGGCCCCACTGCGCCGCGCTTACAAGTGCAGGTCTACCAATACTGTAGACACTACCCTCCGTTGCGTTGAAATCTGCGTGCTTGCTGAGAAGCAACCTCACCACGTCAACAAACCCATTACTTGCTGCCGCCGCCAAAGGGTTCCCAAGATTTACGTCCGCGTGGGCCGTGAGAAGTTTTTGTGCTGTTGCAATGTTTCCCCAAGTGGCAGCCGCTCCGAGAGGTGGGCTCAGCCCTTGGAAACCGCTACATACGTTGACATCTGCTTGCGCACTCAACAAAAGATCCACGAATTCGACAGTTGACCCTGCCGTGTCACCCCCAGAGGCTTTTTCAAGGGCTGATGGCTTGTTCCTTCCTCGCTTGTTGATATCTGCGCCGAAAGAGAGTAGCTGCTTTGCCATGTCAATGTTGCCCACGCGCACCGCTATCGTCAGCGCAGTCTCTCCTGCCAAGGAGTCTTCAGTGAACTCTTCAGTCAGTGCATTAACATCCGCTCCAGCCGTTAACAAGTGCTTGAAAATGTCCTCTTGATTGCGCCCTGTTGCATACTGGAGAGGTGTCGGTCCATACTTGGAGCCATTGAGATCGGCCTTTGCATCAAGCAACAGCCTCACAAGTTCGACATGGCCGTCCTTGGCAGCGCCCTGGAGCGGTGTCAGACCACGTGAACGGTCGGCTGGAGAATTAGGGTCTGCGTTTGCCCCGAGCAGTAGTCTTACAATCTCAACATTCGCCCGAGAAGCTGCAACTTGGAGCGCTGAGCCGACACAGTTGGCATGTATGAGGTTGACATCAGCATGAGCGCCAAGCAACAACTTCACAACCTCTAGATGACCGCGTTCCGCTGCGGCCTGGAGCGCAGTATGTCCATCACGATATCCGGGGATAGTGTTCACCACGGCTTCTGCTTGTAGTAATGATTGAACAATGCCAACATCTCCACACCTGGCAGCGATCTGTAGAGGCGTGTCGCAAGTCAACCACTGAGGCCGAGCGTTGACATTAGCACCGGCGCCAAGTAGCAGTTGTACGACCTGGAGCTGGCCCCCAGCTGCTGCGTACTGAAGAGCTGTTGCTCCATGTTGAGAAGCTGCTGCATTGACATCTGCGTGTGCACTGACCAGTAGGTGCACGATAGGAACATGTCCACACCTTAGCGCCCTTTGAAGCGCTGTCTTCCCACTTGTATCCCTAGCAGGGGCGTTCACATCGCTATCGGCCTCCAGCAATACTTGGAGAGTGTTCCGGTGCCCTGCCGAGGCCGCAGCTTGTAAAGCTGTCGCAGAGCATCCTGCAGGCATGGCATTGACGTTTGCCCCTGCTAAGATCAGAAGCTCTACTGTTTGCGTTTGGCCTCGGCCAGCTGCGAGCAATAAAGGTGTTACGGTAGCATTATAACACCATGGAGGGTGTGAGAGTTCTTCATCAGAATCATCCCAGTAATCCTTGACGGATCTCTCATAACCCAGATCATCGGAGTCCGGATGGTAGTACTTATCGGCCCGTTCTTCATCAAAGTACTCTTCATAATACTCGCGTGTAACCTCCATATCCTTATCCGGTGTGTTGAAGGCATTGATATTCCCACCTGCATCAACAAGCGTTTGCACGATGTCCACCAGTCCTTTGCCAGCTGCTATATGTAGCGGTGTACAGCAAAAGTACCTTTTAAATGACACTTGCCGACTTGAGGCCTCCACATTAGCCTTAGCTTGAAGTAGCCGCGAAACAACAAGTAAGTGTCCTCCGGACACTGCCTCCAGTAAAGCTGTCGTTCCTGTACAGTTGATATCCTCAATGTCTGCGCCTGCGTCGATGAGTGCATTGACTGCATCAAGCTGACCATTCCTCGCAGCTGCGTTCAATGCCCGATTCGTTGTTGAGCTCGAAGCTACCAACAGCAATAAAGTGCGCACATGTCCTCGTGCCGATGCGAGCTCTAATGCCGAAGCTACCCTCTCCATGGAAGCTCGCTTCACCCAACATGTAGCATTGACATCGGCACCTGCCTGTAACAATATTCGTGCTATGTCGTAATGACCGTAGTAGGCAGCTCCATGCAGCGGTGCCATCCCCGAGTATGTGGAGTAAGCGGAAACATCAGCCTTGAATCGAAGGAGGTGCCGAACAACTTCTAGGTGCCCGTTACCAGCTGCATGACAAAGGGCGGTCTTTCTGCGGCGCGAGCTATATAGAGAGGCCTCTGTATCGTTCAATTCTGCACCAGCTATCAATAGAAGGCGAACAATCTTCAAATGACCTGATGCAGCTGCCATCTTCAGCGGAATGTTCCATATGTCCTTCTCTGTACTGCAGAAGTTACCTTCGACAAGCAACAGCTGAACCACAACTGCCAAGCCTGTTCGCACAGCCGCTATCATTAGGAGATGCATCTCCGCGTTGTCTCTCTGCCATGTTTCCTGTAGGCTGAGCAGGTGCCTGATAACCATGATATTCTTAGAAGCGATGGCTAATCTGAGTGGTGAGCCCGGGAAGAGTCCAAGAGAATCTCTCTCCAGAATCGAGACCGGGAACCCTTTCAACACAAGTACAGCGTTGCGTTCGACCGCAACATGCACTATGGTTCGACCCAAGTAGTCCTGTGAATTGAGGTCCGCCCCACGACGTAAAGCGGCATTGAACAATTGTAAGTGATTCAGACGTACCACACGATGAAGGATCGGCGCTATAGAGATACATATATCGACGTTTAGCTTTAGCCGTGGGGCAACCCTGGCTACGATGTCCAAGAAGATGTCGTAGAGAGCAAGAAGATGTTCTGATGCTGCCGTAGCTTCTGTACTGTGAGCATTGAGCAAAAACTTTGAGACAACAAGTTCCTGCAGCACAAGGGCTGTAATGGAATCTCTGGTTGTCTCATGGGCTAGCATCAAGTCTTCCAGCTCGTCCAGACATTGGTCAGGTTTGGCAAATGCTTGCCAAGCAGACGAGATTTGTGCGAGAAGTGCGGCCGCTGCGAATCTGTAACGAGCAGCCTTCAAACGGTCGAACTGATGCCGTGCTCTAGTTATGGCTGATTTGTATGAAGTCATAAAGTTGTCAAAGAACAGGTCAACACTGCGCAGAGTAAGATAATTGAAGGTACAGTCGAGTCCATACTCTGAGCGCAAGTGCTCAAAGTGCCTCAGATCCTGCCATAAAAACCGTAGGCATGTAAGCTCTTCGGTACTATTTCTTCTATCAGCGTTACACAAGCACCGAACTAGAAGGGGAAAGTAAGAGTGCTCCACTTACAGCTGGATTGTCTGTTCATACTCGGACTGTGTGCTTACTGTTGAATCAATTTCCACGTATGGATTCAACGTAGGTGCCAGCACATTGCCAGATGTCAGCATCATCGTTGGCTCGATACCGATACTTGAAAAATCTGCGCCCTGAAGTGCGTCTGCCGTCCGAGAAACCTCGACCTCGTCCATTGTAATCGATCCTTGTTGACCATGTTTATAAGTTCTTGGAGAACAGGCGTAATCGTATTTGCGGCAACGCTCGCAGGGCTCTAATGGCCATGGCAGCGGCCCAGGTATACACTAACATTTCAACGTTTCAGTATGTGAAGAGAGAAACGTGAAAAGGCAGAACAGATACGCCAAGAGACCTTTGCTTTACTAGTCCTGCATTTCAAGCAGCGCAACTCTTCTCGCGGCATGACTACCTGACGGTGACCTGAGGGGACAGTGGTCTTCAATTGTCCTCATCCACGAATATATGTGTGGATACTGGGTGCGATGCAAGGACGCGGCAGCTCTTGGGGAGGAATCCTCTAGCTGGTATGACACTGAGGAGGACCCCAACCATTTCGGCGAGGTATCATAAGTTGTGCTGGAGCGGTTGAGCCGCATGACACAAAAACACATCTCGGTGGCTTCTCGGGGCTGGCGGGACTTTTCAACGAGACAGGGTTGGAGGTATGGAGGTGAGGTGGGTGGTCGAGGCTGAACTTGGCTGTGATGGGTGACGGGGCGGCTATGCAATGCACTTTTGCGACTGAACCATGCAACGTTCGCACATCGGAGCAGGCAGAGCTTCGACACCCTGTCTCGTACACGCGGAGCACATTATGTCGGTCAAAAAGTCAGCAAATCACACACCTTGAAGGCATCAATGCACGCTAGAGCACACTGCTCTACGGCTTTGGCTCCATTCGCAAATGGCGTTCGCAAACACAACAGGGGAGCATTTCTTTTTCTCTTTTCTCACTGTTTGTTTCGGTTCGCTCTACTCGTTACTTGGTATCATCGAGAATCCAGCAACACAAATGCGTTTAGAGCTACGTATAGCTATAAAACCGCGGACAAATCTCTCAATCAAAATGCTCTACCCATTCATACCAGAACACAGCTCAGGCATTTTCCCCGCCCTTTTCTTCCTATCGCTTGCCTACACATAGGGCATCTCTCCATTGATCACTCCATATACGGGCTGTTACGTCCATAGCGGAGTATATCGCCTTACCAGCAATGGACCCGGTCAACATCAATGCACCTCCTGCCTTTCGACAGTCGTCTGCGCTCCACACAGCGAAGCTGAGCGTCGTCCTACAGAGGAGCCAGTGTACCGGCTCTCTCTATGTCCTCGACTACAGTCCTTCGGACTCGAGCGAGACAATTTTACGGAAGTTGCGGATATGCTTCTATCAGCAAGTGTCGACGCCCTGGACGCGGTTCTGGTCTTATAGCCTTCCGTGCAGGAAGGTCGCCGTGGGGACGGCCACACTGGACGCTCCGGGTCTGGGCCACAGGGTAACCCTACCTACTAGACACACGTCTGGGTCTAGCGATCGATACATGAGACTGACACCTGCGCAGACTGGTCAGGTGTATCCAATTGTGGTCAACGTACTCAACAGCAAGCCTAATAGACTTCTCACAGAGGCCTTCCACAACCCCAAAGTCCTCCAGCACAGTCAGCAAACTGTTCTGCCTCAGGATACGGAAAGTACTGTGATACTATGGCCTGTTCTCGATAAGGTCCGCCTGTGTTATTTGTTGGCTGCCGTACTCGTTGCCTCCCAGGCGTCGGCGGCCGTGGTGGCTTGGTACACTGCCAAAGTAGAGCTCGGCGTTGCCGTATGTGTGGGTGTGTTCACGATGGTGTCGACCGTGCAAGCTATGGTCGCGTGGGTCCAAGAGTGAGCAGAAAGATTTGGCGTATGTGGAAGTACATAGTTTTTGACGCCTTTCAATATACAGAGATTCCCCAGCGCTGTACCTTCTCAATTTTCCTTTTCGCCTTCTCCCGTCCAACCTTCATAATCAGAAAAGTACATCTCATGAATCGTCTCCACATACTCCACCAGCGCAGGAAACCTCCGAACCGTCTCTTGCGTCTCCGGATTCCTACACCACCATCCCAACAGCAAATTAGCCAAATCAGATTCGAACGACCTCAGCCTCACGGGGCCAACAGGTCTCAACTCACGCCGAAGCAATGAACACAGAAGCCAACATTCCATATAAACTCGCATCCGCCTCCGTAGGCCTATCGCCCCCAAGCACCCAAAACACAGCACCACTGTTACTCCTGTTCTTATTATTCGCCACCAAAACATCATTGACAGCCCTCCAGCTTTCCTCGCTGATCATTTTCCTCTCCTGGTCCGTATACCGAGCCACGCCCTGCCCGTCGTAGTTCCGCGCCAGGGTGCGGTGGACGAAAAAGCCGACGACGACGCGGATGAGATAGGGGATGTTGGCCAGCGGGCCGTCGTCGCGGGTACGGTAGTAGTTGGCTGGGATGCACCAGCGCTCGTAGGCCTGTGTCAAATATGCTCAGCAGGAACATTCGCAGACCCGAGCCCAACACCGAACGTTCTCCAAATACGCAATGGAACTCGGAACCCCAGCAACGCCGCCTTCGTCTTCACACTTGTATCCCACGCCCTCATCCAGCACCTCGCCCTCTTCCGAACAACGAACGAACAGTAAAGATAACCTTACCCCCAGAAAATAAATCCTCTCCTCCACCAGCGCCCTAATCAGCACATCGCCCGCCCGCTGCACGTCGCCCAAGCCCTTATTCAGATCCTCCAACCATCCCCTCTCCACCAGCGTCTTGATGATCATCGCCGAATCACCCACCATCTCCCCCTCTCCTTCCTCCCCTCTTTTCCCCTCCCCACGTCTCTCAGCCCCGCTTCCCCCTCTCCTCCTAACACCAACCCCCTCGCCTCCCTCGCCCTTGGCCCCATCCAGGGCCTGCCCTCCTTGAGGAAAAAACTCGGACGGGATGCGCGCATAGGGGATCTTCCCCTTGGGGACCCCTCTCGGCGACGCGTTCGGAACGACGGTGTACGCGAGGTGCGAGAAGCGCAGCCGGGCTTCGAGTTTGATGCTGAAGGACGACCAGGAGTATGTGCCCGGGGAGGGGGAGCCCGTGTAGAGGGTTATGGGCGGGGACATTGTTAGTAATGTCAAGCTTTGCGTCGGAGGTTCTCTGGAGTTGGGGTGGTGAGCAGGAGGGGGTTGGAGGAGAGGAATGGGTGAGAGTCGGGAGTTGATCGGAGGCAGGAGGGGGGGGTTCAGCGTGTGGATGGTGGGCGAGGGATGTGCTGACGTCTCTGTGCGACTGCGGTTTTCATAGATTAACTTGACGTTAAGGTATTTGTATACCTCTATCAAACTTAGCACAGGCCTGATCAGAGAGCGTGCTGTGATAAGATACCTAGTTGTCCGGGTTACCGCTTAAGTTATAGTATGACTTGTTCGGGTTGGGGATAAACAATTCACCGAGGCGCCGCAGACATAAGGTACAAACTACCTAGGTAAGGTAGATATAGGCCAATGTCATTTCTCTTAGTCTTTTCGCTACACATACACCTGATCAACATTCGTCTTCCTAATTTCCAATGTTCGCAACGGCGCCTGTCAAAGGTCCAGGAACCATGATATAGGACGGGTAGCCTGCATCGACAGCCACCCCGGTCTGCGACCTGTCCGGCAACTTCACAACATTGACCGACCCCCCGTTATGCCCGGCACTCGACCCACACCCTTGAATCATATGGTAGTAGATATGGATCACGCACTGATCCCAGTAGGGGCAAGGTGCATCGCCCGGTCTCTCGGGCAACCATACACCCAACGCGAACCCGGCCTGCGGCATTGCCCAATACCACTTATTCGGTGGGACTTTGCCGCTGTTGATGGCATCGCAGATGACAGTCGCGGTGTAGTAGCTGTTGGGAGCGGACGCGTCCAGTTTGTTGGGTGTCCCGTCGGCGAAGCAGTTCACGTTGTAGGTTGCCGGGGCGCCGGTGACGTTGACGGTGGTGAAGCAGGTGTCTGCCAGAATGCCGGGTCGGCCGGTGGGGCCGCAGCAGTCGCTGACGCCGGTAGTGGTGATGCATCCTGGTCTTGGCCCGCAGGTGGAAGCCGGAGCCTGGCGCGCAGCGAGAGATTCGGCTTGAAGGTGAGGGGAGTCTTCGGCAATGGCTGTTCGGTCGAAGAGGGAGACTCCCGAAGCGTGAGACAGTGACAGGAACGCAGCATCAACCAGTAGAGTGAAAAGAAAACGTGAGATCATGGTGAGCATCATCGTGTACTGACGGATCAAAGGTCGAAGAAGAAATGGAAAGAGATTTCAGACTCGACCTCGCTATGGGAAAAACGACGAGCATGGGAAAACCCCCTTTATGCATCCTCCTATGACATATACCAACGAGGCTGACGAGCGACGCGTGTATGATCTAAAAGTCCTTCATCACTACATACCAGCTTTCGATGATTTGTTCAATCATCGGAGCTGTAGCGATATGCGACCCGTCGGGGCTGAGCTTTGACCAGTTTCATGAAGACATGGAACACTTACCATTTTTGACAGCCGTGTTTTATAGTAGGTGCTAAGCCACGCGCCTTTGAGTTATAGACCGTTTCCACCCTTGTGTCCATTCCTGAATAAGGATCTCAAGCCTCTCACAGTCTCTACATGAACTCTCATGAGGTTTCATCATGTCTCCGCAGTCAAACGCGGGAGTAGATTGCTTGCCGTGTCTGAAGCCTGATGCCGTCAACAGGAAGCTTACTTGGACGTTGTGCATCTCTCATGCTTGCAAGGGCCAAATTCGTCCGATTATATATATTCAAAGTTAAATACAACCACTCGAGCCAGCTCTTTTGCAATCTATTGAGATCTTCCTACCGTCAGCATGACTGGTCTTTTCAGGCAACTGTCGTCTTGGGTTCTCTCCGCCGCATTTCTGACCAGTTCACTCGTCTCCTCGACGAATCTGCCTGAACAAGAGCATTCGCTCTCTGCTCGACATCTTCACGGCACCGGAGCGGACCTACAGTGCAGTGAATACTATGGAAGGCCGAACCCGGCGGATTGTCAGAGCGTCGCAGAAAAGATCGAGAGTTTCAGGATCGACCTCTACGGCGACAGGTTTGCATACAATGAGAATTACGACGAATTTATCATCCGAGGAGGCGAAAGGCAGCATGCAGATTGTAATCTGCATTGGTTCACCCCATTCTACTGGAGGACAGGTCCTTAACACCTGTGAATATTCCGATCGTGGTTTTGGTTTTGCTGATACGCTGACGCGAGGAGTGTAGGAACCTGTATTGGCGCTTTGTTTGTCGATCAAGAAATCAACGGCGCCACTGCGGACGTGGAAATATGGCTAAACATTTATGAGACCGCGCAAAAGGTCGTAGGCATATGTGTTGCGCGACACGGGTTCGGAGGGAGGAATCGAGGAGACTTGGGTCAGAATCATCCTATGCATCACTCCCTCCTATATGAGGGGATCCTAGCTTCCAGCTGATCTGATAGCTGACGGTCGTCGCACAGGTGTCGAAAGACAAAGCTTGGTGACCGTATTCTACGGCCCCGGCTCGCAGGCTGAGCACGACGTCGGTCAAGCAGTGGTCTGCCCAACCTGCAATCAGGAGGGCTGTCCGGCGACCGCGTCCACGGCTCGATGCCCGTGGTGGAACTTGAGTCCTGCCCGGGTTCCACGCACACATGATGATCATCTACCGAATCTGCACAACCCTGCCGGCGCAGGAGTTCAATACGACGCTGGAACTGTCTGTGGGTCTTCTTGCAAATCCCAACGGGACTGTGGCTGCGCAGACTATCTTTGCATGGCGGACCATACAATACTGGCCAGGTTGCGGGCAAACAATATGGCGTGTACATTCATTCCTCTCTCGAGCCACGCTTTCCCGGCGCTGCATGGCTTTGGGATGAAGAGAGATCTAAGCTCGGCGCTCGATCCTGAGATCGCGGCAAGATGTGTGTGCGATGTGGATCATGTTGGACCTGAATGCTGTGTCAAAGAGTAACGGGAAGCCCGGATAAGCAAAGACATCTTGTTCGTTGTAGGGCGTAAGAAAAACATTGGCAGTGACTTCAGCTACGTTGTGCTCAGGGCCTCCAGCCTCAGCTAGATTGGCAAATACAACAGCTCTGATATCAATTTCTTCGCCGAGTGAGATGCCGACTATAATCTACTGAAACAGCACGTAAGTCGGCTAACGGAACCACATTTGTTGATTTGTTCCGCATGATGTTGTGGTTATGTTGCTAGAGTTGTCGGTTTAGTCACAACCCTCAGAGACGATGCAAAGACAAGACGTTATACGAACGTCAAGTTCACGCACACGACCAACTGCAAAGAAGAGACTGCATTTCTAGCGTTTCCATCTACCACGGCGTGAGTGTCATCTCAAATATGTGACACGCAGGACAAAACTCCAACAGCCCAAGCCTTCGTACTGAGATAGCAAACGCAAACCAGTTCCCCCGTAACCCCACCCTAAGCGAACGAAGAGAGAGCGAAGCCAACCGGGAACCTTTATAGAGCAAGAGCAGCCGATGCAAAACCGGATGATAAACACGCCATTGTTTCCAACGAGGGATAAGCATGCATGCATGACAAAGGCTCCAGTACCACCGCCAAAGCCCAACCCGCAACGTCGCCTCCGTCGCGGTATCGGAGTGAGTAACAAATAGGTGGCCGACGAGTATAGCAGCGCCCCATCACTTCGCTCTGGTCATCACGCCAGCACCGACGCTCCCGATCCTCCCACTCGTCTTCCGAACCCCCTTCCCCTCGCTCCTACTATCCGCGCTGCGTCTCGGCGTCGGCCGCACTTTCGCCACGCCAATAGTGCCGCTGCCGCTGCCGCTCTTGGTACTCCCGGGCGTCTTGGGTCTGGCGGTGTCGGTGGTCCAGTTCTCGACGTCTTCGGTGGCACCGGCGGCGGCGGCGGCGGTGCTGTAGCTGGTGTGTGTGGTGGTCGTGGTCGTCGTATAGCTGACGGCGCGCTTCCGCTCCGACGACAGCGGCGAGCGGGATGAGGCCCGTCGGGCCATGACGCGCAGCTGCCACTCCTCTTCGCTCTCGGACCCGCCTTGGCTCTGGCGGTGAGCTTGCATCGAGACAACCTCTGTGCCGGGCTTGCCTTCCGTCTCATTCTCGACGCCGTAGCCTGCTGATGCTGCTCGGGAGTAGGGGTGGTGTCTTCCGTCCAGCCTGCCGGTTTTCCTGGGTTGCCCTGGCGTCGGCGCGGGGAGGTTCTCGTCTATGGCGCTGGCGGCAGCGGTTTCGTTGTTGTCGATCTCGCCGAGTGCTGCGCGCTTGCTGCTCTGGCTTCCTCCATTCGGTGGAGTTGCGGTCTGGCTGTCGGTCACGATGCGTAACCTTTGGCTTGTTTTCGTGGGTGTCGACGGCAAGACGAGTGCGAGCTTCTCTTTCATCGCGTCCTCGAACCACCACTCCCGGAAAGTCCCCTGGTTCAGATGCAGCCAATGTTGCTGCGGCCCGACGACCATCCCGGGTCGCATGAAGCGCATGAAGGCGATGATCTCATTCGCCGTGAATCCGTGTCTGTAAATCAGGTATGCGCCTATCAAGCAACCTGTCCTGCCTAACCCTGCCTTGCAATGCACCGCGATAGCTTTGCGTTTCACCGTGATCATATCATGCGCCAGCTTGATGAACTTCTTCACCAGTGGCAGTGGTGGGCAGGTGCCATCATCGAAGATCATGTCGATGTGATTGATCCCCAGAGCGGTGAAGTAGGATGGAGAGTACAGCTCCGAATTTAGTCGGACCACAAGACCTATGTTCCTTGAAGTAAAATGCGACAGTACGTTCTTGAACGGTGTCGGCAAGTTTGACGCTCGAACAGCCGGGATTGTAGTCGGCAGTGAAGCGTATAATGGAGATGATGGCGCAATGGGAGCGGTGGGTTGGCGCTGGGGTGATGCAAAAGCCAAGAACTGTGGAGTGAGCCAGTTGAAGTCTCCCATGTCAACCCTCTCGAATCTTTCATATCTGTGCACGTATGAGCAATCAATGAGGTTTTGGGTAAGGATATAACTTACTCCTCGAGGCTGAAGTCTCTGAGCCCACAAAGACCTTCCTCTTTCGCCTTCCATACACCATACACCACGTCCTGTACACCGATGACATAGTCCGCTTGACTATACCCAGCATCGCGAAACGGCATCAAGGGCGGGTCCGCCTGCGCTATTGGCGCCAGTGCCAGATGTGGTGGCCATGACTGGATCATGACCATGTAGCAGGCTAAGATGCAGGCTGCATTCGCCCTACCTGCAAGTAACATGTCAATCAGTATGTTTCTCCGTGGACAATTTGGGAAATGAAAGTGAGTAGTACTTCTCGAATCCGCTTTACTCCAAAAGACCACTCCCCTCTCATTGTTTGCTGGATCTCCGAGAACATCATGTAATTGTACGGCAAATCTGTAGAGGTGACCGATGTGCAACGGACCGAAGTCGGCGTGGAAGGCATTGTATAACAGGTTCTCATCTATCGAAAAATACACAGGTGGGTGGACTTTGGGACCGCTTGCGACAGGTGCCGGCGTCGGGCCGTGCTGCGATTTCGACGAGCGCTTCTGCGCTGGTTTTGTGGTGCTAGCGGGATATGGAAACGGCGTGGTGACATTGGGCGGATGAGTGTAGGAGGCAAGATAGAGCCGGTCTGTTATGGGACTGTTGTATCAGCAACGACGAAGATATCGAGACCCGTGCGATTGCGATAAGCGTAGCGATGTACCTTGGATATACTCTATGACCTGCCCATAGCTAGTCGCTGCGGAAAGAGACATCCCACAGCAGAAAGTGTGGTGTACTTTCTCCGACTGCGAGGAGGTAGTCGCCGAATGTGAGTTCTCGGTCGTTGTTGTGGTAGGTTCGATGTACCAAAAACGCTTTATACAGCAGATGAGACTGTGCGCAACCTGTCTTTCACCTTCTCAAGATTATGGATTGCTGTATTGTATGGATACTTCTAACAATACAATGAAATGAAGTGAGCGTGGTGCGTATGTGTGTAAATGTGGTTGCAAAAACGAAGGTTGTTGATTGTAAGTCTGCACAAATTCGAGCTCTATAATAGGGAAAGGGCGCTAGGCTTGTTATGTTGCCGTTTTCGGACTACCGCCGTGGTTGTCATGGACGACGGCACTAGCTGAGCCACTGGATGGTTCCCGTCCGCTCCGCTCCGCCACCCCACCATTTTAGCTCACACCTGAAACCTAAATCGTACATCACGTACCGCGCATGATAGGTCCATGAGTTACATTAGGGCTTGGACTCGCTAGGATGTGATGGCCTCTTCATTCATCGACTCAGCCTTTCCCTGCTCCTTGTACAGTCACCTCAGATAATTCTTCAATACCTGAGGGTACTTACTAACCCACATCCAGAACAATCGACGTCCCGCTCCCAACGCACCGTCTTGCCCTCTCCGCCTTTCGTGCTCTCCAGGTCGATGCCGAGCTCTCCTCTCTGGTGTCGCGGAGCTTTTCTCTCACAGCTCCGTCAAGTACACCAGCATCAAACAATGGCTTGAATGGGTTTGCTGGTGCGGATACGCATACCGTCGGGATGGAGATCGAAGAACATGAGAAGACAGTTCTACGTACCGAGTACAAGGCTACCACGAATCGCATGTTGAGAGTGGCGGTCAATGGCTTCATGGAGAGCTTGGGGGTTGTGCTGGGAATCATGGAAGAGTTGGATGTTGATGTCATCGGTGGAGGAGAGCCTGTACCATAAATCCGACCTAGGTTTCTCGATGAGACCTCCTGTATAGGGGCGCTATAATTCGAGGCACGGGGGAAGTACTATCGCATTTCCCGAGGGCTTTGTCGCTATCTCCAATGGGACAATTCTGAAACCTTGGATCACGGAGGCTGGTGGTTGAAGAAACAGGTGTGCCACTCAATGCAGCAACCCGACCGGACCTCCCACATTCGGCGACAAAGTCCCTACCTTATAAACCATGCCAGGTTGCTTCAGAACCATCCACATCTAGAGGGTTTGGCTTCCAGAAATGGAGGCGCTGAGCGAACAATTTTGCGGAATCGGAAGAATCTTATATTCGGACCTTGTTATCATCCTTAGCTAATCTCTTGGTAACCATGTCAAATCGTCGCATATGGTAGATCATTCTTTTCGTTAAAAGTCTTCTACTTCTACTTTGCAAGCGACGAAGCTGTTGTCAGCTACCAGACCAGCAAAAGAGACCAGTAAAGGAGTCGGTTTCCTGATTCATTTGCGAGAACTCGAAGCATTTCGCTATACCGAAACCCAATCGACACCTGAGTCATGCCCACAATACACAATGAATGTACTATTCAGTATCGATTCAGGGCTCTTGATGGGTCATTGGATGTCATTTATACTGATCCGCTTTAGAATCAGAGTGAACGCTTGACCTCATTCAACGAGTCCGCTCTCAGCATTACGGAAAGTGGCCAAAGGACTTGTTCATGCCGATTCAGTCGTCGTGCTTCTCTGCACACAAATGGCCCTGAGACTAGCCAGCTCGTGGATAGTATGGATGTTACAAACTGATTGCCATCTTCTACTCCCTCAGATCTTTGTAGAGACTTAACCCCCCCGCTAAAACAATGTTCGAAGCTTTGCCCGGAAACTGCTCCATGTTCGATTGCCGTTCTTGGTGTCCAAAATGCCCAACGCCTGGGCTGCCTCAGCATCAGAATCACCTGTACCCGTTTCCGAAGCTGATTGAAGATCTCTTTGAAATTCATCCCATACCGAGCGTGTATGCTCCTCGACACTGAGAGCTCGCTTCAATTCATCTCTGTCCTCTTGAGTTGCGGGCTTCCTGCGTTCATAGTCTCGATCCCACTGCTCGCGCCTGTTCATCTCCTCCCATAGATTGGCGTCCACAGTGCTGTTATCCACTATTGATTGTTAATCAATCAACTGACACCAATTGTATTCAAGAAAGTATATCTACCTTGGCCATCTTTCATTTGCCGTATGTACACTGCGCTAGATCTCATCATACTCCTAACACTCAAACGATATAAGGAAGGATTGAGTTTGCCGCAAAACGTTCGCTTTTCGAATCCAGAAACTATTATAGTTATAATTGACACATCAAAATCATAAGTGACAGCTGGAATGTAATCTCACCCACGTTCATGGTATAGAGGAAACTCCAATGTATCAGCTGAGAGAACAAACAAGTAGGTGGCATCATCCAAGACTTCGGCGGCCGAGAACACTGCATCGACAACATATAGCTGGAAGACTTTTCGCTGACGCTGCAAACCGATATTCGTCCAAGTCCCCGATATGTAGCCGTGGCACTTGATATCAGTTCCATCTGCGAGCCCTAGTAGAGGCTCGTTATTCGGTGGACGATGTAGAGTGAAGTGTTTCCAATCGGCCCATTTCGAGGAGACTAGATTAAGCTGGGGCCCAACAGTCTCTCCTAGCACCAATGAAGCATCTGTAGGTATGTGATTGAAGAAGCCTTGGACTTTCGATACATGGCCATCAATTCGAGCTGCAGGTGTACGTCAGTCATGTAGACAGTCCGGATGCAAAGAACATTTACGCACATTGAGGCTCAAGTATTCCCCTGCATTCGTGGTTTGCTCCTTCATCTTTACTGAATCCGGTTCAAGGACTTCCATGAACTTATTGATCTTGATCGGAGTGTTTGGTTCAGCCTCTTCATGGATTAGCCGAGTGACATCAACGTCCTTTACTGCTTTCACATATTCGAGGTACGGTTCGCCGTTTTCGAAGCTCGCAGTGCTCATGAAGTGAGAATATGGAATGTATGGGACCCGCAAGTCGACAGACAGGTCGCTACGCACACTGCTCAGAAACACCAAAGCTTCGGCTTCAGCATCACGAGTGGACGTCGGTGAATCAATTCCCTCTGCCGAGGCCTGGAAACTGAATCTCCATGCACGATCCTTCTGGTCTTCGGTGGGAAATACGGAGGAAAGCTCGACGTTGCGTACAGGCAACGTATATAGATTGTGATGTGCCCACGCAAAGTGAAATGGACTTTGGTGACGCGAGAGCTGCTTGTTGAGTAAGATCGTTGCTCTCCAGCCACGTTCGTCCGTGTGCGTTCCATATACAGACGCCTCCCAATTCTCTAACATATATTCGCTGACGTTGAGCCTCGAAATCGCCTCCCAATGCTCTGATATATATTTGTGCACGTTGAGTCCGGCCTCTTCCGACCGACCCTGTTCAAGAAGCAGGCTTGACAGTTCCGCTTTGAATCGCAGCGTTTCACTATGCTCTTCTCCCAGTTCCTGTTTCGTAACGTCGCACATCTCTCGCAACTTGGATTCGGCTGCACCCGCGTCCCGGCACCTTCTGCAGAACATCACAATCTCATATGCACAATCGAGTGTGGGAGCCGCTGTATATCCATGTAACTTTTGAAGCCCGGATAGAGCACGGGAGAGTAAAGCTTCGACTTCATCCTTCCACCGTACCCTGCTTCGAATCCAATGTCCCGGAGCCTCCTTCCAGCTCAAGCTCCGTCCCTGTTTCACTTCCCATCTCCCGATGGCCTGAGCCGAGCCTTACAGGAGACAAATAACGTCGGGATATTCAGAGCCAAAGATTCGCTCAGTACAGTTCAGGGCCTCTCTGTACATCTTCAATACCCATCTCTCGTCGAAATCTCTGGCCGCGTAAGAGAGGATGACTCGTATCGTGTATGTGACACGGGGGTCTTGAAAGTCGCATTCCTTCTCCACTGCATCCTCCAAAGGCCTTTTCCAAGCTATAGGTTCATCCTTCTGGTCCTGTAGAACATCGTTCAACTCGGGATACTGCGTAAAGTAACTGTTGATTATCCCACCAATGGTGGTATCGATTCTGTGTTTCAAAATGTATTGTTTGCTGTGGAACTCCCCGTATTTCCGGTAATTCTTGAGGTCTGAGGACTCTGAGATGTATTGTTCCACAATCTGCGCCAAAGAATTTCGAGATCCTATGTGGTCGCTCGCTGTATGTTGGACGTCGGCGAGCCGGCGTAGTCGTTGGAGCTCAGGAGCCTCTGGAGATGTATTCTGACTTTCTTGCGTTGCGTAAAAGTCTCTGTTGAGGTCGAACGGACCTATCCAGTGTCTTTTACACGGGCTATCAGGCCACGCGGTTGAATCGCTTGGTGCGAAAGGGCTGAACCAGGACATTTGGCTTCTTCCTCCTTTTTGGATCGTGTCGGGTGAGCTTCTGTATGGAAGTAGAGACATAATTAGAGAAGATTGAGTGTCAGTTCTATGCAGTGCCGTGAGACAGTCGTTGGAAGGAACATCTGAGGATCTGCATTCTTCTCGCGGGCATAAGTCCTTATGAACAAACAAGGTCAAGAGATCGGGGAGTGGACGGCTAGGCAGCGACGCAAGGCTATAATCTTGGGGTCCTCCCATCTGGCGACAGCCCTGCCAGTAAGCACGTCCTGCATATGCCCAATCCGCAAGCCCCACCTGCGTCCGGCCCTTTGGAGAGGACCCGGCGTTGATGATAACGTGTAATGGTTACACGACTTGAAGGCGTACGGATTCAGGCTCGGTGTCAGCCAAAACCACATCTTCAGACCGCGATATGCTCTCGCTTCAAAGTGGACTCGCTTCGCTGATGTCCAAGATGTCAGTGACGGACGAAGCATTTGGCTATGAGCGACTCACGAAGACATTAGCTTTGGACGATGATCTGTCCATGTTTCGACGCTTTGCTGCCCTCAACATCCGGAACATTCTTTACTTGCAAAGCGAGCTGCAATCGCTAGAGCTCAAACTACACCATGTCGACAACGAATCTAACGACATCAGCAAGGGCAATGCAGTCTGGGGACAGCCACGAAGTTGGTATTGGGCGAGCAGGGTCCAGGGCGTTCCGGACTCGGGAGAGGAGCGGGAGGGATACTGGGATTTAGTGCTGAAAATACGAGAGCTGCTCGACAAGTACAGTACGTCAGTCAGTCAGTGTCTCGTGCCAGGAATTTCGAGTGATATGGAACAAGTGACTCAACATCCATCTCTCCTTATATGTAAAGATAATTTCATATTGAATATGTCGATAATGAGGTGCTTCCCCTTCCTAGATACGGCGCTTCGTCACCAAGCTTGGCTGCTATCCCTCAAAGCCCCTTCCGAGCAGTCCTGGTCTACCCTTCACTCGTTCATTGAGAAAAACAGGACTATGCTCTCTGAAGCGGATGCAAAGTACATGGACGTAGGCACTCGTCACGATCTTGCGGCTCTATCGTGGCGCGAAAAGGAGGTTTTAAGCCTCTGGATGGAGGAGTACTTGAGGAAATTATTCAAGAAAAGGGTATGACTACGCCACAAGTTGTAGCATAGTACCCATTCACGCTGACGGCGCTGAAAGGATGACAATTTCACAAATCACCAGATTGGTTTCATCTCTGAGGAAAAGATAGCCCTGGTCGTCCGTCTATTAGCCATCTCACTATCCTCGGTGCTGCCAATCCTCTCCATTGTGGTATTATATGTCATCCGATCTACAGCAGTTCGGCTTGGCGTCATTATTATATGTTCAGTACTGTGCTCCTTGGCGCTAGCTCTACTCAGTAATGCCAAAAACGCAGAGATTCTGGCCGTTACCGCTGCGTAAGTGTCTGATTGCTCGTGTAGGATTCCGAACGCTAAATCTACTTAGGTACGCAGCGGTGCAAGCGGTGTTTGTTGGCGGAAGTATCAGTGGCTCATGAGGTACGAGTTCCATACCAGATATTGTCGCCGACAAGCGTGCTTGAAGTGTCCCTGCTCGTTCCGAGTGATCTGCGAATGATGGTGCTTTTGAAATGTGACTGTGAATCAAAACAAACCTGGTCCAGGAATTGGACTCACCCAGCGCCTTGCCGTATACTGTTCCCCCGTCCCTGGTGGCTTATGGCTGAATCCACAGATCTGAATCGAGTCGATATAGAATGCCCCTATGAGGTGTTTCGCGAGCTTTAATGTGTAAAGATGGCTGTAGAAGTACGCTTGAGGCCTGTCTCTCTAGAGAAGATAAGAATGAAGGTCGTGAAGATCAAATGTGGGTGTAGAGATTGGACGGATACTGAGTGGGTGGGTGTGTTGACTGGAAAGTATGAATGCAATGAAAACGGCAATAGCGAGCAAGCAGGCGAGCAGCAGAAGAAGCAGCAGTTACATTTTCTAAGGTCGGAGGAAAAAAAAGGACAGGAGAGAAGAGAAAGAGAAGATACAGCCAGAGACTGGGTACCAAAGCTGGCCCTCCAGCGCCGTCGAGTTGCATATCTGAGGGCAGAGCAGCCGTGGGATCATGGGCCAGCATCTTAAGTAGAGACTTACGGGTCTTAAACGAGACCACGGACCTTTTTTTACAAAGTAAACGAAACGAAATGCCAAACCACCGAGCAAGATTCTGTTTGCACCAGAACGGTGCGGGTCAACAACGCATGCGTGAGTAATGGACGGATGGATGGGTGGGAGAGAAGGAAGAATGAGATGAAGGGCACAGCCCGCAGCGCAAAGCCCGCAGCGCACCTTTATACCTGAGAAATTGGTTCTGCAAAACAAACAAAACACTTTCAGGGGAAAAT
>JAABUJ010000962.1_pt1 | contig 47714 bp, 50 predicted proteins | sample 5559131 | NCBI WGS metagenome assembly JAABUJ01 (sample SAMN10711875, study PRJNA513366) | rock metagenome | isolation source: Antarctica rocks | place: Antarctica: Victoria Land, Mt New Zealand nord | collected 2016-01-07
GCCCCCCCGCCCCCCCCCCCCCCCCCCCCCCCCCCCCCCCCCCCCCCGCCCCCCCCCCCCCCCCCCCCCCCCCCCCCCCCCCCCCCCCCCCCCCCGCGCGTGATCCGTGAAGGCCGCTGCAGTGCATGACATCAGATGTCCCTTGGCCCCACACACCGCGCTACTGCGAAGGTCGTACACATGCATGCGCAAGCTGAACCATGCCAGCTGTGACCATGATAAGCCTTGAACGAAGGCACGCTTGCGCTGCCTGCATGCGCGGCTCAGGAACCGCAACTCACTGCGCCGGCCATGCTCGATGCCTCGGGTGCAGGCCCTGGGGCGCCGGCGCAAGCCCAGGGCGCTCAGGAAGCACCCGCGAGGCAGGCCCGGCCGCTGCGCCCTACCCTACCCTACCCGGGCGGCACCTGGTTGGCGATGATGCCCTTCTCGACGGCTTCGCCCAGCGGCATGGGCTGCGGCAGCTTCTCCGCGCCCATCTGCAGCTGCCGACTGAACAGCAGCGGCGCCACGTCCGCCACCGCTGCAAACTTTGGGTGGCTCTGCGCGCGGCACGCACCAGGTTGAGCGGCGCAGCTACAGCGCGAACATCCTTCGTCTGCGGACTCTCATTTTGGCTCACATGTGTGACCCTGTCCGGAGCGGCAACCCCGGGTCTCAGGCAGGCGGGGCGGCCAGACTGGCAGCGGCACGCGCCCCGTGCCATGCAGACCGCGGCACCCATGTGTGTGCCCAGCCCAGGGCCACGGCCGCGCGCCTTGTCATTGGGATTGCAAAAATGCTCGATCTCGGCCTGCGTGAACTCGCGCACGCGCAGCAGGCCCGCGCGCGGCGCGATCTCGTTGCGGTACGACTGCCCGATCTGCGCGGCCGCGAACGGCAGCTTGCTGCCGTTGTAGTACAGCAGGTCCCTGCGCGCCCGGCGGCCGGGCGCGCGTCAGCATTAGGGCAGGGTCAGGCTATACCCGACACGGCGTCAAGCTACACCCTATACGGCAAACAGGTGCGCGTCAGCGCGAAGCCCCCCCTCCCGCGGCCGCACAGGCCCCGCACAGGGCACCCCCGCCAAGTGAAGCAGGAGACTGGCGGCGCCCCACCCCCGCCCAAGCTGCGCCAGGCCGCCTGCACCAGTGCGGCACACGGGAGCTCGTCGCGCGGCCGGGGCGGGGCACGGGGGGCGGACGCGGGGCGCGCTTGAAGTTGACGAAGATGCCCTGCGCGGTCTCCGGGCGCAGGAAGCCGACCTGGTCGCCCTTGGGCCCGATGCTGGTGCGGAACATGAGGTTGAAGGGGAAGGGGTCGCTGAGCGCGTTGCCGGTGTCGGGCGCGCGCACGCCGTGCCGCCGCAGCGCGGCGCCCAGCGCGCCCGCGTCCAGCTCCTCCACCGTCGCCAGCTCCGTGCGCAGCGCCTGAGTGTCGGGGAAGGGTCATCGTCTAAGCACGGGGTAGGTTCAGGGTCATCACTAGCATGGAGCGGCCGAAGCGTGGCCCGCTCCGCGCGACCTGCCGACTGCCATGCCGGTCAGGAGCGGCCTCCTCAAGGCCAGGCGGCCGCCGCGCGCTGCGCCTCGGCGCTACGGCTGCAGCGCCTGTCCGCGCGCCGCAGCGGCTTGCGCCCGCTGCGCGCGTCCGCCGCATGTGAGCGCGCCGCGCGGACACAGCGCAGGCCCGTGCGCGCGTGTCGCCGGCGGGTGGCGCGTCTGCTGGGTGGCGGCGCCTCCGCGGCCGCATGGCCCGATGCGATCGCACCCACCTCATCACAGCCCTCTTCCGGGTGAGATTCCCGCTAGACCTGCTGCGAGCGCGCTAGCATCCAGCATGACATGCGGGCTGCGGGGGCAGGGCCCGCGGGGCCCCACCTCGCGCTCGTCGGCGGACGGCGGCGCGGCTGCGTCCGCCAGGCGCGCCTCCAGCGCGGCCTCCAGCAGGTGGTCCGCGCGGTGGCAGTCGTGCGTGAGCGCGTCGGTGACCATGAAGTCGGTGAAGCGCTCCACGTGGCCGCTCGCGCGCAGCACCACCTCCGGCGTCACCGACGGGCACTCGACCTGCGGCCGCGCTCGTGCGCAGCACGCTTTGGAGCAGTTTGGGATTTCAATACTCTTCGTGTGTGTGACGTGAATGCATGTGTAGATCCTGGCGCTCCCTCTGCCTCGCGCCACGCGCGCCCTGCCCGCTCAGGCCTTTGCCACGCTCGCTGCCTCGCTTGCTGCCTCGGGGCTTGGGAGACTCTGCCCTGTTCGTCGCCTCGCGCGGCTTGGGTTCCCGTAGTATCCTAACATAGCTTTGCGGCTGCATGCTGTCTGGCTGGACTGAAGGTCTGCGACAGACAGGCGTGTCCTCTGTGCAGGCCCGTAAGCCCCCGCCGCATGCATGCAGCATGCACGCGGCTGCGCTGCGCATGGCGCGGCAGCCATTCCGATCGGGCAGGTTGGCGCGCAGGGCCAAGCTGTGCATGGCATGCTGCCCATAGCATGCTGCATAGCATGGTGCTCTGCATGCATGCTGCCCGCGGGGCCGGCGGCCGCGCGCCTCGAGCATGTTCTCCTCCAGGATGAAGTGCTTGCGCCACAGCGCGGTCAGGTTCTGCTTCACGGCGCAGCCGGGCGGGCCGTAGTCGTAGAAGCCCGCCACGGAGCCGTAGATTTTGAAGCTGGGCACGTAGAACATGCGCCGCTGCAGCGTCTCGGCCTGCGCTCGCCGTGCACACACCGCTGTGGGTGCCCGGCATTCGCGCTTGCCGGCCCATGGCGCAGCGAGCAGAAGATGCCGCGTGGACGGGCCAAGAGAACGAGCAGCTCACCATCGCTGCGCGGAAGGCCTCCTTGCTCTGTCCCGCAGCTTTGCCGGCGACGTCGGCATAGGCCTGCAAGTGCGGACGGCGCCATCTTAGCAGCGAGTCACTGCCCAGCCTTCCTGCGCAGTGACACGCGGGTATGGGCGCTCCGGATGTCGAGGACAGCGAGCCCCACCTCTTGTTTGGCCTGAGCGGCCAGCTTCAGGTTCTTCAGCCTGGCGATAGCCGCATCGACCTCTGCCTGCGCCGCCACAGACCGCCTTCCACACCAGCACGCTCATCATGTGCAGCCTTCCGTTCATCGAACACGTAATGTAGTGAGTGCAGAGGGCAATGCCACGCCTTGTCGGCCTTGCCGTCCTTGGCCAGCGCCTTGAGCGAGCGCACGGTATCGCCCTGCTTTGTGGCCGCCGCCTGTGCAGCATCCAGCTGCGCCTTCAGGTCTCCGTTATTGGTGGTCGCAGCCATCTTGATGCTGCTGATACGCGCGCAGCAAGGCTCGATATCTCCGTTGCTCCCGCGCCCGGCTGAAGCTTGTCAGACCCTCCTGACCCTGTTTCTCTGGCAGATGGCGAGTGCGTAGAGGCAGGCCTGCCTGTGCGTTCTACTCCTGGTGATTGCGTGAAAGATACCGCACAGGTCGCAGGCTCGCACAGCGCCTGCGTGCGTATAGGCGAACAAGCATTTGCTGGCAAGAGGCCTGCTTTGCGCTGCACAAGAGTCCTGCAGCTGCAGCTGGACTCACAGGCAGGCCGCGCACTTGTAAGCGGAACCTGCGCAGCGCGCCAGGACTTCAGCTCGCGCACCCTCGCAATAATCTAGCACGCGGCCGGGCGGGCGCGCAATGCTGGCGCTCGGGGCCAGCGCGCCGCACAGCGCGGCCCCCATGCTGGCCGCAGGCGCCGCGCACTCGCCCGCCGGCGCCTCCCTGCTGCAGCCTCTGTGCAGCACCAACCAGCGGGTGCGCCTCACCCGCAGGCCTGTCTGCGCCGAGCACGTCGCTAGACGTCCAGCCATGCTCACCGAACAAAGCGTGGCGTGCAGGCGCAGGACCCAATCGTCGCGCTGCTGGCCAGCGACTCCGCCTTTGCCAACGCCGTCAACGCCAAGCAGCTGGATGCGGCAGCCGCAATAGCCGTTCAGCTCGTCAAGGTGTGCCTGTTGGCCTGTTCTTGGCGGTTGGCGCCTGCCGTGACCCGAGCGCAACACGTGCGTGACGCACGCGGTGGGGCGCGCAGACGCACGTCACGGCGGTGGCGCAGCTGACCCGCGCGGCGCGGCCGGACGCGTCCAGCGCGACGACGGCCTACCGCGCCGGGGAGGCCGCGGCGGCGGAGCCCTGCGGCGCGGCCGCGCCGGCAGACGGCCCGCTTGCCGTGGGCGACAAGTGCGCCCGGCTTGGCCGCTGGCGGGGCGTGCTTGGGTTTGCTGCACGTCGTGGTAGTCACAGGCGTCACCAATATGGGGCACTTGAGAATCAACAAAGGTACGGAATGTCAGTATAGTTTAGGTGAAGAGGGGCCATATGCACATGCAGCACCAGCTGCAAGAGGGACCTCCACAACACTTACTGCTTTGACCAGGCTGTGCGCGACTAGCCTAGACAGCCTGAGAGCATCTGAAAGCTGTCGCATGCGCTGGCCTCACGTTGCTTCCTGGCGTGGACTCATGTGAGCGCGCCGCGCGTGGCCGCCAGGGTGGTCGTGACGGCCGGTGCGGCAAAGGCGCGCGGGCGCGGCGCAGCGGCCGCGCCGGCGGTCGGCCGTGGCGCCCGCGTGGTCACTCTCGACGGCCACGGCTGGGCGGTCGTGCAGGCGGCCGGCACCGGCGAGCGGCTGCGCCTGCAGCAGCGCTTCCTGGCGCGCGCGCAGGCCAGCGCCGGCGCCGCCGGCGACGGCATCGCCGGCGACGGCGCCGGTGGCTGCGTCAACACTGGCGCCGACGTCGGCGGCCGCGGCTCGCCGACGAGCTGCACGGCCGCGCTGGCGCCGGCACCGACAGTGCCTGCGGGTGCGCAAGGGCTTGCACGACTTGCTTGCGACACAGTATGTGAGGGCCGTCAGCAGAGCATCCGTGGCGTGCGCGGAGTGTAGGTACACCCTCTGCACGAATTGTAGGTGAACTCTCTGCAGGGATCAGCGGTTTTGGTGCTTGTGTTGAATTGATCGCATGTATGTGCGAGGGCGTGACAGCCACCCTTATGCGATATGTGCTGCGGTTCCCTGCAGCTGCAATGCCGGTAGCTCTGCAATAGTCAGTGCACGCCTGTACATGTGTGTGTGCCATCATGGCTGTGGACATGACCTCTGGGCAGACAAGTGCAGGAGTATGGCGCGCATGCCGAGGCCGGGCTAGCTGCGTGTGGCAAAGGCTCAAGGGCAGGTGTCGGTCATGAAGGGTGCAAATGTGGAAACTGCCCGCTTTCCGGGATCACTTGGCCGAGTTGGTCTAAGGCGATAGCTTAAGGCGCTATTCCGAAAGGGCGTGAGTTCGAATCTCACAGTGGTCAGTCTTTGATTTTATTTTGTCAGGCGGTGTGGGGTGTACCCCACACCTTTATTTTGGGTTGCAGGGCATTGATAGCTTGCCATGTCATGCTGCTGCTCTCTTGCACTGGGCAGATGGGCATGTGATCAGTGCTCTTTGCAAATTTAGCATGCTGTACTTTGAGCACTTCGGCCGCATTGCCTGCGCCTCGTTTCGCTCCGCTCTTTGGCATAGCTGTTGGAAGCCTTTGCTGTCGTTTGGCACTGCCGTACACATTGCTGCTGCTGAGCCAGCGCCACACCAGCAGCGGGTTTACAGCGCCGCTGCGCGGCCCAGGCGCGGAGCCTGTCGGCAGCCCGCGCGCGCGCAAGCGCGCGCGGCCGGGCGTGGACACGGCGGAGCAGCGCGTCGCGCTGGACCGCCTGAAGGCGCAGATGGTCAGCCTGGAGGAGGTGTGGCCGCCGTGCTCCTGCAGGCCCCTGTGCGACAGCTCTCTGTTGTGCAACCAACGTTTAGTATGGACCGAAGATGCGAGTGGAAAGTGGTCGCGGATATGGTAGGGGCCTGTTGATACACTGCAAGCACTTGGATCCGCGCGAAGAGCGCAAGTTTGAGCGTCACCCATGCGGAGCAAGGCCTGCAGGAGCCTGTGCGGCCGCCCTGCAGCCCGGCGCGGCCGGCCGTGACACGCGTGGCGCGGCCAGGTAATACCCTGGGGCGCGGTGCGCGCGTGCTGGCGCACGCGGCGGCCGGCCTGGCGGCGCGCGCTGCGGCAGCGCTGCGACGGCGTCCCCGGCGCCGCTCTGCGCATGCAGGCGCGCCCAGGCCGTTATCCACAGTCGCCGCAGCGCGGTTGCTTTTTGCCTCTGCTAAAGGAGGGGTCACACCCCCGATTGTTGCATCGGTTTTGGGCGTGAATCGCAAGTGCGCTGCTGTCTGTGCCCTTGCCTTGTCCATGGCTGAGGGTGTTATACCCTACATTCCCTTTTGCCGAGGCAAGCCATGCTGCTGCAAGGTGCGCTGCAGCGCTGCCTTGCCGCGGAGGCATGCTGCTTGGTCCGCTTAGCCCTGTGTGCAGTCTCTGTGGAGCGCTGCAGCCTGAACCCCCGCTCCCTGTGCACCGCGGCAGGAGCTGCGCCAGGCGCTGGCCACCGACGGCGCGGCCACGCTGGCGGGCGGCGCAGCCTGGGACGCGGCCGCCAATGCCTGTGCGGCGGGCGCGCCAGGCGCTGGCCTGGACCGCCTGCTCCAGCTGTGGGCAGACCTGCGGCAGGCGCGCCGTGCTCCGCATGTAAAGCGTTAGGGTGTGAGTGGCTGGGTAAGCGTAATGTTAGTGGCAGGGCCCGGCGACGTGCCGGCAGATACAGTAGCCGTGCAGAACGCATCGCGTGCAGCGCTGGGCGGGTCGGTGCCGTCGGGTGTTGTGTCAGATGCTCGAGCGAGCAGTGTGGCTCAGGCGGGCGCTGCGCTGGTCAGGGTGCGTGTGCTTATGTGCGAGGCGAGTGTTAAAAGCTAGGTGCAGGGTCATGGCGACCGCAAGTCGCCCAGCTTGGCCTATGTGTTTGGAGTGGGACCATGCTCAAGATGCCACGCCACAGCTCGTGTGCACAGCCGGTGCTCAGCGCGCTGCCTGCGGCAGGGCATCCACACGTGGCTGGAGGGCGTGTCGCTGTCGGCCTCGCCGGCCGGGACGGCCGAGGAGGACGCCGGCATCGACGCCGCCCCGGCGCCCGCCGACCCGCCGCCGGCCGGCCGCCACGCGTGCGCGTTCACGGCCGACGAGCCGGCCTGCGCGCTCGCGGGCACGCCCTTTGAGAGCTGGCCGGCCGGCAGCGCGGACGGCTGGGCGTCCGACGCCGAGTTTGCCAGCGACGACTTTGACAGCGGCGCCGAGACCGAGCGCGAGGAGGGCAGCGACGTCACCGTCATGTGCGACTCTGACTAGCCCGCTCACACCTGGTGTGGCAAGGGCTGCCTCTTGGGGCAGCCGGCTGCCATGCTGCGCAGCCGCCTGCGGCGATGCGCTAAAAACAACTGCGCCAAGCAGATGCCGGCGGGACTTTGTGACACCAGCATCACATCAGCTGTGACAAGACAAAACATATACAGCTTTGCAGGCTGCTGTCCCCCCTGCTGGCTGGTTGGGGACCGGAAGAAAGCTGCAGCTGTACTGAGCAAAACGACATCACACACAGCGGGTTGTGCAAGCCAACTGGTGTTGACACGAGCACCTGCAAGGAAGGTCGACGTGCCTGTCATTTTAGCCTACGAGGAGGTCACCAGCAGGCCGCAGGCATGCTGGCTGCTTCATGCTTTTGCGTGGGAAGCATGCTTGGCTCATGATTCGATCAAGTTCATTATTGCTTGCTACGCTGAGTTTAAGCATGCAGGACGCTATTCGGGCCATTTGCCTGATGGCTTCCACGCTTTGCTACCTGGTCTTGTATTTAATGTATGGTAGCAAGGGCCTGCGCATGTTATGTGTGAGCAGAAGGTCTGCTTTCCAGAGGCGTGTACGACTGCCGCTTGCAGCTTGCATGAGGCTGTATTGTGCTTGCAGTGTGTTACATGCGCATGTTGTATGGAAGACGGCACAAGCTGTAAGTGTTGAGGGTGGAGACTGTATCTCCACTGCTAGCAGCGCTGCCCTGGGCTTAGCACTTGAATATCAACTGTCCTATTAGGGTGCCATTCAGTCACTGCATGGGACCGCCCTCTCTTGCGCACAAAGACTTTACACTGTTGTTTGTGAGGATCTGAGGCTGCAGCATCTGAATGAGCACCATGCCAACGTGCTCGGCCTGACAGACGAGCATCACGACCGCAATGTGCCGCTGCTAGACGCCGATGGAGACACCCTTTGACATACGCGACTTTGTGCGGCAGTGCCAGATACCCGAGGAGCAGGAGGTGCTGCTCGCGGCCCTGCCGGGTGCGCCATCACTGCCACACTGCCTCCTCTTGCCCAGGACAGCCCTTTCTTGTCGTTGTCGGTGACACGCTGCGCTGTGCTGCAGTCACTGGCGCGCCCCCAGCCTGGCCGGAGGTCCCCCAGTGCTCAGGCAAGCTTTAAGGAAAAGTGCCGTTCACAATGCTACACGCAACCGTGGTTTCGGCTGGTCTGTGCTTTCCGTGTGTCACGCAGTGACCGCAGAGCGTCCGTTGCAGGCTGGCGCGTGCTCAGGCGTGCCTCCACCCCAGTGCCGCAAAGCTCGGACCCCGCGCCGCTGGACGCAGCACCTGTGTCCCGCCAGCTGCGCTTCTCGCCAGACCAGGCGCACGCACGCTCGGCCCTCCCCACCGCTGCGGGCCCGAGCGGCGCGCCTGCAGCCGCTTCGCCTGACGGGGCGCTGCCGCGCCTGGCAGCCGGGCAGCCCGCCGAACAGGCTGAGCCCGTCAGCGCGGCCGCAGCCGCGTCGCTGGGTGGCGCGGCGGCGTCCCCCGCCGCTGAGCAGCCCACCGGCGAGGACGACCGGCGCTGGGTCGACAGAGATGCTGCTGGCGACGCCGACGATGCGGACGGCGGGCAGGAGCAGCCACGGGAAGACGCGGCAGCGGGCGCTCCGGCCTCCGAAGCCCCGAGCGCGGCCGCCAGCCCGGACCTCAGCAGCCCGCCGCCCGTCGCGGCCTCGCCGGCGCCCGTGTCGCGGCTGGACTTTGGCGCGGGGCCTGCGTCCCAGGCTGCCGCGCCCGCCTCGTGCGCCCCGCGCTCGTTCGCGGATACTGCGCTCTGAGCCGCTCGCGTTCACCCGGCCTGATTACTCCTGAACGCAGCCAGTGCGGACAGTGCACGCCACGGGTTGCGGCTTGCCTTTGCTGTACTCTGCGCTGGGTGCAAGGCGTGGCAAGGAAGTGCGGGCATGAAGCGAGCCAGTCTTGAGGGGTGGTTATAAAAAGTGCTTGGCTCACTGCGCGCAGGCTGCCGCGCGGTCTGCCGGCGCTGCTGACGCAGGCGTTTGACGTCGACTGGGTGGCCCCTAGCCTGGGCGCCGGGTCGCAGCTGGATGACGGCGGCGTCTTCGACGTCACGCAGACGCCCTGGGCGGGTCCGAGCGCGTACACGCCGCCGCCCGCGCGTGCCCGGGCGGGCGCGCCGGCGGCCGGGCCGGGCCTGCGGGCGCCGCAGGGCGGCGGTAGCGGCGCGGGAGCTGTGGCGCAGGGCGCCACAGCCCCGCCGAGGGCCCTGGCGGGCGCCTCCCCTGTCATGCGGGACAGCGCTGCCGCGCAGCGCGCGCCTGGGGGTGCGCCGGGGCGCGCCCCGGGCGCTGCGGCGCGCTCGCCCGCGCTGGGCGCCGACCTGCGCGCCGCCGTCGCAGCGTGGCCCGCCGGCGGGCCCGCGGGCAGCCTCCCCGGCGAGCGCGGCGCCGGGCGTGCGCCCGGCGCGAGGCCAGAGGCCCCAGCAGAGGTGCAAAGGCAGGGTCAGGTGGCCGCGCGGGCGTCGCCGGCACAGGCTGCGCGGCTGGCGCCTAGACAGGCTGACGCCGGCCCGCTGAACTGGCCTGCGCCGGGCGAGACCGGCACCTGGGCAGCGCCAGACAGCGCTGGCGCGGGCCGCGTCACAGGCGGCGGCGAGGCGCAGCAGGCGACCCCTCCTCCAGCGATGCCGAGCGGCTGCAGGGCGTGCACGCCGGAGGCGCACGGCGGGGCTGCCAGGCGCGCCCCGGGCAGCGCGCCGGCCGCCGGGGCTGAGCCGGCGCGCAGGCCGTCCGCGGCGCAGCAGCGGCGCGGCGCGGGCACCGCGTCTGTCGGCCGGCCGCGCGGGATGCTGGCGCGGCTCGTGTCGCCCCTGGAAGGCGCGCGCGCCGGACGGCCCCCGCCACTCCCTGCAACGGTAAAGGATTCTGCAGCTTGAGGCTCGAGGCCATGCGCGACACGGTCTCAGCAATGCGTTCGACAGCCGCTCACGGTGCTGCGCGCACGCACTGCAGCCTCGTTGCGTCGCGGCCGGCGGTCTGCGAGCAGCAGGACCTGCAGGCTGCACTAGCCGGTCGCGCAGGCGCTGCGCCATGCTTCGATAGCGCGGTGGTGTGCGACGCCGCTCGGCAGGGCTCGGAGCGTGCGGCCGAGCGCCCCGCGCTGCTTAGCCCCGGGCGCGCGCGCAGGCGTGTTCGACTTCCTGCGGCGCAGCCCCGCCGCCAGCCCCGCGCGCACGCCGCCGACCGCCTCAGCCGCGCGCGCGGCCGAGGAGGCCGCCGGCGGTCTGGACAACTTTGTCGACCCCACAGCCGCCGGCACGGTCGACTTCGTCAGCCCCACGCCCGCGGATACGCAAGCGGCGGCCCTGGGCCCAGGCCCTGCAGGAAACCCTGGCCCTGCCGCGGCGCCGGCGCGCGCGGCCGCCGCATCGCCCGGCGGCGCCCGCGCCACCGACTCGGCCGCCGGCAGCAGCGGCGCGGGCGCAGCGGCGGCCTGGCCGGAGGCCGAGGGCGGGCCTGGGGCGGGCGCGGGCGCGGCGGACAGCGGCGGCGAGCGCGCGCCCAAGCGCAGACGCGTGCCCCTGGTCGGCCTGCAGGCGCGCCGCCCCCTCAGCCACCGAGCGCAGCACATGCAAGCGCTCGGCGGCCTGTGCGGATGACGGGCACTTTCGGCCTGTGCGGACGACGGCCGCTGTCAAGCGCGTGTGGTCGCTGGTGTCACCTTGCTGGAAGCGCCCCTGCCCAGCATGCGCATGCTCTGCCTGGCCAGCGCGCGGTATGCCGCGACCGCTGCCTGTGGCGCGCGGGGGCGGCGGACGGTGGTGGCCCGTGAACAGCGACCGCCCGCGCCGCCCTGGCCGAGCTCCCGGCGGGACGGTCGGCGGGCGCGGGGCGGGCGCGCAGGCCGTGTGGAAGTACTGGCTGGCGCAGCCGCTGCCGCCCGGCTACGACCCGCTGCTGCCGGCCGACCTGGCCATCTGACGCGGCGCTCAACCCTAACCCTGCCTCAATGCGCGGGCTGGACGAACCTACGGCACTAGCTGTGCCGCAGCGGTGAAGCGGGGCGGGGCGGCCTCGCTGGAAAGCGCGGTGTCCGCGAGCCTGCTCGCGCCGTCCGCTGACGCCGGTGTGCTGCATGTGTGATGCGTGCACATAGGAGGGCCTGTGGGCTGCAGGCTTGGACCTAGGGGTGCAGGGGTGCGTGCCGCAATGCGAGAGTATGTGAAGTGCAGGCGGCAAGAACAAGCGCTTGCCTTTGTGCCGTACATGCTCGGCGATGTGTGGCAACTACATGCCGATTGTAACGCAGAAGCCAATTGTCATACTTACAGTGCAAAGGATACTGCACCCAGCCCTGTCACTGGCGCGCAGCATGCTGCTGCAGACACACAACGGTCACACACACTACTGTAGAGAGCAGACGAGCAAGACGCGGGCGCGCTGCCCGACCCGAGCAGCACGGCATGCACAGGGTCTTGGTCAGACTCTTTCATGTAGTTTGTGCCAGGGCAACGTGTCAGGCGAGACAACCAGACTAGGAGCAACAGCAGCTGTCACTGCCGTCATGGGTACCATGCCCGATGTATGCCGGCACCCATGCAGGTCTGCTCCATGCAGCACTCGCAAACACGGGGGCGGAAGAACATGTGCTAGGCAAGAAACAGGCCAGTGCAGCAACCAGCTGGCATGTACACATGTCCAGGCCCGTTTGTCGCATAGCACGACGTTTATGAGACTGTATCATGTCAACGCCGCAACGCCATCCACTGCTACTCAGAAACTATCACGTGAACGCACTGACTGGACTCCCAAGGGGACAATTGTCACACTCGACCTGACAAGGCAAGACAGTCATCACCTCCGGAGCAGCAGCAAGCTGCGACATCACGCAAGGGGCGGAATGGACATGACAAACACTTCACCGGGACCATACGGCGAGGGTTGTGAACCACGCCTGTGCGCAGATTGACGCAGTAGGGACTTTTGTGCAGGGAGAAAAGACCTGACACACCTGAGCCTTATGCAGTTCACATGCTGCCGAAAAGACCAATCAGTCAAAAAACCAATCAGTAACCCGAGATCCAAGGCCGCATGATGGCAGCATGCGCGGACAGGCCAATGGAGCGTGGGCACCACGGGCAGGCCGGCGTTGCAAGCTGCGGCGCTGCTGGCCAGCGCAAGCATGCAGAGCCCTAGAAGGGCATCACGCGCAGGCCCTGGCCGGCCGCAATGCTCCTGCGCTGCACCATTAGGATCGCGCGCAGCCGCGCCTCCTTTGCTTTGGCGTCCGCCGCACGCTCCTGGTACGCCGCTGGGTACCTGTTACGCCCCCACTCATTCCCCTGAGGCTCCCCTCAAGGCTCCTCGCAGCAGGAGCCGCGCCACAGAAGCCGCAGCAAGCCCCGCAAGACTCCAAGGACCAGAGCTTCCTGCCACGCAGGCTGCGCACACCCGCCCAGCCCAGGGGAGCCCAGGGCAGCGCAATCAAAAGACAGTGCATGTGTCAGGCCACCGCGTTTCCTGCGGCTCCGCGCATGCGTGTTAGATCGGCGGCGCGCCGGGGCCGCACCGCTGGCGGATGAGCTTGTCGGTCTCCTTGAGCTCGCGCGCGTGGCGGAACACGCCGGCCGTGCGGCACTCGGGGCACGGCGCGTCGGGCGGCGCGTGCTGCAGCAGCGCCTTCACCGTGCCCAGCGCGTTGCCCATGCCGACGGAGCTGCGGCGCGGCGGCCGCGGTGTGACGGCCCAGGGTGTCTGCAGGCTTGCTCACCCTCTTGCATCCAACATGCCAACTGCATGGCGGCACTCACAGGGGCGTGCATGTAGCGCTGCAGGCAAGGCCTTGGTCGCCATATACGGCATGGCAGCCAACAACTTACGCCCGCGCCCAACCGGTACCATCCAATGCAGACACGCTCTCATGCTCAGGCTCTCTCAGGCTCAACACCTTCGTCTGCATCATGCCACCGTGGCTGCACACAATGTGATCGTCCCAAGTATGGCCAGAGTGACTGAGCTGGGCGGTGCGCGCACCTGAACGCGCAGTCCGCACAAAACTTGTGCCCACAGGACAGGCCGATCGGCTGGTACATGGCCTCCTGCGCCCGCGCAGCACCTCCTTTGCGGCGCTCCTCCCGGCCTGGTCCGTGCTCTTGCCAGCATCAGCAGCGCCGCCTCACCAGGCCATGCTCTTGCCAGCATCAGCAGCGCCGCCGCACCAGGCCATGGAGCATGTGTCAGCCCTGCGGAGCTGGAACATGGTATGCGATGCAAGCACGGGCCCTTACAGAGCCAGCGCAAAAACAGCGCGCTGCCTGTGCTGGGAGCTGCGTGTGATCATCGGTGTGAGAGTCAGTTTCCGCGCCAGCGCACCAGGCAGATCGCGCAGACGTACTCGGGGTCCACGTCCTCGTCGCCCATGCCCGACGACGCCATGGACAGCTGGCTCAGGTGCGCCGGGTTGCTGCCGCTCCTGCCGCGCGGCGCCAGCGCCTGCCGCCAGCTCCGCCCTGACCCCTCGCTGCGCTCGGCGCCGGCGTCCCCCCGTGCCGCGCCCGCAGCCGCCGCGGCCGGCGCCGGCGCCGGAGGGTGCAGCGGCGGCCGCACCGCCGGCAGGCCGTTCGGCGCGCCGGGCTCGTGGGCGCCGCCGGCGTGACCCGCGGGCGGTGCACCCGCCGCGGCGCCCTGGTCAGCGCCAGCGGCGGCTGCGGCGGTGGCGGCGCCGGGCGTGTGCGCATCGCGGCCGGCGGAAGCGGCGGCGGCGGCAGCGGGAGGGTCTGAAGCGAGGGGCGCGTCGGCGCCGGCGGGCGGCTCGGCGGGCTGCTCGCCGGCCTCCACATGCTCCGACACGACGCAGCTGCGCGCAGCGGGCGGGCGCCGTTGCAGGGTGAGAAGTCACCTCTGCAGGCGCTGTGAGCGCACCGCCACAAGGTGCTGTGCGAATGTGCACTCGCCCCTCCAGGCACTTGGCTACTGTGCTAGCCATATGCATGTACACCAAGGGGACGACCTGCATGAGGGAGGCTCCGCGTGGGCGCTTGCCGAACAGGGGGTGGACAGCAGACGGCAGGGTATCAAGCAAGGGCGCGGTGGGACGTTGGGAAGCAGCGACACGCACACGGCTTCCTGTGGCACTCACAATGCAGCACCGCACGCACCTGCGCTCCAGGGAGGGCAGCATCGGCAGCTCTTCCGAGTCGGTGCGCCCATCCGGGTACCGCTGCATCTCCACCAGCACCGTCGCCGACGCCTGCGTGTGTGGCAGGCCCCTGTCACACGAGGCCGGGAGCTTGCGCAGCACCGCGGGCAGTGTCAGATGCCCTCTTGGAGCCGCGCGCTTGCCAGGACAGAGCTCACGGACGTCTGAAGTTCGCGTCCTGCATCAAGCGCAGCTCTGCAGCCCCACTGCGCAGCTGGAGGCGGCAGGGCCGCCGCTGCCCAGGGTCCAGGCGCCCTGGGCCGCCCACACACGGCCGCACAGCGCGTGCGCGTCAGGGCCTCCGGCTCTGGCTCTGGCTCTGGCTCACAGCCGGCTCGCCTCCCTTCCTTTCTGTGGGGTGAGGGTTGACACAACCCTCTTTGACCAACAAGGGTTGTGTCACACCCCGGGGGCGCCCAGGTTGAGCTCGAGCGACTTGAGCTCCTCCAGCAGCGGGGAGTGCAGGAACTCGCCCTCGTTCGCGCGGCCTCCATGCCACACGTCCTGCCGCACGCGGCGCGCCCCCGTCGCGCCTTGCGGGCGGCGCTGCATGAGCGCGGCGCGGAGGCGCGCACGCGCGCGCAGGTGCTCGCGTGCGCCAGACCGCTGTCTCCGCGCAGGGGCAGATGGATTGGCATCTGTACATACCTACATGGAGCAACACAGGAGCAAGGAGCACAGGCCCTGTGCAGGTCATGCAGCCTGGGAAGGCGGAGGTCTGCAACCAGACTCGTGCATGACACTGTCAACGCTCCCTCCTCCCGGCACACACCAAAATTCTCCTGCCCTGACTATCACAGAGGCGCGACATCGCGACCATGCCACGGCCCCAACCACAAAGCAGACGCGCCTGCAGGCACGGCCCGCGCAGCCGCCGCACGGGCGCATGCGCCGCCGGCAGCACCCCGCGGCCGCCCCCGCGTCAGGCCTCCCCGGGCGCGCGCGCGCCTGCAGGAAGTCGTAGCCGAGCCGGTTGGCGCAGCGCTTGTCGTGCTTCTTGATGATCTTGCGCAAGCCCACGGAGTTGATGGCCGCGTAGCGCCGGCACCACTCCGCCTCCTGCGCCAGCCGCTCCACCTGCGCGCCCCGCCACGCCTGGGCGCCAGCACACGCGGGCCGCGTGCGCCAGCAACCACACCTGCCATGCCTGCGACACGCCCGTGCCGTGGCTCTGCCCCTCATGCGGGGGAAGGCGGATGCAGACACAGGTGAGCTTGTCATCTCATTTCAGCACACGGGCCTGTCGCGCTCTGCTTTGCCACATGATGTATGCTCTCCTTTGCCACATGATGTCTGCTCTCCTTTGCCACATGGTGTCTGAAGTAAGCACCAACAGAGTACCTCCTACATGCCGCGCTACGGCTCTGTGCAGCCGTGCGGCGCACGTCTAGCGGCTTCTGCAGCAGGCGCAGCAGCAGGCCGCAGCAGGGCAGGCAGGTGCGCTCATGGCGCTCGTACTCCCGGATGACCTTCTTGGCCACGCGCGTGAACTCCCTGCCCGCCCGCGCCGGACGCCGCTGAGCATGAACAGAGCTGGTGCAGAGCGGGGTGCCTTGTGTCCACATCCAAGACTGAGGCTGTTGGGGCACTCACGCGGTACCCCCGGTATAGCTCTCCGCCCGCACTCGCCTGCTAGCGCACCCCGATCAAGCTGTCCACCCGTACACGCCTGCCGAGCTGCTAAACGTGGCACACAGTGCTCATACCAAGCTTCAGTGACCGTGCGGGGGCTACTTGCCGGCCAGCGCGGGACGCAGCTGAGCACATGACAAGCACGCGACCTACCCGCAGTGCGTGACACCCGCAAGCCCAGGTTCTGCAAGTGGCCTGTCCTGTGCGGCAAGGATGAGAGCGGGTAGGGCTTGACTGCAGCGTGTCAGCTGTCTCACTTGTTTATGTGGTTGACTTCGCTCTCCAGGCGCCGGAAGAACGCCGTCTCCTGGCAGCCGCAGAAGCCGCCGTCCTCGGCGGCTTTCCCAGCAGGGCTGGCCTTCCTGCGCTCAAAGACAGGTGGTGAGCGGGAGTCTGCAGCAGCGAGGCCAGCTTCGTATTGCTCTCTGTGCGCACGCATAACTGCGCAGCCTAGCCAGGCTGACAGGGAGTGGCGCACTGGCACGTCTTCAGCAGCTTCTTCAGCAGTTCGTAGTTTAGGAACTTGCCCTGCCACTCGGGCGGGGCGTCCTGGTCCAGCGCCGCCATGTAGTGCTGCCGCACAGCCATGCAGCCGTCAAGGGGGAAGCTGGAGCGCTGCAGTCCACTCTGTGCGGCACCATGCTGACAGACATTGACGCATTTGCATGAGGGCAAATTATAGCATGTACACAGGCTCTGAGCGGGCAGTGCCCACCGAATACTTCATGGCGGCACGCTGCTGCGCGCCGCGGTCTGCCGTCTTGCAGGACCCAGGCAGCGGTCGCGTGCGGCGCCTTCGAGTGTGTTCTGCAGATGGGCGCCTCAGATGCCTCTGGGTCCCCTGCGATACAGAGACAAGGTGCAAGTTGGTGCGCGATTCACAAACTGCTGAATCGAGAGCTGCCCTGAACCTACAAGGAGCCCCCTTGGCAGGGTGTAACAGTCTAATCTGCTCCATGGGAATAGCTCCTGCAAGCACTTACAGCAGCAGGTGCGCAATGGCTGCCTCGGGTCCCTGGGAGGGTGCGGGCGCGCGCCAGGGCGTGCAGGTGTGGCGCGTGGAGAACTTCCGGCCTGTGCTGCAGAAGGACCCAAAGCAGCTGGGAAAGTTCTTCACGGGTGCGCTCGACGCGTGTGTGCTGGCAATCGCTGCGGTCAGCTGCTTCCCAACTAACTGCTCCTCCCCGCCTCGCGTGGCAGGCGATTCCTATGTTGTGCTCCACACCGTTTCCAGCGCTGCGGGCTCCAGCACCTACAACGTGCACTTCTGGCTCGGCGCCAAGAGCACCCAGGTTCGTAATGCAGAGCGCAGTAAGTGCAAAGACAGGTTGCATTTTCCAATGTTTGCACCATCGCGCACCCACGCAGCAGCTGGCGGCCTGACTCCCTTGGGTTCCCAACTGTGCTGCAGGACGAGGCTGGCGCTGCGGCGATCCTGGCGACAGAGCTCGACGACGCGCTGGGAGGGAAGGCAAAGCAGTGGCGGGAGCTGCAGGGCAGCGAGAGCGCGGAGTTCACGAACGTGCGCGCTCCCCAGCCGTCTGTATTCTCTGCTTCTGCATGCTGCACTGCGTCACGACGCCGATCGTCGGAGTGAGGATGATCCTAGGTTCATGCGCGCGTAGCTCTTCGGGGAGGCCCTGCACTACCTGCACGGCGGCGTGGCCAGCGGCTTCCACCACGTCACGCCGGAGCGCCACGAGCCTGTGCTCCTGCACGTAAAGGTGTGCCACGGTGCGGTGTGGTGCTGGCGCGCACGCACCTGGCGTGTGTCGCGGTCAGCTCTGGCTTGTGGGCCCATGGCCGCCTTGGGGACGTCCCTGCATGTGTCAAAGGCCACCAAGTGTCCTCAAAACTTCAGACTCGCAAGACTTGTCTCATTTGAGTCTCCCTCGAGTCGCGTACACCTCCGGAGAGAGTCCCGCCTGTTGCTGCACTGTGAGCGTCCCCTGGCATTGCTGGCTGGCCTTCTGCCTCAGGCACGCTCGCTGTGATCCTCTGCATGGTGCAACACCTTGCACAGCCACAGCGCGTGACACCCACTCGCCCGCGCCTTGCAGCTGTCCTTGCTTCGGCCCGTAGCCGCCTGCGGCACTGCAGGCCCTCACGCAGGCCCTCAAGCGGTGGAGCGCCGCGCAGGGCAAGGGCGCGGTGCGCGTGACGGAGGTGCCGCTCGCGGCGGCCTCGCTCAACGGCGGCGACGTGTTCGTTGCGGACCTGGGCGCCCGCCTGTTCGTATGGTCCGGCGCGGCGTCGAACCCGGACGAGAAGGTGAAGGCGCTGGAGGTGGTCGAGGCGCGCCGCGCCGCCCGCGGCTACCAGGCCGAGGCGCGCCCCGCCCGCCCGCCGCGACCTGTCGGCTGTAAGCATTTGTGTGTGATTACAGCGCACGGGGGCAACCAAGCAAGGTCAGGCTTGCTGCTATCTGATATCTGATGTGTGTGCTGCATGGAGGATGTTTGAAAGCAGTAGAAGTAGTAATTGCTTATCGATGACACGCCAAGCATCGCCCAGAGTGCGGCCTGCAGTGCAAAGGCTGTGCAGGTCTTCCACTGGCCTGACTAGGGGGTTCTGCTCTGCAAGGCAGGACGCCTCCTACCCTGCACTGCATGCGCCCTGCACTGCATGCGCCCGCACCAGCGCGCCGTGCACCCGCAGCCTGCGACCCCCAGGAGCCCGCACACCCGCCCGCAGGTGGTGCACGTGGCGGAGGGCGAGAGGAGCGCGGACGTGGCGGAGTTCTTCCTGGCGCTGGGCGTCCAGGACACCGGCGCAGTCCGCGTCGCGCCCGCCGCCGCCGACGGCAGCGACGCGGCCGCCGCCGCGGCGGCCGCGGCGGCCGCCGCGCGGCTGTACCGGGTGCGCGCCCGCGCCCGGGGGGTTAGCGAGCTCAGCCGCGCGCTCGCGACCGTGCGTCTGCGCTCGCGGCCCTGCCCTAACCCTACCCTAACCTGCATACGCGCGCGGCAGGTCCGCGAGGGCGCCGCGCCGCAGGAGGTGCCGCAGCGCCCGCTCAGCCAGGCGCTGCTGGACGCGCGCGGCGTGTTTGTGCTGGTCTCCGGTGCGCGCCAGCACTCTCTTCGTCCGTGGTGTTGTTATGTCCCCTGAGCGGGGCCCGGCACCCTGCAGCCTCGGCGCTTTGAGCGTGGGTGTATGGGGTTGATCTGGACTTGAACGCCGAGAGGGTTCGCGTCGGAGCTGCATCGCCATGGTCCCCTGCCCTGCATGCTGCACATGCGTGGGCTGGTACCTGCGGGAGCGGGCGGCACGCGCCGAAGCCCTGCGACTGCGCGCAGGCAGCGCGGCACAGATCTGGCAGGGCGCGGGGGCGGGCGGCGGCGCGCGCGGCGCGGCGCTCGCGTCCGCGCACGAGCTGCTGCCGGCGCTCGGCCTGCCGCCCAGCACGCCTGTCTGCCTGGTCAAGCAGGCGCGCGCCCGCGTCGCGCATGGGCCCCAATGTCCTCCAGAGTGGACTGACAGCAGGCAACCTCCAAGGGCTGTGACTTCCATCAATGTGCGTCAGCTGGGCGTCTGTCTGCAACGCTGCCAGCTGGAAGCACTTTCTGCTGCGCGCCTTGCTGGCCGGGCGCCCGTCGCCTGGCATGGCCGTGCGCCCTGTCTGAGCAGCGCGATTTCTCGCATCGTGACTTTCACTGTGCTATTTCCTGTGCTGAACTGGGGACGCTCAAGCTCTGAGATGGGGTTGTGCGACGCGCTTCAGTTCTTTTGCCCGCCTGCCCAAGCATTAGAGCCTGTTCTCTTCTGTCCGCACTCGCCTGCCGAGCCCAGCAAGCTTTGCTGCCCCGGTGCATGGCTACTGTGCTAGATCTGTAGGCGCACGCGCAGGGGTTTGAGGACCCCGCCTTCACCCGGCACTTCGCTGCGTGGGGGGCCGGCGACGCGCGCAGCCCTGCGCCGGCCGCCGCGACGGCCAACGGCGCGATGCGTCCGCGCTCGGGCGGCGCGGGCGCGGGCCGCGACAGCGGCGCGGGCGCCGCCTCCGGCAACGGCGCGTCTGCGGTGCGCCTCTACGCCGTCCATGCGATGGCCTGCGCTGTGCAGACCAGGGTAGGGTACAAAACCTGCGGCTTCTGTGCTGGAGCCCCTGCCAGCCGCTGCGCCGCCAGTGGCCGCAGCCGCTGCTACTGAGGCGGCGGCCTGGGCGCCACGTCTTGCAGCCACCAACGTGTGCCCGTGCGCGCAGCAGGGCCCAGGCGAGGCGCACACGCGCGCGCAGCACGGCGCGAGCGCCAATGGCGGCTCGCCCGCGCCGCGGCCTGCGAGCACGCCGCGCGCCGAGCCGACGCCGCCGGCCGCGGCTGCGCCGCAGGGCCGCGCGGGGACCTACGCGGCCGCCAAGCCGGCGCCGCAGGCGCCGGCCACGCCGCCGCTGACGGCGGGCACCGCGACCAAGGCGGGAGGCGGCGCGCGCGGGGCGAGCCCTGCGGCGCCCTCCACAGCAGAGTGCAGCGGCGGCGGGAGCGGAGCCGATGCGCGCGCGGCGGTGGCGCCTGCGGCGGACGGCGCAGCCAGTGCAGCAAACGGGCAGGGCGGGGGACCCAGCCCTGGACCCATGGATGAGCCTGCGGGCGCGGCTCCCGGCGCGCCCTCCGCCCAGGCCAGGAGCCTGGCAGGGCAGGCAGCGCCCGCGGGCGCGACGGCGGCGGCGCCGGGGTCGGGGTCCGAGCGTGCGCCGGAGCGCGGCGCAGAGCAGGCGCGCCCCGAGGCCGGTGGCGCGGCGGACCAGCGCGCAAACGGGCACGCCGCGCCCGCTGGCGGCAACGGCGACGGGGCCGAGCCCGGGACGGTGTGCACCTCGTGCATGGCCCAGCGTCAGTCACACACTTTGCCAGTGCTCATACGTCTCATGGCATGCCTTCACCGCCGGCCTCATGAACCGCGTGCGCTTGGCAATTATGTCTTGCACCATTGTTGCAGCGCGAGGCAATAGGGCATGTGAAGGGAAAGCAGCGCCATGGACATGACTGTCCACCTTTATGCGCGCAGATTGACCCTGCTTCTTACTTGTGGGCAACCAAGGCCTAGCTCTGTACTGCGCATGTAGCAGCCTCGCACCCCTGACTCGGAGCAAACGCCGTTCCTGCGTATGGGAGCTGGTCTGCCACCAGCCCCCTCTCCTAGGGGTGCCTTGTGCCAAGACTTGAGACAGACCGCGCTGCCTCGCAGGTGCGTCAGCTCCTGCAGGGTTTCAAGGCGGCGCCCGCTGGGCCGCCGCTGCCGCCTGTGCGCGCTGGCAGCGGCTCTGCGCGGCCCGTCTCGGGCGCCAGCTCCGCGTCAGGCAACCAGGTCAGGCCTGGAATTTCTAAATCCTTGCTTTGTCTGCATAGCATTATCTGCACAGCATCAAGCTTGCTGAATGAGGCTGCTGCTATTAATTACAACAGGATCCACAGTGAGTGCTGAGGCCAGCCCCCACCCTCTCGCTGCACGATGCTGTCAGGCCAGCGCTAGGCCAGCGGCTTGCCTTGCACGTTCGTCCATGCGCGTTGCAAGTGCAGTGCGCGTCAGTGCCAGCACGCGCCCTTGGCCCTGAGTTAAATCTGCACACTGGCTGCTGCTCCTGACTCGCGCTGGTGCTCGTGCAGTCGGCGTTCAGGCCGCAGGCCTTTGCGCCGGAGCCCAGCAAGCCGCCGCGCGCGGCCGAGAACCTCAAGTATGTGGCCGGCCAGGACTTCCTGCCCTACGAGGCGCTCAAAGGTGCGGCCGCCCGCCCGCGCCGCGCAGGCTGGCAGCCGGGCAGGCGCGCCCGCTGAGCGGCGAGCAGGGAGCGTGTGCCCGCCGCCGCCAAGCGCCGCGCCAGGCTGCATCATGGCGGACAACTCGCAGGGTGCACACCAAGGAGCCGGTCTGCGCAACCCTGGCCGGAAGGGGCTGCAGGCACTGCACCGCGCACTTGTCCCAGCTCCCGGACCTGCGAGGCAGCATGCCTCGTGCGCGCGGGCCGGCGTCGCGCCTGCGCATGCGGGCGCCCTGCCGCGGCGCTGCCGCGGCCCCACCTTCATGGCGGGCCCGCGCCGCGCGTGTCGCCACTGGAACCCTGCAGTTTATTGCCCTGCGCGCGCGCGGGCAGGGCTGCGCGCGGAGGACGGCGTGGACATGCTCTGCCGCGAGGCGTACCTGGACGATGCGGAGTTTGCAAAGGTGCGCGGCGCCGCGCCCTGCATCCTCGTGGCACACGGCATGCAGGGGGCCTTGCGCGCTGCCGTGTGGGCGCCGCTCTGCCGAGCGGCAGCGCGCGCACTGCTGTGCAGGCTGCCAGCAGGGGCGCGGTCGCTGCGCAGCAGGCCCTGCGCACACGACACATGCCTGCTGCACGCATGCCCGTACTCCGCGGGCCCCTGTGAGCCTGGCGCGCGCCCTGCCGCGCGGCAGGTGTTTGGCAAGCCGCGCGCCGAGTACGCCAAGTTGCCCAAGTGGCGGCAGCAGATGGCCAAGAAGGCCGTGGGCCTGTTCTGACTGCGGCGGCCTCGCTGCGCACGCGCCGGACCGACCCCGCTGCGCCCGCATGCGGCTGGGAGGTTGCAGGGTCCGCCCCGCGCCCTGCGGCTGGAGGGCGGCGCCTGCTGCAGGCGCTCCATCACTGCAGCATGCGATACATTGTCCCGGGCAGCCCTGAGGGTCATGTAGAGGGACAGACTGCTGATCAAGACAGGGGGCAGGTAGGTACGGGGGCCGCACGGGGCATGCGGCGAGTGGGCAGATAGGTAGGCAGCACCGGGCTGTGATTTACAGCTCCAGGAGGCCTTGCTGGCTGTTGCATTTGCGCTTGCTACCCAGATGCGCCCTGGCGGGAAGCAGGCAGCTGGTAGACAATATTGCGTCGCGTCCAGGGCGCGCCCGCGGCCGTGCGGGCCGCGGAGCAGGATCGACCGCTGTGACTCCCACCCCAGGTGCTTTGCTTTGATCAGAATTCATCTTTGCAGGAGACGAAGTCGGGCGCTGGGTAGTGCAGCTATCAGGACATGCGAATACATTGTACAGCATGTGTCGCGCTGTGCGGTGCGGCGGCGCGACGGCGCTCCTGTGCATAACTGCTTGCGATGGCCGTAAGGAGTGTAGGCAGATAGGCGGCCAACAGAAGTAGACGCGTCTGTAGCGCATTTGTGCTTTGAGCAGGGACGTGCACGAAGGGCGCCGCATGGAGCAGAGAGGGTGCCCGGCTGAGTGATGACCAGGAGCCATAGAGGTAGTGAGACGCTCGTTTAGCGGACATGGGCACAGCTCGCGTGCAGTGCGCCTTGTGAGCTCAGACAATGTGACTTGCTCTGACCTATTCCTGCCTACAGCTACAGACCTGCCTGCGGCCTACAGCCCAAGACCTCCTGCTCTGAACGACCTGCCTGCAGCAAAGGGGACAGGATGGCAGCATGCGTCCTGCTCGGACGCAACGGGCTTGCTGAGGGCTTGCAGGGCCCTGCCCGTGTGCGCCCACTGCCAAGTGCCATCCCCGCCCGCTACCTAGCCACCTCAGAACCGGTACCTCCATGCCGTCACTCACATACATGCGCAAACCAGGCACTCGCACATGAACTCCTACAAGTACCAGGGGCTCCTGCCCTATCGCGCTGCATCAGCTCGTGTGGACGTCAGGCTGTGATGTCGCCGCCGCCCGCTCCTGCAGACCCGGTGCCGCCGCCCTCCGTACGCACCCCCGCGAGCCCCGCGCCTGCATCCGCGGCAGCCCCGTCGCCTGCTACCTCCGCCGCGTGCGCCTCCTGCGCGTCGCCGCCCCCCGCATCCGGCACCGCCCCACCTAGTCCGGCCTTGCCGCGCGCGGCCGAGCCCGCCTCATACCCTGCCGTGGGCCCTGCTTGAGGACCAGGAGCGTCCGCCCACGGCTCTGCGCCGCCAGCCGCTGCCAGACTTCCAGCGTTGCCGCCGCCGCGCCCGCTCGCCGCAGCCGCCCGGCCGGGCGCGCCCTCCTCAGCCTGGACGTCCGCCGCCGCCGCGCAGGCGCCCGCCGCCGCCGCCGCAGGCTGCGCGGGTGCCGCCGCCGGCGCGCGCGCCGCGCCACCCGCGGCCTGCGCGGGCGCGGGCGGCGTCGCGGCCGGCGGCGGCGCGGGCGTCGGTGACCCTAACCCTATGCGCGGCGCCTGGAAGGCGCGGTCCACGCGGAAGGCGCCGCGCACGCCGCCGCCGAACACAGCCAGCGCCTCGGCCAGCGCGCTGGCGCGCGCGAAGCGCACGAGCGCCTCGGCCGGCGCGCCGCGGTGCCGGCCCGGCTCGCCGGCCGGCGGCGGTGCCGCCAGCGTGTACTCGCCCTCCCAGCGCGCGAGCAGCGCGGGCAGGCAGACGCTGGGCGCGAGCTCGGTGAGCCGCAGCGTGTGCTCGGCCGGGCCGGCCGCCGCGCGCTCCAGCGCGTCCGCGCTCGCGCCCGCCACCGTCTCCGACAGCAGCCGGGCCGGCACCGCCGCGCCTGTCGCCTGCGCGCGCCCCGCAGGCGGAATCAGGCCGTGCGGCACAACTACTCGCACCCGCTGCGATGCTGTTTCAGGGACGCTTGTCAACCTCGATTTTTTGGGGGAGTTTTATCTTGTTTCCTCCCTCCTGTTACAGCAGTCAGCCTGGCAGAAGTAAGATTTATCTAATTGTGCCGCCCACAGCTGGGGTCGGCTGCTGGACCAGCACAAGCCAGAGCGGTGCTCGGAGGCCGGCGCTGCGCACAAGCAGGAGCAGCGCGCGGCGGCGGGCGCTGCGGGGGGGCGCGCCTTGTACACCACGACGTGGCGGCCGGGCTCGGCGCCCACGCTGGCGGTGGTGAGGCCGTACGCCTCGGCCAGCTGGTGCGCGGCGCGGCGCGCGGGCGCCGGCATCGCGCCGAGCGCGGCGCGCTTGGCGGCGGGGTCGGCCAGCAGGGTCGCGAGCGCGCGCTCCGCCTCCGCCAGCCACGCCCGGTTGCGGAAGCCGAAGAGCGCCAGCTCGGGCGGGTAGGCCGCCGCCCTGCGCGGCAGGACAGCTTACGCGGCCCGCCCAGAAGCTGCCGACGGCGCCTGGCCACAGCGCAGCTGCGGCGGGCGGATGGAGCACGCTCGCACCCCGCTGGCTGTGTGCATCATGCTGCTGCTGCGCAGCCCGCCTCAGGCGAGGGGGACAGGTAAGGTACCTGAGTGTTGCGACCCAGTATGCAGCATGGTGGGCTGCGCAGCGCCCTGCTCGACACCAGCCACAATGCTGACAAAAAAAACCCCAGGTGGCCAGGGTGTGCAGGTGCGCGCCGCGTGCGGTCCACCCAGGGCACGTGCTCGGCCGGCCGCTCTATGCCGAACGCGCTCGCCAGCTGCGCCTGGCGCGCGGCGCGCTCGCACCCGGCGTCGCACGCCAGCGGCGGCGCCGCCGTGCCCTCCGGCACCGCCGGGTGCGCCGCGCGCCGCCCGCACGGGCAGCGCACCTCGCACGCCACCAGCGGCGGGCGCCTGCACGCCGGCTGCCCTGGTGAGACGCCGCACTGAGCAAAGGCACGAAGGAGCGGAAGGAGCGTCACACACGGAGCGTCACCGTGAGGTCCAGTGCAATAACATGATATCTCTGCTCAGGTCATGCTGCTGCTGCATGTTGCTACAAGCACCTTCAACAGGCGGCGCGGGGACAGTTCAACCCTGAAAAGTGCCCCAATGCCCTGGGACGCCTCGCGTGGCCGACCCCATGCGCATGCTGGCCCCCTCTCACAACCACCTCTTCAACAGAAACCGGGTGCTGTGCAGGGCGGGGCAACGGCAGGGTGCTGGGGCAGCGCAGCCGACCTGCGCGGGGCCGCCCGCGGCCGCGGCGCCGCCTCGCCCAGGCTGGGGAATGCATCGCCCGGCTGCGCCGGCTGCGGCGTGTCCGCGCCTGCGTCGGCGGCGTCCCCGGCGCTGCTGCGGCCCATGCTCGGGAACGCCTGCCCGCGGCCCACTGAGCTGCAGTCAGCAGCTCCCTCCCAGTACGCACTGGCACTGCTGATCAAGTGATGGGCGGAAGCTGGCTGCCGGAGCAGCACAGCGATTCACCTTGCTGACGGCTGCCATATCCATCAACCCCTGCCTGCAAAAGCAAGGGACAGGCCAGAAGCAGGCGGCGCTGGCGGCGCACACCGGAGGCCGCTCACACAGCGACAACTGTGTGACAACTGTGTGTCTCCTCCTGTAGGCAATTCAGTCTGCAGCGGGAGGTTGTCAGGCGAACACAGACAAGATCGAACGGGCTCGCCCACTTGAACGTCAGCGGGAGGAGCGCGCCTCGGAGTCCTGCAAGCCGAGGTCGTCGTCGATCATCACCAGGCCGCCGTCGCCGCTGCGGTGCTCCGTCCGGCCGCGCGCATGCTGTCCCAGCGCTCCGACCCCGCGTGGCGCGCCCGCACTGCGCAGCAAGGCTCAGCGCTCACCGCGCGCCGACCGGCCATTGCCGCCATGCCACACGGACACCGACCGCAATACCACGCGGTAGCCGCAATGCGCGCTGCAGCAGACACGACGCAGACGTGATTGGCATGTGTCGCCGCGCACGTGTCTGTGCACGCAGGCAAGCTAAATAGGCGCACGCCTGGCCTGATCGCTGTCGTGCGCGCCACGACCGCCACCGCCGGCCCCCGCGCCCAACGCGGCCGCCCCACGGCCATGGCTGCCGCCGCCGCCGCCGCCCGCCACGGGCGCGGCGCGCCCCGCGCCCCGCGGCGCGCCTCCGCCGCCGCCACCGCCGGCCGGCGGGGCGCGCTGCGCGGGCGCCGCGGCCGCGCCGGGCGGCGGCGGCGCTGGAGCGTTGGCCGACGCCGGTCCGCGCGGCAGCGACGACGGCTCGGGCTGCAGCGCGAGCGGGCGCGCGCGCGCGCGGTCGAAGCGCGGCATGCTGCTCGAGTGCGCCTCGCGCCGGTGCGCTGCCAGCTCGCCCGCGCTGGCGAATGCGAGCAGCGCATCCTCACAGCGCGGCTCTGTGCACGGGTGGTGCTTTAGCCTGCGCGCGCGCCGCTGGGCCCTCGAACAGGCTTGCTGTAAGGTTTTCCAGGGTTTGGCAGAGCGCTGGCGATCGCGAGGAGCGCGTCGTCGCAGCGCGGCTCCGTGCACGGGTGATGCTCCAGCCTGCGCAGGCCTCTGTGGGGCCTCTGACAAGCTTGCATAAGGCTTCAGAGGGGCCTGGAACACAACGTGCGTCGCGCCAGCAAACAGCCGAGAACATGGCGCCGCTGCTCAGTTGTGTACAGACGCGCGTCTGAGGTCAGCTCGCAGCACGGCTGTACTGTCTGGTGTTCCATTCTGCGCACACGCCACTGCACCACTCCAAGACGTTGTTGAGCGCGTAAATACACGCATTGAACTGCGCGGGCCAGTGGAGCGCATTCATGGCTGCATCTGCGCAGCCTTGGACGGCATGCGGGGGCAATGCCGGCGCAGCAGCATGGACGTAGGCTTGCTTGGGCACGTGCGGCGCAGAGCTGGGCGCAGCACGGCCGCACCGCAGGTGCTTGCGCAGGTCGTCCGCGGTGTCGAGGTAGAGGTAGCGCCCACCGTGCGCGCAGACGTCGCACAGGAAGTGCTCCGACCTGCTCGCACGCACACGCCCGTCAAGCACCCTCGATGATACCCTGGCTTCCATCCTGCATCCAGTGGCTGACACAGGGCCACGACACCCAGCGCCCCCAAATGAGGGTACGAGCTTCGCCGCTCACATGCCTCCCAGACTGCACTGCTCGCGCAGTAGCATCCTGCTCAGAGCTCACAAGCACTGCCGCTGCCTTGGGAAGGTGCCAAAGTGCCTCAAACGGAGCTGCATGCTACCCGCAAGGCCTGGCCGGCCTGCGCCCAGGGCCGCGCGCCGGTTGTGGATGAAGAGCTCCTCGGCGTCGTAGAAGTGCTGCCTGCAGAACTGGCAGGACGGGTGCGAGCGCAGGTGGCTGTCCAGCTCCGCGCCCGTGTACGTCGCCTGTTCTAGCGGGAACACGCGCCGAGCCTGCGTGCGCCGCCAGCACTATCAGCCGCCGCGAGCGCCCGCGGCGCGGGCGCGGCCCCAACAGCGGCCCGCGACCCGGCTACCAGCGCGCCACACGGGCACCCACGCAGGCCAAGCTCTCTGTTGGCATGATCAACCACACACGATCACACTGTGACCATGATGCGCTTGACAGCGCGCGCGCTGAGCAAGCCGAATGCTTGAACGCAAGCCTTGCCATACGCTGCACGGCGGGCATGTTTGACGCCAGCACCCTGTCACGCATGTTTGAGGGCCGCGTCCTGGCATGCGCGCCCGGGGGCGCGCACCCTGAGGCACACGGAGCACATCGCGCGGCCGTGCGCGAGCTCCAGGTGGCGCTGCAGGCTGCGGTCGGTCGCGTACAGGCGCTCGCTGCTCGGGCCGCACACGCTGCAGGCGTGGCTCGTCTGCCGCTGCGCGCCCCGGCCGTGGCGCTTCAAACCCCACGCCAGGCGAGCCGCATACTTCCTTTTCTTCAAGCTCATATTGCACAGCTGGTGCACAGGCTTCGCACCAGGCACGGGTCACTGGTTGTGGCCGAGCCTGGGGCGGCTGCCAGAGTGGCACGCCCCGCGCGCCACGCGGCGCGAGGGCTGTGAACGCCTTAACATACGGTGCAACAGTGTGGCGGCAGGCGTGTCGTCGGGCGTGGCGCGGCGGGTGCATTGGTGACCCAGGGGTAATGGGCGTGCGCCTGCTGCTGTGCGTCAGTGGTGCCCGCTCTGGCTGCTTGGGCACACGGCAAGCAAACTAGCTCGGGAGGGCCGGCAGCGACGGGCCTATCGGGCAGCGAGGGCCGGGCGCGCGCCCGCAGCACGGCCGGCAGGGGCGCGCGGTCGAAGCCCGCGGGTGCTGGCGCGGTCTTGTCGACGAACACGCCAGGCGCCCACGTCGAGTTCTGCCACAGCGTGGCGCGCTCACGGCGCATCAGCGCCTCGAAGTCCTCGCCGCCGCGCGCGCGCCACAGCGTGATCACCAGCCGCCGCAGCTCCACCTTGCACAGCGGGCACCTGGTGGGGGCCCCAGCGCTGTGAGGAGATTGCGCCCCGCCGTTACGGACTGTCCAGACCCGCCAGCGCCTGCCGCGGGCCATGAGGGCAGCCGCTGGCAACGCTGGTTCCAGTTGGTGACAGGGCTGCGGCGGCAGTGAGGCGCGCAGCCCTGCGCTGCGCGGAGAGTGCACCGCAGGTGCTTGCGGTATGGCAGCTTGCAGAGCGTGCAACCGGCGGACGCGTGGTCGGGGGCGCGCTTAAAGTCCGCGTAGCACATGCGGCTGCGCAGGCAGCACTTGGCGCACACGTGGCGGTGGTTGCACACGCCGATCGCCACCAGCTGCGCCGGCCCCACCGACCGCTCAGCAGCCCACCCCACAGCTGGTGACGGGCTGCGGCACAGCTGGCCGCAGCTCTGAGCAGCTTTTTCAGGTCTAAGCGCCACAAATCGCCTACTTTATGCTGCATCATGGGACAGACAAACAGCGGTCAGCACCGTATCGGCCATCTTGTAGGCGCGTTGGAAACGCCGGGGCACTCAGAGTTGCAGGCCGGTGATGCGGCAGAGGCTCAGGCGCCCGGGCAGGGGCGCGCGGGGGTGCGGCACCTCCAGCGGGTCGCAGCAGATGACGCACTCGGCCACCTCCTCCGCCACCTCGTCCCCGCCGTCGCCGCTGCCCGCGCCGCCGCTTGCCTCCGCCGCCGCCTCCGCCGCCGCCGCCGCCGCCGCGTTGGCCAGGCCGCCCTCGTGCGGCTCGCCGCCCTTCCCCTCCGCGCGGCCGCGCCGGCTGGCGCGCCGCCGCGGCATGCGCCCGGCCGCCAGCTCGACCAGCGCGCGGGCGTCGCCGTGGTAGCCGTTGGCAGTGTGGCCAGTGGCGCGGGCCATGGCGGGGTTTGGCTGGGCGCGCCACTGCTCAGCGTGCAGCGGCACGCGCGCAGGCAGCGGCTCGCCCGGCGCGCCGCCACCGCCGCGGCGGCCATGGTCGGGGGCGCCGCTGTCGCCGTTGGCAGCGCCATGGGCGTTGGCAGCGCTCTCCGCAGGCACGGGCCGCGGCGGGGCGGGCCGCGGCGGGCCGGGCCGGCCGTTGCCGTTGAGCGGGCGCGCGTGCTCGCGCGGCCCGCCCTGGTCAGGCCCCGGCGCCTGCCTGGCATCGCCGTGCGGCGACCGGTGCCAGTGCTCGTTGCTGCGCCGCTGCTGGTGCGCGTCACGCTGCTGCGGGCCTCCAAGCCCCCCCGCCGCGCGGCGCGGGCCGTGGCCCGGCGTGCCCCGCTCCGCAGCCAGCCGCGGGCCGCCTCGTCGGCCAGGCGCCTGCAGCGGGTCGGCGGCAGGGGTGCCTGGCGGCTGCCAGGATTGCTGCTCGCGCGCCTGCGGCCAGGCCGCGTCCTGGTGCGCCGGGACGCCCGCGCACAGCCCGGCGCCGCTCGCAGGCGAGGCCGCCGGGCCTCGCCTGCTGCCTCGCGGCCCCCTGCCATCCCAGTCTGCTGCGTGGCCTGCGCCAAAGGTGTCCGGCGCCACGCGCGGAGCCCGCTCGCCGGCTTCTATGCAGTATGCATCGCCACGCCCCGGCGCACGAGCCTCCCAAGGAGCGTTACCAGACGCAGAGAGGTCTGGCCTGTGATACTGCTGCAAAGGCGCGTGCTCGCTCGACGCAGTGCGCGCACTGCGGTCGCGGCCGTGCATACCAAGCCGCTGCTGCTTGTCCCGTGCTACACAGCTCCCCAAGGGCTTGTATGGTCAGGTTGCAGCCTGAGCAAGCTTGGTGCCAGCAAGCCAAGCTCAAACTAAGCTTCGGGTTAGAAGGAGAGGAGCTTGGGTGCGCTCTCGGCACCCCTGTCCGATACACATCTCTGTTCTACATTGTGCACCGCAGCACAGCCGGAGCTTGTGTACGGTGTGGCCATTCCGAGATGTGTGGTGCACTTGCATGCAGCGTGGCATACTGCGGGCCGCGCACCGCGCGCAGCGCGCCCCAGGAGCGCGCAGCTGTGCAAATGGCTGTGCCGCTGCAGACAAGACGCAGCGCGCTGCTGCTGGCCGCAACCGCCCCGCTCGCCTTGCGGCAAGGTGTGCACGCGCTCGCATATCCACAAGCAACTCACCTAGTTACAACGGTGTATCAGCCAACTGTGGCTGCTTGCGGGCAAGGAGAGCGTGCCATAGCCGGAGCTGCTGAGCGATTGTTGCTTGGCCAGGCGCGGCGAGCGCGCTGGGCCTGGAGTCTGCGCCGCTGCCGCAGATGCCGGCGCCGAGCGTGCCCACGCCAGACGCGCGCTCGCGGCGCAACGCTGTGGCTGACGCGGAGGCAGTGTTCCGGGACAGCGATATCCTAAGGGCGCTGCGGGAGCGCTCAGACGCAAACCGGGGAGAGTGCGCTGGCCTGGCCTTGCTTGAGTCAGTGCTGGGCTGGGGCGAGGAGCCTGGCAGCTCGCTCACCGTCTGCGCCCTGTGGTCACAGGAACGCGCGGAGGATCGCCGACAAGTACTGCCGGAGGCAAGCCGAGCTGGGGATAGGCGACTGCGCAGGGCTGCAGCTGATCCCGGGTATGACGAAGAACGGCCTGCAAAAGGTGAGGCTGCTCGCTGCACTTTTCCTGCGTCTCTGTGTGCCCTTGAAGCTCTAGGCCACCACCCGCACGACATGCTTTGGTGAGCGGGCTTTTCTTGGATGCCTGTTGCTCATTTCTTACAGACTTTGCTTTGCGAACAGGATGCGCCGAAGCCGTGGGAGCAGCAGTTGGTGGAGAACATAACTGGCTTCTTCTCAAAGGGTGACGCGGCTGGGGCAACGTGATGGGTGCCTCACTGTGTCTGTAGGCCTGTGAGCGGTTAAAGTGTGAGGCGTGTGCACTCAGCGAGGCGTGTGCACCTGTTGGCTTCTCATCTGAGTGATCTCACGCACATGAAAATTAACCTGAAGTAACCTAAGTACGGCAGCCAACTGGGGAGCGACTCCTTTGCCTTGAACACTGAAAGCAGAGCTTAGCTTTGCGCAAGACGTCCTGGTACGGTTACAGCTGCTCCACTGGAAGCACCAGGGTAGGCAGACGCTGCGGTAGGGCGCTGCCATGGTGGCGGGCGGTCTGTTTGGCAGGGCGAAGGTGGCGTGCGATGGCGAGGAGTCTCAGGCACAGGAGCTGGAGGGAGCCACCATCAATGGACACGTGGCGCACGGGCAGATCGACCTCTTCGTCTGTGGACGCCTGGCTGTGCTCGGCGAGCACAGCGACTGGGCGGGGGCAATGCGCAGGCGTGGGCCCATCAATGCAGGCTTGTGGATGAAGAGGGGGTTGATGCAGATGGGAGCCTGCTGGCGCATTCTGTACGCTGCCCTCCGAGCCCTATGTGCCGCGGCGTGCAGGCAAAACCCCTGCATCGCAAAGGGGCGCACGATTGTCATCGGTACCAGCCAGGGCCTGTACGCCCGGGCGCACGCGCTGTCCGAGAATGTGATTGTCGTGCGCACGACCACCGAGGACGGGCAGGTGTTTGGGCCGCACAGGCTGGCGCTCGACCCGGACACACTCGTCAAGGTGCACAGCGCACGCTGCGTGGCAGTGCTCCCGTGCCCCTCCTCCTGTGATGGCGCGGAACAGCTTCCATCAGCCCGACACGTGCAGCTCAACAGGACGCACACTGCTTTCTATGTCGTCGACGCGCTCGCCGCGCGACTCTCCTCGACGGCAGCCAGCACGCTGACGTCTGAAGCGGCGCCGCTGCGGGGGTGACTACCCAGCGCCTCGCACAGGCAGGGCTGCGCCTCGGGATGCCTGAGCGAGGACCCTCTGCACCAAAGTGGTCACTCGCACCGGCGCGGCTGTGCTCAGGAGGCGCAGGCAGGGACGTTCTGGTCCTACGTGGCCGGCACCGCCTACAAGGTCATGACCGAGCACGAGGTGGGCGGCCTGTTCATCGACAACCACACGACCACGCTGCCGCTGAAGAAGGGCCTGTCGTCCTCAGCGGCCGTCTGCGTGCTGGCGCGCGCCCGCCGCTGCCGGGCTCTCCGCCGCTCCCCGCGTGGTCATGTGGATGATCACCATGATCATGTGTTGGAAGCCCCGCAGCGGCGACAAGAGCTCGGCATCCAGCCAGGCGCTCATCGCCTCCCCGCCCAATGCCAATGCATAGCCTCGATGAGCACCTTCAGACTTCACAAGGCGCAGAAGCCCATCGCACGTGGCCAGCAAAAGCGCGACAGCCCCAGCAGGCAGCACATGGGAGGGGCTGCACCGCCCACCGTCTTGTCACTGTTTGTCCTGTTGGTGACGTTCAGGAAATCAGGGTTCACTCGGTGCTATGTAATGCAGGTGGCGCGCGCGTTCAACCGCATCTACAACCTGCGGCTCAGCACGCGCGGCGAGATGCAGGCCGCGTTCGAGGGCGAGCGCCTCACGCCCTCGCTGTGCGGCAAGATGGACCAGGTGCGCGCCTGGGGCCCCGCACTGCCTCTGCATGCGGCGCCTGCGCGATCTGCGCGCTCAGCAAGAGCTGTCAGCCGTGGATGCGTGCGGGAGGGGGAGGCACCGCACTTGCCGAGCGTCGCCCGGCCGTCTGGCAGCAGGCGGGGGGTGCGCCTGCGTGTCTTCCCACCCATGCCTTCCCACGCACATGTGACAAAGTGGCGATGGCCGTCGCGGCCCCGAAGCGGAGCACGGCGAGCGGCGCACGCATGCGCACACCCCGTGCGCGCGTCGCGGCGCCAGGCGTGCGCGTTCGGCTGCCGGCCGGTGGAGATGACGTTCGACGGCGACGTGCTGCACGTGGCGCCCATCGCGCTCGCGGCGCCGCTGCACTTTGTGCTGGTGGACCTGCGCGCCGCCAAGGACACCGTCGTGATCCTGGAGCGCCTGCAGGCGCGCGCCTCCAAGCATGACAGTGTGGCACCCCTTTGAGCCTGCAGAGGTCAAGGTGGCTTGCATGTTGGAGGTGCGGCACTAGCATCCTCGCGGTGCCCACCACTGCCAAGCGCCAGCTGGCCAACTTTGCGGGCCTGTTGGCATCAGTCTATCCAGCAGTTCCCATGAGCCGGCTTTACTTGCATGGTTATATATCAAGTAATGACTGGGGTCTCCAGTCGGGACGAGGAGGTCAGCTTGACCGGTCAAGGGCTTGGCCAGCTCGCGCTTGGAAGTGGACCGGTCAAGCTAAACTCCTCGTCCCAACTGGAGACCTCAGTCATGTTTTGGTATAAACCATGCAAGTAGAGCTCGCTCATGGAAACTGCTGGGGAGACAGATGCCAACAGGCCCGCAAACTTGGCCAGCTGGCGCGAGGATGGCATGCAGCACCTCGTTCACGTATACCACATTGTCTCCTGGAGCAAAGTGCATGCACCGGGTGTTGACCATGACCCCGAGCAACTCGACCAGCTGGAAAGGCAGGAGGCGCGCTGCGGTCTGCGCGAGACCTCCATGCAGCGCTGCACGATGCCGCAGCGTCCGCATGTTCAACATGAGGCAAGAAGCGCAATGCCAGCCCGGCCTGCATGCCACAGCGCCTGGGCGCGCCGCGCGGCAGGCCGCGTACCCGCACCCGGCGACTGAGCGCGAGCGCGCGTTGCACGAGCTGCTGGGCGCCGTCAACGAGGCGGTCACCGGCCGCGCGGTCGCCGCTATGCAGCGCGGCGACGTCGCCGCCCTTGGTGCGCGCGTCCCGCCGCGCGGCTAGAGTTATGGCGCCTGGTCACCGCTTGGCGCCCTCTGCGCCCGCGTGTGCCGCACAGCGTGCGGGCGCTGCCTGTCGCTGTGCAGAGCAGCGGGCGCGCGGCGCTGCGAGGGGCGCGGTTACTGGGCATGCACGCGCTCCCCGCCGCGCGTGCGTGCCACAGGGCGACATGTGTGAGCTGCTGGGCATGTCTCCGCAGTGGGGGCGCAGCGGCGGCGGTTGGGCAGGAGTGCATGTGCGGGGTTGAGGCTGAGTGCGCACGTGTGCCACTGAGGACGGAGATGCGCGCTGCTCCCTGCAGGGCCGTGTGGCTGCTCAGCGGGCGCCTGCGCGTGTTTTGTGCAATGATGCCGGGCGGGGAGCCTGGTGCGCCGGCGCGGCGCCGGCGGGACGCGCGGTGGCAGCTGGGGCCAGGCGGGGCGCGCGGCGCGCGCAGGCGCGCTGATGGGCGAGGCCCAGGCCGAGTTTGACGCGCGCGCGACGCCGCTCTGCCCGGAGCAGCTGACCGCGCCGCTGCTGCACCGCGTGCTCGCGCATCCGCCCGTCGCCTCGCTGACCTTCGGCTGCAAGGGCGTCGGCTCCCAGGTGCCGCGGCGCAGCGCCTGTGACTGCCGTCCCGCTGGGTCGCCCTTGCTGTGTGTCCCATTCTGCAGTGAGCGTGCTCAGCGGGGGCGTGGAGGCTGACACGGCGGGGCGCTGCGAGGCGCCTGTGCATGTGCCAGTCCGCGCTGCAGCGGAGCGCGCTGCGGGCGTGGCCTCTGGTCGGCCCCAGGGCTAACATGGCCCCGGGCGCAGGGCGACGGCTCGGCGCAGTTCCTGTGCCGCGACGCCGCGTGCCAGGCGGCCGTGGCCGCGGAGCTGGAGGCCGCCTTCGGCGTGCACTGCATGCTGCTCACCGTGCCCGCCACGGCGGTTACCGACGCGGACGCAAACGGCGCGCCCCCCGCGCTCAGCGCGCTTCTGCAGGGTGACGGAGCCTGTCTGTTGGAAGCTTGCAATGCGTGCTGCCAAGCTTGGGCCTTGCGCAAGCTCGCGGCAGGCCTTGCCTGCTGTGGACGCCTCGCTTGGCCCCCTGGGGTACTCATTTGCCAGGTGCGCTCGAGTGTTTCTTACCTTCCGGCACTTGCACTCAGCCGTCCTGCATTTATGACGTTGAGTATGCAGCAATCTCAGATGCTACTGCGCAGCAGCCAAGGTAATAATGACCCGTGCTGCCGCCCTCTGGCGCTGTAGCCCTCCGCATGCAGCATGCTCACATCAGGACGCGACCTTGCAGGCACATGCCAGTCGCTGGCGCCGGTGGCTGCGCCTCAGCGGGGCGCGGCGGGCGGCGCGAGTCCCGCAGGGCCTGGCGCGGCGCTGGCGCCGGGCGCGGCGGCCGAGCTCGCGGCCGCGGAGGCGGCGGTGTTGCGGCTGTCGGCCGAGCTGGCCGCCGCCACGGCGCGCCTGGCGGCCGCCCAGCGTGCCGCCAAGCTGGGCGAGGCGGCCGGCGCGCCGCAGGCCTCGGCCGTGGTGGCGGCGGCGGGCGCGGGCGCCAGGTCAGGCGCGGGCGCCCAGGCGGGCGGCACGCCGGCCGCGAGGCCCCGGGGCAATGCTGGGACGGGCGCGGCCAGAGCGGGCGCGGCGCCGGCGGCCGCCAGGGCTGCTCGCGCCGGGGGCGCCGGCAGCTGCTCGCCGCGCGGCGAGCCCGCAGAGAGGCTGCGCGAGCCTGTGAGCGCGCAGTAGGCCGGGCGCTCGAGCAGGGGCGTGGGGGGCTGGTGCAGCTGGGAAAATGAGCATGGGCTGGGGACTGCTACCAATCAGACGCGGCATCAGTCAGTATAAAGACCGTTGATGCGGGCTGCGCTGGCGGCTGCTTGCTGCGCAGCGTGCCGGCGGTAATGCTCTGGTGGGCTGGTGTGGGTGTGCGCATGCGGAAGGGGGCCCAGGCGGCCAGGGTGTGCGGGCGCGCATGCTGGCAGCAGCCCGATCTTCAGTTGTCCTGGCTCAGCGAAGGCCTTTCAACGAGGCTACCATCAGCGCCTGAACAGGTTGAATAATTCAAATGCCGGCGCGTCAGTGTGTCTGCGAATGGTGTTGCATTTTGTCTGGCCCGCAGCTGCAGCCGGCAAACCGTCGAACTTGCGGGTTGAACCAGTGCTGAATTGATAAGAATAACGGCGGCGCCGCATGTGGTCTTCTGCGCAAACACACAGTATGGGTTGGTTGGCTGGAAAGCTAGATATGCTGTGGTGGCAAGCGGGGATTCCCACATGTAGGCGATCTGAAGGTGTGGCTTATTGGAGAGTTGATGTTGTCTGAGTTAATTGCTGTAGGGTGTGCCTTGCAAAAATGTTGGCATAAATATGCTGGCTGTGCTGCTTGATTTTGCTGGGGCGCATTTCATGCAATAAGATGTGTGGCGATTCATGGTGCGTATGGGCGCAAGTGCAAATGGCCTGGCATGGGTGGCTATGCGCCGAGACTGTGTGCTGCAGAAGTGCATGCCCCAGGCGCCCCTAGGCTATCCCTGTGCGTTGGATTAGACAAGCTGGGATGGTTTTGGTGGCTGTAGCAGGGCTATACGCACTTGCAGCCGCAATACACCAGTCTGGCGGAGGATCGCATGGTCATGCAAGTTGCGGGGGAGCTCGCACACCACTGGCAAGCGCAAGGTATTTGGATGACCTGGTTCTTACTGCTGCTCAGGGTTGTCAGAGCGCTCCAAGAGGGATGTGTACCAACACTGGGGTTGCAACGTGCACGGGCTGTATTGATGTGCACGCAGCTATACCACTGGCTTACAGGCCTGCAATATAACAAGTAACAATGTGCGGTGGAATTGTGCGCAGCATGCCATCTGCCAAGATCTAGAATGCAGACCCATTGTACAGAATCAGGTACCTAATGGACACGGACTCGGACTGTTCTATCTATACCTATCTATCTATACTTGGCTGGCTCATATATGAGTTATAAATGTCGTGCATCGTGCACCAGGTCATGTGCACACATTTGCGCGTATGCCTGGGGCTGATCCCCACGGGGCAGCTGGCCCTGGCCCTGCGGCAACCCCAGCAAGCTGTGCATACATAGCGCCGCGCGAGCAAGAAACAACAAACTGTGGCTGAATGGGTCAGTACACCACACCAGGAGCTGACATGCAGAGTGCAGAGTGCGTGAAGCGCACTATGCACAGCAACCTGGCCAAAAAACAACCTGGACAATATCACAAGCTTACGAACTGCTCAACAATATGCATGGAGCCTCTTGCTGACAAACAGGCATATACAAATGAATACCTTGCAAGCCCCACATCAGGCAACAGAAGAGCCTTAATGGTCTCAAACAAAAGAGGTGCAATATGTAACAATAAACAGTGTTCACATTAATCCAGGATGACTTTGTTCTGCAGCGGCTCGCCGGCGAGGTGCCGCCTGATCTGTTTGGTCACCAGCCTATACCCACGCTCGCGCATGCGGGCCACTGCGCCACCAATGTGCGGCGTGATGATCACACCCGGCGAGCTCCACAGCGCATGGCCCTGGCACCCCATGCGCGGCGCTTCATCAGCTGCCATATCACTGCGATGCAGCCAGTGTAACATTGGCTGGACCCATGAAAGCGCGCTGTGTGACCACCTACTGGTCTCTATGCAAGAGCAAGTGCTTCATGCACACAATGTTTACATTGCATCGCAGCTGCACACAGCACAGGACTGGCGCGCCTTATCTAACGCAAGATTGGGGCAGCAAGGCATGCATGTCAAGGAGAAGCATACGCCCCTCCGCAAGACGCAGAGCTTTTCACCGGAGTCAATGAACGGAGCATGGAGTGCGGGTGGGTCATTGCGTATGCGCCTGAGGCAGCGCTCGGGCCACCCCTCCTACGGCTGCTGGCGGGCAAACCAAGGCACTCGCAGCTGTGCGGGAGCGCTGCGGCCAGGCGGCCGCACCTCCGGCAGCGGCTCGGGGTCGGTCACGTCGAGCGCGGCGCGGACATGGCCGTGGTGCAGCGCGTCCACCAGCGCGTCGGTTACTACGTGCGCGCCCCTGCCGCAGTGCGCCCCTCAGGCCAGCCTGCTGCAGCTGCCCGGCCCGGGACACGTGCACACCTGCGTGTACCCTCGCATGCAAAGCATGGAGCTTCAGACGTGCATGCATATGGACCAGCTGTCCGCGAGCGTGGGCGGCGCGCGTCCAACGCTGCACCCTTGCACAACGTCTTGCAGCACCAGGGCAGCTGGCAGCCGGCGCAGCACGCCGGGCTGCGCAGCCCCCTCGGGCGGCGCGGGCGTGGCGCGGGGCGCGCGCGCCTGCCGGCGTTGACGAGCAGCGCGCCGCGGCGCATGCGGCCGAGGAAGTCGCCGTCCACGACGCCGCGCGTGGCCGGCGTCAGCGGCAGCAGCACGACGACCACGTCCGCGCCCGGCAGCAGCGCGGGCAGCTCTGCGCGGCGCGCGGGCGCGTTCGCCGGCTTGCAGACAGCTGCGGCACACGTCATGTTCGCGCAGCTCGCTCGCCTGGCGCCTCGCGCAGCGCCTCGACACGACGCATGCGCGCAGGCGGTATACAAAACCTGTCTCAAGCAAGGCAACCTATGAAACCCTGATCGAGCAAAGGGCGCGGGCTTGCAGCTGACCAAGAGCCCGCCCAGCAGCCGGGCTGCCAAGGAGCGCACCCGACACTGGCGTGGTGCCGTCCCGGCCGCCGCGGGTGAAGCCGGTCACGCGCGCACCGAAGGGCCGCAGCCGCGCCTCCAGCGCGCGCCCGATGCTGCCGTGCCCCAAGATGAAGACGTGCTTGTCCTGCCGCATGGCGCCGCCGCTCAGGCCGGCGCTCGTCGGACGGTAGGAAGCAGCCGCCGCTCAGGCCGGCGCTCGTCGGACGGTAGGAAGCACCCACAGCGAGCAAAGCGTACAGGCGCCACAGGTCCAAAGGCAGATGGGGCTTTTTTTTTTTTCCCTTTTCAGGCTTGATGTAGTAAGGCAGATGTTGTGGCAGCATGTAGCCCATGATGTGAGGCTAAGAACCACGCTGCACGCTGTGCGGCAGGGCCGCCAAGGCGGGCTGCACCACCGCGGAGGAGGCGGGGCACAACAGAAGCTTGACAGCTGGTGTGCGTGCCCGCAGCGCTCATCAGCTCTTGGCGCAGGCTGCACGTGGCAGAGCGGGGTTGCTGCGCCCTGGGCAGTGAAGAACGCAGGGTAGGGTAGCCCCACCCTTGCACGCACAGCCAAGAAGAAAGGCGCGTTTCGCGCCTCCAGGTCGTCCAGCACGCCCAGCGCGGCGCGGCCCGTCGCGATGACCTCGCGCGTGGCGCTGCTCCAGTGGCCGCGCGCCTGGCACGCCAGGAACGCTGGCAGCTGGCGCATGTGCGCCAGGATGACCGCCATGCACCTGCGCGCGCCCGGCGGCGGCCTGGTCCGCGCGCACGCCAGCAGCGCGCATGCATGCCGGGCCGATGCTGCGATGGGGGGCATGTGCGCCAGGCCGCGCGCCGCGCGCCTGCGCACGCCCAGCAGCGCCTGGCCTCATGCGGGGCGCGCCGGCGGGCGTGCATGCCCGGCAGGAGCAGGGGTCGCGTGCGCGCATCAGGGCGATTGCCATCCCTCATGCATGACCTGCTTGAGCTCAAGATGCGTGCGGGTTACAGATGCTGGCCTGTGCGTGATCGCGCCAGACTGATGGCCACGCGCTTGCCTGATGCAGAAATCCTCATTGACGTGCAAAGAGAAGCACAAAAAACCCAAGGGCATGGGCATATTCGCCAGGCGCACACCCACATGTCATTTTTGTATACCCAGCAAGACATGCATTCAACGAGCATGCGGGAGGGTTGTTCTGTCCTGCAGCAGCCCTCAGAGGACCGTTGGCCCAGCACATCATGTGTGTAGGTCTGCCCCCCTTGCTCATCTGACCAGGAGAAGATCAAAACTCTTGGGGGCGGACGGAGGCCACGCGCTACAGACGGGGTCGCACCACTCCGCGACCGCAATGTCGTGCGTGCCCGACGCGTTGTGCAGCGCCATGCCAGGCCGCAGCAGCGGCAGGAACTTGTCCACGCCCGCGCTCAGGGTCTGCACCACCTGGACAACCCCCAGCGCTGCCCCGTAGGCATCATGCATACCTGCTCTGCAAAGGTTGACCTTGTTTCGCTGGCCTTGTCCCTCGTCTTAAGCATAACCACCTGGGTCCAGGTCTGGAGCAGCGACACTGCCACGAGCGCTCACGGCAGCGCACAAGCCAGAGGCGGGGTAGCAGTCTCAGGGACGGCACCCTGATCTGCTGCGCGACCTCAAAGATTTTCCGCACACGTTCTACGGGAAACTCTGCTCCAGAGAGGATCATGAACTCTATGTCGCCCGCCGCGGAGGGCAGCGGGCCTGCTGCCGCCAGGGGTACCAGCTGCGCGCACGTGCGTGCTTGCTCAAGGCAGCCGAGCGCCAGCCTCGGGGCCGACGAGGAGACTGTGCGTGGCAGGCATGTTATTACATGAGCATCATGTCACGGCAATGAGTGCGGTGTAATGAACCACATTAAATACATATGCCCTGGCACCGTTGCTCACAGGCCAGGCACCTGCACGCCAGCTGGAAGTGCGCCCTCGCGCCCAAGGTACCGCATGCCTGCCTCGCCCAGGCCCACCGTTAGCTTCCTCTCACAGGCGTCGCTCGCGTGCACAGCGCCGTTCCCAGCCATACTTACTGTGGCGCCACGCCGTAGCTAAGTGCTTAGCTAGAGCTAAGTGCTCTGTTTTTGCACCTACATATGGTTTGGCGCCAAGTGAAGCCAAGTAGGGTCCAAGAAAGGAAATGTAGACAGGAACAAAAAAGTTGTTTTGCGTGCACAACATTGGGCAGTGCGCCCAAGTGGAAGGGCCGGACGCAAGTACAGGCCCGGCTCAGCCCCACACGCTAGCCGGCAGGCTCTTCGCGGGCGGCCTGCTCTCCAAGGGCGCCCGCGTAGCCGTGTCAGACTCTCATTTTTAAATGCCGTGTAACACATTGGGCCGCCCCAGTATGGCCTCGCAATGAGCGACCTTGAGGCCCGGCTGGTCACCGCGCCCGACGACGGCGTGGGCCCCGCCGTCCTCCTCACCGTCGGCGGCGGGCGAGGCGCACAGGTACGCGGCGCCCGCCTCTGTCACTTGCTGCAGCCACACTGCAAGGGCGAGGAACACATTCCAGTGCAGGCTCATGTGGCAGGCAAGCGGCACGCACTGGCAGCGGGCAAAGCATCACTGAGGCCGCGTGTGCGGCCCGCCGCAGTACCTGGTGAACGTGCCGGAGGGCTATGCGCGCCTCGCGCTGGAGCACCGCGCGCGGCCGGACGGCCGCCTGCGCGCGGTGCTGGCCACCGGCCTCGCTCCGTCCGCCCTGGTGGGGGGCACCCCCGCTGCTCGGCGGCCCCCCTCCTCTCTGCTGTGCACAGTAGGCCTGCCGGCGGGCGCGTGCCTGTATGCCCTGCTGCTCTATGCGAGGCAGAGCCGTACAGGCGGCAAAGTCGGCAAGGGGCTTGGGCTGCGGGCGGACAGCGCCTGCGCCGGGGCGGCTGCCGCGCGCGCTGCACCGTTCCAGGAGGCCTGCTGACGCCCTAGCAGGCGCACTGTGCACGCTGCCTGCTCGGACGCCGATTGCGAGAGCACAGCGAGCATGCAGCGCGCCGGGCTCAGACAGCGTTGCCAGCACGGCGGGCCGCGCTGCCTGCGCGGGCGCGCGCCGCCCTCATGCGCGCCGCCCAACGCGCAGGGCGGGCTGGCGGGGCTGCTGCTGCGCCTGCGCCAGGACGGCCACGGCGAGCTGTGCGCGGTGGGGCCGCCCGGCCTGGCGGCGGCGGTGCACGGCCTGCGCCATTTTGCGACCTGGCGCCACCCGGCGGCCAGCCTGTCCGAGTGCGCGTACCACTTTGCGCGGCCCGTCGTATACGAGGTCCGGCCCCTGCCGGTTTGTCCCGTCATCACCACATCAGCGGCCATGCATTATGTAGGAGGCCGCAGTAGTTCGGTTCAGGTTTTGCACCAGGGCCGCCTACCCATCCATGCAGCCGCCTGACGTGTGCCTGGCTGCAGTAATGTACTGTAGCTGCTGGCGCTCTTGTAAGAAAACAGCAGCCCCAACGCTTGCACCAGCCACGTTCCCTCGCAAGGACGCCGTGACAGCAGTCGTGCGCAGGACGCGCACGCGTCCGTTGCGGCGCTGGCAGATGCGCCGCTCGCATGGCCATGTCCTGCGTGGCTGCAGTCGCGCGCGCCCGCCGGGGCGGCGCCCGCCGACCGCGGCGGAGGGCCGCCTGCCGGTGGTGCGAGCGCAGCTGTGCCGATCGGCAGCGAGGAGGCAGGCAGCGCCAGCGAGGCGCAGAGCGGCGGCGGTGCTGACGGCTGCGGCGGCCGCCCTGACGCGCGCTCCTGCTCGCCGGAGGCGCCCAGGTCCCAGGAGGCGCCCATGGCGGTAGCCGGGCGCGCGCACGCTGGCGCCGCGGCGGCGGGCCGGCAGGTGGACAGGCAGAGCATGAGTGACGACGGCGGCAGCTACGACGGTAGCCCTGTGAGCAGCAACCGCAGCAGCTGCAGCAGCAGCGGCAGCGGCAGCGGCAGCGGTAGCCAGCAAACCAATTGTGCCAAAGCGCCTGAGCCGCACAGCATGGGCGGCAGCGGCAGCAGTAGCGGAGCCAGCAGCAGCGGAGCCAGCGGCGGCAGCGGCGGGGTGCTCGTGGGAGGATACGCGGACGGCCTGCACGCCCAGCTCGACGCGTTGTTTGCCGGCGGCGGCATGCTAGGCCGCGAGGGCGCGATGGCGCTGCTGGAGCGCCAGCGCCAGGCTGCCGCCGGCCCAGCGAGGGCTGCTCGAGACAGCCCTGGCGCATGCCCTGGCAGTCCCCGTACAACGGCCGGCTGTGGCCGCGGCCGCCGCGGCGGCCGCGGCGCGGCGGGCGGCGCTGCTCGCCCTGTAGGGTCTGGGCAGCGCCATCCTGGCGCGCCACCCCCCGCTCGACCGGGCCGCCGCGCGGGGCAACGCAACCCCGCGGCCGTCCGCCGGGGCAGCGCGCTGGTGCCCGTCGAGGAGTACCTGGAGGGCGCGACGGCGGCGGCGCGCGGCGCGGCCGGTGCGCCTGGGGCCGCGGATGCGTATCGGAATTTGCGCGTCTGAGTGTGATGATCACGCAATCTTTTCAAATCAAGCGCCTGCATGCCTTATGACCTGGCAGCAGTCCTGCCCGCCGTGGGGCAGGGTAGAGTGGCTTGGCGCGCTGCGGCAAGGCGCACATGCTGTGCTCGACAGACTGTCGCCCCAACAAATAGCAGCGCTCCTTCTGCTGTGACGTGAGCATTTGAAGCCTGGTCACGTGACCTTTTACGCAGGATGCAAGCTTGAGCGCCTTGACATGACGCTGCAGGCGCGCAAATGCTGTGGGGCTACCTGCTGCACGCGCGCGCCAGTGGGCGCCTGCTGCTCATAGTGGACTGCCCCTCCCCCGCGGCCCTGGCTGTCGCGGCGCGCCACCCTGCGCTGGCGCACCTGGCAGCGCAGCCGCACAGGCGCGAGGCCCAACGGGGACAGGGTTTGGGCAGGATTGTATGCTTCAGCGTGCCACGCGGCCGGTTTTGCCCGGCGCTGCTGCTGTGCACGCGAATGCAGCACCCGATTTTAGCGCCCTCATGTATGATACCACAATGTCTGGGTCAGCTTCGCGTGCGTCAGGTGCTTGCTTCGGCGGTTGATCTGTCGTCAAGGCCGTGCACTGACAGGGGCGTCTGGCGCTCCTGAGCGGTGCTGCAGACGGGGTGCGCATGAAGTCACTGACAAAGCGAGTTGGTGCCAGTGTCTTGGAGGCACGAGCACGCTCACCCGCCCCCTGCAGCTGGTGCATGGCCGGGATCATGCAATGCCGCGCTTGTCGCGCAGGGTGGCGGCCGTCCTGCACCTGACGGCGCAGTCGCTCGCGCGCTCGCCCGCCTACGCTGCCTGGCTGCGCGCGCTGCCGGGGCAGCAGGTGCTGCTGTGCGGCGCAGGGTCGGAGCAGCCAGGGTTAGGGTTCCTGGCATCTGCGCGCCTGCTGGCCCGGCTCAACGCGGTCAGCCGCCGCGTGTTCCCGCTGCCGCCCGCGCTGGCGCTTCGACAGGCCCAGGCGGGGTCAGGCGTCGGGTCAAAGCCCGAAAGTGCGCACGACGCCGCTGGCAGACCTCGCGCCGGCGCCTCTGAGGACGCCCGCGAGCCTGGCAGGGCCTCGCATGACGCCTCCGAGCGCCCACTGGGCGACGGCGAGCGCGCCCGGGGCGCCGCGGCGGCCGAGCCCGCGTCCGCGCACGCGCCAGGAACTGCGCCTGCCATGCAGTTGCCCGCGGGCGGACCCCGCAGAGGCGCGGGGCCCGCCGTGGGCGCCGGCGCGGGGCGCGCGGGCGGGGGTGCTGCCAAGGTCGTGCACGGGGCGCTGCTCATGCGGCTGGCCTGGAGCGGCGCGCGTGGCATGGAGGTGGACACGTGCGACGTCCCGGCCGGGCTGGATGTGGGTGCGCTGCCGGCGGCACCCGTCCTGGTTGCAGCGCCCGCATGCCAGCCTCTCTGTTTGCTGTACGGGCCTGCACTAGTCAGTTGCTGCATGGGCCTGCATCAGTCAGAGCCAGCTTGCTGTGGCTCTGCCGCTTTGGTGTGCTGGCCGCGCTCCGGTGGTGCGGCGCTTCTTGCTGGCGCAATTGACGCAGTGTAGAACACGACTGTTCATCTGACTGCCAAGGCGCGCACTGTGTGCCTGACAGTGCCAGGCAAGCATTGTCGAGCTGGTGCGAACCCGCCCATCACTGGCTGGACATCTTGCGGCTCACACTCATCCTCCAGTGCCAAGGCCCAGGCCCACCTCATGACGCGCGCCCGGCCGCAGGCGCGCTGCAGGCGGAGCAGCTCGCGCAGCGGCCCGCACTGGCGCCGTGCCTGGCCGCGCTGGCGGGCACCGCGTTTGCCGCCGCGCCACACCGGCCGGCGCCCGCGTGCCGGTCCACAGCGTGCGCCGGTGCGCCGTCAGACGCTGGGCCCGCCCGCGGCTGTGCCGAGCGCGCGGGCTCGGGCCCGGGCCCTGCGCCCAGCGCAGCTCCATGCGGCGGGGCGTGCGCTCTCGGGCCGGCGGCGGCCTGGCGCGGCGGGATGGGGCTGGGCGGCCCCGCAGGCGTGCACGATGCCGTGCAGGCGCACGCGAATGGCGGTGGGCGCTGGCAGGCCTGCTGGGCCCGCGCGCCTGACGGGCGGATGTGCCCTGTCTGGGCAGTATTGCCGCCTGGCTGGCAGGCGCCGCTGCGGCCACCGGGCGGCGTGTGCGGGCAGCCACCGCCGCCGCCGCACCCGCCGCCCGGGGACCCTCCCCAAGGCCCCGGCTCCCGCCTGTGCCAGGCGGCCTACGCTTCCCCGCCGCAGCCCTCCGCGCGCCGCCAGGCGAGCCCCGCGCCAGGCCGCGGCGCGAGCGCCGCCGCGGAGACCGGGGCTGATGGCAGCGGCGGGAACCGCGCGGCTGCCGCACGGCTGCGGGCGCGCCTGCGCGCGGAGGCAACACCGGCGGCCGGCGCTCCGCCGGGCGCGGCTGCGGGGCAGGCGCGCGGCGAGGAACGGGCGAGCGCGAGCGCGCGTGGCGGCTGCCCGCTAGCCGCGGCAACAGCTGCGGACGGCGCGGCGCAGGGTGCAGCAGCGGCGGGCGGCCCAGACCCGCCCGGCGGCGCGCCCGGGCGCCCTGCGGGCGCGGTGGCGGCCGGGACGGCGCTGGCGGCAGGCGGCGCTGCTGCGGTATCGCTCAGCGCCGCAGCTTTGCCGGGAACGTCGAGCGTGTTGGACTCCGACACAGAAGCACCTATGGCAGCCGGCGGTCAGGTCGGTGCAGGGGCCAGCGCCCGCAACAAGCGGGCGCTGGGCGTGGCGGAGACCGGCTGCAGCGCACGCGGGAAGCGGCAGCGAGCGGGACAGCGGGTCGACGGCGACGGCGGGGGCAGCGCGTGTGAGTCGGGCACCCCGGACGGGCAAAATGGCAGGGAGGCCGCAGGCCAGGACGCGGCGGGGGCGTGGGCGGCGGCGGGCGGAGCAGACGGGGCAGAGGAGGAGGCTGTGCCGGCGTGTCTGCAGGTAAAGCCGCATGCAGGGTCGCGGGCCATGTTGTCACGCGATTTACCCGGCCTGCACAATCTTTGTGGAGATGCCGCACAGGCATTTGCTGGCACCCCGTGCGAGTGTGCTTGCGCTCTGGGAGCGCAGGCGCGGCGTGGGAGGACACATGGAAAGCGTCCGGTCACACACCGAGCGTCCATGGGGGTGCTACCTACCAGCCGGCACCCTTCGACTCTATGTGTGGTGGTACCCCTGTGAACGTTTCCCTCTAGTGAACGCAGTGAACACCCAGCCCTGCTGGCGCAGCCTCCACCGCGACGACGCCGCTGAGGCCGGGCGCGCCGCAGGCGCTGGCGCGCGAGCCCGGCGGCGGCCCGCACCTTCTGTTCCTGGGCACCGGCTGCGCGGAGCCGTCCAAGTACCGCGGCGCGAGCGCGCTGCACCTGCGCGCCGCGCCGGGCGCCGGGCTGCTGCTGGACGCCGGCGAGGGCGCCTGGGGCGCGCTCATGCGGCACTACGGCCGCCGCGGCGCGCGGCGGCAGGTGCGGCGCCCCATGCGCCTGCTCCCGGGCCCCAACATCGCCCGCATGCAGTACACGTCGCTCACGGCGGACTGTGTTACCTGCGCAAATGGGCTGACAGTGCCTGTTTGAACAGGAGGCGCCGGGGCGGGGTGCTGCCAGGGCACGGCCACGCCGTCGTCTGTGCATGCTGGTACACCCGCCTGTATTGACTGGCAAGTTGAGCTGCAGCGGGCGACCCGGGCCTGGGCGGCTCGCGGTGACGCCGGCCCGCGCGCAGGTGGCCGAGCTGGCGGCGGTCTGGGTGTTGCGCCCTACCCCTACTCTACCCTACACCCTACCTTGCATTGACGCCGGCCCGCGCGCAGGTGGCCGAGCTGGCGGCGGTCTGGCTGTTGCGCCCTACCCCTACTCTACCCTACACCCTACCTTGCATTGACGCCGGCCCGCGCGCAGGTGGCCGAGCTGGCGGCGGTCTGGCTGTTGC
>JAABUJ010000963.1_pt1 | contig 47699 bp, 40 predicted proteins | sample 5559131 | NCBI WGS metagenome assembly JAABUJ01 (sample SAMN10711875, study PRJNA513366) | rock metagenome | isolation source: Antarctica rocks | place: Antarctica: Victoria Land, Mt New Zealand nord | collected 2016-01-07
CGGCAACGGCCGCGGCCGATGCGTCATCTCGGGGGAGTGTGTCGTCGGGCAGTGCCATCGACACGTTGACTCGTACTCGCCCGTGACCTGTCAATGGCCCCCATCAAGGTGGGACCTAGGCTGTTACGATTTACGTTCTTTGTCGCTTGCGCCCAGGCCAGGTTCTTCTACGCTTTCATTGCAAAGTTAGCCAAATTTGCAAGATCGTCGCAGGGCAGTAACCAAGTCCGAAGCGCGCCTTTCGAACAGCGGCGACCAGCGCTGGTGCACAACTCGGATATTGGGCGTGGAGCGCCAGATCAAAGCATTTTCAGCAGATACGCTGGCAACAGAGGCAATCCGCTTAAACCAGGCTCACCGGCTCTAGCGCGTCTGTTGGGGCCAGCACCGCCCCGATAATTGCGGCCTGGGCGTAGCCCTCGGCGTGAAGCGCACGCACGCAGTTTTCGGCTTCCGCAGCGGGCACGCCGGCCAGCAGGCCACCTGCCGTCTGTGGGTCGAACAGCAGCGGATACAGCGGCAGGCGCTGCGCCGCGTCCAGGCCGCGGATCGCCCGGCGCAGCCGCACGTTGGCCGGCTGCAGCGACGAGAACACCCCGGCCGCCACCGTCTCGCGCGCTCCCTCCAGCAGCGGAACCATGGAAAGATCCAGCCGCACGTCGACGCCGCTCGCCTTGGTCATCTCCACCAAATGGCCCAGCAGGCCGAACCCGGTCACGTCGGTGGCGGCATGGACGCCGTGCCGGGCCAGAACGGCGGCAGCGGCGCGGTTGCTGACGGTCATGTGCGCCACCGCGCCCAAAATCCAGCGCGCCTTCGCCTGGCCGCGCATGTCGGCCGCCAGAAGCGTGCCGGTGCCGATCGGCTTCGTCAGCACCAACGCGTCGCCGGGCTGCAGGCCATCCTTGCGCAGGAATGCGCCGCGGTCGGCCAGGCCGTTCACCGCGAAGCCCAGCGACAACTCCGCTCCCTCGCTCGTGTGGCCGCCCACCAGCGCGCAGCCGGCGTCGCGCAGCACCTTGTTGGCGCCCTGCATCATGTCCGACAGGTCCGCCTCCACCTTGGCCTCCAACCCATAGGGCACGGTGGCGATGGCCAGGGCGGTCTGCGGTTCCGCTCCCATGGCGTAGATGTCGCCAAGCGCGTGATTGGCCGCGATCATGCCGAAGCGGTAGGGGTCGTCGATGATGGCGCGGAAATAGTCCACCGTGTGGACCGAGAGATGCGGCCCGCCGCTGTCCACCACGGCCGCGTCGTCCGGCGCGTCCAGCCCGACCACCACGTCGGCGCGCGTGGCGGGTTCGATGCGGCCGAGCGCGCGGCTGAGCACGGTCGCCCCCACCTTTGCCCCGCAGCCGCCGCAGCGCATGGCGACGGCCGAGATGTCCCGCAGCGCCGCCTTGTCCGCGAGCGGCGAGGCAGGGCCCGAATCCGGTTCGGGCATTTTCAGCAATTCGTTAAAGCGGGCCATGAATCGGCGGTCGATCCGGTCCTTCAGCCGCCATGCCCAGCTTCCTTCCAGCACCACTCCGTTGCGGGTCAGGATGGCATGGTCGCCCCCGGTGGAGACGATGGCGAGCGCGTTCGCCTGCGGGCGGTAGCGGCGCAGCCGGCCGCCGGTCAGCGTGGCGCGGATGTTGTCCGCCAGCACCGGCCCGGCGCGCACCGCATACACGCCCGAGCGCGGAATGCCGCCGGGTCGAAACGCGATCATGTCCCCGGCGGCGAACACGTCCTCGGCTGCGCGCAGGGTTGCGTCCACGCTCAGGAAGCCTTCGGGGTCCAGCGGCAGCCCGGTATTGGCGAGCCACGCGGCGGGCGCGGCCTCGGTGGTCCACAGCACCTCGTCCGCCGCGAGACGCGCACCGTTGGCCAGCAGCACCGCGCCGGGTTCGACCGCCGCCACCCGCACGCCCGCCTGCACCGCGATGCCCCGCCGCGCCAGCACGGCGCGGAACCGGGCGCGGAAGGCAGGCGAGAAGCGGGGCAGGATATCACTCGACCCGGTGACCAAGGTGAAGCGCATGTCGTCCGCCTCCTGCCGAAGCCGGTGCTCGACCGACAGCAGCAGCTCCACCCCGCCGGCCCCGCCGCCGACCAGCAGGACGTGGCGCGACCGCCCCGCCCGCACCCGCTCCCGCACGCCCTCGAACCGCGCCAGGAAGCCGTCGATCGGCTTCACCGGGATGGCGTGCGCCGCAGCGCCCGGCACGCTGCCGGTGTTCGGGCGGGAGCCGATGTCCAGCGACACCAGGTCGAACGCGACCGGCGGCCGGCTGCGGCACAGCACCCGGCGCGCGGCCAGGTCGATGCCCGCCGCCTCGTCTTGATACAGCCGCGCGCCGGCGAAGCGGGCGAGCCGGCCGGTATCAATATGCGCGTCGTCGAAGCCGTAATGCCCAGCCACGACGCCGGGCAGCATGCCGGAATATGGCGTGTCCACCTCGCGGGTCAGCAGCGTCAGCCGCACGCCGGGCAGCGGGCGCATGCCGAAGCGGCGCAGCACCGCGACATGCGCGTGCCCCGCGCCGACCAGCAGCACGTCTTTCACGACCGGGCCTATGCGCATGTTGCCTGCACCCTCGGAATGGTTTCGGTGGCGGAAAGGCGGACCGGACGGTCGTCGATGCGCAGCCGCCGCCGTAGCGCCCGCGACAAGGCGTCGATCGCGATGGACAGCGCTCCGGTGGCGGCGATGAGTACCACGGCGACGTCCAGCCGCAACTCGGAGATGGCGCCGTCCACGTAGAAGCCAAGCGTCGGCACGCCGAGGATGCCGAAGATGGCGCTCTCGCGAACGATGATCTCCCAACGGTAGAGGACGTAGGCGAGGAACTGCCCATACAGCCGGGGCAGGGTCTCGTAGCAATACAGGTTCAGGCCGCGCGGCGCGTCGAGCCGGTAGGCCAGCCCGTCCGCATGGCCGCCCATGAGGTAGCCGACGATGCCGGCGTTGTGCAGCGACAGCGCGATGATCGCCGGCAGCATGGACGGCCCAAGTACCTGCAGCAGCACGTAGGCGACCATGTATTCCGGCGTCGAGCGGATGACGATGAGCAGCGTGCGCGCGGCTGGCCGCGCGAGCCGTCCAGCAAAGCGCTGGGTGACGAGCGGGAACAGCGCCAATGCCAGCGCCACCATCGCGACGAGCGCGATCTGCGACAGCACCAGCGTGTCCCACACCCCGGGCACGACCTGATGGCGCAGGATGGGCCAGAACCAGCCGCCCAGCGCATCCCACCCGCCGCCCCCCGGCCGCAGCGGGCGCGGGACGATGTCGTGGCCGAGGAAGCGCGCCAGGCTCGTCCAGACGGATTGGCCGGGCAGCGGCGTCGCCAGCAGCGCCAGGGCCGCCACGCTGCCGGCGACCAGGAACGGCAGCGTGACCGGGCGCGCCCACAGGCGCCTTGTGGCGATAAGAATATAGAATACGCCGACGAAGGCTGCGGCCTGCGCGTAGTAGCCCTGGCGGAAGTAGCTCTCCAGCTCGAACCCCATGGTCGGCAGGCCGATGAAGCCCAGCACGAGGGTCGAGCGCAGGCCGCATTCCAGGCGATACAGCAGGTAATTGCGGAACGGCCCCGCCAGCTCCGGCAGACGGCCATAGACGAAGCGTGACACGGCGGACGTGCCCGGCGGCAGTACGCGCTCGGCGGCGAGGTCGGCCTCCTCGATCAGCTCGGCGAACACCTTGGCAAAGATTCCGGCATAGGGGATGGCGATGGCCAGCAGCCCGGTGCCGGGGGAGATGCCCGTGACCTGGATGAGCAGCAGCGCCCAGAACAGCTCGTGGACCGAGCGGATGGCGGCGCAGAACACCCGAACGGCGGCGGAACGGGCGAACACCAGCGCCAACGCAAACCCGGCCGACGCGCCGGCGCCCACGCCCAGCACGGCGAAGGCGACGGTGAGCGCGACGCTGGTGGCGTGCAGCGCCAGCACGTCCGGATGGACGATGCCGTGCAGCAGGCGCGCCAGTTCGGCCCACGGGTGCAGCGTCGCGACGCCAAGGTCGGCCAAGGCCAGGCTGAGCAAGGCGGCGGCCAGGAAGGCGTAGCTGGCGCTGGCGTAGCCCAGCTGCGTCGGGCGCACGGTCATGTCAAGCGTAGAACCGCATGGGTAGTGTCCCAGTATCGAATTAGAGACATTTGAACGCATTGATATCTCTAAGTTTCTCACTGGCAAAAAACTCAAACTGACCCACTACCACCGCATGAGGTCGGGCGCGCGCAGGCCGGTCGCCGGGGCGTCGAGCACCAGCCGCCCGGCCTCCAGCACGACGATCCGGTCCGCGAAGGCGAGCGCCAGGGCCACGTCGTGCATCGCGAGCACCAGCGTCTCGTGCCGCTCGCCCAGCAGCCGCAGGATGTCGGCCGCCTGCACCGAGTCCAGCGCCGAGACGGGCTCGTCGCCGATCACGACCCGGCGGCCGTTATACAACGCGCGGGCGACCGACGCGCGCTGCTGCTGCCCGCCCGACAGGGTGCCCGCCCGGGCGAACAGCTTGTCCGCCAGGCCGACGGAGGCGAGGGTCGCGGACACCGCCGCCACCTCCGTCCGCGCCGGCCAGGCCAGCATGCGCAGGTTGTACCACGTTGAGTGCCGGTCCAGCCGGCCCATGTAGACGTTGTGGAACACGCTGAGCGTGCGGACCAGCGCCGCGGCTTGCGGCACCAGCGCCGCCTGGCCGGCGAGGCGGGCGTAAAGCAGGCCGAGCAGGGTGGACTTGCCGCTGCCCGACCGGCCGAGCACGGCGATGCGCTCGCCGGTCCGCAGCGACAGGGTGATGCCGCGCAGGACCGGGCGGCCGGCATAGCCCACGCCAGCGTCCCGAAGCTCCAGCAGCGGGGCCAATCAGTCGAGCAACTCGGTGGCCTTGGCGACCGCTTCGATCGGGTCGTAGTCGGCGTTGTTCGCGGCGATGAACCCGGAACGGCCGAATGGCGCGAGGATCGCCGGGTCATGGATGGCGAGCAGCGCCGCGCGCACGCGCTCCGCGAACCCGGCGCCGAAGCCTTGGTCCACGTCGCCGCGGAGCGACCAGTTGTAGTCGGGGAAGGGCGGCGTCTGCCAGATGACCGAGACCTGCGCCGGATCCACTCGGCCGGCCTTCTGCTCCAGGCCGAACACGGAGAAATCCATCGCGCCCAGCTCGAACGCGCCGGACTGCACGAGCTGGAGGGTGCGGGTGTGGTCGCCGGAGAAGCCGACGCGGGAGAACAAATCGGCGGGCGCACGTCCGAACTGCTTGCGGAGGTAGTATTCCGGCATGACCCGGCCGGAGGTGGAGGCGCGGGCGCCAAAGGTGAAGCTGCGGCCGGCCACCTCGGCGGGCAGCGCGTCGGCGCGCCTGAGGCCGGTGGCGGCGTTGGCGATGAAATAGCTGGTGAAGGCGGTGTCCTCGACACCTTGGGCAACGGCCTGGGACCCGGGCGACCCACGCCGCGCCTGCACCCCGGTGAAGCCGCCGAACCAGGCGAGCTGCACCTGGTCGTTGATGAAGGCCGTCACCGCCGCCGGGTAGCTCTTGACCGGCACATAGGCGACCGGCACGCCGAGCGCCGCCTCGAGGTACGTGGCGACGCGGCCGAAACGTTCGACGAGGCGGGTCTCGTCCTGGTCCGGGATGGCGGTGAAGGCCAGGCGCCGCGCCGGCTGGGCAGCAAGGCGATGGGACGCTGCGGTCCCGGTGAGGGCGGCGAGCAGGGTGCGGCGGTTCATCTTCTGGTTGATCCGGCTGCGAATGGGTCAAGCTTCTTTGCTAGGACCATGCCTACGTCCGGACGGCAAGCGCCACGTGGGCCACGGCTCCCAGGCGCACCTCGCCCGGCCCCTGATCCGCGGCCAGCCGGTCGGCGAAATTCTGCAGCACCGCCGGGCGGTCCGCGCCAAGGGCGTCCAGCATCGCCGCCATGCCGGGCGCGAAAGCGAGCGAGGCCGCCAGCGCCGGGGCGGACGGGGCGAGCAGGTCGGCCTCCAGGCGCTCGACCCGCACCTCAGCGAAGCCTGCCCCGGCCACCAGCGCGCGCAGGCGCTCCGCCTCGACGAAGCGCAATTGCGCCGGCAGCTCGCCCGTCGGGGCCGCGCCGCGCACCGCGATGGTTGCGTCGCGCAGGCGGGCGGCGAGCGCGTAGCGGTGCAGCTCGGTCCAGGTAATTATGGCGACCCGGCCGCCGGGGCGCAGCACGCGGCGCAGTTCGGCCATCCCGGCCGCCGGGTCGGGGAACAGCACGATTCCGAAGCAGGAGAGGCCGATGTCGAACCCGGCATCCGGGAGGGCGAGAGCGACGCCGTCCATCATGTGTGCATTGATGCCGGGCGCGCGGGCGGCGATGCGGCGCACCATGCCCGCGGAGCCGTCCACCGCCGTCACCCGCGCGCCGCGCCGCAGCGCCTCAAGCGCGGCCCCACCCGCGCCGGCCGCCACGTCCAGCAGGTCGCAGCCGGCCAGGGGTTCCAGCCGGTCCAACGCCTGGCGCGCAAACCCGACGGTGAGCGGCTCGAAGATGCGCTCGTAGGCGTCCGCGTGGGCGTCCCAACGGGACGGGTCCTGGTCGGGCTGCAGCGGGGCCGCTATGGACACGGATGCCGTTCAGCAATTCGAGGCGCGCGCTGCCATGACCGTCGATCCGCCAATCGCCGACCCACGCTTTTCGCTGGGCCTCGGCTTGACCAACGAGTGCAACCTGGCCTGCTCATTCTGTTACCGCGACCCCACCCGCACCGACCGCCTGAGCCTCGCCACGGTGCAGGCCGTGCTGGCGGCGCTGCCGGTGCGGTCGGTGAACCTCGGCACCGGCGAGAATGGCATGCATCCCGAGTTCCACGCCATGCTGGCGCTGATGCGGGCGCAGCCGGCCACGCTCACCATCACCTCCAACGGCCACTCCATCGCGGTGCTTGACGACCGGGACGTGGCCAGCTTCGCAGAGGTGGAGTTCTCGCTCGACTACCCCAACCGCGAGGAGCAGGACGCGCAGCGCGGCGCCGGGAACTGGGACTTGGTGCAGGAGCAGGCGGCCCGCTGCCGCCGGCTGGGCGTGAAGGTCACGATCATCGCCGTGATGATGCGGACCAACTACGACCGGCTGGCCGACATCGCCACCGTCGCCCGCGCGTTCGACGCGCCGCTGCGGCTGAACGTGTACCAATCGGTCCGCAGCGACAGCTTCGCGCTGACCTACGAGGAATATTGGGCGGGGTTCGCCGCGCTGTTCGCCCGGACCGACGTGATCGCCATCGGCGAGCCGCTGGTGCGCGCGATGGCCGGCCTGCCGCCGCGCCGAGGCGGCTGCGGGGCGGGGACGGTGCGGGTGACGCCGCGGGGCACGGTGCAGCCCTGCGTCTATTGGCCCGGCGGCGGTGCGGCTTTGGACGTGCTGCTGCAGGCCGGGCCGGCCATCGCCGACACGGAGCCGTTCGTCGCCGCCCGGTCGCTGCCACGGGCCTGCCAGGGCTGCGCGCATCAGGCCGCGTGCCATGGCGGCTGCGCCGGACGACGCCGGTTGATGGACGCGTTGGCCGAGCCGGACCCGTACTGCCCGGTGATGCGCGGCGAGGACCGGCGGCTGGTCGTGCGCATGGCGCCGCAGCGCGACATGGCCAAGCTCGAGAGCGCCTGCACCACCATCGTCATCGCACGCGATTAAGCTGACGCCACCGCCACGGCAGCGCATCCAGCCCCAGGCATTCGCCGGCGCGGTCCAGGACGAAGAAGCCGTGGACGAAGATGAGGAAGATGTAGTTCCACGGCCACTCGTCGCCGCGATGATAGAGGCCGACCCAGAGGTTGAGGGTGAACGCGATGCCGACCAGCCCGGCCACGCGCACCCCGACGCCCAGCATGAGCGAGGTGGCAAGCAGCGTCTCGGTGAGCCAGATCAGCGGGTCGAGGATGGCGATGTTGGGCAGCAGCACGTCGCGCACCAGGGCGGCATGGATGGGCAGCCAGGAGTGCTCGACGAGTTGGCTGGTCCAGTATTGGAAGCCGCCGGCGACGGGCAGCGGCAGCTTCCACAACGAGCCCTGGAACCACATCGAGCCGATCATGGTGCGGAACAGCCAGATAGCGAGGCTGCGGCCGGTGCGCTGCGCCGGGTCACGGGACCAGGCGCGGGCGGCCACGACGATGCTGCCGACGAGCAGCGCGGCGTAGAGTGCTACCAGGAGGTATTTCGCGAAGCCCAGCGCATCGTGGTCGGGGGTCTGTCCGAGCAGGAACAGCCAAGTGTCATAGAACGGGTTGGTGCGCATTAGGGGTCCTGGACGGTTTTCGCGAACCATGGCGATCGTCGCGTTTTGCAGTCGTAGCTGCTGTCGTAATCTTTTCCGTCTACTTGGCTCGATCCAAGCACGTAATTCGGCGAGCAGCCAATGTTGACAGTCGTCTATCTGAGCAACCAAATCCGGTTGGACTGTATAGCAGCCTGCTGGCACACCGTATTTGAGGGGCTGCAACGGGACCTGTCCATTGCTTACTGCGACTTGAATCCATGCCTTACAGGAATTTCCAACTTCAGCATCGCAGTTGCAGGATGAGCCTGGCCGCACCTCAGTGCCCGTCTGAGGATGACTGGTTTGAATGGTTTTGCCTGACGGCGCGGCCCAAATGGGTTGGATGTGGACCAAAGAGCATCGTGAGCGGCAGCTGGCTTTTGAGCGTCGGCGTTATCCGACGGACCTGACGAATGAGGAGTGGGAACGGGTCGAGTTGTTTCTGCCTGCTCGGGCCAAGCGAGGCCACCCAGCACGGATTTGCGCGAGGTGCTGAACGCGATCCGCTATCTGGTGCGTGCGGGCTGCAGGTGGCGCATGCTGCCGGTTCATTTCGAGCCGTGGCAGACGGTTTACTAGTGGTTGCGGCGCTTTGTGCTGTTCCAAACAGTGCATGACGTAGCGCTGATGCTCGATCGCGAGCAGGCCGGGCGCGAGGCCAGCCCGAGTGCTGGCGTGCTGGACAGCCAGACGGTCAAGGCCCCGCTTCATCGCGTCGTCCTGCACGCATATGACCGTTCCCACCGGATAGCGCTCGGCAGTCACCGAGGCACCGCGCAGGATGCGCGCGCGTCCGCCGGGTCCGACCCAGGCGGCGGCGCTGCGCACCTCGCCGGTGGCGGCGGTCACTGTGATGTGGTCGCGGAAGCGGAGGACATAGTCGAATGTCAGCTCGTCAGTCACCACCCGGTAGAGCTTGTGATCGCCGAACCCGCGATCAGCCACAACGCATGCCGTGATGTTCGCAGGCAGAGCGTCGGCTAAACGGACCAGCGCCTAGTACTCATACTCATGCGGCGGGCCTTCAAGATGGCTTTGTCTACCGTGAGCCACATGAGCGGCATGGCGAGGCCATGGCGGGTCAGCAGTGACAGCATGAGCGTGGCTTGGCCGTCGACATCGAACTCGGTCCAGTCCATGGCCACATTGATGCCCGTGCGCGGCCCACAACAAAGGGCACCCAGTGGCGCAGCGCGGCATCAATGTCGATTCCCTGGTTGGACAGCAGCCGGTTCACCTGTTTGATCGCGTGCTTGGTCACCCGGCCCCGCGCCAAAGTGAGCCCGTGGCCGATCGCATAAACCGCCAGGGAGGCTGTCTCGATGACGCCCAAGGTGGCATTGGCCAAGGACAAGACGCGCTTGGCGTGCAGATCCCTCTCGAACAGGCCAGCGAGGAAACGATCCGCCTCTGTGAAGCAAAGCGTATGGGCTTGTGTCATCTCTCGCCTGCGTATCGTGGGTGCAGGCGGCGAGATCCCTGATGCGCTGGGCCAAGACAATGGCATGCTGACGCACAACAGAGCCCACATCGAGACAGGACAGTCTCAACTCCAGCTCGAACCGCCTCAGCCCGACGCTGGGCTGCTTTGTTGCTTTAGACGCTCAGAAAATGAGGGAAGCCCTGAGGTGCAGCACCGCTCCCTGGTCCGTCAAGAAGTCATTTTCGCAGCAGTATTTGGTCCATTGAATCCTCCAAAACAGTTTCTGCAAGGCTCTTATATTTTTGTAAATACTGATATCGTATCGATAAGATGCACGTGGCAGCACGATGGAGCCGGTATGCAGCGGAGGGTACGGAGAAGTTGGGGCGTCCTGATGCCAAGTCTTGTTGTTCTCTCTTTGGTGGATTTCAGAGCCGCAGCGCAGGAGAGCGGGCGACTGCTCGCCACGTCGGGCGTCTCCCAGCTAGAGGGCGCGGGCGGCGGCGGACTGGTGCCATGGGCGCTGATCACCGGCTACGGCACGCACGATGCCGTGGGAGCCAACGTGCACTACACCGGCGCCTACCTGTCCGACTTCACGCTCCACTCGATAGGCGCCGCGGTCGGGCTATATGATCGGGTCGAGCTGTCGTACGCTCACCAATCGTTCCTGACCGGCGACGCTGGCAAGCGGCTGGGGCTCGGCAAAGAATACCAGTTCAACCTCGATGTCGCCGGCATCAAGGTGCGTGTGCTCGGCGACGCGGTTTACGACCAGAACAGCTGGTTGCCACAGATCGCGGCGGGCGCCCAATTCAAGACCGCCGACAGACACAGCATCCTGCGTGCGATCGGCGCCCGTAGCCCAAGCGGCGTGGATTTCTACATTGCCGCAACGAAACTGTTCCTGGCTCAAAGCCTACTGGTGAACGCGACCCTGCGCGAGACGGAAGCCAACCAGTTTGGCCTGCTCGGCTTCGGCGGCGACCGCAACCGCGGTTACAGCACGGAGTTCGAGGGCTCGGTAGCGCTGTTGCTGCGCCGTGACGTCGCTATCAGCGCTGAGGTCCGCACCAAGCCGGACAATCTAGGCTTTGCCAAGGAAGGCACGGCCTTCGACATTTTCGCCGCCTATTTCATCACAAAAAATTTATCCACGACGTTGGCCTTCGTCAGTCTGGGACCCATCGCCCGCCAGGGCAATCAGAACGGCGCTTACCTTTCCCTGCAAGCTGGCTTCTGAAGAAGGCCTCGCCGTATGCGCAAGCTCTGCTTCCTGCTGTCGAGCTTGCTGCTCGGCCTGGCACTCGGCCTGCCGGCACGGGCGGACGATACGCTCTATGCCAACCTCGGCGAGCGCCTCGGGATCGAGCGCATCGTCAACAACGTCACCGTGCTCTGGCTAAGCGACGCGCGCGTGAAGGATGATTTTGACAACATCAATATGGATCACCTGAAGCCGCGACTGGTCGATGAACTGTGCCAGGTGGCGGACGGTCCTTGCCGCTACAAGGGGCGGTCGATGGCGGCGTCGCACAAGGGACTGAAGCTAAACCGAGCCAAGTTCAATGCCGTCGCCGAGGATCTGCAAACGGCGATGGAGCAGGCGGGCATCCCCTACTGGACGCAGAACCGCCTAATTGCTCGGCTCGCGCCCATGTAGCGCGACATCGTTACCCGATAGGCTAAGGAACCGAGATGCATCGTCACATCCGCCTCCTACGCGCAGCGCTGATGCCGTTCCTCGCATCTAGCACTGCCACCAGCGTGCTTGCCGCGGCTGCGCTCGCGGCGGCCACGGTGACTGTGTCGCAGCAGAACCGTGCTTTCACCAGCCGCAACGTGCAGATCGCACGCGGCGACACTGTCCGATTCACCAACGACGATGAGTTTACCCACCAAATCTACGTAAACTCACCCTCAACGAGTTTCGACTCGGACGAACAGAACCCCGGTGAAACGGTGAACATCCGTTTCCCCGCGTCAGGCACGTTCGAAGTGCACTGCCGCATCCATCCAAAGATGCTGCTGACCGTATCTGTCCGTTGACTGCGCAAGCGGCCTCGGCCGAGGTTCCCACTGTCCATTCGTAAAAAGATCCTTGCCGGCTGCCTCGCCCTGACAGCGCTAACGGTGCTGCTAGGCAGCTTCGCCCAATATGCTGAGCACGAGCTGGGGTCGCTGGCGCTGCGCATCTACGACGACGGATTGATGAGCGTCAGTTACCTGCGTTCGGCGCAGATCGGCTTCGTAGCCTTGACCTCGGAGACGGACGACCTGTCCACCACCGAAAAGATAGCGGACGTAATCGACGACCTGGGCGTGGCGCGCGACCGCGCGACCTCACACCTAGCCCGGACTCAGGCAGAAGCGTTGCTGACCAAGGTCGCCGCGGTGCTTGCCGTTGCCGACCCTCGGCCGCAAGGCGAGTTGCGCAAACAGCAGATCGCCGCAGTTCGGAACGATTTTGAGAAACTGGTCGAGACCTTTGCGGCCGACGGATTTCGCTACCGCCGCAACGTTGGAGAGATGGTGGAGGCCCAGCTCGACCGGACAGCACTGGCGGTCGCCGCCTCAGTGCTTGCCGCACTCGCCATCACCGCTCTGCTGAACCTATCTCATCACACCTCCAATCCGACGCGCCCTGGGGATCGCGGAGGCGATCGCCTGCGGTCGGTTCGACAACGACATCCCGCTGCGCGGCCGAGGCGAGACCGCGCAACTTCTGCGCGCGCTGCACACTATGCAGGCGAGCATCGCAGACGCCATGGCGCGCATCCACCAGCTGATGGCCGAGCAGGCCACAAGCCATGCCGGGCAGCTTGCGACGCAGCATGCGCGCATGGAAGCCGCGTTGGACAACATGACCCAGGGCCTGTGCTTGTTCGGAGCGGATGGCCGGCTGGGCGTCGCCAACCGCCGCTTCGCCGAGATGTTTAGCGAGCCGAAGGAAGACGCTTTGCCGGATCAGGTGTTAAACGGCGAAGGAAGCGAGCAGCTGCTCGAGGCGACTTCGGGCCGCGGACCCGAAAGCGCCACCTGTGATTTGCCCGACGGGCGCGTGATTGCCGTCTCGTGGCGCAGGATCAGGGATGGCGGCTGGGTTGCAACCTACGAGGACGTCACCGAACGCCGAGCTTCCGAGGCGCGGCTTGTCCATATGGCGCGGCACGACGTCCTGACCGGCTTGCCCAATCGCCTGCTGCTGGGCGAGTACATGCCGCAGGCCCTCGCGCGCTCGCGGCGGAACGGCGGTCTCGCCGTGCTTTGCCTCAACCTCGACCGCTTCAAAGTTATTAATGACACACTTGGACACGCCGCCGGCGATACGCTGTTGCGCGCTTTGTCGCAGCGGCTGAAGGACTGCACCCGCGAGATGGATCTCATCGTTCGCCTGGGCGGTAACGAGTTTGCCATCGTGCAGGAAGCCGTGGAGCAGCCCAGCGAGGCGACGGCTTTGGCGCGCCGTTTGGTGAAGGAAATGGCCCGGCCATTTGACATCGCCGGCACGGAGGTCGTCATCGGCACCAGTGTGGGCATTGCGCTGGCGCAAGACGGCCTGACAACGCCAGAAGCGCTGCTAAAATGCGCCGACCTGGCGCTGTGCCGTGCCAAGGAGGACGGCCGCGGCAGATTCTGCTTCTTCGAGCCGGAGGTGGACGTCCGCGTGCAGGCCCGGCGCATGCTTGAACTCGACCTGCGCAGCGCGCTGGCACTCGGACAGTTCGAGGTGTTCTATCAGCCGTTGGTGAGAACCAAGACCGGGGCGATCAGCGGCTTTGAGGCGCTGCTGCGCTGGCGTCATCCGCATCGTGGCTTGGTGAGCCCGGCTATCTTCATCCCGGTCGTCGAGGAGATCGGCCTGATCACCGCCATCGGCGCATGGGTGCTGGCACGGGCCTGCGCCGATGCCGCTACCTGGCCTAACGGCCTGAAGGTCGCGGTGAATCTGCCGCCGGAGCAGTTCCGCGGCCACTGTTTGGTGGACGAAGTGGCAAACGCCCTTACCGCCTCCGGCCTGCCGGGCAACCGGCTCGAACTGGAGATCACGGAATCTACCCTGATTCAGGACGACGCGTCTGTGCTGGCCACGCTGCATGCGCTGCGAACTTTGGGCGTGCGCATCGCCATGGACGATTTTGGCACTGGCTACTCGTCGTTGAGCTATCTCCGCCGCTTTCCGTTCGATAAGATCAAGATCGACCAGTCCTTCGTGCGCGGCATGATTGACCAGGCCGATTGCCTTGCCATTGTGCGTGCCGTGATCGGATTGGGCCGCTCGCTTGGGATAGCCGTCAATGCGGAAGGGGTCGAGACGCTGGAGCAGCTCGACGCACTGCGCAGGGGGGAATTGCAGGGCTTCCTGTTCAGCCGACCCCGGCCAAGCGGCGAAGTAGCCAACATGCTGCTGGATGCCTTTGTGTACCAATAACGACAAGACCGTATCCCCATGCGAGCTTAGACTTGGGCGCGGGAGAACAGCATCGTGGTCACGCCCAATCTCCCTTCGCAGCTGAACGCCGCGGCTGACGGCGGTAGGGAGCAAGGGCACCGGCCAACGATCGTGCCGGCGCCAGCCGCGGCCTTGCCAGAACTCTGGATTAGCCGGCGGACTCACCGAAGCGACGAGTTCAGCCATAGTCCAGGCATGCGGCCGAATTCCGCCCCTTAACTCGCGACTCGGCCCTTCTGGTTCACCCAAAAACAATCAGCGACCCGCCATGCCCGCCCGCCGCCATATGAAAATGCCCCGGTGAGATTGCCGGCCCCGCCACTGTCAGCCAGTCATCGCCGCCGAGAAACAGCACCTGCCGGCCCATGAACGCGATTGCGAACACGGTCGCCGACGGCAGCAGGTCAGTCACATGAATCTCGTCGCTCGCGACGGAGTTTGGCGCAGTCGCGCACCGACCTTGGGCACGTAGGATGGGCTGACCTCTTGAGCCACGGTGAAGCGCCCGGTCTTCGCGCGGCTCAAGATCACCTAGGGCAGCAGCTGTCCCGCTAAGCCGCCGGCGTCCAGCGCCAGTCGCGAATCTCCGGCATGTCGTCGCCGTGCTCGCTGATATACAATCTGTGCCGTTCCATCGTTGCCCAGTAGCGCGCGGTTGCAGCCTCCGCCATCCCGCTCAGCCGCGGGATGCGCCGAATGGCATCCAGGGCGAGTTGATAGCGGTCGAGGTTGTTCAGCACGACCATGTCGAACGGGGTCGTGGTTGTCCCCTCCTCCTTGTAGCCGCGGACGTGGATGTTGACATGGTTTCGCCGCCGATAGACCAGTTTGTGGATCATCGCGGGATAGCCGTGGAAAGCGAAGATGACCGGCTTGTCCACGGTGAACAGCCCGTCGAAATCGTGCTCCTCCAGGCCGTGCGGATGCTCCGATTGCGGCTGCAGCACCATCAGGTCGACCACGTTGACCACCCGGATGCGGATGTCCGGCACGTACGCCCGCAGCAGCGTCACCGCCGCGAGCGTCTCCAGGGTCGGCACGTCGCCGGCGCAGGCCATCACCACGTCGGGTTCGTCGCCTTGGACGCTGGCCCATTCCCAGATGCCGGCGCCCGCGCTGCAATGGGCGATGGCGGCATCGATGTCGAGCCACTGCCATTCCGGCTGTTTCCCGGCAACGATCAGGTTGATGTAGTTGCGGCTCCGCAGGCAGTGGTCCGCCACCGACAACAGGCAGTTCGCGTCTGGCGGAAGATAGATGCGCACCACGTCGGATTTCTTGTTCGCCACATGATCGATGAAGCCCGGGTCCTGGTGGGAAAACCCATTGTGGTCCTGCCGCCAGACATGGGAGGTAAGCAGGTAGTTGAGCGAGGCGATCGGCCTGCGCCACGGGATCGTCCGCGTCACCTTCAGCCATTTGGCATGCTGATTCATCATCGAATCGATAATGTGGATGAACGCCTCGTAGCATGAGAACAGGCCATGCCGTCCGGTCAGCAGGTAGCCCTCGAGCCAGCCTTCGCAGAGATGCTCGCTCAGCACCTCCATCACCCTTCCATCCGGGCTTAGGTTGATATCGACCGCCTCCATGGCGGCCATCCACTCCTTGCCGACGACTTCGTAGACCGCGTCCAACCGGTTCGACGCCGTCTCGTCGGGGCCGAACAGCCGGAAGTTGGCCTTGCTGAGGTTGAGCCTCATCACATCGCGCAGGAAGTGGCCGAGCACTCGCGTCGCCTCCTCCTGCACCAGTCCGGGGCCCGACATGGCCACGGCGTATTCGTGGAAGTGTGGCATCGTCAGCGGCTGCAGCAGCGCGCCGCCATTGGCGTGCGGGTTGGCGCCCATCCGGCGCTGTCCGGTCGGCGCCAGCGCTGCGAGGTCCTCCCGGAACGCGCCGTTCTCATCGAACAACTCGTGCGGCCGGTAGCTTTGCAGCCAGTCTTCGAGTTGCGCCAGGTGTTCGGGCGTCTTGAAATCGGCGATCGGCACTTGGTGCGCCCGCCACGTGCCCTCGACCGGCTTGCCGTCCACGGTTTTCGGCCCGGTCCAACCCTTGGGCGTGCGGAACACGATCATGGGCCAGCGCGGACGCTCCGGTGTTCCCACCCCGCTGCGCGCCAGGTGCTGGATGTCCCGGATGCGGGCGAGAATGGCGTCAAGCGTGCCGGCAAGGGACTGGTGCACGAGGGCTGGGTCGTCACCCTCGACGAAATGCGGATCGTATCCGTAGCCCCGCAGCAGCTCCGTCAACTCCTGGCGGCTGATGCGCGCCAGCACGGTCGGGTTGGCGATCTTGAACCCGTTGAGGTGTAGGATTGGCAGCACGGCGCCGTCTCGCGCCGGGTTGAGGAACTTGTTGGAATGCCAGCTGGTCGCGAGCGCACCGGTTTCCGCCTCTCCGTCGCCGACGACGCAGGCAACGATCAGGTCCGGGTTGTCGAAGGCCGCTCCGTAGGCGTGCGCCAGCGAATATCCCAGTTCGCCGCCCTCGTGGATGGACCCTGGCACCTCGGGCGAAACGTGGCTTGGGATGCCGTACGGCCAGGAGAACTGGCGGAACAACCGATGCAGCCCATTGCGGTTGCGCTCGATCGCCGGGAAGTGCTCGGTGTAGGAGCCTTCGAGGTAGCTGTGCGCGACGAGCCCGGGCCCGCCGTGACCCGGACCGATGATGTAGATCATGTTGAGGTCATGATCTTTGATTAGGCGGTTAAGGTGGACGTAGAGGAAGTTCAGTCCCGTCGTTGTGCCCCAATGGCCCAGCAGCCGCGGCTTGATGTGTTCGAGTTTGAGCGGAGTCTCGAGTAGGGGGTTGTCCTTGAGGTAGATCTGCCCGACCGAGAGATAGTTCGCCGCGCGCCAGTAGGCGTGCATCTTCTCGAGCAGGTTGGGCGATAAAGGCTGCGGTTTTTCCGCCGGCAATGAATCAGGCATGGAGTTCTCCGATGGATGATGCCAGGCCTTGAGGCGCAAGCCCGGTTATTCAGGATCTTTGTGGACGGGAGGCCAGCTACACCGGCTGCAACCGGCCAGCCGATGCGGTCGCGCGCCGATCCGAACAGGTAGCCCTGTGCCCGCCCGCCGTTCCGGCTGCCACGAAGTCGAGCACCACGCGGGACGCCACGTCGCCACGCTGCAGCCGGTCGAACACCTCGTTGATCGCCGACAGGGGCTGCAGCTCGATGTCGGCCTTCACCCGTCCCTCGGCGGCGAAGGCGAGCGCCTCGGCCATGTCCTGGCGTGTGCCGATGAAGGAGCGGCGGATGGTGATGCAGTTCGCCACCACGTCGAACAGCGGCACCGGGAACTCGCCCGGCGGCAATCCGACCAGCACGCAGGTGCCGCGCTTGCGGGTCATCGCCACGCCCTGCTTAAACGCGCCGAGTGAGGCCGCCGTGATCAGCACGCCGTGGGCGCCGCCATCGGTTCCGGCTCTCACTTCGGCCACCGGGTCGCCCTGGCTGGCATTGACGACCAGGTCGGCGCCAAGCCGTTTGGCATGGGCGAGCTTGCCATCGTCAATGTCGATCGCGCAGACCTGGAGGCCCATCACCTTGGCGTACTGGATGGCGAGGTGCCCGAGACCGCCGGCGCCGGACACCGCAAGCCATTCGCCCGGCCGGGCGCTGGTTTCCTTGATTCCCTTGTAGGTCGTGACGCCCGCGCAGATGATCGGTGCAGCCTCACAAGCATCCAGGCTGCTCGGCACGTGGGCCACGTAATTCGGATCGGCCAAGATGTATTCCGCGAACCCGCCGTTTTTGGTGTAGCCGCCGAATTCCGCCTTCGCGCAAACGGTTTCCCAGGCCGACAGGCAGTGTTCGCAGTAGCCACAGGCTGAGTAGAGCCAGGGCACGCCGACCCGGTCGCCCTCCTTCACGCTCGTCACCCCCGCCCCTAGGGCGCAGACAAGACCGATGCCTTCATGGCCGGGAATGAACGGCACCTTGGGCTTGGCCGGCCAGTCGCCACGCGACGCGTGGAGGTCGGTGTGGCACACGCCACACGCCTCGGTCTTGACCAAGATCTGCCCTGGCCCTGGCGACGGGATGTCGACCTCCCGAAGCACCAGGGGCGCTCCGAACTCGGCAACGACGGCGGCGTGCATCTTGAGCGGCATGGCGCGCTACTCCGCCGCGCTGAGGAATGCTATCCGTTTTTGCGAAAGCTCGCCGTCGTCATGATGAACGCTTCGAAAAGTCATCGCTCGTCCTGTTCGATGTGTTTGTGCGAAAGACGAGGTGCCGCAGGAAGCTCGGCGGGCGCCTTTCACAATGAGGCTCCATCGTAGGCCTGCCGTTTTCGACGCGAGAGGGACGGAAACTACTCAGGTGTTCCATGGCAAAACCTCGATCGGACAGCTTCGTGCCTTCGAGGCAAGCAGGTCAGTGCGAGACGAGCGAGCAGCGGTCTGCCCGGAGCAGGAGTCCGCGGGTGACTCCGCCGAGCGCCCATTCACGCAGCCGGCTGTGCCCATATGCGCCGGCGACGAACACATCGGCCGCCTGGTCCTGGGCAATGGCATTGAGCCGGGTGGCGTCGTCCCCGGTCGATGCCACGGCGAGGGTTTCCGTCCGGACACCGTGCCGCTCGAGCCAGCGCGCGACGTCATCGACCCGCGCGCGGGCCGCCTCCATCTCGTCCTCGGCGACGATCTCGACCACCGCCACGTGGGACGCCTTCTTGAGCAGGGGCAAGGCGTCGAGCGCCACACGCCGGGTTTCGCGCGTGTCCTTCCAGCCGAGAACGACCCGGTCCAGCTTCAGCTTGTCCGCGGTCTCCGGCACGAGGAGGACAGGCCGCCCCGCCTGCATGACGAGATCGCCGGTGCTGACGCGCCTGGTGTCGTCGACGGACGCCTTGGATGCCACGCCGGTGACGACAATATCGACGCCGCGCGCCGCGCGGGCGAGATAGTCGGAGAGCGATCCGTTGGTCACCGTCGAACGCCAGGCGAGGGTTTTCACCCGTGCCTCAAGCACGGTGCGGAACTCCGCCTCGGCCTCCCTGATTTCCTTGTCGATCTCGTTGCGGTCGTCGGTGATCAGGTCTCCGTAGGCGTAGCCCCCATCGCTGTAGACGAGCGGCATCGGCTGGCACGCCGCGATGCCGACGATGCCGGCCTCGAACCGGTCTGCCAGATCGCCGGCGATCCCCAGCAGGCCGGCATTCGACCTGCCCAGTTCGAGATGCACCATCAATGTCGCGTAGGTCATGGTTGTTTTTCCGAAGATGTCTCGGGCGCCGACCGGGCGATCGTGTTCGGGTCGAAGAACCAGGACCGGTGCAGGGCGTGCATGATGTTGTCGCTGAGGTTCAGCGTGTTGACCTTTGCTTTAATCGTGATGTCGTCCGAGACGCCGACCACGCCGAGCAATCCCCGAATGCCTGCGCTGGCGGCCTCCTTCTGGTAGTGCCAGTCGACCTGGCCGGTCAGGCTGACCCAACCCTTCTCGACCACCACTTTGACGGCGTCCTTGGGAACCGACACGTCCCATCTCAAACGATCGATCGCAGCCGTCGCGATATGCTCGTCACCCCGTTGCATGTCGAACGGCAAGCGGACTTCCAGTTCCTCCGCGACGGCCTTGACGCCCTTCACGCGGCGGGCCGCCAGCTCGGCCGCGTGCTTGCGGGCGAAGCTTTCGACATGGCCGGTGAAGGTGACGACGCCTGCCTGCGCCGTGACGCCGATATGGGCGCCGTTCACGCTCGGCTCCCATTCGAACTCGGCAAGAACGGCCTGTTGCAGCTGGCTGTCGTAGGACATGGCTGTCTCCGGAACGAGCAGTGGTGAGCCGCCACCATAACCGGCAGAAGGCGGTCAACAGCAGCATCGGAAACTACTCAGTGCCGTTCGCATGGGAGCAAGCCAGCGCCTCGTTTTCAGCGCCGATGCTTGCCGCAGACCGTGTTATACCAAGCGCCCTGACTGTTGACTGGTCCGAATGGGCTGGGACGCTGGGTGAAGCACATGGACTGGCGCTCAAGAAACCGGTCAGTCATCAGGGCGGTTGGTATTAGCATCGCGGCAGCCGTTTCTCGGCGAGCAACCGTTCAGGATCAATCCGGGATGCCAGGACGCCAATCCAACCAAGCCGAAGCGACCCGGTCCCGATCGCGGCGGCTGGATTGCACGCCAGACTTCCCGGTGGTCGGAGTCGGCGCTTCGGCGGGAGGCCTCGAAGCCTTCACCAAGCTCGTGGAAGCGCTGCCGGCCACCACGGGCATGGCCTTCATCCTGGTCCAGCACCTCGACCCGACCCACGAGAGCATGATGGTGGAGTTGCTGGCCGGGCACACCTCGTTGACGGTGCAGCAGGCGACCGAGGGCGCGCCGCTGCAACGCGAGCATATCTACACCATTCCACCCGGCGTCTATCTCTCGGTCGAGCACGGCGCCCTGCGGCTTTCACCGCCCCAAGCGCGTCACGGCGCGCGCCTGCCGGTCGATTTCCTGCTCCACTCCCTCGCAAATGAGTTCGGCGAACGCGCGGTGTGCGTGGTTCTCTCGGGAACGGGCGCCGATGGATGCCTTGGATTGAAGTCCATCAAGGAAAAAGGCGGGCTCGTCATCGCGCAAGACCCTGGCGATGCGGGCCATGACGGCATGCCACGGAATGCCATCATGACAGGCGCCGTGCACCTCGTGCTCCCGGCGGCGGAAATCTCGGCCGCCCTGGTCAATCACGAACGCGGGATGCCCCTGCCATGCTCCAAACCAGCGCCGAAGCTCGAAGACCAAGGGCGGGCTGGGTTCTTGGACATCATCGAGTTGCTCCGCACCCGGACCGCCCATGATTTCACGCTCTACAAGGAAGGCACCCTGCATCGCCGGATCGAACGCCGCATGGCGATGGCGGGGATCGGGACCAGCGACATGCGGCAATATCTCGAGATCCTGCTCGACGACTCCCACGAGCTTGATTGCCTCGCCACCGACCTGCTCATCAACGTCACCACCTTCTTCCGGGACTCCCAGGTTTACGCGGTTCTGCAGGAGCGGATCGTTCCCGATCTCGTCCGTAGCCGAATGCCAGACAAGTCCCTCCGCATCTGGATCGCCGGGTGCAGCACCGGGGAGGAGGCCTACTCGCTTGCCATGCTCTTTCAGGAGGAGATCACGCGGACCAGGAGCAACATCAAGCTGCAGGTGTTCGCCTCCGACGCCGACCCGGACGCCGTCGCCATCGCCATCGCCCGAGACGGCTTTTATCCTGGCACGATCGAGGCGAACGTGTCTCAGGCGCGCCTGCAACGCTTCTTTCGCCGGGAGGATCACGGCTACCGGGTGCTGCCGGAGTTGCGCGCAGCAGTGATCTTCACGGTGCAGGACCTGCTCAACGATCCGCCGTTTTCCCGTCTCGACCTCGTCTCGTGCCGGAACGTTCTCATCTACCTGGGAGTGGCGGCGCAGGCGAAGGTCATCTCGCTGTTCGATTTCGCCTTGAACGAAGCAGGCGTCCTTCTGCTCGGCAACTCGGAAACCATCGGCGACGCCGGCGGCGGGTTCGAGGTGATCTCGAAAACAGAACGTCTCTACCGGCACGTCGCAGGCAGCCAGCCACGGGGAGGCGACCGCCCGGCGATCGCAGCCGCGCATATGTCGGTCAAGCCACACCCGGCACACGGGAAGTCGCCGTCCCGTCAAGCCGCGCTCGCCAACCTGTGCCGGCAGATGGTTCTCGACACCCATGCCCCGGCGGCGGTGCTGATCAACGGCAAGCACGAGTGCCTGTACTTACTTGGGCCAACCGATCGTTACCTGCAGGTCGCAGCAGGAGCCTCCACGCACGACCTGCTCTCGATGGCCCGGCAAAGCGTGCGCCACAGGTTGGCTGCGACCCTCCAGAAAGCCAGCCAGGAGGATGCGCGCGTGATCGTCGCCGGCGGCCAGATGGACCGTGACGGCATGAGGATGGCGTTCAACATCGATGTGCAGCCTGTCCTGAGCGAGGGCGAGAAGCTACGGCTGGTTTGCTTCGTCGACCAGCCTTCGCGGAAGCAGCAGCCAGGCCGTCCTGACACTTCACAGGACGCTCCGCGCATCGTTGAGCTTGAGCAGGAACTCGAAGCGACACGAACGGAGCTGCAAGAAGTCACCCGTGTCTTCGAGACCTCGAGCGAAGAACAGAAAGTTGTCAACGAGGAGGCATTATCGGTCAACGAGGAGTATCAGTCCACCAACGAGGAGCTGCTGACCTCGAAGGAGGAGCTGCAATCCCTCAATGAGGAACTGACGGCCCTCAACAGCCAACTTCATGAAACCCTGGAGCGTCAGCGCACCACAGCCAACGATTTGCAGAACGTCCTTTACAGCACGGACGTCGCCACGATCTTTCTCGACACCGATCTCGCGATCCGCTTCTTCACGCCAGCCACGAAACTCCTGTTCAACGTGATCTCGACGGATATCGGCCGTCCTCTCAGCGACCTGAATTCGCTCGCCGACGACAAGTCGCTTCCAGCGGATGCCCACGCGGTGCTGCGGATGTCGGCCCCGATCGAGCGGGAGGTCGAAACGCGAGGCGGCAAATGGTTCACCCGCCGGGTGCTGCCCTACCGCACCCATAACGACGGGGTGGAAGGGGTGGTCATCACCTTCACCGACATCACGGAAAAGAAGCACGCCGCGAAATCCCTGGAGGCCGCCAAGCAATCGGCGGAGCTTGCCAACCTGGCGAAATCCCGCTTTTTGGCCGCCGCCAGCCACGATCTCCGCCAGCCGCTGCAGACGCTCGCGCTCCTCCAAGGCCTGCTGGCGACAACGGTCGAGGAAGGAGGCCGCGCAACATCTGGTGGCACGGTTGGACCAGACGCTGGGGGCCATGTCGGGCATGCTCAACACGCTGCTCGACATCAACCAGATCGAGGCCGGCACCGTGCACGCCGAAATTGTCAGCTTCGACATCGGCGACTTGCTCGACCGGCTGAAGGACGAGTTCACCTACCATGCGCAGGCGCGGGGACTGGTCCTCCGGGTCGTGCGCTGCGGATTGCTGGTCAGGAGCGATCCTCGCCTGCTCGAGCAGATGATCCGCAACCTGCTGTCGAATGCCCTGCGATACACCCGGGCCGGCAAGGTCCTGCTGGGGTGTCGCCAGCACGGGGAAACGCTCAGCATCGAGGTCTGGGACACCGGCGTCGGCATCCCCGACATCGAGATCCAGGCGATCTTCCAGGAATATCACCAGGTCAGAAGTGCCGCGCCTCCCTCCAGCCTTGGGCTTGGGCTCGGGCTCTCGATCGTGCAGCGCCTGGGCGACTTGCTGGGCCACCGCATCCGCGTCCGCTCGCAAGTGGGCAAAGGATCGGTCTTCACGGTCGACATCAAGCGTGCGCCACATGAGGCCACGCCCTCGTCGGCTTCTCTGCCGCATGCCCCTGGCGTCTCCGATGCCGGTGGCGCGTTCCGCACCGGAGAGATCCTGGTGGTCGAGGACGACCCAGAGTTGCGCGAACTACTCGAGGCGCTGCTGCGCAACGAAGGCCATCACGCGACGACAGCGCCTGACGGCGTCGCCGCATTGGAGTTGGCGGCACGAGGGGCGGTCAGCCCCGACCTGGTCTTGGCCGACTACAACCTTGCGAACGGCATGGACGGGCTCCGCGTCACGGCGAAGTTGCGCAAGAAACTCCAGCGCCAGGTTCCGGTCATCATCCTGACCGGTGATATCTCGACCAACACGTTGCGCGACATTGCCCGTGAGGATTGTGTCCAGCTCAACAAACCCGTCAAGACAACGGAATTAACCCAGGTCATCCAACGGCTGTTGCCGGCAGCGCAAGCCGAAGCGCATTCCCGTGTTGCGCGCCCTGCCGCGCCGTCCGGCACGACGGAAGGCGCCGTCGTCTTCGTCGTGGACGACGACGCAGGCGTGCGCGAGGCGATGCGGCACATGCTGCAAAGACATGGTCAGGCTGTGGAGGAGTTCGCGACGTCGGAGGCCTTCCTCGACGCTTACGTGCCCGGACGCCAGGCGTGCCTGCTGATCGACGCCTACTTGCCCGGCATGAGCGGGCTCGAGTTGCTCCACAAACTCAACCGTGCCGGTCACCTCCTGCCGGCCATCATGATCACCGGCAACAGCGACGTGGCGATCGCGGTCGCAGCCATGAAGGCGGGCGCTTCAGATTTCATCGAGAAGCCGGTAGGTCCCGCGGAGCTGCTTGCCAGCGTCGAGCGCGCTCTCGAACAGTCACGGGACACGGGCAAGCTGTACGCATGGCGTGAAACCGCCGCCCATCACGTCGCCAGCCTCACGCCCCGCCAGCGCCAGATCATGGACCTGGTGCTCGCCGGGCATCCCAGCAAGAACATCGCCGCCGATCTCGGCGTCAGCCAGCGTACCGTCGAGAACCACCGCGCCTCGATCATGAAGAAAACCGGCTCCCGGTCGCTGCCGGCCCTGGCCCGTCTCGCATTCGCCGCCACTTGGAACGGCGCCGGCGGGAAGATGCCGCAACACAGTCCGTCAAAGGCCCGCGTCGCACCCTACGGTAGGTAGTTTCCGACCCTACCGGTTGCCCCAGGGTTGCGTAACCTGCGTCTGCTATCGGCAGTCACCTCGTCCGACCTGTCGGGCGTACGCGGATGAGGCAGGAGAGTCACGATAAGCGCAGCGTATCACGCCGAAATGCTGCCATGGCCATCCCTGGCGGCGGTTTCCATGAGTCGCCGCGGGAACAACCTATGACTGGGAATGAAACAAGCTTGACCGCATGGCAGTCTCCGCAGGCAATGTGGCGAGGCGGGCGCAAGCCTTGAATGCCCACGAATTTCAGCGTCGAATTGAGAGGGAAGCAGGCCTGAAACATGGCAGATATTGACCCATCCGCGTTGCAGCGGTCGGACCTGAACAGTTTCTTGTTCGCCGATATCGGCGAGGAGGCAAATGGGATGACCTTGAGCGTTCTCTCAACCCTCGCGCGCTCGGATGTGGACCCCTGGCAGGAGGCGGAACGCCTGGCAAAGCTGCCGCGGCCGGAGGCGACGCGAGAACTTGCAAAGACCATCGCTGCGATGCCGGCGACCGCCTGGTCGCTCGCCGACGCGGCAGCTATCGCAGAGCGTCTCGTAGTCCTGCTTCCCTCACGCGGCAGCCATTTGCCGATTTTTCCATCGACCCAGTCTGTTCTATCGACCCAGTCTGCAGGTGCCTCGATGGCCGTGTCGCGCCAGGGCCTCGACCGAGTGGCCGCCACGATGCGTCGCCACGGCCGAAGCCGAAACGTCCAGAGACGAATAGGCAATGGGCGATGCTGGCGTTGCTGTCGATCGTGTTCATCGGACTCGCACTAAACGTCGCGCGGCAGCGAGGGGCGGCGTCGGACAGCGATATTGCCCTCCACGCAGCGCCTGCTGATTTGCCTTCGGCCGCAGCGCCAGGCGCGGATCACATTGTCGAACGAGCAAAGTCGCGGGTGTAATACCAGTTGCCATAAGTCTCGACCTGACCGTGCCGGCGTTCGCGGCCCAATCTGGTCCACGCATTACGCCAAAGGGAGGGGTCAGCTTTTACGCCAACGGGTATAAGCCCTAACCTACGCTGGACGAAGCTTGCACGCCTACGCCCTCCATCGTGGCTGCGCCATCCGACCCGGCCCCGCTGCGGATCGCAGCACGAAGAACCCACGGGGAAATGGTGGCGAGGCCTTGCCGGTGGCGACGATTCCGGCGACGATTTCCAATCCGCGCAGCAGGTCGGACGGGCGATACGGCTTGGCGAGGCAGGCCTCGCCGTCATCGGCGGTCAACCTGATTTGTTCGATGCTGCCACTGGCGTAAAGCACGCCAAGCTTGCTTCGGACACCTAATTGGGCCGGTATCTCGGAACCAAGCCCGCCACCGGCAAGCCGTAGGTCGATGATAGCAAGGTCTGGCTCATGACATTGGCTGAGCGCGACCGCCACGGCGACAGTGCGGGCAATGCCACAAACGTCATATCCCTCATCAGTGAGGATTTGCTGAACGATGGCTGCAATCGTCAAATCGTCCTCAGCAATCAGGACTTTCGGCATTCAATGACCTCCCGCAGCCGCCCGCGAAAAGCTAAGGCGGGTGACCATCAATCATCGTTACGGGACAACAAGGTTAAGGGTCGGATTTTACCTACGGTCCGCCGCGGCTGGCGAGAAGCCCAGCGAACAGCGTGCAGCAGAACCGATGTGATCAATCTCGCCCGCATCTGACATGAACGGGTCTGAGTAGTTTCCGACCCTGCATTCAAGAAACGCCTTGCGTGTATTCCCCATCAGCTCGGCATGCTTGGCCGCGTGAATGTGAGAACCATGACGTTCATACCGGCCGCCGGCCAGCCTGGCAAGAATCCCATCAAAGGACGTCTTGCAGTGAGACCAACTGGCGGTCGGCGGTACGGCGAGCCTGTCGCACACCGTCATCCAGCGCTACATCGACCTGTTCGCCGTCGTCGTGGGCGACCTGAACCCGGCCCGTGTCGATCCCGCCTACGCCGAGACGGGCATATTCCACGGCATTGTCGTTCCCGGCGTGTGGGGGGCGGGGCTGATCTCCGCCGTCCTCGACACCAGGCTGCCGGGTCCAGGCACGATCTATCTGGGCCAGGAGCTACGCTTCCGGCACCCGGTGGATGGCCATCAGCGACACGGTCACGGCGACACCGAAAGCCCGAAAGAAAAAGCCCGCCGCCGACGCGCGCCATCCTGGCCGCAGTGAAAACCGTCAGCATCCGGCTGCCCGCCACGCTCGGCCTCGAAGCCGGCAACATGCTGGCCAAGCAGCCGACCCTCCTGTCCGGCGCGGCGCTCGGCGCACGTGTGCCGATCATCCTGACCAGCCGCGCCGACAGCGCGAGCACCCATGTGGCGTCTTGCGCGCTTGGCGTGTTGATGGGCCAGGTCGGGGCGGCCTGAGCGTGGCCGGATCGATCCTGACGTTGAACGCCGGGTCGTCCAGCTTGAAGTTCGCCCTGTTCGAAGCTGCCGACGAGTTGAAGGCGACGGCCCGCGGCGAGATCGAGAACCTCGATGCGGCACCGCATCTGCTTGCCCGCGATGCCGCGGGCGCGGTGCTTGCCGATTGCCGCTGGGCGCAAGGGGTCGAGCATCCCTTCGCCACCGTCCTGACGGCGTTGATGACGTTCGCCGACGCCCATCTCGGTCGCGAGGGGCTGGCTGCGGTCGGCCATCGGGTCGTGCATGGCGGCGCCGACCATATCGACCCGGCGCTTATCACGCCTGCGTTGCTGGCCGCGTTGGACGCGCTGACTCCGCTCGATCCGCTGCACATGCCGCATAATCTCGCGCCAATGCGTGCGGTCGCGGCTGCCCGTCCCGGCCTCCCGCAGGTCGCTTGCTTCGACACCGCGTTCCACCACACCCTGGCTCCGGTAGCTGCACGCTTCGCCCTGCCCCGCACGCTGGCAGAGGCGGGCGTGCGCCGCTACGGCTTCCACGGCCTGTCTTACGAGTACATCGCCGGATGTCTCGCCCAGCAATCGCCGAGGTTGGCGCGCGGCCGGGTCATCGTCGCGCATCTCGGCTCCGGCGCCAGCCTTTGCGCCCTCGACCAAGGCCGCAGCATCGCCACGACCACCGGCTTCAGCGCGCTCGACGGGCTGGTCATGGCGACGCGCTGCGGCAGCCTCGATCCCGGGGTGATCCTTTATCTCGGCCGCCAGGGACATAGTTTCGACGACATCGAGGACATGCTCTACCGCCGCTCCGGCCTGCTCGGCGTGTCCGGCGTCAGCGGCGATATCCGCGTGCTGCTCGCGAGCGACGATCCAAATGCGCGCGACGCGATCGAGCTGTTCACATACCGCATCGCCCTCGAAGCGGGCGCGCTGGTCAGTGCGCTGGGCGGGCTGGACGGGCTGGTGTTCACCGCCGGCATTGGCGAGCACGCCCCGGCGATCCGAGCGGCGGTGTGCGAGCGCCTGGCCTGGCTCGGGTTGCGCCTCGACCCGGCCGCCAACGCAGCGGGCGTCCCTTGCATCAGCGCGGGGGCCAGCGCCGTCGAGGTTCGCGTCATCGCCACGGACGAGGAAGCCATGATCGCACGCCACACCCAGGCAACGCTTCGCCAAGCATCGACTTGATCGGAACCACCGCCATGGAACCTAGCCTTTCGAGCAGCTTGCACGGCAAGCGCAGGCGTTCGTGGCAGCCGGCGCCAGCTTCGCGACAACCTACCTGAACGACAAGGCGCTCCCGCACGTCCACGCCATCACCGAGCCGCTCGGGGGCACGCTGCTGCTGCCGTGCGACGTGCGCGTCCCGGGCCAACTAGACTTGCCGCTGCGCGCCGTCGCCTTCGCGCCCGCGGACAATTTGCATGGCCGCGTGGTGGATTGCGGCGCCGCCGGGTTCGGGCTGGCGATGGACGTCCTGCCACCCGCGTCCGGGTCGGGTTGATAGGCCGGCAGCGACACGCCAGGGTCCCCGCCGTCCTCGACCATGTGCTGGCGGATGGTCTCTTCGGTCGTCGCGGCCACTTTGGCGCGATCTACCCCGCTGCCGCCAGCGGCCCTGATCTGCTCCAGCGTCATGCGGCGGATGTAAAATCGAAACCTCGGAGAGCCTAGGTTGCGTCGCTCTTGTCAGGGTCCCACTCGAACTCCGCAGGGACAGGTACCCGGGCGGCTCTGAAAGTGGCCACGTGCGCTTACCGGGATACCGATCCTAAGAAGGTTCACTCTGGGTTGAACAGTCGGTCATGGAGAGCCGATCAAAGCCCTGACATTTACGTCAATCGCTCCAGCCGGAACGACGAGATATCGAGTTCCGGCACCTGCCCATTCGACAAATCCGCCAAAATCTCCCCGATCACGCTGCAGAACTTGTACCCATGCCCGGAACACGGCGACGCCACACAAACCTGCGGTAGCTCCGGCAGTGTGTCGATGATGAAGTGCTCATCCGGCGTGTTCGTGAACATACAGGCCGTCAACCCCATCACCGGACCATCCGCTTTCGGAAAATACCGTGCTACGCACTCCCGGAGGATTTCCTCGTCGGCCGGATGGACCTCGCGGTCGAGCGCCTCGGCCACCCCGGACTCGCCCAGATGGTGATATCGCCCGATCTTGAAGCCCGGCATGCCCCACACCGGCAACCCGTAATACCGCCCTTCCTCGACTGCCAAGTTGAACACTGGAAACCGGTCGGGCCGGAACAGCGCCGGGTCGCGAGGCTGGAACCAGCCGAGCACCTGCCGCTCCGGCACCGCGACGCCGCGCAAAGCCGGCACAAACTCGTCGATCCAGGCGCCTGCCGACAGCACCAGCCGCCCGGCGTCGTATACGCCCCGCTCGGTCGTCACCCGCACGCCATCTCCGTGCGGCGCCCAGCCGAGCACGCGCTCCCGCGCCCGAATGTCCGCCCCGAATCCCTGCGCCAACATCGTGTGCGCCACGATCGCGCGCTCGGACGCGATGAACCCGCCATCCGCCTGATGCAGCGCCATGTGGCCCGGCGGCAGCCCATACCCGGGGAACCGCCGGTTGACCTCGGCCGCGTCCAGTACTCATGCGGAATATCGTGATCCCGGCAGCTCGCCAACGAGCCCGCGAACACGAAATGATCCGCTGGCGCCGCGTCGATCGAGCCCGTGGTGAACAGCAGTTGCTCTTCACACAGCCGTTCCGCCTCGCGCCAATTGTGAAACGCGCGGCGCAGCAACGGGACGTAGCCGGGGCTTTCGGAGTAGGCCAGCCGGATGATGCGCGTCAGGCCGTGGCTGGACCCCATCCGATTCGGCACGTCGAAACGCTCCAGCCCCAGCACGCGGCGGCCGCGCCGGGCGAGGTGGAACGCGGCCGCACTCCCCATTCCGCCCACGCCGACCACGATCACATCGTAGCTGCTCACGACCGCAACCTAGCGCGGCGTGCGCCCGCTACACCATACGACGCGGATCGACGGTTGCATCGAACGTGGCGGCATCCACGAAGCCGGACCGCAGCGCCGCCTCCCGCAAGGTCAGGTCGTGCTCCATCGCGAGATGCGCGATCTGGGAGGCGCGGTCGTAGCCGATCACCGGGTTCAGCGCCGTCACCAGCATGACCGACTCCGCGACGTAGCGGTCGATGCGGGCACGGTTCAGCCGGGTGCCCTCGACCGAGTAGCGGCGGAACATCTCGCACCCGTCCGCGAGGATCAGCGCCGCGTGCAGGTAGTTGTTGATGACCAGCGGACGCATGGTGTTCAACTCGAAATTGCCCTGGCTGCCGGCGAAGGCGACGGCGGCATCCTCGCCGATCACCTGGATGCAGATCATCACCATCGCCTCGCACTGGGTCGGGTTGACCTTGCCGGGCATGATGGAGCTGCCGGGCTCGTTCTCCGGCAGCAGCAGTTCGCCGAGGCCGCAGCGGGGGCCGGAGCCGAGCCAACGCATGTCGTTGGCGATCTTCATCAGCGCCACCGCGACGCCGCGCAGGGCGGCCATGGCAGCCACCATCTCGTCCAGGGATGCCTGCGCCGCGAACTTGTTCGGGGCGCTCACGAAGGGCTGCCCGGTCAGCTCCGCGAGTTCGGCCGCGACCTCCTCCGCAAATCCCGGCGGGGCGTTCAGCCCGGTGCCTACGGCCGTGCCGCCCATCGCCAGCCGCAGCAGCCCCGCCCGGCTGGCGCGCACCCCGTCCATCGCGTGGCGCAACTGGGCGGCGTAGCCCGACCATTCCTGCCCGACCGTCAGCGGCACGGCGTCCTCCAGGTGGGTGCGGCCGATCTTGACGATGTCGGCCCACTCCTCCGCCTTGGCCGAGATCGCGTCGGCTAGCGCGCCGAGCTGGGGCAGCACCCGGTCCTCGATGGCGGCGATGGCGGCCACGTGCATCGCGGTGGGGAAGCTGTCGTTGGACGACTGCCCCATGTTGACGTCGTCGTTCGGATGTACCGGTTTCTTGCTGCCCAGGTCCCCGCCCAGCAGTTGGATGGCGCGGTTGGAAATGACCTCGTTCACGTTCATGTTCGACTGCGTGCCCGACCCGGTCTGCCAGACGAACAGCGGGAAATACGCGTCCAGCGCGCCCGAGATGACCTCGTCGGCGGCGCGCACGATGGCGTCGGCCTTCCACTGCGGCAGGCGCCCAGCCCTGGCGTTCACCAAGGCGGCGGCCTTCTTGACAGCACCGTAGGCGTGCGCGACCTCGATCGGCATCAGGTCGCGGCCGATAGAGAAGTGCTTCAGCGACCGCTGGGTTTGCGCGCCCCAGTAGCGGTCGGCCGCGACCTCGATGTCGCCCATCGAGTCGCTCTCGACCCGGTGCCCCGCTGCGTCGATGCCGATCGGGAGGTCCCGCAGCGCCTGGTGCTCACCCATGTCTGATCTCCCGAACTGGTTGCCAGGGATCAGACGCAAGGAATCAGTTACAGTTTCTGCGTTAAGTAATTGACAATAATTCGTATATGCATTATCGAAACGAATGTCCAACTCTTGTACCGCACCCCTAAGCCGGGTTGAACTCTGATCGAAACGGTCCAGAAGCCAAGTCGCGCCTTGCCCGTTACGAGCGATGGCTGGTATCGGCTCGATGGCGAGTGGCGCTTTGTCGATGCGAACCGGCGCTTCGAGGAGTTGTCCGGGCGCACCCGCGCCGAGCTGCTGGGGCGTGTTTTCTGGGACGTGTTTCCCGACAACCGCCACCTCGACGTAGTGATGCTGGCGGCCCAGTCGGCACGGGAATGCAGGCCGGTCCGGCTGGAAGCGTACTCGCCGGCGCTGCATCGCTGGGTCGATGCGACGTTCGTCTCGGACGGCAACGGGCTGGAAGCCACCTTCCGCGACATCGACGACCGGCGCCGGGCAGAGATGGCGCTGCGGGCGAGCGAGGCTGAGTTCCGCACCCTGTCCGAAGCGTTGCGACGCGGCCAAGTCGAACTCGAAATCCGGGTGGCCGACCGCACGCGGGAGCTGGAGGAGGCCGCCTTCCAGCTTCGCCATGAAATCGCCGAGCGGGAGGCGGTGCAAGCGCAGCTGGTGCATTCGCAGAAGCTGGAGGCGGTCGGACGCCTGACTGGCGGTGTCGCGCATGATTTCAACAACCTGCTTCAGGTCGTCTCCGCCAACCTCGAGCTGCTGCGTCCGCTGGCCGAAGCTGGCAGCGAGACCGCGTTGCGGCGGCACCAGGCAGCGCTGGATGGCGTGCAGCGGGGCGCCATCCTGACCCGCTCGCTGCTAGCGTTTGCGCGCAAGCAGCCGCTCGAGCCCAAGGTGCTGGACACGGCGATGACGATCGCGGATGCGGCTGAACTGCTGCGGCAGACGCTGGGCGAGACGGTCGTAATCGAGACTTGCCTGGAAGCGGGCTTGTGGAACATCTACGCCGACCGGCTGCAGTTGCAGAACGCGCTGCTGAACCTGGCGGTGAACGCGCGCGACGCGATGCCGGGCGGTGGCCGCCTGACGCTTACGGCCACCAACGCCGGGCTCGATCCGGACGAGGCCATCGCCGGCGAGTATGTGTGCATCGCCGTGGCCGACACCGGGACGGGCATGCCGCCGGACTTGCTGGAGCACGTGTTCGAGCCGTTCTTCACCACCAAGGAGCAGGGCAAGGGCACCGGCCTTGGCCTCGCCCAAGTGTATGGCTTCATGCGTCAATCCGGCGGGCACGCGCGGATCGGGTCGCGGCTGGGGAAGGGCACCACCGTGTCGCTGTATCTGCCCCGCGACCACGCCGAGGCGGCCGCCTCACCTGCCGCGTCCGAGGCGGACGCGATCGGGGGCCACGAGACGATCCTGGTGGTGGAGGACGACCTGCATGTGCGGGACGGCGTAGTCGCCTTGCTGGAGAGCCTCGGCTATCGGACCCAGTTGGCGGCGACCGCGACGGAGGCGTTGGCGCTGATGCACGCCGGCGTGCCGATCGACTTGATCTTCACCGATGTCGTCATGCCGGGGCCGCTCTCGTCGATTGAACTGATACGGCAGGCACACATCGTGCGGCCCCAACTCCCCGTGCTGTTCACCTCCGGCTACACGGAGAACGCGATCGTGCATGACGGTCGGCTGGACGCCGGGTTGCACCTGCTGTCCAAGCCGTACAGCCGCGACGAGCTGGCCCGCAAGCTGCGCGCGCTGCTGCAGCCGGCGCCGGGCTCCGTGCTGGTGGTCGAGGACGACGCGCTGATCCGGATGAATCTCGTGGCGCAGCTGGAGGATTTCGGCCGCACGGTGCAGGAGGCGGCGGACGGCGCGACGGCGTTGGCGCTGCTGGCGGCCGACCCGGCGATTTCTATCATGATCGCCGATTTGGGGCTTCCCGACATGGACGGCACGGCGTTGATCGCTCGCGCCCGGCAGTTGCGGCCGGGGCTTCGGGTGATTGTGGCGACGGGCCGCTCGGCGAAGGGAGTGGTCGAGGGCGCCGTGCCGCTGCAGAAGCCGTATGGCAGCGAGGATTTGCGGCGGGCGCTGGACGCCAGCTAGTCCAGCTTTTCCCGGAACAGCCCGAGCTTTTCCTGCGCGGTGCGGTCGGAGTAGCCAAACAGCACCAACTCGGTATCCGCCTGTAGCCGAAGCGCGTTCCAGGACGGCACCACCAGGATGTCGCGTTCGGCGAGCGCGATGGTCTCGCCCGCGACCTCGGCCGTGCCGCGGCCTTCGACGACGACGAATACGGTGCCGTCGGTGGCCGACCGGGGCAGCGTCTCGAACCCGGCGGGCAGCAAGCGGACATGGGCGGAGATGGTGGGCATCACCGCGCCGCCGTCGGCCGGATTGGTGAACTCCAGCGTGTGGCCGAAATGCGGGTCCGGCGCCTCGGCGACGGCGAGGGCGTCCAGGCTGTGCCGCCACTCGGCGTAGGGATAGTGGAACAGCGGCTGGTGCGCCGGGCGGCGGTCGGCGGCGGTGCCGCGCAGCGGGCGCATGTTGTGGCCGTAGCGCGACAGGCTGTCCCCCGGCGGCACGGTGACGGGGTGCGCCGCCGTGCCCAGATGCTCGGCGAAGCTGGCGTCGAAGTGGCGCACGGTCGGGATGTCCAGCCCGTCGAGCCAGATCATCGGGGCGGCGCTGGCGTTGCCGTGGTCGTGCCACTGCCAGCCCGGCGTCAGCACCAGGTCGAACGGCTGCATTACCGCGCGTTCGCCATCGACGGCGGTGAACGCGCCGCTGCCCTCCATCACGAACCGCAGCGCGCATTGGGCGTGGCGGTGGCAGGGCGCCACCTCGCCGGGCAGGATCAGTTGCAACCCGGCGTACAGGCTCGGCGTGACGCTGGACGTGCCCGGCATCCCCGGGTTCTCCAGAATCAGCACGCGGCGCTCGGCCTTCTCGGCGCTGATGAGGTCGCCGACGCGCAGCAGGTAGTCGCGGGCGGCCGCGTATTGCCAAAGGTGCACCCGCGCTGGCGAGCGCGGCTGGGGCAGCACGAGCGCGCTCATCACCTCCCACAGCGGATACAGGCCGTGGGGGGCCATTTCGGCGTACAAATCCTGCAACTGGGCGGTGGCGTCGTTGGGCAAGGTGGTGGACATGGGTGCGTTCCTGTTCGACGCCGATGTGGATGAAGCCGCTTCGTCCGGTCAGGCATCAGTTGTACAATAAATCCCAAGTCTCGCCATTCTGTGTCCTGCTGACGCAACGTGTGAATCGCAAGATATCCGGCACGCCGCCCTTGACGGCCAACTCGACGACCCGTTCGCCATGGGAACGCTTCGTACGCCAGTAAGCATACGGGTAATCACGGATCGGCAGGAACGTCGCCCGGCCCCGTGCCACCGGAAACCGCATGGTCGTCCCGCTATTGATTGGCGACAGCGTGATCGCCTCCCGATACGCCCCCACCAGTGACGCCGTGTCGAGTTCCAGCACGTCGTAGCTCCGCATTCCGGTAAGACGCGGCGTTCAGCAGCCGCAGCAGGCGCGCGCGCGTCAGCCAGAAGAACACCTTGCCGTTCAGCAGCCGATACCAGTCCTCCGGCGTCAACCCGTCCGTCAGGCACCGCCGCAGCCCGGCGTCGCTCATCGGCTTCTGGTCACGGATCACCGCCCGGCCGAACGCGGGGTGCTCGATCGTAACCGGGCCCGGCCGGCGCTGGCCCTCGATCGCCGCGCGCTCGGCGCCCTGTGTTCCATACAGATCCAGCAGCGCCGAAGTGCTCAGCAACCCATGCTCGCGGATCGACAGCCAGCTGCCTCGCTCGGCCATGTGGTACAGCGTCGGGCAGTCCCGCAGCAGTTCGGCCAACTCGGCGTCGGTCACGCGGCGCACTCCAATTCCAACACCGGCGCTCTTTGACATCGCGGCAGCTCCACCGCCAGGGTGCGCCATGTCACAAGCGGTCGCCGCCTTCCTGCTCGGCTTCCCCGCGCTGTTCTCGATCGTCAACCCGGTCAGCGGCGCATTCATCTTCCGCACCCGCACGGCCGAGCGCACGCATGACGAGCGGGTGCACCTTGCGCGCCGGGTCGGGATCTACTCGGCGGTGGTGATGCTGGTGGCGCTGTGGGGCGGCTCGTACGTGCTCGCTTTCTTCGGCATCAGCCTGCCCGCGTTGCGCATCGCCGGCGGGCTGGTGCTGGCGATCTACGCCTGGGCGCTGCTGAACTCGCCCGAGGTGCAGGAAGCGCGCAAGCACGAGCAGGCGGCGCCGGCGGAGGGGGTGGAGGACGTCGCGTTCTACCCGCTGACGTTGCCGTTCACCACTGGGCCCGGCACCATTTCCGTCGCGGTGGCGCTCGGCGCGGCGCACCCGGCGCACGAGCCGGCCCTGCCGTTCTTCGCCGGCATGTCACTCGCGGCGATCGCCATCGCGATCAGCGTGTGGCTGTTGTACAACTTCACCGACCAGCTTTCGCGCCTGCTGGGCCGCAATGCCAGTCGCACGATCACCCGCCTGTCCGCGTTCTTCCAATTGTGCATCGGCGTGCAAATACTGATCACCGGCGTGACGGAGGCGCTGAAGCCGATCATGGACTAGGCTGCAGTTTGCTTGACCGCCTCCTCCCGCCGGGCAAAGGGGAACACACGATGAACGACGACCTCGCCGGCGCGATCCAGGATACCCCGCTTGCCGAGGCGCTCAGCGAGCGTTACCTCGCCTACGCGTTGTCGACCATCATGTCGCGGTCGCTGCCGGACGTGCGCGACGGGCTGAAGCCGGTGCACCGGCGGCTGGTGTACGCGATGCACCAGTTGAAGCTGGACCCGACCGCCGGGTTCAAGAAATGCGCGCGCGTCGTGGGCGACGTCATCGGCAAGTATCACCCGCACGGCGACAGCGCCGTGTACGAGGCGCTGGTGCGGCTCGCGCGGGAGTTCGCGGCCCGTTACCCGCTGATCGAGGGCCAGGGCAATTTCGGCAACATCGACGGCGATAACGCGGCGGCGATGCGCTACACAGAGGCGCGGCTGACGGAGGTCGCGCGCGCCCTGCTGACCGGCATCGACGACGACGCGGTGGATTTCCGCGCCACCTACGACGGCGAGGAGAGCGAGCCGGTCGTGCTGCCCGCCGGGTTCCCGAACCTGTTGGCCAACGGCGCAGCCGGGATCGCGGTCGGCATGGCGACCAGCATCCCGCCGCACAACGCCGGCGAGGCCTGCGCCGCCGCCCTGGCGCTGATCGCCAACCCCGACGCCACCACCGCCGAGCTGCTGGCCCACATGCCCGGCCCCGACTTCCCCACCGGCGGGCTGCTCGTGGAAGACCCGGCGTCCATCGCCACCGCCTACGAGACCGGCCGCGGCGGCTTCCGCCTGCGCGCCAGGTGGGAGGTCGAGCGCGCCAAGAACGGCCTGTGGTCCATCGTCGTCACCGAAATGCCCTACCAGGTGCAGAAGGCCCGCCTGATCGAGCAGATGGCCGAGCTGCTGGAAGCCAAGAAGCTGCCGCTGCTGGGCGACATCCGCGACGAGAGCACCGAGCACGTCCGGCTGGTGCTGGAGCCGAAGTCCCGCGCCGTCGAACCCGCCGTGTTGATGGAGACGCTGTTCCGCGCCACTGCGCTGGAGGGCCGTTTTCCACTGAACATGAACGTGTTGACCGCCGACCGCACGCCCGTGGTGATGGGCCTGCGCGGCGTGCTGCGCGCGTGGCTCGACCACCGGCACGAGGTGCTGGTCCGCCGCTCCCGCCACCGCCTTGCCGCCATCGCCCGGCGGCTGGAGGTGCTGGACGGCTTCCTCGCGGTGTTCCTCGACCTCGACCGCGTGATCCAGATCATCCGCGAGGAGGACGACGCCAAGGCCGGGCTGATTGCGGCGTTCACGCTGACGGACACGCAGGCGGAGGCGATCTTGAACATGCGGCTGCGGTCGCTGCGCCGGCTGGAGGAGATGGAGATTCGGCGCGAGCACACGACCTTGACCAAGAAGATGCGTGGCCTCGACGCCCTGCTCGATAGCGAAAAACTGCGCTGGAAGCGGCTGGCGTCGGAGATTTCGGCGGTGCGGGCGGCATTCGGCAACGGGCCGCTCGGAACGCGGCGGACCGAGATCGCGGGCGTTCCCGCCGTCATCGACATCTCGTTCGAGGCGGCTGTGGAGCGCGAGCCGCTGACGGTGGTGTTGTCCGACAAGGGCTGGATTCGGGCGGTGCGGGGACATGCGACGCCAGCGGCCGAGCTGAAGTTCAAGGATGGCGACAAGTTGCGCCTGCTCGTGCCGTGCCAATCGACCGACCGGCTATGTCTGTTCGCGACCAACGGCCGGGCCTACACGCTGCGCGCCGGCGACCTGCCGCGCGGCCGCGGCGACGGCCAGCCAGTGCGGCTGCTGGCGGAACTGTCCAACACCGACGAGGTCGCCACCCTGTTCGTCTGGCGGGAGGGCGCGCGGTTCCTCGTTATTTCCTCCAGCGGGCGGGGCCTAGTGGTGCGCGCGGACGACCTGCTGGCGGAGAAGCGCACCGGCAAGCAGGTGCTGAACGTCAAGCCCGGCGAGCAGGCGGCGCTATGCGTCCCCGCCGATGGCGACCACGTTGCGATCGTGGGCGCCGGGCGTAAGCTGCTGGTGTTCCCGCTGGACCAAGTGCCGGAGCTGACGCGCGGTTCGGGCGTGATCCTGCAGCGCTACCGGGACGGCAGCGTGTCGGACGCGAAGGTGTTCCGGCTAGCCGACGGGCTGACCTGGCAATTGGGCGAGAAGACGCGGACCGAGAGGACGTTGGAAAGCTGGCTTGGCGAGCGGGGACAGGCTGGCCGGGCGGCCCCCACCGGCTTTCCCAGAACTGGCCGGTTTGCGATCTGACGCAGCCGTTGGATTTCCGGGCTAACCCAGCCTACATTATCCTGCGTGACAGCCGGGATGGGCCTGCATGACGAAACTGGCAGTCGCTGACTCGTTCGACGAACTCTCGATGCGCCTTTATCAACAGGAGCTCGTCGCCGGATTCGGGCTGTTCGCGCTGCGTGGCGAGAGCCTGGACGACATCCTGCAGCAGGCGTGCGACTGCGCAGCGCGAGGGCTCGGAACCCGGTTTGCCAAAGTCCTGCAATATCGTGCCGCAACCGACGATTTCCTGCTGTGTGCCGGAGTCGGCTGGCGTGACGGGGTGGTCGGCCAAGCCGTTCTCGGCACTGATCTTGCGAGCCCGGCCGGTTATGCCTTGAGCACCAAGCTGCCAGTGATCTCCAACCACCTCGCCAAGGAAAGCCGCTTCCGAACGCCGGTCCTGCTGGCGGAACACGGCATTCACCGCGCCCTGAACGTCATTATCGAGGATGAGGGAGACTTGCCATTCGGGGTTCTGGAGGCGGATAGCACTGACCGTAACGAGTTCAACGAGCGGGACATCGCCTTCGTCCAGTCGCTCGCCAATGCATTAGGCGCGTCCGTCCGCCGGCACGCGAAGGATGCGGCACGGGACCGACTGCTGACCGACAAGGACGTGCTGATGCAGGAAGTTCATCACCGGGTGAAGAACAGCCTGCAGTTGGTGCAGACCATGCTGCAGTTGCAGGCCCGCGGCCTCGCCGACACCGACGAACGCGCCCGGCTAGAGGAGGCGGCGAGCCGGATCATGACCATCGCTGCCGTGCATCGCCGCCTGCACGAGGGCGAGTCGATCCTGGAGACGGATGCGCAGCCTTATCTGGCCGGGCTGATCGACGACCTGCGGGGCGCGATGATCGACAAGGCGGACGCGCGGACGATCGACGTGGACGTGGCGTCCATGACCTTGCCGGCCGACCTGATCACGCCGCTCGGCCTGATCACGACAGAGTTGGTGACGAATGCGCTGAAATACGGCATCGGCCGCATCGGCGTGCAGGTGCGCCGGATGCCGGAGGGCGTCTGCCTGATGGTGGAGGACGAGGGCTCCGGCTTCACCGCCGAGTTCGACCCGTCGCGCAGCCGCAGTCTCGGCATGCGCCTGATCACCGCCCTGGCGCGCAATCCGGCGGCGGTGCAGATCGACCGCTCGGTGCCGTTCGGCCGCGTGATCGTGCAGACGCGGATGGCGCCGACGGCCTGAGCCGTCAGCCGCGCCGGGCGAGCGGCGGGACGAATAGCGGCGCCGTGTCCCACGGAAACAGAATCCAGGTGTCCTGCGGCACCTCGGCGACGAAGCTGTCGGTGTGCGGCCGGCCCGCCGGCTTGGCGTATAGGCAGGCGAAATACCCGCGGGGCAGGCGCTCGCGGACCAGGCGGGCCGTCACCCCGGAATCGACCAGGTCGTCGATGATCAGGAATCCGGCGCCGTCCCCGGCCGCCGTCGCGTCCTTCAGGATGCGGGCCTCGCCGATCGTTTCCTCGTCGTAGGTGACGACTGAGATGCTCTCGACCAGCCGGCATTCCAGCTCGCGGGCGACGATCGCCGCCGGGATCAGCCCGCCGCGGGTGACGGCAACGATGCCGCGCCAGGGTCCGAGCGGTTCCATGGCCGCGGCCAGGCTGCGGGCGTCGCGGTGCAACTGGTCCCAGGTGACGGTGGCGTAGCTCCGGCCGCTCAAAACAGGCGTCCGCCGTTGGGCACGACCAGGTCGGGGCGCACCAGCACCACGTCGCCGTTCGCGTCGGGCATGCCGAGGGTCAGCACCTCGCTGTCAAAGCCGGCGATGCGGCGGGGCGGGAAGTTCACGACGGCGCAGACCTGACGGCCGATCAGCTGGTCGGGCTTGTAATGCACCGTCACCTGCGCGGACGATTGCTTGACGCCGAGCCCGGGGCCGAAATCGATCCACAGCTTGATTGCCGGCTTGCGCGCCTCGGCGAGCGGCTGCGCGTCGGTGACGGTGCCGACCCGGATATCGATCCGGTCGAACTCTTCGATCGTGGCGAGGGGGGTTTGTTGGGTCATGGGTGCGATCATGCCTGATTGCTGTCAGGGCATGAAAGGTCTCTGAGCGGAACGCGCATGCTGACGCCGTCGACGCGTGCCGCTACTCGGCAAGCTGGGCCGAAGCGGCCGACTTTACGCCGGGCTAGAGTTTATGATGCTATGATGTGATTCCCTTACGGCCAACATACCGCCTTCGCTGGTTGGCTATCTAGGGGGAAGTTGTAGTCCTTGGTGTCGGAAGCGGGGATGGTGAAGTGTGCGAGGGCTCTAGTCACCCAAGCTTTCGACTCGTCGTGGTTGGCGAATTTCACGTTGCTGCAGTACACAGTACGTGTGCTTTTCTGTAGAAAAGACTGATATCCCTTGGCCATAACTCTGGTCCCAATGGGGACATCATTAGGGTTACTATTTTATCAAAGTGTCAAATCATTTCGTGTCCAGTGCGATCGTGAAAAAATCGTTTGATTGACGCCTTCTGGCGTGTCCCTGACGACGACTGGTTGCCAAGCCGCCGGGTGTATCGCATCGTTGCCGCATGAACGCACGCGATTTCCACCTGCCCGGCCGCAGCCCGGTCTACGCCAATTCCGCCATGGCGGCGACGTCCATGCCCGCCGCGACCCTGACCGCGCTGGACGTGCTGAAGGCCGGAGGCAACGCGATGGACGCCGCCGTCGCCGCCGCTGCCGTGCTGGGAGTGATCGAGCCGCAATCGACCGGGATCGGCGGCGACTGCTTCTGTCTGTGGGCCGCGCCGGGCAAGCCAGTGGTGGCGCTCAACGGATCGGGCCGCGCGCCGGCTGCCGCCAGCATCGACTGGTTCGAGGCGCGGGGGATCACCTCCCTGGAGAACACCTCGCCGCATACCGTGACAATTCCTGGCGCGGTTGCCGCGTGGGAGACGCTGCTGGCGGCGCATGGGACGAAAGGGCTCGACGAGTTGCTGCAGCCCGCGATCCGGTTCGCCGAGGAGGGCTGGCGGGTGCACCACCGGGTCGCGTTCGATTGGCGCGAGGTAGAGGGCAAGCTGCAGGCGCAGGGCACGGCGGCGTTCCTGCCCCACGGCGCGGCGCCTCGCCCAGGGGACCGCTTCGTGCAGGCCCCGCTCGCGGCAACCCTGCGGACGATCGCCGCCCGGGGCGCCGCCGGATTCTACGAGGGCGAGGTCGCGGCCGACATCGTGGCGACCCTGCGCGCCCGCGGCAGCCTGCACACCGAGGCCGATTTCGCCGCCGGCAACGCGGCTGAATTTGTGACGCCGATCAGCACGCGCTGGCGCGGCTACGAGGTGTGGGAGTGCCCGCCCAACGGCACCGGGCTGTTCGCGCTGATGCTGCTCGGCATCCTGGAAGGGTTCGACCCGGCCGCGGACGGCCCGCTGGGTGTCGAGCGCCTGCACCGCCACATCGAAGCCGCGCGCCTGGTGTATCGCGACCGCGACGCCTTCGCCGCCGACCCGGCGCAGGTCGAGGTCCTCATCGCCCGCCTGCTCGACCCGGCGTACCTCGCCGGGCTGCGCGCGCTGATCTCGCCCGACCGCGCGTTGCCCGACCTGCCTGCGCCGGGCGAGGCGATGCTGCCGCCGCACCGGGACACGGTGTACCTGTGCGTGGTCGATCGCGACGGCAACGCCTGCAGCTTCATCAACTCGCTGTTCCAAAGTTTCGGCAGCGGCATCCTGGCGGAGCGGTCGGGCGTGATGCTGCACAATCGCGGCTTCGGCTTCCGGCTGCAGCGCGGCCATCCGAACTGCATCGCGCCCGGCAAGCGGCCGATGCACACCATCATTCCCGCGATGCTGACCAGGGACGGCGCGGCGGTGATGCCGTTCGGGGTCATGGGCGGGCACTTCCAACCGATGGGGCAGACGCTGGTCCTGTCGAATCTGCTGGAGTACGGCCTCGACATCCAGCAGGCGTTCGACCTGCCGCGCCTGTTTCCCTACGCCGGCAAGCTGGAGATCGAGCGCGGCATCCCGGCCGATGTGGTCGAGCGCCTGGCCGCGATGGGCCACCAGCCCGGCGTCGTCGTCCGCCCCCACGGCGGCGGCCAGGGCATTTGGATTGACCATGAGCGCGGCTGCCTGGTGGGCGGGTCCGACCCGCGCAAGGACGGCATGGCGCTGGGGTATTGACGATGGAACCCTGTGACCTCTCCGCCGTCGCCGCCCGGGCGCTGATCGGCCGCCGGGCCTTGTCGCCGCGGGAGCTGATGGAAAGCTGCATCGCGCGGATCGAGGCGGTGGACCCCGCGGTGAACGCGATGGTGGCCCGCGACTTCGACCGCGCCCGTGCGGCGGCGGCGCAGGCCGAGGCCGCGGTGATGGCGGGCGACACGCTGGGCGCGCTGCACGGCCTGCCGGTCGGGATCAAGGATTTGGAGCAGACCGCTGGGCTGGTGACGACGCAGGGCAGCGTGATCTTCCGCGACCACGTTCCCGCCGAAGACGAAGGCACCGTGGCCCGCCTCCGCGCGGCCGGGGCAATCGTGCTCGGCAAGACCAACGTGCCCGAGTTCGGCGCGGGGGCCAACACGCGCAACGCCGTCTATGGCGCGACCGGCAACGCGTTCGACCCGGCGAAATCCGCCGCCGGGTCGTCGGGCGGATCGGCGGTGGCGCTGGCGTGCGGGATGGTGCCGCTGGCGAGCGGGACGGATCTGGGCGGATCGCTGCGCAACCCGGCGGCGTTCAACGGCGTCGTCGGCTTCCGGCCATCGCCAGGCCTGGTGCCGAGCGAGCGGCGGGTGCTCGGCTGGTCGCCGCTGTCGGTGCACGGCCCGATGGCGCGGACGGTGCCGGATGCCTGCCTGATGCTGTCCGCGATGGTGTCGGACGATGCGCGGGACCCGCTCGCGGGCGCGGTTGAACGCCGGGCCGAGCCGGGGCGGGTGGATTTATGCGGCATACGGGCGGCGTTCTCGCCGGATCTCGGTTTCGCCCCGGTCGAACGGATCGTGCGCGAGGCGTTCGCCGCCAAGACCGCGGCGTTCCGGCATGTGTTCGCCCGGGCCGACGACGCCGCGCCGGACTGCACGGACGCCGACGAAGCATTCGAAATTCTGCGCGCGGTCAGCTTCCTCGCCAGCCACTTGGACCGGGTGCGGACCCGCCCGGACGATGTCGGCCCGAACGTGCGCGACAACGTGGCCGAAGGGTTGCGCCTGACCGCGGCCGACGTGGCGCGCGGGATAGCGTTGCAGACGGCGTTGTACCGCCGGTGGCAGGCCTTCTTCGCCGGCTACGACGTCGTCGTCACGCCGAGCATCTCGATCACGCCGCGGCCCTGGACGGAGCTATATCCCACCGCGATCGACGGCCAGCCCACGCGGACCTACTTCCACTGGCTAGCGCTGGCCTACGCCGTGACGTTGGCGGGCCACCCGGCGGTGTCGCTCCCGGTGGGGCTGGACGCGGCCGGGATGCCGTTCGGTTTGCAGATCGTCGGCAAGCGGGGTGGCGACGCGGCGGTGCTGGCGGTCGCCGCCGCGCTGGAGGCGATGCTGGCCGGCGATCCGGTCACGGCGCGCCCGACGCCGGATATCGGGCGGTTGCGAACAGCGCCCCCGATCGCCGGGATGCCGCAGTTCATGGGGTTCTAGCCAGCGCTGCCGGCGGACGAGGGAGCGGCGAAGGCGTTGAAGGTGATGAGGGTGTAGGTGTCGGCGACACCCGGGATGGTCTGGACGCGCTCGGTCACGAACAGGCCGGTATCCTGCTCCGGCTCCAGGTAGAACTTGCCGAGCAGGTCGTACTGGCCCGAGGTCGAGAAGATTTCCGACAATTCGGGAATGCCGTCGACGCAGGTTCGGGCGACCCGGTAGGCCTGGCCCATCTCGCATTTGATCTGGACGAATATCGCGCGCATGGCTGCCAGCTTGGCACGGTTCCATTGCGGGCGCGAGCCGACTATCGTCCGAGGCCAATCAGCGGGAGACGCCGTTTGCAACATCCACGGACCGGCGGGCGCGTGCTGGCGGGCGCCCTCGTCGCGCAGGGCATCGGCCACGTATTCGCGGTGCCGGGCGAAAGCTACCTCGACGTGCTCGACGGGCTGTACGACGTCCGCGATCGCCTGCAGCTCATCACCTGCCGGTTCGAGGCGGGGGCGGTCAACATGGCGGAGGCGTACGGCAAGCTAACCGGGCGGTGCGCCGCCGCGATGGTCACCCGCGGCCCCGGCGCGTGCCACGGCGCGATCGGAGTGCACACGGCGTTTCAGGACAGCACGCCGCTGCTGCTGTTCGTCGGCCAAATCCCGTTCGCCGAGACCGACCGCGACTCGTTCCAGGAGATCGACTACCGCCGCATGTTCGCCCCCATCGCCAAGTGGGTGACGCAGATCGACGACGCCGCGCGCATCCCCGAGCTGGTGGCGCACGCGGTCGATATGGCCACCACCGGACGCCCCGGCCCCGTCGTGATCGCCCTGTCGGAGGAGATGCAGAAGGCGCTGGTCACGGTGCCGGACATCGGCCCCGCCCGCGTCAGCCGCGCCCACCCCGACCCGGCGGCGCTTGACGCGATGTCCGGCCTGCTCGCCCGCGCGACCAAGCCGCTCGCGATCCTCGGCGGTTCCTGCTGGAGCGACGCCGGGCGGGCGGCGATCCGCGACTTCCTGGTGGCGCGCGACATCCCGGTCGCGGTCGGCTTCCGGCGGCAATCCCTCTACGACGGCACCCTTCCCAACTACGTCGGCGACCTCGGCGTCGGCCCCGACCCGGCGCTGGTCGCTCGCGTTCGCGAGGCCGACTTGGTGCTCGCCATCGGCGGCAGGCTCGGCGAGGCCGTCACCCAGGGCTACACGCTGTTCGATACGGCCGGTGCGGTGCCCATCGTCCACGTCTATCCGGACCCGGCGGAGATCGGCCGCGTGTTCCGCCCGGCGCTCGGCATCGTGTCCGACCTGAACGTGTTCGCCGAGCACGCAGCGCGTCTTCCGGCCGGCCCCGTCGCCTGGAGCGGCTGGACGCGGGACCTGCGCGCGCTGCGCCAGGCCGGGCGCGAGCCGCCGGACACCGTCGGATTGAACGTCGGCGCGGTCATGCGCGAGCTGGAAGGATTGCTGGCCCCGGACGCGATCATGACCTGCGACGCCGGCAACTTCGCCGGGTGGCCGGCGCGGTTCCTGAACCTGTCTGACGGCCAGCGTTTCCTCGGCCCCTGCAACGGCGCGATGGGCTACGGCGTGCCGGCCGCGGTGGGCGCCAAGCTGACGCACCCCGGCCGCATGGTGGTCGGCTTCGTCGGCGACGGCGGATTCCTGATGACGGGGCAGGAGATTGCGACCGCGTTCCACTACGGCGCGGCGCCGATCGTGCTGGTGTTCAACAACGGGATGTACGGCACCATCCGCATGTACCAGGAACGCAGCTACCCCGGCCGCGAGTCCGGCACGGCGCTGACCAATCCCGATTTCGCCCGCTACATCGAGGCGTTCGGCGGCCACGGCGAAACCGTCACGGACGCGGCGCAGTTCGCCCCCGCGTTCCGCCGCGCGGTGGCGAGCGACCGCCCGGCGGTGATCGAACTGGTGATGGACCCGGAGCAGATCACCAGCCGCGCGACGGTGGCGCAATTGCGGGCCGCAACGCCTGCGACGCAGCGCTGAACGGGGAACGCCGATGGAATACGTGCTCGCCGCCCTGGTGGCCGTCGCGATCATCGCCGTGTCGCTCGGGGTCCGCACCGTGCCGCAGGGCCAGGTGTGGACGGTGGAACGCTTCGGCCGCTTCACCCGCTCGCTGAACCCGGGGCTGAACCTGATGACGCCGTTTGTGGAGCGGGTCGGCCACAAGATGAACGTGCAGGAGATCGTGATCGACATCCCGGAGCAGGCAGTCATCACCCGCGACAACGCGGCGGTGATGGTCGACGGGATCATGTACTATCGGGTGCTGGACGCGGGGATGGCGGCATACGGGGCGCAGAACCTGGTGCAGGCGCTGACGTCGATGGCGATGACGAACATCCGGTCCGTGATCGGCGCAATGGACTTGGACGGCGCGCTGTCGGGGCGGGAGGAGATCAACGGCCGGCTGCTGGAGACCCTGGACCACGCGACCGCGCCGTGGGGCGTGAAGGTGAGCCGGGTGGAGCTGCGCAAGATCGAGCCGCCGGCGAACCTGGTGGCGGCGATGAACCTGCAGATGACGGCCGAGCGGGAGCGCCGGGCTACCGTCGCCCGCGCCAACGGCGAGCGCGAGGCCGAGATCGCCCGGGCCGAGGGCGCCAAGCAGGCCCGGGTGCTGGAAGCCGAGGGGCGCCTGGCCGCGGCACTGAAGGACGCCGACGCGCGGGTGGCGCTGGCCGAGGCGGAGGCGACGGCCACGCGGCTGGTGGCCGACGCGGCGCAGGGGGCGGGGGCGGAGGCGCTGCGGTACTTCGTGGCGACGAAGTACGTGGAGGCGATCGACGCGCTGGCGGCGAACCCGTCCGGCCGGACGCTGGTGATCCCGATCGAGAGCGCCGGGTTGGCGGGCGGGATCACGCAGGCGCTGGCGGCGATGCAGTTGGGGGGTGAGGGATCGTGAGCGCGGGGGTGGGGTGGATGCTGGCGGGGCTGGGGATGTGCGCGGCGGAGTTGGTGCATCCGGGGGTGTTTCTGCTGTGGGTGGGGTTGGCGGCGGTTGGGGCGGGGGTGGTGATTTGGGGGGCTGGGCTGGGGTTTGAGTGGCAGGTGGGGGTGTTTTTGGGATTGCTGGCAGGGCTGCTGAGCGTGCCGTTGGTGCGGCGGCGTCGGCGTGTGCAGGAGAGCGGTAGGGTGAACGCGCCGGAGAGCGGGTTGATTGGGAAGACGTGTCACGCGCTCGCGTTTGAGGGGGCGGAGGGCCGTGTTAGTTTTCGTGACGGCACGTGGCCCGCACGGACGACAAGCGGCTTCAAGCCAGTGGCTGGCACGGTGCTGCGGGTCGTGGGGTTAGACGGCACCACTCTGCTGGTAACGTCTGATTAGGCGACATTATCCGTAAAGCCTGATGACTGTTTTGGGTGTAATACGGGAGTAGCGGGCTCACTACCAGAATAGCTCAACTGCGGTAAACCCTCACAGCTGCGCAGATTTCATACTTTTTAGCCAGGTGCGCAGGGCACCTCGATTGAAAACGTTGATTGGATAATTCCTGGCTTTTCTCATCGCTTCAGTTCCTGGTGCAAGCTCACTTGTCGTTACGATAATACCTGATTGAGCACTCTCATGTATAATACCAGTTGCCACAATCGCTGACTCTGATGTGATCCGTGGCGTGGCTGAAGTGTGATTTCCTTCCGGCGTGTTCGAGGGGGGAGGCGGATGGGCGCGCGTGGCTTGGTGATCCGGGATGATGTGGG
>JAABUJ010000966.1_pt1 | contig 47650 bp, 45 predicted proteins | sample 5559131 | NCBI WGS metagenome assembly JAABUJ01 (sample SAMN10711875, study PRJNA513366) | rock metagenome | isolation source: Antarctica rocks | place: Antarctica: Victoria Land, Mt New Zealand nord | collected 2016-01-07
TCCAACTCAGCCTGCACTATCTCACTCGCCTGCTCGCCCTGGACTGTCCCATCCACTGCTCCCTTCACTTTCGGCCCGAGCCGCGGGCTCCTCTAAAACTGTCATGAAGTCAGGCGAGGGGGAGGGGGAGCTACTTGAGGCAGCATCCTGTCTAGAGCACCCCCTTCTCCCGCGGGCGGGAGAAGGGAAGGGGATGAGGGTGCGATGCCCGCCAACAGGGCTGCACCCCGATGCAGACTCACCCTCCAATGCGGCGCCTGCGATGCACGGAGCGATGGGGCGCTACAACGGGAGCTGGTGACGATTCGGGACACCCCAAAGCCTCCAAACCGTCCATTCATGAACCCTGGAGGGGGAGGAGTTGAGGGAGGGGGGCGCCCCTCCAGGTGGCTGGGCAAGGCCACCATCGTTCCCACATGCTCCTAGTGGCTAGTCGGCTTCACCGTGACCCGGTAGCGCCAATGCTGACCGGTACGGCCGACGACCTCAAGCTGAATCAAGCGGTAGGCGCCGGGGACCCGGACGACATAGGTATGATGTAAGCCGCGAGCTGGGATCAACGTCCGGTTGAGCGGCCTGGCGTGGCCGGCGCCGAAGAGATTGAAGCCCAGTACGCTCATGGCCGGAGATCGCCAGCGGACCACGGTCGTTTTGCCTGCTCGGTGCGCCGTGATCCAGGTCAGACGTGACGCCGTTGGTCCTCCTCCCGAGCTTCCGGCGGTCAGAGTGAACTGATCGCTGTAGGTGGAAGTAGGCGTGGTGCCGATGAAGTGCGCGCTGATGCTGGTGGGCGAAACGACGTACTTCATGAAGCCATACCGTTGCTGGTATCCAGTGCCCATCCAGGTCGCGAAGTAGGCATTATCGCCGCGCCAGGTATAAATCTGTCCATCCTGGGCGATATCGGCCGTTCCTCCCAGGCCATCGACCACAAAAACCGTGCCGGCGCCCTTGACGTAGCTCCCGGTAGACCCGTCGTTGACCACGCAGTTCAAGTTCGCTGAGCCGACTTTGGTAGTGGTGGAATTGTACGAGTCGGAGGGGACATTGGGGCAGGTGGTGCTGTTGATCGCCAGCTGCTTGCTGCGGAAGTAGGCATGATCGTGGCCTTGAAGCACCAGGTCCACCTTCTTGCGGATCAGCAGATTGTTAATGTCCTCACCGATCTGGCATTGACTCACACCGGTGGTGAGGCAAACTTCATGCATACCCACAATCACCCATGGGATGCCGGCGGCCCGACCCGCGTCAATCGTGCTGGAAACCCAGTTGTAGTTCGCCGTGCCGGCCGAATAATCCTGGAAGCCGCCGGTCGCAAAATTGAGAGCGGGATCGATCATGATGAACCGTACCAACGGCTTGGCGGCTGGGTAGTCGTAATAGAAACGCTTGGCGTAGGTGCCCTGTACGTTCCCGAAGCGATCGGGCAGACAGGGCGTGAAGTTGTCGATCAAGCCGCTATAGGTCGATCCGTCGCTCTCGTGGTTGCCCGACAGCAGCTCGAACGGATACGTGTTCCCGAAGAAGCTATGAATGTACGTACACCAATCGGCCTCGGACTTCTCGCCGTAGCTGAAATCCCCCAGGGCCTGCACAAAGTCGAGATTGGAGTGCGCCATGACACCGAAAGTAGCGGTCGAATTGCTGTTGGCGCCGAAGTCTCCCGCCGCCCCAAAGGAAAAATCGCCGAGTGGAAGGGGTGTGCTGGTTGAGGTTGGTGTAGCAGTCACGGTTGGCGTCGGTACGACTGTGTTGGTTGGGGTAAGGGTAGCAGTCAAGGTAGGCGTCGCGGTGAGGACGGGTGTCAACGTCCCGGTTGGCGTCGGTACGACCGTGTTGGTTGGAGTAGGGGTAGCAGTCACGGTTGGCGTCGCGGTGAGGACGGGTGTCAACGTCCCGGTTGGCGTCGGTACGACCGTGTTGGTCGTGGTAGCAGTCACGGTTGGCGTCGGTACGACCGTGACTGTTTGAGTCCCGGTCAGTGTCGAGGTTGCCGTCGGTGTTCCTGTTGCGGTGGGCGTGTCCGTCAGCGTTGCGGTTGGCGTGGCTGTTTGTGTTGGTGTTGGCGTTGCAGTTGAACCCTTACGGCTAGGCACCGACGTGCTCAAGCTGGAAACGTCGCTCGTCTGCCAGGGGAGCGGCGTGTTGGTGACGTCCTGCGGGAGGGCGCCAGCCGGCAGAGCACGGGTTGGCCTGGAAGGCCCCGCCGACGCTCCGATGGAGCCAACAGAGAGCAGCACAGCGATGCAGGCCACCAGTACCACAACGTATTTCTTGGTCACTCATTTCCTCGGTTCGTGGACCCCGTCGACTACATTTTGGAGGGTCGCAGTTAGTGTACCTCAAAATTGACGCTTTGTCTAGGGGGTAAACGGGGTTGGGTGTCCCACAGGTTTTCGGAGCCGGCGCTTCTTGCCGCCGAGTTGTGGCAGTTGAACGGTATCGCGCCCCAGATGTTGTGGTTGGACTCGCATTCAGCCTGACGATTGCGAATCGTCGGAGCAATCCCGAAAACTTATGGGACACCCAACGGGGTTTCCACTGAAAAAAAATGAGCGCCCGGCGTCGCGTACTGCACGCGGCGCCGGGCGAGGAGTGGAGAATGCGGACGGACTTAGCCGATCATGCCGGCGAGGACTTCCACGCCCTTGCCGGGATGCTTGGCGGCCGGGGATCCTTCGGCATACACGTACAAGTCCTGGATCTTGCTCATCATGACCACACCCGAGGTGCCTGCCATGGCGCCGTGTGCGGTGAGGGCGCCGACCCGGTCGGTCATGGCGCCATCAGAGGCGAAGAGGACATAGACGCGCTTACCGAACGTGCTCGCCCTGGGCAGGTTGTCGGTGGTGAGCGTCACCTTGATATCGTGCCCCGAGATTTGCTTCAGCTTGGCGCTGGCCATCACGTGCATAAAGGAAGCCCTCCCTTTGTACGGCGTGACCACGTGCAAGACCGCGTGATTGGGGGCGGCAACGGGGGCAGCGTGGGCGGCGCCGAGGGGTATGACGGCGGCAAGGGCGGCGAGGGCGAGCGTGCGGTTCAATCGTTTCATCAGGTTCTCCTCAGTGGATTGTTTTGTCTTCTCTTTCCATTCTGCCCAGCCGACCTTACCGCCGCGGGACGTATCTTACGGAAGCATTACTGGTGAATTACGGAGTGCGAGATGACGCTCGGGGTTTGGTACGCGATCCTGTACGGGGCGCATGGAGGCTGCGTGTCACCGTAGCACTGCTGCTACCTGATCAGTCGTCGGTCTGCGGTTACAGGCGCCCGTGTTCGTCGTCTAACCCCACAGTTCGCTTCAGTTGAGGGGCAAGATGGCGCACAAGTGCTCCGCTATACGCGCCAAGCAGGGCGGGAATGAGTGGTGCTGGCAGGGGTAGATCGACATCTCGTCTGGAGAGAGAGCCTGCGGGTACACCGTGTCCAACCAGCATCGCCAGGGGGATTCCCAGCCCGACGATCAACGCCCAACGCCAGGCGCCAGCAGGACGCGCTATTCCGCAGGCGAAGCACCCGGCGACTAGTAGCAAGATTACCAGACGATCGGCATCCGTCCGAAGATGGATATACCCGGTGAATCCGGATATCAGCACCGCGCCAAGATACAGGTAGCGCTGCAGCGGGTCATCATATGCACGCAGTACCATGATTCGCTCCGCGCCCGCGGAGTAGACGAGATCACCAAGCGTACGGAGCCATAGTTGGGCGACCCGACGTGCGCCGGCCTGCTGTGCCGCATGGCGGCACGCGGTGTGAAACACCTGGACCATCTGCCGCCCATACTCGCGACGAAATGACGGGGGATAGGCGATCAACAGCGTTTCATAGAGTCGGGGCGATACAAAGAGCAACCATCTGCGAAAGATTGAGCCGTTCATTCTGCTGGTACAGGCACGGTGCGTCCTTCCCCCTGCAACAGACGTCTGGTTCGAGCGATCCTCACCACCTGTTCGAGACGCTGCGCTTCGTGCCGGGCTGCTTGCTGGCCCCGCTCGGTAATTCGATAATACCTGCGCCGCTCGTCGTCGAGCACCGGATCCGGCCGTTCCTCGGACTCTGCGATCAAGCCGGCGGAAACAAGCTGCTTGATCGACCGGTAGAGCGTACCCGGTCCCAGGCGCATTCCTCCATCTGTCTGCGCGGCAACCTCCTGCATAATGCCGTAGCCGTGGCACTCGTGCGCGGTGAGCACCAGCAAGATGTGGAACATAGCTGGGGTGAACTGTGCAAAGGGATCATCGGATTGGGATTTACGCATCACAAATGTCTTCCTCACTCCCTGGTCGGTATAACCACTATGGATATAATAGCGGGAATCACCTATCCACGTACGCAGTTCGGAGCTTTCGCTATGCCTCCATCGCCCGCGCCCAGACGTACCCGCACCGAGCAGCAGAGACGATACGACCGCCAGGCTGGCCGTGTGCCTCTGGCCCAGCAGACAGCGCGCTCCGATCACGCTATCCCTGCGATTGCTATCCTACCACTCCGACTGTTTCTGGGCATCACATTCGCGTATGCGGCTATCCAGAAGATCAACGATCCCGGATTTTTGCACGCCGGATCGCCCACCTATATTGGGGCCCAGATGCTGGCCTTCAGTCGCGGCTCACCGATCAAGGTGCTTCTGCACCACCTCATGGCGTATGCCGGCGCCGTTGGCGTCCTCACCGTGGCGACCGAAGGAAGCATTGGACTGCTGATTCTGCTGGGCTTGTTCACTCGGCCGGCGGCGCTGGTGGGTTTAGCCCTGAGCTTCGGGTTCTTCCTCTCAGCGAGCTGGCAGACGTATCCATACTTTTTCGGCTCAGATATCGTCTTTATGGTGTGTTGGCTGACCCTGGCGATCACCGGCCCTGGCGTCTATGCCCTGGATGCCTGGGTAGCAGCGCCGCTGCATCGAGCAGTGGTGGCGCGTCGGGCCGGGCCAATGCAAGGTCTCCTGTTCTCTCTGCTGACGGGATGGCACGACCCGACGAGCCGGCTCGATCCCTCGGTGGATGACGAGCGCGTGCTCAGTCCGGAACCGACCGGAGCCGTACCGAGCCGGCGCCTGCTCACGCGAGGCGAAGCGCTGGTTGGGTCGGTCGTCACGCTTGGACTGATTGTCCTGGGTCTTCACCCTCGGGTGACAGCGACGAGTCAGTTGCCGGCGAATGCGCTGCCGAAGGCACAGCCCACCGGTGTTCCGCCAACGCCCGCCGCGGGCGCCACTGCGGTCCCGACTGCGGGCAGTAATCCAGCCATTCCAGCGGGCGCCAGGAAGATCGGGAATATCAGTCAGGTGCCGGTGAACACGGCGGGAACGGTCACCGACCCAAAGACCGGGGATCCGGCCATCATTGTTCACACCTCAGGCTCGACCTTCTTTGCCTATGATGCGGTTTGCACGCACGCCGGTTGCACGGTGCAGTACGATCCGCAGCAGCGCTTGCTGGTCTGCCCCTGCCACGGCGGAACCTTCGACCCAGCGCATGGCGCCCAGGTGGTGGCCGGCCCGCCCCCCCGCCCACTAGCTCGAATCGACATGAAAATCGACCCGGCCGGCGATATTTATATCGTGTGATCGCCCCCCCTCCCCCCGACCCCCTCCCACCCTGCATAAAGAGGGCACAAGCCCTCGCGGGGGGGAGGGGGAGATTCTTTAGAGAGGCTGTTTCTCGTAATGGAGGGTGCTGTTCTTCAGAGACACTTTCTCCCGTCGTAGCTCCCCTCCCCCCTGGAGGGGGAGGGGTTGGGGGAGGGGGGGCGCCCATGAATCCTTTTACCCGACGGGCAGCACGACGCCACCGGGGACCAGCATGACGTTCCGGTTCCAGTGGCGATGCTGGGCGATGCCTGCCGTAAGCTTGTCCACCAGCGTCTTCATGTCGGATCTTCCATCGGTCGTGATGACGCCCGCATCGTCCATGATGTGGCCATCAGAGCCTGGCGCGGGGATTCCAGGTATTCCCGCCGCCCGCAGGAGGGCGACGCCTGTGCCGGCAGCCGCGATGGTCTTGCCGTGCTTGTAGGCCTGAGCCACGAACTGCAGCACCGACCCGTCGGAGGCTCGCTCATCCGCGCTGCCGGTGTCCGGGACGAAGACCGCGTCGTACATGACCGAAGAGACGGTGAGGCCACTGTGGTCCACCTCAAGTTTCTGGCCATTGTTGGTCTGGATCGTGCCGAGACGCTGGCCGATCACCTCGACCACGGCGCCTTTAGCTGTCAGGCCGCTCTTCACCGCCGAAACCTGCCCAGCATCGACACCCGGGGCCGCCAACACCGCGACCCGGCGCGTCGCAATCGACTCGCTTGGCTGATTCTCCAGGCTGAGCGCCGGCGACTTCTCAACGGTTTTCTTGCCGCTGGGTGGCTGGACGCCAGGCTGGGGCGTTCCGGACGGAACCTGCACGCCGATCCCAGCCGCCACACGTCTGGCCAGCTCTGGATCGACATAGGAGAACATCTCCACCATTCGTTCGCGCACCTGAAGGGCCGTCACCTTTCCCAATTCAAAGTGGGTGGCGGCGATGAGGTGCTCCTGCTCGATGGGAGAGAGGCTCTTCCAAAAGAGTGTGGCCTGGCTAAAGTAGTCTTTGAAGCTCTCGCTTCTGGCTCGTGTTTTCGGCCCCTCGACATGCTCGGGATAGCTCACGAATCCGCCCGCGTTCTCCGGCGCTAGCATGGGGCAGCCACCGCTGAGGGAGTTGGGGGAGTACGCGGCCGTACCGGTGTTGATGGTGGTGCGGTGTAAGCCGTCGCGCTGATTATTGTGGACCGGCGCGATTGGTCGGTTGATCGGGATTTCCGCGAAGTTCGGGCCGCCCAGGCGCGTGAGCTGCGTGTCCAGATAGGAGAACAGACGCCCCTGGAGGAGCGGGTCGTTGCTGAAGTCGATTCCGCTGACCAGATGTCCGGGGTGGAAAGCCACCTGCTCGGTCTCGGTAAAATAATTGTCCGGGTTGCGGTTGAGCGTCATCTTGCCGATACGCCGCACCGGAATCAATTCCTCCGGCCAGAGCTTGGTTGGATCCAGCAGGTCGAAGGCAAAGTCGAACTCCTGCCCCTCCTCGAGCACCTGGATGCCGAACTCCCACTCGGGGTAGGCGCCCGATTCGATGGCCTGCCACAGATCCGACCGGTGCCAGTCGGGGTTACGTCCCGCCAGCTCCTGTGCTTCGTCCCACACCAGGGAATGGGCGCCGAGTAGGGGCTTCCAGTGGAACTTCACGAAGCGAGATTTTCCCTCGGCATTCAGCAGGCGGAAGGTGTGGATGCCGAACCCCTCCATCATCCGGAAACTGCGGGGGATGGCACGGTCGGACATGACCCACATCACCATGGCCGTCGACTCCGGCAGGAGCGAAAAGAAGTCCCAGGCGGTATTGTGGGCGGTGGCCGCTTGTGGCATCTCATTGTTTGGCTCGGGCTTCACCGCATGGATCAGGTCCGGGAACTTGATCGCATCCTGAATGAAGAAGATCGGGATATTGTTCCCGACCAGGTCGAAGATCCCTTCCTCCGTGTAGAACTTGGTGGCAAAGCCACGTACGTCTCGGGCAGTATCGGCGGAGCCACGAGAGCCAACCACGGTTGAGAAGCGGACAAATACCGGGGTTTCCCGCGCTGGATCGTTCAGGAAGCCCGCTTTGGTCAGCTCCGTCAGCGGCTCGTACAGTTGGAAGATGCCGTGGGCAGCTGCGCCACGCGCGTGAACCACCCGCTCGGGAATCCGTTCGTGGTCGAAGTGCATGATCTTCTCGCGGAAGTGGAAGTCTTCAAGCAGCGTCGGTCCACGCTCACCCGCCTTGAGGGAGTCGTCGGTGTGATTGATGCGCAGGCCCTGGTTGGTGGTCAGATATTGACCGTCTGGGTTCTCCCGAAAGGCATCCAGGTCCTCGTTTTTCTTGCCATCTCGCTGGGCTTCGCTCATACATTCTCTCCTGAAACTGGTTGGACGTGGCGGCCCACCGCGAAGCGGAAACCGCACTAGGTACCCTGGCCGCTGAAAGTTGCATGATTCGGACCCAGATACGATTGACCTACCTTGCTCGCAACTGAATAATGGATAAAAGCGGCGGGGGATTGACGGTGCGAATACTGCTGAGCGGGCTGTCCGGAACCGGTAGCACAACGGCGGCCAAACACATTGCCGCCGATCTCGATTTGCGGTACATCTATGGCGGCCAGATTTTTCGTGGCCTTGCGGTGGAGCGTGGAATCTCTCTGGAGGATCTCGCGGAGTCGCTGGAGCGTGATCAGGAAACTGAACGCCTGATCGATCGCCGGCTGATCGAAGCCGGAAAAGATGATCAAGTGCTGATTGAGTCACGCCCTATTGGGTGGCTTTTTCCGCGCGATATTGCGGCAATCCGGGTCTGGCTTACTTGCGAGTTGCAGGAGCGGCTGCGTCGGGTCCAGGGCCGCGAAAACCACCCCCGCTCCGCTGATAACCTGTTGCGCCGTGAAGCCAGCGACAATCGACGCTACCAGGCGCTCTACGGCATTGCAGAGGCAGATTTTTCACCCTTCGACCTGGTGCTCGATACCACCACGCTCTCGGTCGACGAGGTGGTAGGGCGGATTGAATCCTTCGTGCAACAGCGCGTCCCGAACCAGGTGGGACTGGCTACCTAGAAGCAAGCAGTCCCCCCGTTCCTCCTGTCAAGGTCGGGCTATGGTAAAATTGCTCTCGGCGGGGAGGGGTCGCATAGCCCGGTCGAGTGCGTCCGCCTCGAAAGCGGATAGGCCTGCAAGGGTCTCGTGGGTTCGAATCCCACCCCCTCCGCCATCCTTCATGGACGGATAGTTCTGAGGGCGTTACAAGTATTCCCTGAACCAATCTCGGATGTATTCCATGCGCTCCAGCCGGCGGGAGGGCTTGCCGATGCGCGACAGGCCGTGGCTCTCCTCGGGAAAGCGCACGAACTTGGTGGTTTTGCCCAGACGGCGCAAGGCCAGGAACATTTCTTCGCCCTGTCCGATGGGCGTCCGGTCGTCGCCCTCGGAGTGGATCACCATGAGCGGCCCCTGGATGTCTTTCACGTACTTGAGCGGGCTCATGTTCCAGAGCTTCAGGACGTCGTCCTCAGGGAAGGCGCCAAACACTCGATCCCAGATCCAGCCGCCATCCGAGGTGCCGACCATACTGACCAGGTTGGCCACGCAGCGCTCAGTCACACCCGCCCGGAAGACGTCGCTGTGCGACATGGCCCAGTTGGTCATGTAGCCGCCGTAGCTCCCACCAATGATCCCGATCCGCTTGCGATCCACCCAGTCGCGTGACGCGGCGACCTCGGTACCGGCCAGTACGTCCTGAAAATCGAGATTTCCCCAATCGCCCCAAATGCTGGTCTGGTAGTCGCGACCGTATCCGGACGACCCATGGATGTTCGGGTAGAACACGCCGAAGCCCTGGCCCGCGAGGAACTGATACTCGAAGAAGAAGGTATCGCCGTAGTTGGTTTGCGGCCCACCATGGATATACACGATGAGCGGATGCTTGCCCGACTCGGCGTCGCGCGGTGGGATCAGCCAGGCTTCGTTCTCCTCGCCTTTGGCGCCGGTGAAGGTGAAGTGCTCCGGCTGGATGACCAAGACCTCTTTCAGGAACTCATCGTTCTCGTGGGTCAGTTGGGTACTCTGGGAGCCGGACTGGACGTAGATATCGGGCAGATGGGTGAGATTCGAACAGGTGTAGACCAGCGTCCCGTCGCCGGCCACGGAGTAGTCGGAGAGGACATGCCGGCCCTGCGTGACCGGCTGGACTGAATCGGTGATGCGGTAGACGGCGGTGCCGCCGCGTTCGCCTGCCAGGAAGTAGATCCCATCCTGGCGCCATTGCAGGTTGAAGCCGTCATCGGCCTGAACGACATCGCTGCTGACGGAATATCCCAGCTCGCCGTCCCACTCCCCCAGCTCCGGGCGGAAGTCCGAGCCGTCGCGGTTGATGCTGAAGAGGCGTGCCGGCGCGAAGACATCGCGGTTATCCTGGTGTCCCGCGAACACCAGACGGCTACCGTCCGGGCTGAAGGCGGGGGAATAGTAGACACCACCCGAGGTGATTTTGCGTGGCTGTCCGCCCGATCGTGGCATCAGATACAGGTCACTGTCCAGATTGATGTCCCAATCGTCGCGACGGTTGGAGGAGAAGCAGATCTGCCGGCTATCGGGCGACCAGGCAGCGCTATCGTTGTGGAAATCCCCCTCGGTAAGCTGCTCCACCGTGCGCTCGGCGATATCGATCCGGAAGAGATGGCGCCGTCGGTTGCCGATGTAGCCGGCGCCGTCCGACTTATAGGAAGCGCGCTCGGTGATTTTGGTTTTGGCAACCTTTTTGTCGTCTTTGTCGTCCTTCGTATCCTCTTTTTCTTCCTCGGGATCGGTGGATACGGCCCCGGTAAAGAGCAGCGCCGTGCTATCCGGCGACCAGAGCGGCACGCCCGCTCCCAGCTTTCGCTCGGTGAGGGCCACGCTCTCTCCGCCTTTGGTGGAAAGCAGATGGAGCTGTGCCCGTTCCTTGCGACCGGAGAGGAAGGCAAGATAGGCGCCGTCGGGCGACCAGCGAGGAGAGGCGTCTTTGTCGCCGGAGGTGAACTGCGAGATGCTTCCCGCGCGATCGACAACATAGATATTACTGACGTACTCGTTTTTTTCCTCATCCAACTGCTTGCGGACAAAGGCCACCCGGCTGCCATCCGGCGAGATTTGAGGATCGGAAACGAGACGCAGGCGGTAGAGATCCCTGGGCTCGATCGGTCGTTTCTGTGTCATACGTTACTCTATCAATTTGGGCCTGACGGTCACTCACCGCCCATTACGGTTGACTGAAGAGCATCACGGATACCCCGCCAAGGGGAGGCACATGGGACAGGTGTCTTGCACCGGTATCGCAGCGGGGGATAGATTTCCCCAGCGCCGCCGGGCTGGACAGGCCATTCGCACAGCCGAACGTGCTGGCCTGCGGGCCAGTCGGCCCAGGACGGGCGGGCTACCAGACGGAGACGGCGCGAGGGGCGGGCTACCGGTAGGTCGTCAACGTCCGATAGCGGCGGGTAGCCCGCTCCCTCGTGGGCGGGATCGGCCCGCAGGCCGACACCACGGTTCCATCCAGAAAGGATACCCCGCCGTTGAGGGACACAGGCGGCCAGGCTACGGGCGCCGGGGCGTACGTCTCCCTGAGAGCCGCTTACGTCACCCCTATTGCACTCAGAGCCGCTCCATTCGCACCTGCGGTAGCAGCGTCTCCACCTCGCGGCGCGACCCGATTCCCTGCTCGAAGCGAGCGGCGTTGGCGGCGCCACAGGCGGCGCCCAACCTGGCTGCCTGATTGGCCGGCAATTCGGTCGCCGTTCCCACCAGGAAGCCGGCAACGAAGGCGTCGCCCGATCCCACCGCGTTCACGGCCGGTACCTCTGGTGGCTGGACGCGAAACGTTTCCTGGCTTGAGGCCACGATTAGCCCGGCCGGTCCGAGCGTCAGCAGCCCGCAGTCGCAGTACTCGGCCAATCGGTGTGCCAGCGCCAGGGGCGTCGGCGCCGGGCCTAGCGCCGCGCTGCATTCCTCCTCATTGGGCGCCGCCGCCCAGGGATGCGCCTCCAGCGCCAGCCGCAAGGTCTCGCCCCCGGCATCGACCAGCACTCGCGCGTCTGCCCGGCGCCCGATCTGAATCACCCGTGCGTAGAAGTCCGCGGGCACATCGGGCGGCAGGCTGCCCGCGAGGGAGAGAAGGTCTCCGGCCGCCAGCGTCGTTTCCAGGGTCGCCAGCAGCCGCTCTGCCTCCTCGGCGCGGATCGCCGGCCCCTGCTCGTTGATCACCGTTTGCCGGCCCGTCTCCGGATCGACCAGGATCACACAGGTACGACTCTCGCCGCCGATCTCGGTCCAGCGCTGCTCGATGCCCAGCTCGGCGCATCGTTGCTCGATGAACCCCTGCGCAGCGCCGCCCAGAAAGCCCGGCACCCGCACCGGCTCGCCCAGCTGGCGGACCACTCTGGCCACGTTGAGCCCCTTGCCGCCCGCCTCCGCCCAGACTCGCCGCGCGCGATGAACCTGGCCCAGCCGCAAGCCGGGCACCAGGAGGGTGCGATCGATCGCCGTGTTGAGACTGAGGACGGTGATCACTTGAGGGATAGTTGGGGGCGAATGACTCGGGCCGTTAGGTCCATCGCGCGTTACAAATACCCTCGCTATAAATACCCTTCCTGGCCCTCCTCCTTGAGCCGCGCGAGCACCTGTTTCACTTCCTGGGCACGGTGGCGCGGCATGAGCAGGAGGACGTCGTCCGTCTCCACCACGATCAGATCGCGCAGGCCCACCGCGGCGATCAGCTTTTTGGGCGAGAGTAATAGGCAGTTTTCGGTATCCAGGGTGACATGCCGGCCATCGGTGGCGTTGCCCTGCTGGTCGTGGTCCATCAGATCGTAGAGCGCGGCCCAATCGCCGACATCGCGCCAGCCAAAGTCGACCGGAATGGCGACCACGTCGCTGACTTTCTCCATGAGGGCGTAATCGACCGAGATGTCCTGCAGGTTGGCATAGGCATCGGAGAGCTGATCCCAACCGCTGCTCTCGAAGGCCCGCCGCAGGCGATGATAGGTATCGGGCAGGTGCTCCTCCAGCGCTACCAGGAATTCGGTGGCTCGCCAGACGAACATGCCGGAGTTCCACATGTAGGCGCCGGATTCGAGATATTGCCGCGCGGCCTCGAGGTTCGGCTTCTCGACGAAGCGACGCACGCCGAGCGCGGCCAGTCCATCCTCCTGGGCGATTTCGGCGCCCAACTCGATGTAGCCATAGCCGGTTTCCGGATGGGCGGGAGGTACCCCGATATCCACCACCCGATGCTCCAGGGCCAGACGATTGGCGAACTTGAGCGCGCGGTACAGCGCCTCGGGTTTGAGAATGACATGATCGGCGGGGAAGACGGCGAAGACCCCCGCGGGGTCGTCACGGGCGATCTGAAAGGCGGCCAGCGCGATGGCGGCGGCGGTATTACGTCCCACCGGCTCGCTGATGACGTTCTCCGCGGGGAGACCGGGCGCCGCCTCACGGATTGCATCGGCGTAGCGGCTGGCCGTGACAACCAGGATGTGTTGCATCGGATAGACACGAGCCAGCCGCTGGACAGTTTCGGCGATCAGTGGCTGCTCAAAGATCAGGCGTTGGAGCTGCTTGGGGCTATGGCGTCGGGCTGCCGGCCAGAGGCGCGTCCCGGCGCCACCGGCCATGATCACGGCATACTGCATCGGGGTAATTCTCCATGCTTGATATTCCCCCCCTCCCCCCGGCCCCCTCCCCCTCGCGGGGGGGAGGGGGAGATTCTTTAGAGAAACTGTCTCCCGTAGGATCTCTCTCTCCCTCCAGTAGAGAGGGTAAAGTCCTCAGAGAAGCTGTTTCCCATAGAAGCTCCCCTCCCCCCTGGAGGGGGAGGGGTTGGGGGAGGGGGGGCTACGGTGGCTGAATCGGTTGTGGCTGAACTGGGGCGGGCTGGACTGGCTGAACCGGCGCCGGGTTTGGCGGCGGATAGCCGTTATTCTGCTGACTAGAGCCATTGTTGGGCGGCGGCACGGAGCCGGGCGGGTAGAACTGCGTGGTGGTGGAGGTGGTCCCACTTCCGTAGGTGTAGGTATAGGTGTAGGTGTACGGGCTGTTATACGGGCAGCGGAAGGTGGGGGGCAGCGGGTTGGCCGGGTACTTCGAGCAGGGTACGGGCAGGAAGCCCTTTTCCGGCAGCTGGCACATCGGCAGGTCCTGGGCGGTGAGGATGGTGCCGGGTTGGGCGACGATCAGATCGCTGACCCCGTAGTTGGTCCAGGTGGCGCCCGAGCGGTTGCAGGCGCCGGTGCGGGCCACATTCGGTGGCGGCCGGAAGGGTTGCACGGGTAGACGGAGGAGTGTGAAGGCGCTTTCCATGTAGTCGTGCCACACCGGCGCCGCGCCGGTGACGCCGATCACGTGGATCATCGGCGTGCGATCCGCGTTGCCTGCCCATACCCCGGTGACGAGCTGCGGCGTGTAGCCCACCGTCCAGTTATCGGAGAAGACGTTGGTGGTACCCGTCTTGGCCGCTGCCGGGCGGCTGAGCAGCAGCGGACTGGTCAGACGGAACTCGCAGAGCTGCGCGGAGCAGCGGGCGTTGTTATCGGCCAGGACGTTGGTCATCTCGTAGGCGTGTGCCGGGTCCAGCACCCGCTGGGGCCGGCTGGCCAGCCAGGGAGTAGGTGGCGACCCGCGGGGGCAATCCGCTGAGCAGAAGAGCACGCGGCCGGTGGCGCGCTGCACCACTTTCCAGATGGCCACCGGCGGGACCGTGAGGCCGCCGGAGGCGAAGACGCCGTAGGCGGCCGTCTCCTCCAGGAGGCGCGTGCCGCTCGAGAGCCCGCCCAGCGTGACGGCGTAGCAGACGCTGCAGGCCAGGTGTGGATTGTCGCGATACAGGCTGCTCATGCCGTAGCGATAGGCGGTCTCGGCCACGTGATTGGGGCCGGTGATGTAATACTCCACCTTGACTGCCGGCACGTTGAGTGAATTGGCCAGCGCCTGACGCAGCGTGACCGTGCCGTGGAACTGATGATCGTAGTTGGCCGGCTGGTACCAGCCGTGGTGCTGAGTGTCATTGGGATCGGGCAGCATGATCGGGCTGTCCTGCACCTGAGTAGCGGGGCTGACCTTGCCATGCTGGAAGGCCCAGATATAGTTGAAGGGCTTCATCGATGAGCCGGGCTGGCGTGGGGTGATCGCCATGTTGATCTGGCCGGTGCGATCCTGGTAGTGCGCGCTGCCCACCATGGCCAGGATCCAGCCGTAGTGTTGGGGGCGGAGATCGAGCGAGATCAGGGCGCCATCGGTGACGTGTTGCTGGGTCAGGCTGTCAATCTGCCGGGTCACGGTGTGTTGAGCCAGGTTCTGCAGCCGGGGGTCGAGGGTGGTGTAGACGTCGATGCCCTGGTAGAGCCGCGCGTTGATGGCCGGAAGATGCTGAATCTGGCCGACCACGTACCGGACGAACTGGGGATAGCGCATCTGCGCCTGGGCCGGGGCGAAGCGCCAGCCGGCGGCTTCGTGCAGGGCGCGGTCGATCTGCCATTGATAGTGGAGATAGCCGTGCAGTCGCATCAGATGCAGCACGGTACGCATACGGGCCAGCGCGGCGCTGCGATGGAAGACCGGGTTGTAATCGGTGGGAGCGCGCGGCAAGCCGGCGAGAAGCGCCGCCTGGGCGGAATCGAGCCGGCAGATCTGCTTCCCGAAGTAGACCCCGGCGGCGGCCTGGGCGCCATAGGCCGAATTCCCATAGGGGACGCTGTTCAGGTAGTACCACAGAATCTTGCGTTTCGAGAACTTCTTGCTGACCTCGTAGGCCAGCGCGACCTCCTGCGCCTTGCGGCTCAAGGTCTGCTGGTTGTTCAGGATATTGGCGCGGACCATCTGCTGGGTGATGGTGCTGGCTCCCGAGACGATGTGGCCGAACTTCAGGTCCTGATAGGCGGCCCGCAGAATGCTCAAGGCGTCGAAGCCGGGGTTCTTATAAAAGGTAGCGTCTTCGGTGGCGATGGTCGCGTCTTGCAGCAGCAGCGGGATGCGGTTCACGCCACCGCGGCAGGCATTGCCCTGGTCGTACTGATCTTGCAGCGGCTCGACCACCCGCCGGCCGCCGGTCTTGCTGAGATCGGCCATGTTGTACAGCAGGTCGCCTCGAGCGTCGAAGATCCGTGCATTCTGAAAGGTGTAGTGGACGTGGAATCGATTCACCGAGGGGAGCTGCGAGACCCAGTAATAGCCGGCGGCGCCGGTGGCGCCGGAGAGGACCAACATCAAGGAGAGGATCAGAGCCAGCGCCCAGCGGAGCCGGTGGCTTCGCCGATGATTGAGGTGACGCCGAGCGATCTTCCAGCGTACCGCCTGAACACGCATGCTGCACCTGAGGAGGACGAGGAGGACGGGAGGTGTTGCTCTATTGTGCGATATCCGGCGGGCTGTCACAATGGGGCGAGGTTTACGAGCACATGGCTACCATCAAACTTGCCCTCCAGAAGGAGGGCCGGCTCAGTTCACAGAGCACTGATCTGCTGCACGCGGTGGGTCTGGAGTTCGACAGCTACCGGCAGCGGCTGTTTGCCGCCTGCCGCAATTTTGACCTTGAGTTGCTGTTCGTGCGCGACGACGACATTCCTGAATACGTGGCCGATGGCGTGGCCGACCTGGGCATCGTGGGCCGTAATCTGGTGCTGGAGTACGGCCGGCCGGTGCACGAGGTGCTGGAGCTGGGCTTCGGCTACTGCTCGCTGGTGGTCGCGGCGCCCAACGAATCGTCCTTCAACCAGGTCGGCGACCTGGCCGGGGCCAAGATCGCCACCTCGTACCCCAATTCGGCCCGGCGCTATTTCGAGCAGCAGGGGATCGAGGTGGAGATTATTCCGATCAGCGGCTCGGTGGAGATCACCCCCACGCTGGGTGTGGCGCAGGGCATCGTCGAGCTGACCGCGACCGGCAGCACGCTCCGGCTGAACGATTTGCGAGAACTCGCCACGATCTACACCTCGGAGGCGGTGCTGGTCGCCAACCACACGTCCCTGGCGGAGCGGGACAAAGCCAAGACCATCGACCGCCTGTGCATCCGTCTCAAGGCTGCCCTCGCCGCTAAGTCCTATAAGTACATCATGATGAACGCGCCGCGCAGCGCGCTGGACGAGATTCAGCGCACTACCCCCGGCCTCAAGTCCCCCACCATCGTGGCCCTGGCCGATCCCAATTGGGTCGCGGTCCACGCCGCGGTGCGGGCGGAGATGTTCTGGGACGTGATCGAGCGGTTGCGGGAGATGGGCGCCAGTGAGATTCTGGTGACGCCGATTGAGTCGATGATTATGTGAGGGGGGGCTCTGGGGTTCGTTGAGGGCCGTGATTGCGCAGCGAACGATTCATGTATTGTTCGCCACCGATCACCCCGTTTTGCGGGCAGTCCGCGCATTTTGCTGCCGGGCGAACAGTTCCTAGCTCGCGGCTTGCTCCGTTTGGCGACGGGGGGCTGGCGCGCCATGCCCCAGAGCCAGGCCTATAGACAAGGCGATACGAGGGATGGCCGGTACATCGATCTTGGTGTCAAAGCCGCGACCCTCGATTTGTGGCACGAGAGCCTCGACCTTGCAATTGCCGGGAGCACCAGGTGCGAATGGACAGCCACCGAGGCCGCCGATAGCGGCGTCGAAGCTGCGGATTCCGGCATCTAGCGCTATGTCTATCAGCGGACCCACACCCTTGCCGGGATCGTGGAGATGGATTCCCAGCCGTTGGGGTCCGCCCGCACATTGGAGGGCCGCGATCAGAATTCGCTCGAACGATTCCGGGGTTGCCATTCCCACGGTATCCGCCAGGTGGACGTGCTGGACGCCGGCATCCAGGTACGCCTCTAACACCCGCACCACTTCATCTTCGGTCACTTCACCCTGAATGCTGCAACCGAATGAGGTGGCGATGCCGCCATGGACCGTGCGTCCGCTACGGAGTGCCTCATCCGCCATTGACCGGATCTGGCGCAGACTTTCGGCGGTGGTGCGATTCAGATTGTGCTGGTTGTGGAGTGTTGAGGCCGAGACCACGAACGCCACGCATTCCACGTCGGTTCGCAGTGCTCGATCGAGCCCGCGCTGATTGGGTACCAGGGCGTGCCGCTCAAGGCCTTGCCCGCCTTTGAAGCGATCGAGCAGTGCCTCGGCGTCCGCTAACTGTGGCACCCACTCTGGTCGCACAAAGGAGGTGATCTCCATGGCGTGAAAGCCGGCATTCGCGAGCAGGCCGGCGATCTCCACTTTGTTGCTGGTTGACACCACCGTTGGTTGGTCTTGCAGACCGTCCCGTAAGGTCACATCAACAATGGTCACCGACTCTCGCATGAGTTCCTCCTCACCATGGCCACTACGTGGGATGGACCGAGCGCTCGAGTTCCGGAGCGCGGTCCGCAATAATGTTTTTCTCTTTCTTCTCTGCTATGTCTTTGCTGGTGAGACCCAGCAATTCTTCCAGGATAGAGGTGGTGTCCCGGCCGATGGGTCCTCCGGTTCGATCGACGTGGCCGGGATGGTATGTCAGCGCCGGCATGATCCCCGGCATGGTCACCGGCAGGTCTCGGTCGGCACAGGGCACCTCGATTACCGCTTGCCGCGTGCGAAAGTGCGGATCCTCCGAGATCTCCTTCACCGTGTAGACCGGGCCACAGGGAACACCCGCTTGGTTCAGGAGGTCGACCACCTGGTCCATAGCGTGGCGGCTGGTCCAGCCATTGATGCCAGTATCAAGCTCCTCAACCCGCTGCACTCGTCCTCGGTTGGTGGAAAGTTCCACGTCTTCACCCCACTCCGGATGGCCGATGGCAACGGCAAGCCGGCGGAAGATGGAGTCGCCGTTGGCGCCGATCGCCACCCAGTTACCGTTCAGCGTCTGATACACGCCGGTCGGCGCCGCGCGGGCCAGGCGATTACCGTTGCGTACCGGAACCAGACCCTCGTGGACATATTCCGGAATCCCGGCCTCGGTCACGCTCACCACTGCCTCGGTCAATGCTACGTCCACATGCTCGCTCTCTCCGGTGCGGTCGCGCACTCTGAGAGCCAACAAGGCCCCGATGACCGCGTAGAGCGAGGCAAGCTGATCGCCCAGCGAGATGCCCACCCGCAGGGGAGGACTGTCTGCATAGCCGGTCACGGCGCGCAAACCTCCCATGGACTCGGCAATGTTGCCAAACCCGGGACGATCCCGATACGGTCCGGTCTGCCCATAGCCCGAGATGCTGACCATGATGAGCGATGGATACAGGGCCACCAGTTGGTCGAATCCCAGACCCCACTCGGTAAGACGGTGCGGTCGAAAATTCTCGACTACGATGTCCACCTGGCCGGCTAGTCGCCGGACCAGATCCTGCCCCTCTGGCGTATGCAAGTCGATGGCAATCAGTTCCTTATTGCGCGACTGGACCAGCGAAGCGTATGAATCGCTGTCTGTTGCCCTCTGGCCCCATTGCCGCAAAGGGTCACCACTCAGTGGTTCGACCTTGATCACTCTGGCGCCATAGTCGGCAAGCAAGCGGCAGGCAAACGGCGCGGATATCAGAGAGCCTAGCTCAAGGACGCGGACGCCGGCCAGCGGCCCCCTGGACCGAGGCGATTCACTCATGCTGTCGGCACTCCCCCCAGGTACACCGCGGCGACTTGCTCATCCTCCAGCAGTGTTGCCGCGGGACCTTCCTTCATCACGATGCCACCAGCCATGACCAGTCCCCGGTCCGAAGACTCCAGAGCGCGTCGTGCGTTTTGTTCCACGACCACGACGCCCACGCCGTTCTTCGCGATCTGAGCGACGTGATCCCAGACGGCATCTGCGTATTTTGGGGCCAGGCCCGCGGTCGGTTCATCGAGAAGAATTACCCGCGGCTCGGTCATCAGGGCGCGCGCTAGAGCCAGCATATTGCGCTGGCCTCCGCTGAGCTCGCCGGCTTTGCGTCCCGATGCCTTCTCCAGATCAGGAAACATGGTGGTCAGTTCCCGGATACGCTGGTCCGTGCCCGACTTGCGCAAATACGCGCCCATCTCCAGATTTTCTTTTATCGTAAGATTCGGAAAGATATTTTGAACCTGAGGCACGTATGAGATGCCCCGAGCCACCACCTGGCTGGGGCGCAGGCCGGTCAACACATCTGAACCCAACACAACCGTCCCGGTCAGGACATCACAGAGGCCGAAAATCGCCTTGATCAAGGTCGACTTGCCCGCGCCGTTTGGACCAATGATGGTGAGAATTTCTCCGCCTTCAAGGCTGAAAGAGACATCGTGAACGATGGGAGCGCGGTTGTAGCCGGCGGTTACGCCGCGCGCGCTAAACAGTGCCATGCACGTGTCCTGCTCCCAGATAGGCGTCGATCACCTCAGTGTGTTTCCGCAGCTCGGCCATGGGGCCTCGTGCCAGTACCGTGCCGACCGCCATCACGATGACGTCCTCGCAGAGTGATTCGACAATTCCTAGATTATGTTCGATGATCAGGACCGTCACGCCCATCTCGTCTCGCAACAGGCGGATATATTCCAGGAGACGCTCCATCAGGGCGGGATTGACACCGGCCGCCGGCTCATCCATCAGCAGGAGATTCGGCCTGGTCATCATCACGCGGGCCAGTTCCAGGAGCTTCTTCTGGCCGCCGCTGAGCGAGCCGGCGAGGTCGTTGCGCAATGGGAAGAGGCCGACCAGCTCTAGCAGGCGCTTGCCTCGCTGCGTGAGTTCCGCCTCCTGCCGCCGAACTGCTTTCCCTTGCCATAAAGCGTGGAAGAAGCGTTCACCGATTTGCGGATACGGCGCCATCAGCAAGTTTTCCAGTACCGTTAATTGTGCCAGTTCGCGTGCCAGCTGGAAGGTGCGGGCGACGCCCTTCCGCGCCACTTCGTACGGGAGTTTACCGGCGATGTTGTTCCCCTCGAAGACGATCCGACCCTGATCTGGATGCAGCTCCCCTGCTATCAAATTCAGCATGGTGGTTTTGCCGGCCCCGTTGGGTCCGATCAAGCCAGTGATGTGACCGCGTTCGACGTCGAAGCTGCAGTGGTCCACCGCCCGCAGGCCGCCGAAACTCCTGGAGACATCTTCGATGGTGAGGATACTGTCAGGCATGCACCTGCTCCCCTGGAGGGGGTGGTGGCGACGCCTGCGCCTCCCGGGTGGCCGCGGCATCCTTGTCTTTTGGGTACCGTTCGCGCAGGATGCCGTGGGGAAGGAAAAATGGAACCAGGATGATTAACAGTCCGATTGCCACTCCGCGCAGCGATTGCACCAGAGAACTGTCGATGGAGGAGGGCATGAAGCGGGTAATTTCCGTGAAGCCCACGGGGACGATTAGGGCGCCGAGGAGCGCGCCACGATTGTTGGCCACACCACCGATGAGCAGTGCCGCCCACAGGATGAAGGTTTCACCGGGCAGAAATGCCGAAGGATTGTAGGCCGTGCCATACTCGCCGAGGAGGCCGCCTCCTATTCCGGCGATGCACGATCCCACGAAAAAGGCCAGCATCTTCAGCATGTAGGTGTTGCGCCCAAAGGCTCCGGTGACCGTTTCATCATCCCGAATGCTGCGCAGAGTTCTACCCAAGGGCGAGGACTGGAGCCGTTGGACGAAGAGGTAGGTCACGATCAGGATGATCAGGGTGATACCTCCGAAGAACAGTTGCTGCTGTGTCGGATCAAGACCTGCCGGACCCGGAACAGGAATGCCGAAAATGCCGTTCCAGCCGTTGAAGATGCGCGCTTCGTTGCCAATGACGGTGTACACGATCTGCCCAGCAGCGATGGTGACGATCGCCAGGTAATCGCTACGGAGGCGGCGCAAGGTGGTGAAGCTGATGGCCAGGCCAAGAATACCGGCCGCCAAACCCCCGGCGAGGATATTGAGGGGAAACGCGACATGCGCGCCCAGGATATATGTTTGCTGTTGACCGGGCATGCCCAGGGTCAAGACCCCAGACACGTAGGCGCCGATGGCGACGAAGGTGATGTAGGTGAAGTTCAGGATCCCAGTCAGGCCAAATTGGAAATTCAGGCCGAGGACCAGAATGCCGTAGATGCAGGCGAGCGGTAGAAGCGAGGCGTAGTATGACATCAGGCTTTTCCTTGGGTGGCGAAGAGGCCTTGCGGCCGCACATACAGGATGACGATCATGAGGAGAAAGGCGATGGCGTAGGCATACGCCGTATCCATATAAATGCCTGCTACTTCAGTAGAGATGCCAATAACGAGTGCTCCCAGAATTGCTCCGTACGGCTTTCCGATTCCTCCCAGGATAACGGCGGCAAAGATCAGGAACAGAAATTCTGAGCCAAGCACGGGGGTAAAGGTAGCGACGTTGATCGCGAAGACCACCCCTGCGATACCGGCCAGAAAGCCGGCCAGAAGCCAGGTGATGTCGGTCACTCGATCGGTGTCAATGCCGCTGATCTCGGCGAGGTCCCGGTTGTCGGACATGGCGCGCATTGCTTTTCCGATGCGCGTGTAACGCAAGATTACGTGGACGCCGAGCATACAGGCGATGGCGACACCGATGATGACGAGTTGTTGATCGGTAAGCAGAAACGGACCGACAGTGACGGAGGTGGGTGTCCCGGCCTGATAGGTCTGGAAGGACGGGCCCCAGAGAGACTGGATGCCGTTCTGCATGACCAGCGAGAGCCCGATAGTGACAATCAAGAGGGTGAGCAGCTTGGCCTTGCGCGCGATCAATCGCTGGAAGAGTATGCGATTCATGATGACGGCGAAGATGCCTACCGTCACGCCTCCAACCACCATGGAGAGGTAAATGCTGACGCCCCGAGTATTCAGTAACAGGGCCATGTAGGCTCCAAGCGTGGCATAATCGCCGTACGCGAAGTTGACGAAGTTGGTCACGCCAAACTGCAGCGAGAGCCCGACTCCAGCAATCGCCAGTACGGAGGCTGTTACCAGTCCGAAACCAATGGACAAAAGAAGGGTATCCACCGCCGTCCGCCTCCTGAATGCAACTGTAGTGCCTGTGCTGGTATGAGGGACGCGGCGGCGCAGGGGCCGCCGCGTCGAATGTGGACCGGTGGTGGTCTCACTCCTTAGGGATGGAAGGCTTTCAACTTGGCAGAGGTGATGTTGGCGAGAGGTTTGATGCTTCCATCCGAACCGAAATAGTAGACGCCGAATGGACCGATGACGTTGTGATACTGGTTGAAGTCCACCGACGACCCAACGCCCTCGTAGTTGATCTTCCGGTGGTCGGACAGGAGCCGTTTCCCCTGACCGAAGGTGAACACTTTGATCCCGGGAGGATTGGTCACAGCCGTGATTTTGGAGTTCCACCTGGCGCCATCGATGGTACCCGCCTTCTGCATGGCCAGGGCCGCCGCGATCAGCGAATCGTATCCCTGAGGGGCGGATACGGCCGCAACCTTCGTATGATAGAGCGCGCGGTACCTCCTGATGAAGGCCGTCGTGGCCTGGCCATTCTCCAGGGAGTTATTGGTAAACACCATGTTGGTGGTGGCGATGGTCGGGCCCAGTGCTTTGAAGACGTCGGCCGAGAACTCCACATCGGTTCCGATCCAGTGCGTTTGCCTATCAAAGCCGAGCTGCGCAGCCTGGTTGAAGAACGTGCCCGCCGTCTGCGGATCTTGCTGGAAGAAGACCACCTGCGGGTGTGTTGCCATGATTCTGAGGATGTCACTGCGATATGAGGAGGCGTCTGGGGCGAGGTTGGCCGTCATGACGATCTTCCCGCCGTGGGCGGTGTATGCATGGCGTGTCGGGCCTTCCAGGGTAGCGGCCGAGGCATCGGTGGTGTAGGCAAAGGCCGCGGTCATGTAATGCTGGTGGATGGCCCAGTAGGCGTCGGCGGTGCCTTCCTGATCATCACTAGCGTTCGCGCGCCAGAAGTAGTTGACGCGGGTGTGGTCTAGCTGTGTCGTACCGCCAATCTGGAAGGTCGGCACGTGGTTTTGCCGGATGAGCGGCATGACAGCAGGGCCGGTCATCGAGAATGGACCGATGATGGCGGCGGGCTTGTCCACCGATATCATTTTGCGGAACGCCGGGACGGCATCAATGGCATCGCCAGCGTCGTCCGCGCTGACAAACACGACTTTTCGTCCGAGAATGCCGCCCGCCGCATTGATCTCCGCGCCCGCGGTCTTCACTCCGGAGGTCAAATCGGGGCCCAAGAAGCCCTCGGTTCCGGTGAAAGCGCCGATGATGCCGATCTTGACGACGCCGTGGAACTGGTGGGTGGGGGCGGCGGATGCACCCCCGAGTCCAGCCCAAACCAGAATGGCTGCGACCGAGATCATCGATGCCAGTCTCCCGAGCGAAGCGTGCTTTGCCACGTTGTCCTCCTCCATCTCCCTCTGTATGTGCCGCGCAAAGCGAGTGATGCTGAGGCCGTAGCGTCTCGCCCTGCGAGTCCGTCTCATAGTAGTGAATACTGGTTGAAAGCGCAAAGTGTGGGGAGGCGACCAGCGGCAACGTTGATCGGTCGGTACGGTGTGCTGCGCCGCTGAGCACGTGGTGCAACCGGTGCAACTTTGCAACCCTGAGCGTCTCGCCGGCGGTCGATGGTCGCCTGTTTCAGTCGTCATGGAGGAGGCTCGGTGAGTCTTGTTCGGCACTGTCGGGAGGCACATGGTAGCGGCCGTTGGCGGCGATCAGGAGGCCGTCGTTGGCCATGCGCCAGAGAGCGGAACGGGCGGTGGTAATGGGTTTGTCGAGCAGCGCCGCGACCTGGGTGGGGGTGAGCGGCGTGGGGGCGCCAGCGAAGAGGGCCAGGATCTGGCGGCGGGACTGACTGAGGCGCTGTTCGGCGGCGTCGCCGGTGACTTTCCAGGCGGCGCCGTGGGCATCGCGCTGGAGGGCGAACTCGCGGGGAGGCAGCACGGTGGGGAGAACGCTGAGGTCGGCGTCTTGTGGCGTGCGCTGATTGAGTAGGAGGAAGGCATCCGGGGTGGCGACGGGGCCCGGCAGGGAGGAGGTCGAGGGCGTCGTCGAGGGGGCGGCGCCGTAGGTGGTGCAGGAGGAGGATGGAGAGGTGTGGGTGGCGAGCCAGGGCGGCGACACGAGAGCTTACCGCGTTCTGGTTGACGCCATTCTGTCCCGGTAGGTAGGTGGGCGCAACGCGCCGGTAGGTGTCGATGACAATCAGACGCGCCTCGGGATTCTCGGCCAGCCAGGACTCGATGGTGTTGAGTCCGCCTTGGTCCAGGCGGTCGCAGACAGTCCAGATGTGGAGCTGGTCGGGGGAGGGCAGCTCGGCCAGGAGGGGCTGGAGGCGCGCGGCGAGGCGGGATCGGTGATCGTCGAGGGCGAGGTAGAGAACGGGGCCGGAGGCGGTGGGCTGGCCAAAGGCGGTCGTCCCTCCGGCGACGGCGAGGGCGAGCGACCAGGCGAGGGCGGATTTTCCGGCGCCAAGACGGCCGCCCAGGACGGTAAGGCCAGGGACGAGGATCTCGGGCACGGTCCAGCGGAGGGCTGGAGGTTCGTCGGCTTGAAGGTCGCGGGCGGAGAAGTGGGTGGCGCGCCACTGGGCTTGAGCCAGTTCGAGTCGCAGGCGCGTTTGCTGGTCTGCTTCCTCCTGAGCCTGGCGGCGGAGCAGCTCATCGCGGGGAGACGGCTCGTAGTCGAAGCCAGCGGGCCAGAGGTCGCGATCGCGGAGCGCCAGGATGGCGTCCTCGGGCCCGCAGCCGCCCTCACAGTGGGGCTGGAGCCCGACGCCGGTGTGGGTGAGATGGAGGGAGATGGCTGTACCGCCGTGGGCCGGGCAGGGGACGCTCCAGACGCCGGGATTGGACTGCCAGCCATGGAGAGTCTGGGCAATATGTTCGGCGACAACGGAGGGGGTGGAGATGGTGACGGTCCTTGGGATGGGGAGATAGAGGGTGCTCTGAGATGAGTGTAGGGGGGATTCTGGAGAATGCAAGGGGGTAGGCTATCCAGTGCGTTTGGCGGAATCACGTGATGTAAACTTCCATCATGAGTCATCGTACCCAGATTACCCTTACTGATTCCCAATACATCCGACTGAAACACGAATCGGACCGTACCGGTGTCGGGCTCGCTGAACTGATCCGCCGTGCCCTGACCGTCGCCTATGGTGATCCGGCGCGTTCCGACACCGCCCATGTGCTCGAGGTCACCTTCGGTGCGTGGCGGGATCGCGAGATGGACGGCGAGGCTTACGTCGAGCGCCTGCGCCCCGGTATGGCACACCGTCTCGTCAGGCATTCTATCGGACTGAGATTGTGGGTCGCTGGGTGAGCGGGTCGCCGTTGAGGCATCGAAGGCTGGCCGGGCAGGAGCCGCGGCCACTACGGAGACAGAGTCGGCGTAAAGCAGGACTTCACCATTCGAGACACTGTCCCGGTTGGGGCCGTACCCCATTCGGGGCACAAGTTGGCTCTTGCGCGGCCACGACGCGGACGGTGTCGTGAACAGGGGATGCCTGCTTTACCCCGACACGGGCGCCGAGCGGGCGCAGGGTGGCGCAACAGCCATCCTCTTTGTTCGCGCGGTTTCCGCGCTACGGGCCGCCGAGCCCTTTTAGCGCCTCCCACGAGCCTCTGGCTGTTTTTACGTCGCTCTCTGAGATGAGCAGGTAGCGCCAGCAGGCGCCGACCGTCTCGTCGCCGCTCACATAGTTGGCCCAGCGGCGGGCGGCCTCCCGTTTGCCCTGGACCTCGGCGCTGGTCATCTCCCTGTCCATTTTGACCTCGATCAGCCAGTGGGTGTGCTGGGCGTCCACCGCGATGAAGTCAGGATTGTACTCCCTGGCGCCGGTCCACAGGATGGGCAGGTCGCCGATCTGGAGCCGTGCCCAGAGGGTGATCGCCGGCTCATCGTCGAGGACATTGGCGGCGTCGCGCTCCGTGGAGGAATCGAACCAGTCCTGGGCGTAGAGCGATGTGCGGTAGCCCTCGAAGCCGACGCCCTTCCTGCCCTTGAAGTCGCCGTAGCGGTCGCTGGTGGTCTCCGGTCGCCCGATACGGACCTGGTCGAAGGTGGCCAGCTCCACCACGTTGCCGTAGGACGGCTTGGAGGCGACCTTGCGCTGCTCCTCGGTGAGGAGTTGGATCAGTCCGGCGGCGGCACGGTCCAGGTAGCCGCTGAGAATCGCCTCCGCCGTGGGGCCGAGGCCACGCAGGAAGGCATCGACGATCTCGCCCGCCGCATAGCGCTGATTGGCACGGGCCGGCACCACCGGCGCCGCGAGCACCCGCTCCAGGAGCCGGCGCCGGGCTTCCTCCCGCGGGAAGAGCGAGGCCGGTGAGACCACGCGATCCAGCCCTTCGGTGGTCACCAACTCGGTCCGACGCAGGCCGTCCGCCCCCTGGATGATGCGTGCCCCCAGCGTCACCCGGCGCAGGGCGCCGGCCGGGTCGGCGGCGATGCTCTCCCCCAGCTTCCGGAAGGGGTCGAGATCGGTGATGTCGGCCAGCGAAAACTCGCTGGTCACCTGCGTCATCTTCAGCAGCGGGATGCGCAGCGTGGGGAGGTCCGGCCGTGGCGGCAGCTCGACCTGGAGCTGCAGCAGTTGCTGCTCGGCCCGGGCAGTGTGCTCCTCGATGCTCTGGATCACCGTTAGGCCGGCGTAGGGCGGGGTCTCAGCGGTCGAGGTGGCCGGCGTAAAGTCTTCAACGGGCGCGAGGGGTACCTGCACGGCGATCGTCTCCTGGACCGGTACCAGCTGTCCGGCGGCGTTGTGGCGGAGCACGGCACGGGTGCGGCGGTCGATGAACTGCTGGTTGAGCACGCCGGCCTTCTTCAGCAAATCCTCGTATCGTTCGTGGCCCAGCACCTCCAGCGTGTCGAGAATCTCGACGCCGGTGTAGCGACCGAAGGGGAGCCGCAGGCCGCGGCCCAGGGTCTGCTCGGTGAGGATCTCCGAGACCGAGGCCCGCATGGAGGCGATGACGTAGACGTTCTTCACGTCCCAGCCCTCTTTGAGCATCCCGACGGAGATGACCACGCGGTGCGGGCTGCCCGGGTCCTCCAGCCGGTCCAGCTCGGCCAGCGCCTCCTCGCTCTGTTTGGAGTGGACGGTGAGGACTTTGTCCACGTAGCGACCGCCGGCAAAGGAGGGGCTGGTGAGGATGCGCTCGATCTCTTCGGCCTCGGTGATGTCTGGGGCGATCACCAGCATCATCGGAGTCACGGGTTCGGCGCCGGTCTCCTGACACCAGCGGGCCACCATCTGCTCCTTCAACTCCAGGAGCCGCACGCCGTCCAGGAGCTTGGTCTCGGGGTCGGTACGGTCGTCCTTGCGGCCGACCAGGACCGGGGTCTTGACCAGCCGGTCGGCGATGGCGGCGGCCAGTGGGTAGCGGAAGATGATCTGGTTCGGGGGCGTTTTTTTGTCCGGCGTGGCGGTGAGACCGATCAGGACGCGGGGACGCAGGTTGCGGATGGCAGCCGAGAAGGCCGGGCCGTAGTAGGTGTGGTGCTCGTCGGCGAAGACCACGAGGTCGTCGAGTCCCTGGAGGTGGGCGTAGAACGCCTGGCCCAGCCCCTCCTGGAACTTGTGGGTCTTGCGGCCCAGCTTCGACTCCGGTTTGAGCAAAGCCTGGACGGTGAAGATGAAGAGCTTGACCTGCTGCGGGTCGTCCATGGTGGCCCGCATGGCCGGCGTGGCAAAGTTGTCGCTGGTGATGACCACCGGCCGCACCTCCATGCCGCCCAGGAGGCTCTTGGGATGACCGGGGGTGAAGTTGGCCACGGTTTTGTGGAGGATGGTCCGACCGGGAGCGATCACCGCGAAGTTTCGCACGCCGTTCACCGCGAAATACTCGATGGTTCCCGCCAGGACGTAGGTCTTGCCCACGCCGGTGGCGACGTCGACCACGGCCTCGAAGGGGAGTGGCTCGCGGTCGATGTCGTAGTGCTGCGCGGTCTCGAAGACGATGCTGGCCAGCGCGTCCTTATTTGGCTCGCGCAGGTCGAGCCGGGCGGCGATGGCCTCGATGCGATCCAGGTCGAAGGGTTCGGTGGCCGGATCGGCGACGGTCATGCCTGGACCGCCTGGGCATCCGGCGTGGCGGCGCCGTTTGCACTGCTGTCCAGGAGCGCCGGCTGCACCCAGCGGACGGACTGCCGGTATTCCTGCAGGATGGAGTGCGGAATCTTGCGGACGCTGGAGCCGGGGAGCAGCCCCCGCAGCACGTCGCGGGCCGCCGGGTCGATGGTGGTGCCGCAGATGACCAGCCGCTGGTCTTGGGCCAGGGCGTTCGCCACCAGGCGCACCACGGCCTCGTTGACCAGACCATCGATGACGGCCAGGCGAGAGCGACCACGACGACCGCAGAAGGGCGGGTCGTACTGGTAGTCGTAGTGAAGTTGGGCGGCAGTGACTTCGGAGAGCTTGCCGTTGGTAGCCCATTCGCTGAGGTAGACCTGGCCGTCTATGGTTTCGAACATGGAGGGGGCGACGTGGAGGACGCGGAAGCCGCCGCCGCCAGTCCACGCTGCCAGCTCTGTAACTCCCCCCTCATTCCTGCCCTCGACGACACGCGTCAGGCGGGGTCGGACAATCCTTTCCACCGTCTCGCGATTCACTTCGACGCTGATCCAGCGCCGATTCATCTTGCGCGCAACCGCGGCAGTCGTACCGGACCCGAGAAAACAGTCGAGTACAATGTCGCCCGGGTTGCTGCCGATCTCCATCACGCAGTGGAGCAGGCGCTCGGGCTTGGGGGTGGCGAATGGTTCTTCCCCCGGAGGGCAGAACGCGAGCACTTCACGATTCGCGTCCTGCGTGTGACCGACTTCCTTATAGAACCAGAGGGTCTGAGGAACGCGTCCTCGCACTTCCGAGAGGAAGCCCTTGACTGCCGGCACTCCGTTTCCACCAGGTCCCCACCAGATACGGTGATCTGCGTCCATCTCGGCCAACTTCTCTCTTGACACTACCCAATAGCGTCCGGCGGGTGGACCCGCGATGACGCGTCCCGACGGCGTCGTGATCGGATAGCGTCCGACGCTGTAATAGTTTCTCGCCGACAGGTCTCCCGGCTTCCATGGGCCTCGCGGGTCGTTGTCCGGATTCGTGTAGCGTGCGTCCATAGCGGCCGTCCGCTCCATCGCGTTCGGCCGCCACACATCTGCGTCCAATGCGTAGTCGAGGATGTAGTCATGGTCCGCGGAGAAGTGCCGAGCTGAGTTCTTCGGCATGTAGACCTTCTGCCAGAGCACTGCCGCGATGAAGTTAGCGCGCCCGAAAACCTCATCCATCATCACCTTCAGGTACGCCTGCTCGCTATCATCGCAGTGCACCCACACCGATCCCTCAGGCGACAACAGCGTCTTAATACTCACCAGCCGGTCGCGCATTATCGTCAGCCAGACGGAGTGCTCCAGGGCGTCGTCGTAGTGCAGGAAGGACTGCTGGGTGTCGAAGGGTGGGTCGAGGTAGGCGAGCTTCACCTTGCCCAGGTACTCGCGCGCAAACTCTGGTAGCTCGATCAGGCTGGTGAGGGCGTTGAGGGCGTCGCCGCGGATCAGGAGGTTGTCCCTGGCCCGGTCGGGCTGGGCATGCACCTCCCCGACAGCGCCGGCGTCGTGCAGCAGGCGGACCTCGGCCACGCGATAGTCGGAGGGCAAGACCCACTCATAGGAGCCGTCCTCGTGGGCCAGCAGCCGCAGCGGCTTGTTGGTCCAGGTTAGCTCCAGGCGCCCGTCGTAGGTTGGCAAGCCGTGCGCTCCTTTGGGGAATGTGGTTCATTTTCCCCGACTATGAGTGGTGATTACCACAGGGGTAGGTCGGTGAGGAAGAGCGTGTGCATGCTGCAGGTTCTCTTTGCTCGCGATTGGTGCTGATATTGCCGTCCGCGCCGCAGTGGGCTCTTTCCCTTCGCGATCACGCTCGGGTGGGGGGCTTGGCGTCCATTTCTGCGGCTGCGAGGGCTTTGCTCCGGGTGTTGTTAGCACATGATGGCCTTGCTGTGTTACGGTCTACCCCGTGATATGAATGTCTTTTCACGAGTTACAATCTGGCATACGTGTTGCTCAATAGGGGGATCGGATCGAGCCAGTAGTCGGTACAGTGATCTTCGGAATTGTCCTGCTCGTCGTTGCTGCCGGGGCTCTGTATTGCCCGAAAGGGACCGTATCTCGCGCCACGACCGTGGCTGGCGTTGTCCTGATCGTCTGGGGTCAAGTTTTCCTCGTATTTGGCTTTATCGCTGGATGGCGGTTGCTCTTCGCGTCGCATGTCAACCTGCCGCCTCCAAGAGTCGGCAGTACTGCCATCGCCGATTACGCTGAACTGGTTAAGGCACTCACGGCTGCACCGAACTGGTTGAGCTTTACCGCGGTGGGAAGCGCCCAGACAGTGGTTGGTGTACTGCTACTTCACCTGGGGCAGCGCCTTGCCATCAGCCAATCGGTATAGACGTTTGCGCGGCGATTTGTATATACTCTAGCGCGTGGAGATATCGTCCAAGGTGCAGATCGTCTGGGATGAGCACAACCTCTTCCACTTGCTCGTGGAACGCAGAGACCGCGGCATCGCCGTGGAGGACGTCGAGTAGGTGTTGATCGATCCCGACACGCGATCTCGCATCCTGCCCACAGGCGCTGAGCTGCACATCGGCCGCGGCCCGACGAGACGGCCGCTGGCCGTGATCACCGTTGGTGTCGCCGAACTGTATCCCAAGACCGCCTGGTGGGTCACTGAGAAGACCTGGAGGAAAGCCCATGACCACCCCGTATGAGGAGATGACCGACGAGGAACTCGAGGCACTCACCGAGCACGCGCTGGACCAGCATGAATCGGGGACGGCGCGGTTTCAACCACGTGGTGAAACCGCCCGCCGTACCACCGGTACCATTCCCATCTCCTTGCGCGTGCCGGCCGATTTGCTGGAGCAGGTCAAAGCGGCGGCCGGAGCACGCGGCATGCCCTACCAACGTCTGATCAAGGTCTGGCTGGAAGATGCGCTTGAGCGAAATGCTCCCGGGGTCATATCCCAACCAGTGATCCTCCGCTTGTCTCCCGAGCAAGTCGCGCACCTGCGGGAATCTGGTTCGATCGACATCCATCTTGAAGCAATTGAAATCTCGGAAGTCTTGAATGCGCATTTGCTGTGCCGTTGCTCATGGTCTCATGTCGTCCCGTGACTCTGGCATCGGAGGATACACGTGAGTGACGACCCGCCCGTCACCGATCGCCGCTCGTGGTTCGCCGTTGACGGGAGTTTGGAACCGATCGACTACGACGGTCCGTCCTTTTTCCGCTTCCCCGAGGCGGTAGCCGACTTCGTGGTCCAGCGGTATTCCAAGCCGGGCGACTGGGTGCTCGATCCCTTCGCCGGCTTCGGGACTACCCTGGCGGTCGCCGAGCGGCTCGGCCGACATGGCGTCGGGATTGAATTGGACGAGGCCCGCGCTCGCTTCGCCGGCAGACGCGTCCCGGAAGGCAGAGTGCTCAACACCCGCAGCGAAGCCGTCTCATCGCTGCCCTTCCCGGCCTTTGATCTGCTCTTCACCAGCCCTCCGTACGGCAGCTTTCGTTCTGGAGAGCGCGACGACGATCCTGAGACCTACCTCGCAGACGCCCAGCGGCTGTTCCGCGGCTTCTTCCCACTGCTCCGGCCTGAGGCCCTGGTGGTGGTGGAGGTTTCACAACTCCGGTGTGGCGAGCGGACCCGCCCTCTGGTGTGGGAGCTTGGCGGTGCTCTCGGGGAGCTCCTGGACCTCCGCGAGGATGTTGTGCGTATCAACTCTGGCCGCGCCGACGCTGGGACGGGCTACGACCATACCCACGTCCTGGCGTTCGCGCAACGAGGGAAAGCGGGCGGATGATTGAGCGGAAGTGTCGAGGCCGATCTCGTCAGGTGGTACGAGGAGCCTGGAGCGGATCGGGTTGGAAGAGCCGGCATAGTCCGTCGAACGCCTCCAGGCGAGTGCTCAGGGCCGGTGCTTCGGTGGCGACTGCTTCCATATACTCCCGCAGCGACACATCTCCCTTTAGGCCCAATCGCCGCAGATTGCGGGGCATGATGGTCGTATACCAGAGCCGCAAGCCGTCGGCGCCGCCCGCGATCCCCTGCAGCGCCCCGTGCAGGCCTTCCACCAGCGTATCGCCATTGTTCCCGCCGTCGCCCAGCGAGGCCGAGGGCGTGTCCGGGACCCAGGTGTGCATCAGTGAATGGCGTCCGATCGGGAAGATCAGGCGTCGGTTCCATACCGACACGCCCATGGCCAGCAGCTGGCATTCGCGGCAGAAGAAGGGCGCCCAGCGACTACCGCTGGGTAGTAGGTTCAGGCCACAACACCGGCAGAGCATCGCCCGCTGGTTGAAGTCGTAGGAGGGCCAGCGTGGCCCTTTATCCGGGTGGCACGCGCACCGCTGCTCCTCTCCATCGGGACGGCCCGTTTCGTACAGCCCGTAGCAGGTCGAGCAGATGTACAGGTACCGGTAGCGCTCGTCGAGGCTATCCGCGGGCCGGTCAGTCATGCTCTGCGATCCGTTGCTCGTTTGACGTGGCACGTCCTCGCTCATTGATGATCATTTCGGGATCCCTTCTACCCCCCCCCCCCGCTCCTGATATCTGACAAAATATTGACACGGTGGGGGAATTCAGTGTCGCACTTCCGCATTGGCGAAGGAAGAGACAACTGGGCGACACTGAGCGTACGCCACGAACGATACGGAGGTGGTTGAACGATGGATCGAGCGGAGCGCGTCGCGTTGATGGTCGATGCACTGACGGCGAGTATGAAGGACGACCACAGCGTCGTCCAGTTTGCCGACCTCGGTCAGCAGGAGCACTGGGTTCGAGTCTGGGGCTTTGACGAGGGGTCGAGCACGCATCTGACCGTGACGAATCGGGCGAGTCCCGGCTCGCCGTTACCAGCTCTCACCAGAAAACAGATCGATCGCCTGGTGGCATTGGGAATGGGACGCGAGGCGCGGCCCGACTTCGAAGGCGAGGTGACGGATGCCGATGCGCGGGCGCTGGCCGAACGGGTGGAACGCATCTTTGAGACGCTGGGATCTGGCGAGGACTTCGACCTGGCAGCCGGCCTCGGTCACGGCGAACGTCCGGCGCCGAACCCGCACCTGCTGGATGTCTACGGTGGCGTCACCGACGCACCGGACTGGAACACGGAAGCGTGGGGAGACGAGGAGCTGTTGGGAAGGATCAAGGAGGCGCAGGCTTCTTATCGAACGCCAACGGGCGAGGTCGCGGAAGTCCAACCTCCATTCGTGATGGGATGCATGAAGTTCCACGGGGAGTACCAGGGCTTTGTGAATGAAGATGCAATCATGCTGCGCACAATTAGCGACGCCATGCAGCGCGGCGATCTGACGGGTGAGCAGGCCCGCGAAGCGTACCGTCCGTATGCCAGGTTCGACCCTGAGATATACGACCTCGACTATGAAGAGGAGAACGAGTGGGGCTTTCCCCTATGCACCGATGACATGGATGACCTCAGCGTCTCGCCCATCGGGCGTGAAGCTGACGCCGCCGGCATTCCCGGCGTCGGCATCCCGTGGGGCCACCTGTCTCCCATGTCCGGTGAGCTGCTGAACGTGGAGGGGGACGACGCCCTGGATCGCCTTCGCCGGCACTTCCAGGGACGCTATCTCATCGTGGATACGGGCGACGACCGTTGGTGGGATCTCCGGCCGGACGACGCGCAACGTCGGATCGAAGCTGCACGCACGGAGGGGAGGGAATAGTGGGCGAGCACGCTGGAAAACTCGTCTCCGGCAGGCGGCTACTGGTCGTGGAGAGCGACTTTTCCGGTGGGTTTTGGACGTGGCTCGACTCTCCTGCCGCCAATCGTGCCGAAGTACAGCGCCTGTGGGACGAGCGTGAGACTGCATGCAGGCACGAAGCAGCGGTGCTACAGGCAGCGCGGCAGGAGGTCCGTGGATTCTGGGGGGACAGATAGGAAACACCGCGAGACCGACCACGGGGCCGGACCGAAGGAGATCGTATCGCCGATACGGGATCTGTTGGACAGCGGGATGCCCCTACGGCTCTACGATTGGAGTCCTGTGAGCTCCACCGGCTGGGTGAGGAAGCGACCCATTCGATCACCGGCACGCGCGACGGCGATAGCCTCGGCAGGTCCGAGCCGGTCGAGTAGCCGGAGTTCGATGCGCACGCCGCTGCCAACGGCCGTCCGACGCCAGGCGCCTCGCACGCGCCCTCTGACGGTGACGATGTTGGAAAGGATGCTGCCGAACGAGAACAGCGCGGGATTGAAGGGACGGTCGGGGTCGATGGCCGCCGTCCGGTCGCGATAGCCCACGGTGTACTCGTCGAAGTTGGGGAGGAGGTGGGCGAGCGGAGACAGATCCGGGGCGGGTTCGGCCTCGGCGTCAAACCAGTAGTCTCTCCCGTCCACCATCTCATGGGCGAGTGCTGTGCCGGCGAGCGCGATGCCGGTCCGCCCATCGGTCGCGGTCAGTCCGGACCACCACACAAAGTCCTGCAGCTGGGCTGGGCCGTGGCTCTGAAAATACCGCCGTGCGAGTTGAGCCAGCGCCTCCTCCCGGTCCAGCGAACGGGCGTTGGGAGCCCGCTCCTCCAGCAGTGCATAGGTGTGTTGCTTGCCGTGCCTCGATCCGCTGGTGATGAGCCCATCCAGTTCGGCGCGCATCAGGAGATGGGGTAGGCGCTGGCCCTCGGTCAGGATGCCGACGCCTCGGAGCACCTCATCCATCTGGGGGCGAGTCAGGTTCCCGCCGCCGTTTAGCGCGGCTCGGAAGGCTGCGCCGGCGCGTGCCACCAGACCGTCGTCGATTCCAAGCTGTCGATAGCGGGATGCCAGGCTGTCGCGGACCCTTGGCCCCGTCAATTCGAGCAACCAGCGGATGTCGTCGGGGAGCACGAAGTGCCACGTGGGGCGCAGGACGTGAGTGCGGAGGATGGCGCCCTCATCGAAGAGTTGGTCGATGCCGGCCTCGGTCGTGCCGTGGGTGCGCTGGCCGAGCGCCCACCTGGCGCCCGCGTAGTCTTGCGACTGCACGCAGGTCAGCCGGCGCACCGCCTCCACGGGCGAACTGCCCTGCTCGCCGCTGAGCCATTGGCTGTGGAGACGCCGGGCGGCGAGGTCTGTCACAGGGGGCGTGCGGAGCCGGCAGGTTGAATCATGTGCCTTCGATTCGCGGATCGCATCGGGCAGGACGAATCAGCCCGTTCGTGGCTCCCCCGGGTAGGTGCCAAAGGACCACCGGTTGCCTTCGGGATCGCGCACGGCGAAGTCACGAGATCCGTAGTCGGTGTCGTGCAAGTCGAGCACGACGTCCGCACCCGCGGCTCTGGCTCGAGCACACACTCCATCTGGATCATTGGTCACCACGTAGGCGCCGAAACTGCCCGGCGCGAGCGGCCAGTTATCCTCGGGTCCTGGTTGGTGGACCGAGCCAAGCATGACTCCACCACCCAGAGGCCAGGACAGCTGGGCGTGATCGACCCGGTTACCATCGCCATACACCACCGTCTCTTCGAACCCGAAGGCGTCGACCAGAAAGCGGATCAGTGCCCGAGCGTCGCGTGCGCGGAGCGTAGGCCAAACCTGGGGCGGGGGAGGTGTGGAGATCATGAGGTAGTGTATCAAGAGCGGAACGTCTGGGACGGACGCGAGAGAGCGTGCGGCTGCTCATTGCCCGTAAGCGAGAAGCGGGAACGTTCCCGGTGCCTATCTCCCACTTGCACGTGCGGAATCGCCTCTGGCGCTGGTCTGATGTTGCGGCCTGGGCCGGCGGAGATGCATCAATGATCACCACTGCCCGCACCATCGCCGCACTGAACGCGGCCCTTGAGTTGCGAAGCACGACCGCCACGTTGCCCGACGACGCTCGGACGCTGGTGGCATCCCTGGGACACGGCTCAGGCGATTGAGTAGGTTGTGTGTCCTTTCCGGTCGCGCGGTCTGCTTATGGTCCTGACGCGCCCGGCGCCATCATGAGGGTGTTGGCGACCTGGAAGCGTACCACGACCTCCTGTGTTACCCCTTCCATCTGTGCCCGGACGCAGTACGCGCCCTGGTCGGGGAACTGCAGGAGGATCGGGAGGGCGATGAGGACCCGGAGGGGATCGCCGGGGATCGCGTTTGGCGGCCGGCCAGCCGTGATCTGCGCCTGCGCTTCGTACAACGGCGGCCGCTCATCCTGGGTCTCGATCGTCACGCGGATACCGATGGGCCGGTTGGCATCGTTCCAATCGACCAGAAAGGAGACGGCGATGGCGAATTGGGTGGGGGGCGGCTGGGCCTCAACGCCCACTGGTGGGACCATTCGGGAGATCTGGGACCACCCGCCGCCCAGGACGTACAGCTTCCCCTCCTGGCTGGTCTGCGCGGAATCACAGAGCATCACGTACTCGACCCGGGTCTCGCGCGTTGAGGTCGAACTAGCGGCTGTAGGTTGTATTACGTCTGTCATACTTCTATAATACAAGAGTGAGACAGCCGATACCAGCCCACTATGCATATTGGTGAATTCGAGTGGGACGATGCCAACATGGCGCACCTGGAACGGCACGGGCTTGATGCCGTTGATGTCGATGCTATGCTGGAATCCCGCATCATGGCGATGCGAAATAAGAAGGCCGGCTCGGGTGACTACAAGCTCATCGGGCTTGGCCGGGGCGGCCTTCCCATCACGATCGTGGTCGCACGCACGGCGGTGACCGGTCGCTGGCGCCCGATTACGGGCAGGAGGAGCAACGATGCCGAACGACGCAGCTATGAACACTGAGCAGCACGACGCCGCCTACCACGATACCCACCTGGACGATGCCGCCGAGTGGGATGAAACGTCTGCTGAGGACATCACGCCTCGTCCGGCGGGGATGACGGTCTTTTCCCTTCGTCTGCCGCGTGAGGAGTTTCGGCTCCTCAAGCAGGAGGCTGGCAAGCGCCACATGTCCATGTCCGAGCTGACACGCGCGGCCCTGCGCTGCTACGTGGCGCCACGGGCGACGGGCAGCCTTTCGGCGACGGCCGTCCATCACCTGCACGTCACGAGCTCGACGCCCGTCTGGACCGGCGGCATTGCCAATGCGGCCCATGTCGAGTTGCGCATTCCCGCAGCCGCCATCAATCCCGACTGGTAGCAGCGGCGCAACCAGCGTGCGAAGCCGGGGCGTGCCCCGAGCCGGGGGTCAAAGCTCGATAATCGGCACAGGAGCCTACGATGGGGCACACGGAGGGAGCTATCGCCAGTCTAGCGTGGTGATCTCGCCGCCGATAATCGTGGCGTGGGCGGCGGGGGTGGTGGTGTGGAGATCGGGCCAGAGGTCGTACTCGCCCTGGCGAAGCTCCGGGAAGACGGCGGTGAAGGCGGGCTCGCCCTGGATGCTCCGTTCGAGCACCTCGACATGCTCTCGCTTGGCGACTCCCCTGGGACTGATATGGATCTCCTGGGCGTGCCGCTCGGGCCGGGTGTGGATAATCAGCGCGCCGACATCCTCACCGATGTCGAGCACCACAAACTCCGGGTGAGGCCGGTCGGCGTAGGTGTGCGGATGGGTGTGCGCCTTCGGCTGGTCGGAGCTATGCTCATGCTGGTGCGTGTGCTCGTGTTCATGTTGAGGCACATGCTCGTGTCCGTGGTCATGCTCATGGTCGTGCTCGTGCTCGTGCTCGTGCGTGTGGGTGCGATCATGCTCCTGAGTCATATCGTTCTCTCCTGTGCGCCAAGGCATTGATTCCAACTCTACACTCTGGTCCCCAATAGGCAAGGAGCCCGGTGGCACTGGGCCACCGAGCTCCCTCAGCCTGGCGAGAAACGATCGCGGCGGTTATCCGGTCGAATTGGTCGACGTGACGTATTGAACGTCGTATCCACTGAGAGGCGTTCCCAGGTACGGGAACTGGTCGTGGTTGTAGAGGATGTTGAAGTCCACCTGTGGAGTAGGTGTCTTGGGGTTCGGTACCACATCGTAGATCCCGGTAGTGCCCCCATTGTCGAGCCTGCCGGCTGCCGCATCCGGCGTGTAACTCGGGGCCACCAGAGGGTAGGTGAGGCCGGCGATGGCGCGTAGCTCGATGGTGGTCGTGTCGTCGTAGACCCGGCGCCCGTTGGGGAAGCCGGCGGCGTCGCCACCGATGAGACCGAACGGATTCGCGGCGGACATGGACACGGCCGGGACCGCCATGTTCAGGCGAATCAGATCGGCGGTGGCCAGGTTCGGGCCGGTATAGTTCTGGAAGCCAGGGATGATTCCCGGCGGAAGGCCGGACAGCAGGATCGCCTGCAGGTCGGCGCGCGCCGGAAAACCGTTCGGAGGAGACCCCTCGGGAGGGGTGATGGTGGCCAGATGGGGGAACGCGGCTGGATAGAGCAAGACCAGCAGACTGGCTACCTCGGGATACTGCACCCGACTCAGGAACTGCGCGTCGTTACCCGGCATCTGGGTGTTCCAGAAGTCTTTCCGCACCATCTGAATCAGCAGTTCATTGAACAGGGGGTTGGCCAGCCGCGAAATCTGCACGAAGGGCCCGGCATTCAAATGCGTGCCGAAGGCGCCCTGCAAGCCACGGATGGTAATCCTCTGCCGGTCCGCCGAGGCCCAGACGCCGATAACCGACCTGGAGTCGCCCACGGTGAGGGGAGGAGCGATCGAGATGGAGCCGCTGGAGCCGCTGACCGTAGAGCCGTCGCGGGTCAGCATCGAAATCGGCACCTGAATGACGATGCTATGGATGTCGTTGTTGACGGTCGAGTTCACGCCAGCAGCAGGGGCGTTGTCGACCGGGTTGGGCGTCACAAACCGGTTGAGGTTCTGGAAGGGTCGCAGGTCCAGGAGGTCGAAAACCGCGCCCAGGTCGACGTAGAAGCCCTCGCGTCGCTGTCCGGCGAACACCTTCTCGCCCGTGTCCAGCTGGTGAATCGCCTGCGCCACCAGATTGGTGTAGTTGGGGGTGGAACGCGGGCCGATGTTGCATGGGAGCGACTGCAGGTTGGAGTTTCCGCCGCTGGCCAGGACGTGCGAGCCGCTGGAGTCGATCCTGGTCACTGAGTAGGACTGCGGTCGATTCCAGTGGGGATCGGTGATGCTGCTGATCGGTCCGGTGTTATACAGGAAGGTATTGGGGTTCAGGACCCGGGTATGGAAACGGAACTGGTAGGTGATGTCGGGCGTCGGGTTCCCGGAGTTGTGCACGTAGATCTGGTAGAGCACTTCGTCGTTGAACTCGTAGAAGTTCGGGCCGCCGTCCGGCTGCTCGCGCGGGATATAGTTGGCGATCAGGGTGACGTATCCCGGTCGATCCGGGCTGACAAAGGCGTAGACGTCGGTATTGTCGGCGGTTGGATCTTTGGAAATTTCGGGAGCTTCTCGATGGCTTGACATGATTCTCCTGTAAGCTCGGCTACGTCTGCAGCCGGCAATGCATCAGTGCTTAACGAGTGGCCTTCAACAGGCGGGAGACGATCTGCGTGTCGCGGATAATAACTTCCCTGGCGCCGGACATCACGGCGATCTCACCGCTGGCAAGATCGCGGACATGAGCCACCAGCGGTTCGGCCATCATTTCCGGGGTCATCTCGGACGTGTCAACGACTTCCGGCGACTCAGAAGCTGCTGTCAACCCGGGTACGGCCAGCAGGCCGAGGGTCGCAGCGCCGGCAGAGGTTCTTTTGAAAAACCCGAGTCGCGTTAGTTTCGCCAATCTAACCTCCTCTGCTGGGGATCCCCTCGCCCCCAGTGATAGTGGACGATCATGCCGATCTCCTCCTCTGTTCAGGCTTCTCTAGCAACGTACCAGCCTGGAAACCGCTTCCATGCTATTTCTGCGTGAACTTTTTCCTCGACGGATCACTCCATAATACGCGCGCACGCGCATAAGAGGATCATACTACATACGAAGCGGGGCGGCAACACGTCTTTTTGAGTACGTGGCTCGGCTGCTGGTTGGCCTGCGTCGCTACAGGACTGTCTGGGCTGCACGCTTCCCCCCCTCCCCCCGGCCCCCCTCCCCCTCGGGGGGGAGAGGGGGGTGTCGAGTTGGGAGTGTGGTGGGTGGAATGGGCGGTGGTGGCGGTGGGAGGGAGTTGATTCGTGGGCAACTGTTTCCCGTCGTAGCTCCCCTCCCCCCTGGAGGGCTGATAGGGGTAGGTATAGCACATGCCGCGTCATATAGGCGCTATCCCTTGTGGATGGCCGTACGACGAGGCACAACATCCAGGCCGATTATCCGCCGTTAGGCGCATACCTACCCCTGTCAGCCCCTGGAGGGGGAGGGGCTGGGGGAGGGGGGGCAGCCGTATAATGAACAGCTGATTCAACCGGGTAGAGAGGGCGGAACCGTGTCGCGGCTGTTGTGCGTGGGGGTGGGCCATGTGGGCCTGCCGTTGTCGCTGAAGTTATGGAAGGCGGGGCATCATGTCTCGCTGGTCGACGTGGACCAGGCGAAGCTCGAGTCACTGCGGGCCGGCGCCATGCCGTTCCTGGAAGAGGGCTGCGACGAGCTGTTGACCGAGGCCCATACCCACGAACGATTCCAGGCAGTGGGCTATCAGGATGCTGGGTTCGCCGAGACGGTCGAGGCCGCCGAGTACATCGTGATGACCCTCGGTACGCCGCTGGGTGCGGATTACACCTTCCGTTTTGACCAGTATTTCGATGTGCTGAACAAGGTCATGCCGCATCTGCGCCACGGCGTGACGCTGATTGTGCGCAGCACAGTGGCCCCCCACTTCACCCGGAACGTGGTCTCCACCCGCATCGCGGGGGAGCGACGCTGGACCCCCGGCATCGACTTTTTCCCGTCGTTTTGCCCGGAGCGGCTGGCCCAGGGACAGGCCCTGCGCGATATCGACCATCTGCCCGAGATCATCGGGGCGGACGACCCCGGCACGGCGGAGCGAGCCACCGCGCTCTTTCTGACCCTGCATCCAGACAAGCAGTGCATCCATGTCTCCACGGTCGAGGCGGAGCTGGCCAAGCTCTGCCTGAACGCCTTTCGCTACACCATGTTTGGCCTGGCCAACGAGTTTGCGCTGATCGCCGAGCAGTACGGCGCGGACATGTTCAAGATCCTGGAAGCGGCCAACACCGCCTATCCACGGGGTGGTATCCCCCGCCCGGGACCCAGTCGCGGCCCCTGTTTGGGCAAAGACACGGCCACGCTGGCCTTCAGCACGACTGCCGGGCTGATTACCCACGCGGCTATCAAGACCAATGAGAACCTGGTGCTGCACGTGGCCCAGGAGGTGCGTGCCGCGCTGGGCTCGCTGGCCGGCCGGCGAATCACGATTCTGGGCTATGCCTTCAAGGCGGACAGCGATGATGTCCGCGACAATTTAACCGCCCCGCTGGTTAATCTGCTGGACCGGGAGGGCGCGCTGACCAGCATCTACGATCCACTGGTGGCCCGGTACAACCACCGCACGTCCCTCCAGGGCAGCGATGCGGTGGTGCTGATGACGGCGCACCGTCAACTGGTGGCCCTGGACGAGAGTACCGTGGTGGCGCTGTGCGGCCGGCCTCGGCGTGAGGTCTTCGTCTTCGATATGTGGAACGTGTGGCCGTGGGCCAACCGGATATTCGGCAAAGGATCGGATGAATTCGATGAGAATCCTCGTTACCGGGGCATGTGGCTCGCTTATGCGGGAGGTCGTGCCGCGCCTGATTGACCAGGGACACGCCGTGCGCGGGGTCGACAACTTCGCGCGCTACGGTCGCGAAGCCCCGCCGGCCGGCATGGAGTTTCTGGAGGGCGACCTGACCGACCTGGCCACGGTGCGAGCGGCGCTGGACGGCGTCGAGGGCGTGATCCAGGCGGCGGCGCAGATTTTTGGGGTAGCCGGCTTCCACCGCGTGCCGGCCGATATCCTGCAGCGCGATACGCTGCTGCATGGCCTGATACTGCGCGAATCGCTGGATCGCGGCATCGAGCGTGTGGTGTATATCTCTTCCTCGATGGTGTACGAACGCCAGCCGGAGATCGCTCGCGAGGATGAGGTGGCGGACATGCTGGTACCGCTGACCGACTACGGGCTATCCAAGCTGATGGGCGAGCGTCTCTCGCAGGCCTTTGCCGGGCAGTATGGGCTGCCCTATACCATCTGGCGACCGTTCAATATCATCGGCCTGCACGAATCGGCGGCGGGCTACGACGCCGGCGTGTGCCACGTCTTCGCCGACTTTATCCAGCGGATCGTCCACGAGAGACAGAACCCGATGCTGGTGCTGGGAACCGGCGAGCAGGTGCGGTGCTTCACCTGGATCGGCGACGTGGCGGATGCCATTGCCCGGTACTCGTTCGACCCACGCACCGAGAACGCCGACTTCAATCTCGGCAACCCCGAGCCAGTCAGCATGACCGAGCTGGCCCACCGCATCTATCACCTCTATCACGACCTGACCGGTCAGCCGGTGGCCGAACCGCTGCGCTTCACCCATATGCCTACCTATAAAGATGATGTGCAGCGACGAGTGCCGGCGATCGACAGGGCACGGCAGGTGTTGGGCTGGGAGCCGAGGGTGAAGCTCGATGAGATGCTGCGCCGCTGTCTGACCCATGAGCTTGAGGCTCTGGGGGCCGGGGAAGCGAGTGCATTCGAGGCGCCGGCGTGAATCCTCTCCTTGCCCCGCTCTCCTGTTCGGTCATCGTCCCCTGCCGCAATGAGGTGGGGAACGTCGAATCGCTGGTGCAACGCCTGCCTTCTATAGGAACGCATACCGAGTTGATCTTTGTCGATGGCTCGTCGGAGGACGGCACGCCGGACACAATTCAGCAGATCATGGTGACCCATCCCGAACTCGACATAAAGCTGCTGCATCAGGCGGCGCGCAACGGCAAGGCGGGGGCGGTGTTCCAGGGCTTCGACGCCGCGCAGGGCGATGTGTTGCTGATCCTGGATGCGGACATGACGGTGGCGCCGGAGGATCTGCCAAAGTTTTATCTGGTCCTGGCCGAGGGCGTCGCCGACTTTGCCAATGGGACGCGCTTTGCCCTGCCCATGGAGCGGGGCGCGATGCCGGCCGCGAACCATTGGGGCAACCGCGCCTTTGGAGGCTTTCTCTCCTGGCTGCTGGGCACGCCGATCACGGATAGTCTGTGCGGTACCAAGGCGCTCTTCCGGCAGGACTGGGCGCGGATTCGCCAGGTTCGGCCCATGTTCGGTGGACACGACCCGTGGGGCGATTTCGATCTGCTACTGGGCGCGGCCTATACCGGCCTGCGAATCGTGGATGTTCCGGTCGCCTACGGCGCCCGCACCTCCGGAGAGAGTAAGATGCGCCCTCTGACCAGCGGCGTGGCCCTGGCAAGAACCTGCCTGGCGGGCGTCCGGGTGTTGAAGATTCCACGGGCACGCCCCCCCTCCCCCTAGCCCCCTCCCCCTCGCGGGGGGGAGGGGGAACACCTAGTATTCCGCCCGGGAGCGTTAGCAGGAGTGGTAACGGCGTGTCCAGGCCAGTGAGTGTTCGCATTGCAGCCATAGTGGCTCCCCTCCCCCCTGGAGGGTTCATGAGAGGACAGTGTAGGGAGGACATGGCGGCGCCTCGACGCCCCCCCCTCCCCCTAACCCCCTCCCCCTCGCGGGGGGGAGGGGGGACACGTAGTACTCGGTCGGAGCACGTTAGCGCGAGCGGTAACGGTGCTGCCGGACCTGTGGGTGTTCGCGTCACAGGCGGGGTATCGCCCCTCCCCCCCGGAGGGGGAGGGGACGGGGGAGAGGGGGGGGGTGACACGCCGCTCACCTATCTGCTGCTGGCCGGCATCCTGCTGCTGGCGGCCGTGCTGCGCTTTTGGAGCCTGACCTCGCGGGGGTTCCTGTACTGGGACGAGGGGAAGTTTGCGCTGGAGGGGATGCGGCTGCAGTGGGCGGTTGGCCACCTGCTGGGGAGCACGGCGACGCTCACCGGTAAGCCGGTGGGCACCGCCAAGCCGACTCATGCGCTGCTCATGGCGCTGGGCTATGCGGTGCTGGGCGTCCACGACTATGCGCCGCTGGTGATCGACGCTGCCGCTAGTCTGCTGTCGGTGGCCCTGCTCTTCTTCGTTGCCCGGCGCCTGTTCGATCCGGCGGTGGGGCTGCTGGCGGTGCTCTTTCTGGCCGTCTCGGAGTATGACGTGATCTACGCTCGCTCGGCCCTCTCTGAGAGCGACGCGAACCTGTTCCTGCTGGCCGGCGTGCTCTGCTGGGTCCACAGCTATGGGGACCAGAATCGTGCGCCGCGCCGCCCTGGCTGGCTCTGGCCGCTCCTGGCTGGGCTGCTGATGGGGGTGGGGTTCACCGCCAATTACCGGCTGCTGGTGTATATCGCGGCGATCGTGGCCTTCGACCTCTGCTGGTGCGCATGGCAGGCGGGTTGGCGGCGGGGCGTGGTGCGAGCCTTGCTGTGGGTGGCCGGGCTATGCGTGGCTCCATTGCTCTGGCAGCTTGCCGGGCTCCTGGCGGAGGCGAGCGGCGTGGTGCTGTTCCAGGCGGACGTGGCCGAGACCATCACGACCTATCTGCGTGAGGCCATCTACCAACTGCACCAGGGAAAGCAGTCTGTCCTGCGTTTTCAGCCGCTGCCCTATCTGCAATGGTACGTGGTGCGGGAGAGCTGGCCGCTCTTCCTGCTGACCCTGCTGGGTATAGCCATGTCGCTGCGGCAGCGCCGCTTCGCCTGGCTGGCGATGACCGTGCCGGTGCTCCTGCCCTACCTGGTCTACGTGTTTGCGCCGTTCGTGGTGCCGCGCAATCTCACCTCCCTGCTGCCCTTTGCCTCGGTGCTGGCCGCTGTCGCGGTGGTCGAACCGGCTCGCCGCCTGAGACTCAGGGGCGCCAGGCTGGCCGTGCCCCTGCTGGCCGCGCTGCTCTTTGGCGGCTATGAGGGCCTCGCATCCTGGCGGCTGAGCGGCGTGCGTTCGGGTTTTGCTCAAGCGGCCCAGTACGTGGATCGGCATGGAGGCGGCGCCTTGACCTCCAACGAGATTATGGTGTTCTATCTGCGCGGACCCGGCATGCTCTGCGCTGCCCCGGCCTTTCCGCAGCATGTAACGTTTCTGCCGCAGTACAGTCGCTGGGGCTATGCGTACATCGTGCTCGATAATCACCACACGTCGCGGGGCACGCTCTACGTTCGCGCCCACCTGCCACGTGTGGCGCGCTATCCCGCCGACGGCGCCGTTGCGCTGGGCGAAAGCTTGATCAGCTCCGAGAACGGCAGCCCGCCGGATCCCCACGCCCAGCCGGAACACGTGGACGTGTACCGTTTCGGCCCGCCACACCGACTGGCGAGGAAGAATCGGGCGGATATTTGTAGCGTGGATGAGGTGACCTGAGTAGCTAGCCAGCTCTCTGCAGGTGTGTGTCCAGAATATGCGCCAGCCGGAGGGCGGCGGCGATTGGCTTTCCGCCGATTTGCTCGACGTTCACCCGGCCGGTGTAGTGTCCCTGACTAAAAATGATGGCAACCGCCCCCAGATAGGATGAGGTCACGATGTAGCCGGTGGCTTGAGACCCAAGGCCGACAAGCCGCAACACGGTGCTGTGCGGCGGCGGCGGATTGAGCCGTTTGAGCACGCCGGACTGCCAGCGCGCTCCAGCCAGTGAGCGGTAGCGTCCAACCGAATCGGTCACGGATATCACGCCCCGGCTCGCGCCGCGGCGAAAGCTGGAGGAGTAGCCATCGATGCGGTAGCGACGCACTGTCGCCGTCGGTATATGCTCGCCCATCGATACTTCAGCGTTGGTGAGCGAGGTCCCCGTCATGCGGAAGGTGGCCCCGGTCACGGTACGGACCTCGGCGGCCGAGAGGACCAGCGCCTGCGCGGTCGCGGCACGAGCGGCGTGGGCCACGGGCGTCGCGTGGGCGCCCGTGCCGTGCATGGTCAGGCAGCCGGCGCCGGCCAGCAGCAGGCTCGCTGCCAGGGTGGATCCGCGGTGGGGTCGGAATGTGTTCATGCGATTCTCCAGATGCGACGGAATAAATGGTCCTCAAAATTGTAGAGTTTCATCACTGCCACCGAAATCGCCGCGCGCCAATCGCCATCACCACCACGGTCCAGAGTAGCAGCACTGGAATGTCCTGGCCGGTGCTACTCAGTCCCGAGCCCTTGCCTGTTAGGGGCAGGTATTAGAACATGAGGTGGGATCATGGAGGTGGATCTGGAGAGCGGGTGGAGGATCGGGCCAGGGCTCGGGACGCAACCAGACGTCGAGCCAGAGGCGACCATGGCCGAGCTGCTGGCGCAGTTCCTGCCTGCCGAGGGCAATGAGGCTGATGAGGCGCGTTTGTCCTGGTGGACGCCAGCGCGGCTGGGTGGGCGGATGATGGAGCACGGCCGGCGGCAGATCAAGCAGCCCGGCATCCTCAATCCGGGTGCCCGTGGCCAGCGTATAGATCGTGGCCACCGCCAGGATCAACCAGTGGCGTGCCACCCGATCAGGGTCGGTACGCCGGGTCTGGTCCCAGTGCCAGCCCATACTTTTGAGGACTTTGAACCCCAGTTCAATCCACATTCTCACGCCGTACCACGCCACCCCTACCTGGGATGGGGCCAGATCGGTGAGCAGCAGCCAGGGATAGGCGTGTCCGGTGACCCAGACCACGATCAGGGTGCTGCTGCGTTGCCGCCGACCAGTGAAGGCGACCCCGCGACCGACCCAGGCATGGCCTGGTCCTGCCACCAGATCCTTGGCACGCTGGCGCGGCAGACCGTCCGGGGTGAAGGTGACGGCTGCGGTGAGCCGCAGCAAGGGATGCCAGTGCAGATCCTTGATCCGCTTCCAGAGCCGTGGACTCCACAGCCCACGATCAGCCAGCACCAGGACGGTCATATCGGCGGGGACGGCGGGCGCCAGGGCGCGCAGCAGCCGGAGGAACTCCGGCATCCAGGCGTTTTTGGCCGTCCCATCCAGGATCACCCAGGCAACAGGGAGTGCGGTCCCCCGATAGAGCACACTGACCACCAGGGCCGTCACTGTGGGGCCGTGTGCCGTGGCATCCACCGCCAGCGCCAACTCCTTCCCGTCCCACCAGCTCAGGATCCACCGCAACAGCGGAGCAAAGCAGACCCGCACCGGCACCTGCGCGGCACAGGGGACGGCTTTGTCCGTGCCGTCGTACAACCACTGCCGCAAGTATTGCCGCATCGTGTTCAACTCGCGCTCCATCGTACACAGCGCCGTGATCACCGCGTTCTGGCAGGCGCTCCCGGCCAG
>JAABUJ010000967.1_pt1 | contig 47587 bp, 37 predicted proteins | sample 5559131 | NCBI WGS metagenome assembly JAABUJ01 (sample SAMN10711875, study PRJNA513366) | rock metagenome | isolation source: Antarctica rocks | place: Antarctica: Victoria Land, Mt New Zealand nord | collected 2016-01-07
AGTGCTGTGGGCGATCGTGGTGGAGGGGCCGACGTTGCTGGAGAGGGGGTTTAAGGGCGTGCTGGCGCCTGTGCTGGAGGTTGAGATGGGTGGGACGCGATTGGCGGAGCTGGGGTGGAGGAGGGAGGGGAGGGGAGGTTCGACGGAGATGGTGCCTTCGTTTTGGAGATCGCGGATCTTGAGGTCGAGGCGTTTGATGTGTCGGTCAAGCTTCGATTGAGTTGTTAGATTGAGGTATGGGAGGAGGGGGGGGGCGCGACACACTATTATTGCCGCTTTTTCGCTCAAGCCTACTTTCTCCTCCTGTACTATCTGTGCACGATCGTAGTTCGCTAGGACGATTCGACTGTATGCCTCTTCTTTCGGATGTGGGATGTGGCTGCCATTGGCTTTGATGAATTTCTGAATACTAGTATCCCGACCGTGGATGATATTACGACATTCTTGGATCGTTCGGTCTTTAGCTTGGATTTCTTCGAGTAGATGTGCTATCTCTGCTGGAAGATTTGCGACTGAGACTGAGTCAGTAGGGTACAGATAACCAGTCAAACAAGACTGACCATCTTGAACGAACTGCTCGAGGACTGATGCCGCGTCCTCAGCGATCGCCATGCTTGCTAAGAAGGTTGACCACGTCCAACTCTGACGCTACCTGATGATAGCCTTACGGCTCACTACAGACCGGGTTGAGGTGTTATGAGGCTCATCTTAACTTGGAGAAGCGAGGTTGCTAATCCTTGTAGGGCTGACACTAGCCACGTACGGGTTGCGCCACACCTGTCAAAGACCCCGCCGATTAATCAAGCCCTGCAGATCTTCAATACGTACACCTTTTGGAGGAGACCCGAGAGATTATTATCTTTGCAAACGACAACTACGATCTTGAAGCGATGGACTTTGTTTCGCAACTCCCTAAAAGCGCCGTGATAGCACCACCGTACGCCTCCATTGCAGCGATATCCAAGACCGCATTTTCTAGCCATGGCACGGACTAGTATTGTTCAGGACTATCAACACCCTCAACCTGGGTCATCCTCAACGTTCACTATCGATGAGAAGGTACAGCGCGAAATCCTCAAAAATGGTATTTCTAAACCAAAAGGCTATACGGTGTCATGGCATGCGAATCCAGAGGTGGAGAAGCACCACTTCGGGCAATCGCATCCAATGAAGCCATGGCGACTTACCCTGACGAAGCAGCTAGTAATGGCGTACGGCATGCATCAAGCCATGGATCTATACTTAGCAAGACCGGCGACAGATGGGGAGATGGCAGAGTTCCATAAGAAGGACTATCTCGAATTTCTGCAAAGGTCAGCCCCACACTTCCCCTTCACGGTATCCACAGCATTGACCAACCCACACGCAGAGTAACACCACAAAATATGTCCTATTCAGACCTGCAGCAAAGCTCCCTACAATACAACATCGGCGACGACTGTCCCATCTTCGACGGCCTCTACGACTACTGCTCCCTCTACGCCGGCGCCACCGTCGACGCCGCGCGCAAGCTCTGCAACAACCAATCCGAAATCGCCATCAACTGGTCCGGCGGCCTGCACCACGCCAAGAAATCCGAGGCCTCGGGCTTCTGCTACATCAACGACATCGTGCTCGGCATCCTCCAGCTCCTCCGCCACCACCCCCGCGTCCTCTACATCGACATCGACGTCCACCACGGCGACGGCGTCGAGCAAGCCTTTTGGTCCACCGACCGCGTCATGACCCTCTCCTTCCACAAATACGACAAGGAAAACTTCTTCCCCGGCACGGGCCCGCTCTCGTCCACGGGGCCCGCCGACGACCCGCTCAACCCGGGCGCGCACCACTCGCTCAACGTGCCGCTGAACGACGGCATCGAAGACGCCGACTACGTCGCCCTGTTCAAAGCCATCGTCGGCCCCTGCGTCGCCTCCTACCGGCCCACCGCCGTCGTCCTGCAGTGCGGCGCCGACTCGCTCGGCTGCGACCGGCTCGGCTGCTTCAACCTCAACATCCGCGCCCACGGCGACTGCGTCTCTTTCGTCAAGGCCCTCGGCCTGCCCCTGCTCGTCCTCGGCGGCGGCGGCTACACCCCGCGCAACGTCGCCCGCCTGTGGGCCTACGAGACCAGCATCTGCGTCGACGCCCGCCTGAACGAGTCCTTGCCCGCCCACACGCCGTTTCTGTCCCACTTCGCGCCGGACAAGACGCTGTTTCCGCCGCTGAGCGAACATGGCCGGTACGAGAATCGGAACAGCAAGCAGTATCTGGAGGGCTTGGTCCAGGGCGTTACGGAGCAGTTGCGCTATCTGAAGGGCGCGCCGAGCGTGCAGATGCAGCATATTCCGCCGGATTTGCAGGGGATCAGGGAGGAGGTGGAGCAAGAGATACGGGAAGAAAGGGAGAATGGGGATGAGATGTTTAGGAGAGAGCGGGAGAGAGGGGCGGGGATGAGGGGAGAGCTGGTGTATTGATCGGGGTGGTATGCGTTTACAATTCTGAACAACGGGGTTCGTCCTTGAACTAGGCACCTCACCAGCAATCTACCGGCGAACAAGGTATGTGGATGTCATGCAGTGGACACCAATGCTCGACGAAGACCACTATCAGCAACGTCACAAACTCCTTCGACTCGCCAGTTAATCCGGGATCTAAATACACAGGATCTTCTGATGTATCTTTTACCTGCTCGTCTACATCCGCGCTGCTGTAGCGCCGATGGAAGATCAATATCCGAGCAACCCAAAAACCTTCGATTCCTAAAAGCGCGAAGGCGGCCCGTGCAATCCTATCAACAAGACTCCTTGGGCACAGAACCAGCGTTGAGGCTGTTGATGGTCGGACCACGGGTTACATTCTCCATTTCTAGTGCTTCTGGTCAGGGGCGTCCACGAAGACGTCGATCTCCTCCGTCTTTGTATCTAGACGTACAATCGGCGGGCCCAGGGAAGTCCCAAGCGGTTCCTGCTGTTCGAGTGGTGGGTTGTATGAGGCCATCGGTTGCTGATACATCGGCGACGGGGTTGGCACAGCATTCGTATGCGACGTTTGACCGAAGTCGATGAGATCGCTCCGATTAGAAGCGTGCGCTATTGGAGGAGCTTGCTGAACTTGAGCTTGTAATTGTGGGACTTGTGGTGGTTCTTGCTGGAATTGAGGATTCATTTGCTGGGGTTGTGCTTGTATTTCTGGGACTTGTAGTGGTCCTTGTTGGAACTGAGGATTCATATGCTGGGGTTGTGCTTGTACTTGCTGAAAATGAGGGTTTATTGGGGCGGCTTGCACCTGCTGGGGGAGCGTCTGTGCTTGTTGAAGTTGAGAATTCATTTCATAGCTTTGCGCCTGTTGGGGTGGTGCTTGTTGACCTTGACTTTGAGTGTGCGTGTGTAGTTGGGATGGGTTTTGAGACTGCTGATCTGGCCTTTGGCCTTGAAGAATCGGGGCTATGGCTAGAATCTGCTGCGTCTTGGCTTCCGGTGTTGGACCGTCACTGCTCGCGTAAGTAAAAGTACGAGACAGAAGTGAGAAGCGTCCATACATATCAGCATTCAGTATGTAATCCAAATCTTCTTCGCCCTCCTCTGGGCCTCCAGGTCCTCCCCGTACCCTTCTGAACAACCTTGGCTGCCATTCCATTCCGCTTTCGGCCCTCTTGGAAGCTTCTTCTCTTTGCATATCCTCAATCCGGGTCTTCTCATCGGTAGCAGCGTCATGGTTCCGCTCCTTCAAGGCGGCCACGGTTTTATACCAAAGTTTCTGTGACTCCCGTTCATCTTGCTCTTCTAGAGGTCTGGCCACTGGAGGTGTGTGTTTTGCGTTGGTGGCATTGAACAGCAGCTCCTTCTGGCCAGTCTACACACGTAGGCTAATCAGCAAGATCGTCCAAAGTCACAACACTATTCCTGTGCTGCATACCGTAAGGTTCTTCAAGAACATCTCTCCACTCCACATTCCCGACAGCTCGAACAAAACTTCTCCCGACTTTTCATTCCTGATTGCTCCTCCGATGGCGTTATAAGTTCCGCCGAAGTAACCTTTTGTTTTGAACTCGACATCCGCGACTAAGCCATGTTCTGGACATCGTACAACACTGTGATCGCCAAGTTCGTATTTCATCTTGCCGAAAAGTATACCTCGAGCGTACATATTCGGTTGTGTGAGAATGCTGTTCAAGTCAGCAATGCATACTGCTGAATTAGGCAATTCTGTTCAGGCTAGTGGCACATACTACTTTTCTCCACCGTTACTTCTGCCTCTGTTCATGAGCCGCAATATCGCTATACCCTCCATCAGACTTGCTGCGGAATTGCCGAGGAATCTACTCCGCGGTTTCAACGTCCCGTCTATGCGTATATTGTGTTCAGGAGCCATGAAGAAGTAGCTAGACTTTGGTGGATGATGCGAGGTCTGTTCTGAGATGTAGTAGCCCCGTGTATGATCTGGGTACTCCCAGTAGCAGGTAAACGTCTCTCCGAGTATAGGGTTAAGGGGCTTCTTCACGCCGCTGCTCCCAGAATCAGTTCGTATACGTATTTCGTACGCGCTGGGCTACTCACGGGGGTCTGATATGCCAGCCACTGAGATAGAATTTTACTACCGAAATGAATCGCTGTACGGGGTCATCAGCCTCTGGCAGAGGCAGTAGGGTCTCCGGATGTGCCATGAAGCTGCCAGGGCCACCGACGTTAGCGGTTGGCCGACGCTAAGATTGTAGGCAGGTTGAAGACTCGCTTTGTGATTCTCTCCAACATCGACCGAGGCTCCAGTATGAAGGTCGGTAGGACTACCCTGCTCAAGTCCGCCCCTGGCCGTAACTGCGAGATGATGTGTGAGAGGACTGTGCCGCACCATATAGCATAAGCCCAACCATTACCCACGATGTAGGCCCCTCTCTGTTCAGGAAACCAAAGTTTCACTCACCACTTCCCTGTTCGGGCTCCATAATAGTCTCATCTTCTCCTCCTGCAGAATCAGGCTGCGTCTCATCAGCGGAGGACCCTTTGTCTGTATGTAAGTTTATTATCAGCGCCAGCTCAGTAGCATCAATACCATTCAACGCCTGAGTACAGGTAGGTGACTTAGGCATGCTAGATAGACGTACTTGTCAGTGACAAACGCCGGTGGCCGTGACCATGACCTAGAGGCATGTTGAATCTTGTAGACTGAGGTTTTTCGAAAGTTAGATAAAGGCGACGGAGGACGAAAAGGGTCGATAGACTTTATGGTATGCTGAATAGTATGTAAGAGGCGCGCAAGGAGGGCAACGAGTAGAGCAGCCAGGCTATAAGTAAGGTGTTTGTAAGGTACCTACCTGATATCTGTCAGACGTTCTGCAGCTGTGACGCAAAGTTCCCGCGAATGACTGGCAAGACAAGGCACACGCTGGTTTTGGCGGGGGCCCAGCCTTAGTGGGGCCTAGCCTTGGTGGTGTGAATCGGTCCGTAGAAAGTTGTCCCTATTCGTTTACACTACAGCTATTCTTAGAATGTTGGCTCCAAGAGGTGCATAGCAAGAATTTGTAGAAAATAAACAGTAAAATCTGTCTAAATTCTCTCTTTTCTAATCATCATTCACAAAATCAATCTCACTGTCTTTCTCAACATCATCATCATCATCATCACTATGACAAAACAAAAGATTCTTGTAAAGACTTCTTCTGTAAAGAAGAAGTCTTCTGTAACACAAAAATTAATGTTTATATCAATATTTACATCAGTCTGTTCACTGAATCTTGATAATAATTTCATTGAGATTTTTAATCTTAATATTGCTGTCAATAAAAATTCAATGTCATTCATACAATATACTGTGTCTTACACAGTATATCTGAACAGAAAATTAATGAATGAGAATTTAAATGTCTTTAAATTAAATGAGAAAGAAAAAAGCTTTATATAAAGAATTTAAAATCTTAAGCAGTCAGCAGCAATTAAGAAATACTGTAATGAGAGAGAATACTTTTATTATAGACATTAAATAAAAATAAAAATTATTTATTTAGCTGCAAAGAAGAATACTATGATCATTGTAACTCTTAAAAATATAAATGACTGATAAAAAATGAAGAATTTTGTTAAACTATAAGAAAGTAATAAGAGAAAAGAAATAATAGTCATTATAAGAGTTAACTGAGATAGAAAGACAGCAGAGAATATCATTACAGTAAGTAAGAAGTCAGTAAAGAAAAAAATTATAAAAAAAAAATTTAAATTTAAGCATTAAATATAAATTTATTTTCTTTCTTCATTGATTTTTAATGTCTTTGCTAATAAATATCAGAGAACAGCTACTGTGATATATAAGAAGAATGCAGATTAATGTGTAAAGACTTTAAAGAACATTGATTATATATTAAATGTTATTGTTATTTATTATTGATGTAATAACAAAATATATTTTAACTATAATTATTACTGTCTTCTCTATAACAGCATTCATAAAATTCTCAATTCTGCAGCTATTTAAATGTAAGTAAAGACTGTTAATAAGAGTGAAGCAATGATTTATGCATCACTTATTAATATAAAGATTATGTTAACTGATTAATTAAAGAAGAGAATCTCATTATTAATTATATTATTTTCTTTCTTTCTTATGTCATCAATACTTACAATATCTTCATCATCTCATCTCATTCAAATTTACACTTTCTCATCAGCATCAATGTCAACATCAGAAATCTTTATCTTCACAGTTTCTTTCAGTGATGTTAAGACTATATTAAAACTATTAACTTCATTAATTATAATATTATAATGTTTTTCTTCTTCTTTACAGTCTTCACAGTCTTCACAGTCTTCACATTATGTTTTATATATCTTAACTTAATATTTTTCTTTTTTATCTTCTTCTTAACTGCTTTCTCTGCAGTTTATATCTTCACTGTCTTCTTCATTATCTTTATTATCTTCATTATTTTCATCATCTTCACTGCAGACTTTACAGTCTTCATAAAAGACATATTTCATTACATCTTTATCAGCACTGTCTACAGTATCACTTATTAGCAGTTTACTTAACTTAAGCATTAATTCTAAAATATAACTGCAGAACTTCTTTATTTAATTTGAGTGAAAACACTTTACTTTGAAGACATAGTTAATGAATTATTGTAATATTTTTTTAAAAGAGATGTACAATTTACAGAGTATACAGCTAATCATTAAGTAAATATAAAGAAAGCTAAGCATTTCAGTCAATCTTGAACAATGATTAAAGAAAGTTTTACATTTATATTAAAAGAAAAGAAAATATGTAACAATTATAGAGACTTATTTTACAGAGATTTATGATTTTAAGAAGAAGTAGAAAGCATTGTAAGTGTTAAAGACAATGAGAAATGATAATTAATTCATTATAATAATATATTTATGTATAATTAATAAAGCTATTTCAAAAATATCTCTCTGAATTGTCTTCTATCTTATACTTCTGTACAGTCATATAAATAAATGCTGAAAACTTATTTTTAAATTTCTTCATCAATGTCTTATATCTTTACATTTATGTCTTTAGCTCACTAAATGACTTCTTGATAGAGTTGTAGTCTGACAAATAGAAAAAAAGAAATGCAAAAACAACATTAATCTTATAATACATAACTGTAAGCTTCTGTCACTGAGATTAGCAATAGTAATAGCAAGAATACTTATATTAATATGAAGATTTATCTTTAAACAATGTATTTCACAGTTATTCATGCATAGAACACTACATAACTCTAAAAATTATTTATATAAAGATAAGATCTTCTTAGGCTGGGTGTGCGGGTTGCCTATAGGTCATGTGGGTCAGAGTTGAGTCCAGATATTGAGTTGGGTCAGGCTAACTTTTATTCAGCCAGGTTGGGTGCGGGTTAACCTGACCTGACCCGCATAGGGTCATGGGTTTTTTGCGAGTTATATATAGTCTTAGTAAGCATGTGTATGTGCTTAGTAAGCACATACACATGCTTACTAATGTGTGTTTCTAACATGCACCTTCGCGAAAAGTCATGATTTTCGTAACTTATTCAGTAATATATCTTGCGACCGTGTAATTTATCCCTATATGGCTAGTTAAGGTGTAATTTATTATGACTAATATATCAATAAGCTTCCACATTTTTGAGCCCTAGCCCTGACCTTACCCATAATGACTAGCCCCACCCACATGCAGATACTCATGCAGATTGTAGGTAGAGTTGATCTGTGCATGAATCTGACTCAACCTGACCCAGATCCTAGCACAGGTTCAGGTCAGGTGCACTTTTTTTCAACTCAATCTAACTCTACACTCAGCCTAGATCTTCTTTTAAATAAAAGTATTGAACATTTTCTTATTCATTTCTTTTTCATAAATCTTTCAAGCAATATAGTCATCAATTATATATGTTGAAAGAATGCTGTAATGCTTTTCTTTTTAAAAAAAACTTCTTCATAACTGTTTACTTTCTCACAACAGCTCAGTCAAACTTTCTGTCTGCAGTACAGAGATTAATGACACTTTTATTGATAAAGATTAGCTAATTAGCATGTTAACTACTTAACTGCATCATTTAATTGTTATAAATCTTTTAAGAGTGTTCAATAACTCATTTTTAACATTAAAAATTACTTTCTTAATGACAGTAACAATAACAAAAGAATGCTTATCTGCTTTCTTAATTAATTAATTCATTTAATAATAAGATTAACAGTATTAATGTTGATCTAAATTTCATATTTATATTAAATATATCTCTATATCTTATTCAAATATGCTGTAAATCAATTCTTAAGAAAATTGAGTATTTTCTATACTAATTGTTAATAAATTAAATCTCTCTCTCTAAATTGAGATTTATCTCTGTTATAGCAACTATAAATAATCTTAATGTTCTCAATTTAAACAATTTAAATATAGTAATTAACTCTTAATTTTATAGATTTCTCTGTATTCTCTTAATATACTTTTAACTATATTCTGTAATCTTTACTATGATCTTAAATGACATTTTATACTTTAAATTCATTTATATATTGTTTTTAATGTTGTAATTAAGACTATGAGGATGTCTTATAGTGACAGTGATGATGATGATGTTGAGAAAGATAGTGAGATTGATTTTGTAAATAATGATTAGAAAAGAGAGAATTTAGACAGATTTTACTGTTTATTTTTTACAAATTCTCACTATGTATCTCTTGAAGTCAACATTCTAAGAATAGCTGTAGAGAACTTTTGCAAAGTGTAAATAATTTTTTGCACTTTAGAATTTACAATACTAGCATGTAATTATCTTTCAAAAGTAATCAGTTCAGAGTTCATTAACTGTAAATGAAGTGTAAAAAGTATAAACTGCAGGCAAAACAAAAATTAAATTGTTAGTTATTTTTACTTTGTGTAAATGACTAACACTTTGAATCTGAGCTAAATTTATGTCAGAAGTGCAAATAAAAATTTACACTTTGTAAAAGTTCTTTACTATGTAGAGTATATATAGAAAATGATGACTAAGACATAAATAGAAGCACTTAGTAAAAGATAAGTAAGCAATAATATTACATTTTTCTTTACTGCATAGTCACAACAGTTCACTAATATGAATGCAGAGATTTGCTTAACATTCTGTAAAATTTCTGTCTACAATTTACATTCACATTATTTTATCTCACTTCACATCACTATTGTCATTCAAAAGCAGCTAGAAGTGCAGATCATTATTGTTATAATAATAAAATAAATTATTTACTGTCTACATCATCTGTCTATATCATTAATTACAATTTCTCAAAAGAAATTCTCTTCTTCTTTCTTTAATTTTCAATCACACTTTAACTTTTAACTGTTACTTCATCAACTTATTAATTTTTTATTTGCTCTATCATCATGTAAGCTTTCATAATATGTTTACAGCATATCATTAATGTTATAAAAGAAGTTTACTTTTAATTGTGCTTACAAGATTACTGACTATTCTTATTTTAAAAAAAGCTTGCAAAACTCTCTTTTCAGTATGTTGTCATCTTAATTTTAATTTAAAAACTAATAATACATAAAGCTGATTAAGCATTTTATTTTTAATATTATTTTCTCTTTTCTCTTTAATGAATTAACTATTAATTAGCTCAGCTTCTCATTACTTAATATTCTGATTAATTTGTCATTGAAGAATTGACTTAAAGTTAAGCTTAAGATGTTGTTAATAATTTAACAGTTAATTCTATACATTAATATGAATTCAGATTGTTTTTGTGCTCACTGAACATATTGTGAAGTTATTGTCACTTACATTTATAAGAAACATGAGCTGATCATCTGCAACAACTGTGTATATGAAGATAGATCATTTACAATATATATTTAAATTAAATTTAATGACTGTTATCTTCTTTATAATTTGTATACAAACTGTCATTAAGATGCACAGAGTATTCAATGCAGCTTTTGTAAGTATAAATCTATACTAATATAATGACTACTTATTGTTCTAAATTATATAAAGTTCAAATTCTCTTTATCTGCTGATTTAACAACTTCTCATCATCATTATATTGCTGCTCTGTTCACTGCTCTCATCATTATCATTAGTAATGTTATATTTCTCATCAGCTATAATTACTCATCAATAAAGAGTGTTTCAAGCACTGTAGATAAGTTAAAGATGACTGTTAAAATTCTTTATTATTAAGTTAAAAAACTTAACATCAATGCATTTATTGCTTTACTTATGTTGCTGTCTCATTCACATTAGTTATGTTCTTACTTATTATTATATCATTGTAGTGAATGATAGTTTTGCTTTAAATATAATCTGTGCTCAGCTCATAACTTTTTTTTTTTTCAATAAATAGATAGTTAATGAAATTGCTTTGCTTTCAATACTATCATCTTTTAATTTATAAGAGTCTTTTTCTTAAGCTTCTTATGTAGATTATATAAGTTCATATTTCTTTTACAGATTATCATCAGATCACTGTTAATCATTATTAAAGTTAAGACTTTTTAATCTTTCTTTTCAGCTTTACTTCTTGTTCACTTTAACTTCAGCTCATCATGTCATTGTTGCAAGTCTTTATTAAGTTATTTTTAATCATTTAATTTTTTCTTAATATCATATAATGTCAAGACTTTCACTTTCTTTCAGTTACATCTCTTTTCTGTTATAAATATTAAAATTAAATCATTAATATCTCTTTAACTTTCAATAATCTTCTGTAATGCATTCATTACATCATTTACTTCAGTCAAGATCAGTTTAAAAAAAACAACACTTCAGTGTGCTTTCAAAATGTTCTGTAATGAGAATACAGATAAGTTTACTTATTCATAACATTTTTATATTTTATAAATTGTCTTTTAAAAAAGATCTTCTTTCTTCTTTATTAAAAGCTTATATAGTTCTTTCTTTTATCTGTAATCTCATTTGACTCAAGATATGATTAAGAGTTCTTTATAGAAAGACAATAATGACTTTTTTTATTTAAGAATTTTATTAACTTTAAAACTTAATCACTACACAGATAGTTTAGCTTATTTCAGACTGCTTTGTAGCTCTGAACTAGCTCAAAATTCATTGACATTAAAGATATGTGCTTTTATAAATTAATTATTATGAATTAAATTTCATAGAACACATTTCATGAGCATTTTTAATGTATAAGTTTTTAATGAATAAGTTTTAATATCTTATAAGACTTAAATCATTTAACTTTAAATTTCTGAGACTCTTCATTTTATATAAATACTCAGTTTTCTTTCTTTATAATACTTAACTGCACTGTTTCATCACAAATCATTTTTGATTTGATAATCTTTTATAAAAAAAATTTCATTAACAATTATTTAAATTATCTATATCTGTCTGACTCATTTTAACTAATCTTCAAAGTCAGTTTCTCTCAGCAGTCAGAGAGTGTTTAAGTTACTTAATAATTGTAAATTTATCTTATATAGTAGATAGAATGAACTCTGTTTAGTTGTATTATAAGCTCAGATTTAGACTGCAAAAAGTGTTTATAATAAGTATTTGTTTTATAATTAAGTTGATTTACTTATAAAATATTTTGTAAGTATAAAGCTCAACATTTCATTTAGATTTTCTATCTTTTCATTTATGCAGAGATGATAGAGAGTTGTTGTTCTATATTGAGTTTTGAGCTTTTTCAAATAGTAAATTACAACACAGCTGAGAAAATTTATACTGTTATTAAATAGTAATTCTTTTAATGAATCATAATTTATAAAGATTTCATCATACAGAAAATCTATAACTGTTGTTTTTGTTATATCTGAAACAGCTTTAGTTACAGATCAGTCTGTAGCATAATTAATTGCTGTTATAATTTAGCAGTTTTCTCAGAGCATTTAAGATAATATATTTATTATGTTAATTTCTTATCTTTTAAACAGTAATAGATTCTTACAAGCTAAATATGAATGTTCTTTGATCTCTTAATGTTTTCAAAGTTGTTGAGCAACTTAACAGTTAAAATAATGCTTTATAAATAATTTAATATTCTGTAATAATTTATGTCATTAAGCTTGAAGTCAAATGACTTTTAGCAGTCTTAACACTTTTAAATATCTGTATTTAATGTATATATGTTTTAAAAAGTCTGCACAGTACTGAAACTGTAGAAATGACACTTTACTGTTGTTTTACTTTTAAATTAAATATGAATTGTTCAATTCTGAATTGTAATGCAGTCAAAATTAATTCATTACATCATTTTCATATATATACTTGCAAAGCAGTGACTTTTCAGATTCTGTATCATCTTTTAAATACAATATTATTGCTTTCTTTTATTTCACATTATCTAGCTCTCACAAAGCATTTAAAAACACTTTATTTGCTGAGTCTTTCTTTATAAAATTGAATTAATAATTAATTAAATCTAATATAACAGTCTGAGCTTCAGATCAATATTGAATGTCAAGATTATATTGTTGAAATTTGTTAATTCATTAAGTTAGTTGTTTAAATGAGTGTGATGTATTCTTTAAATATTGTAGATCTTCATAATTCATAATGATAATCATAATATAATTATTTTCAATATAGTACTGTCAAATTCAAAGTGCATACTTAATGATCAATAACTTCTTTTTATAAACAGAATAATTAAACTCTGCATCTTGTAACTTTTAATCATTATAGATAACTAAATAAAGTTTTTCATTCATTTCATTCTGCATTAAAGCACAGTCAATTGCTTATTTAAAAGTATTCATTTTGATAGTAAATAGTTTGTGTACAGCTACTTAAATAAGTATTAATTTAAATGTAAGTGCATTCTTAAGCTGTTGAAAGACACTGTTACATAATGTGTTTTAGACAATGAGTCAATTCTTCTTTATATATAATTTAATATTATTCTTCTTAAACAAATTTAATAGTGATGCTGTGATTCATGCAAATTCTTATATAAATCATCAGTAATACAAAGTCAGTTCAAGAAACTGTCATACATAATGTGCTGTCTTCAGAGCAGATTAATTCTTAATGACTAATATCTTAATAAAGATCAGTTATAGTGTATTTTGTCTCACAATATATTTACAAAACTTAAGAATTTCTGTCTCAATAGTGCACTTACTAAACTTAACATATAGCTTATGTTTCTTTAAGATACTGAGAATGATCTGTAAGTATTTTTAATGATCTGAAATTGAGTCAGAAAAGATCAGTATATTGTTAAGATATATTAAATAGAATTTGTTGAGTAAGTTTTATAATATAGAGTTCATCATTAACTAAAATGTCATCAAGACATTGCATAGCTTAAAGAATATAGCTATGAACTTATATTTATTGTAATGAGTGTTGAAGACAGTCTTTTTTATATTATTTTTAATTATATAAACTTAATAATAACTCAAAGTAAGATCAAGCTTAATTAAATATTAAGCTTTGTTAATTTGATCTAGACATTTCTGAATTCAGAAAAGTGAATATTTATTTTTAATAATAACATTATTTAATGCTCTGTAATCAATACATATTCATTATGTATTCTTCTTCTTTTTAATAAACAGAATCAGAAAGCTTCATGAATTTATGAATTCACAAATTAGATCTTTATTTAGTAATTTCATTATCTGTTTAGTCTGTTTGTTCAGCTATAGCTATAATAGAAAGTAAGCATTTATGTTGACAGACTTAATGTTGCTGATGTTAATACTATGTTTAAATATTTATTTAGATGATAGTTTGTCTAATAAAGTCAATCTAAATATGAATTAAAACTCTTTAATAATGATTTGTAATCATTCATTCATAATAATTAACAGTTTAACTTCTGACTTCTTTAAATTTTATTGAATCACTAATAAGTATTTAATAGTTCTGTGATTTTAAAGTGTCTTTATAGCTGTGCATTCTTCAATTACATTTAATGTTAACTCATTTACAGCTTGTTGTCACTTTTTTAGAAACAGATAATGATATTTTTGTTGTCAATTCTAAATTATCATATAGCTTATAGCTTAATCAATTTAAAAATTAGTGACTTTCAGTCAGATTAATCTCAGAATGAGATTATGTTCTTAAAGATTTATAATTTATACTTTTAATCATTGTTGAAAGCTATTTATCTTGAGATGAAAGATCAGCTTTGCAGTTAATTAAATAATCTGCTTATTTAGCAAGAATATTTTAAATAATTTAATTTTATATTGATTATTAATCAACATTTAATTGATAACTGTCAAGAAAATATATATTTAATTTATATTTAAATCAATTAATACTTTCACATTTATCTCATTCAGTCTGCCTTGAATGCAGTCTGCAAGAATATATATATTTAAATTGAGAATGTTGATTTAATCAGAGATTATACTCAATAATAAGAGTTTTAGATCATTTAATGTAAATGTTTCATTCAAATTATTATTGAGTTAAATAAAAGCTTCTGTTAACTTGTTTATGAATACTTTTATATTCATAAATAACTTTAATTTTTCAAATCATTTAAATCAACTTCAACAATCTTCAGCTTCTTCTTATCTTTATTTTTTCTCTTATTCTTATTTTTATTTTTATTTTTACTTCTATTCTTACTCTTATCAGTGTTCTTATTGTCTCAGCAATCTTTAATTATATGTAAGAACTTTTTACAATAAAAGCATACTTTATTCTTTTTACAATAGATTCAATAAGCTTTCATATTTAACTTGTTTAGTTTAAATATAATTGATCTTTTATAACTTTGAGATCAATCTTAAGAATTATTTAATGAGTTGTTACAATTTAAATTTAAGTTATTGAAGACATTAAAATAACTTTTATTATGTATTTCTTAAAGACTTTATTTAATTCAATTAACTCATTGAACTAATTTATTAAGAGTAGTTACTTCAGTCTTTAAATATTTTTAAAGTTTAGATTAAATTTTCTGCTTTAAGCTCTGAGTAAACTGCTGTTTCTGTTCATATTTAACTAATATAGACTGAAGAAGTTATACAATTTTTATAAACTTTACTTTATATTGTTAAATCAATTTTATTTGTTTCAGAGCCTCATAACAACAATATTGATGTTTTATTTCATTAACATTTTTAAAGATCAGTAGAAATGCTAAAAAGAAGTTATTTATATTTTAAAATTTAATATTTAATAGATTTTCTTTAGCTTAAAGTTGTTCTTCTTTTTAAAGTCATTATATTTTAACAATATCTTTTAAATAATTAACTGTAACAGTAATCTTCACTTTATTATTCAGAAATTAGTTCATCAATATTTTATAAAATTAAAAGTAAGCTTTTATTTCAAGAACTTACATCTCTGCAGTATCTGCTTTTCAACTATTCTTATAAATAGACAGTGTCTTCATCTTTAAAGAATTCTTAAACATCACTGCAAAAAGAAACACTATCATATTAAATATTTCTTAAGTTTCTAAAGCTGCATTAAATAGAGATGTGATCTTAAACATAAAGTGAGAAATTATAAATGATTAAAGATATTAATTAATAAATTAATTCTGATTTGATTTGAATCACTGTTGAACATGTTACAATATAAGAAAGATAGAACTTTTCTTTATATAATATAGCATAAAAATTTATCTCTTTATTCTATAGTCTCAACACTGAAGCAGTGATGAGCATTAAAGAGAGAATGAATATATAGTTTATGTATTACTGCATTAAAACTTTTATAATTAAAATATAAATTAAATTAGCTCAAATCAAAGCTTATGTTGAGAAGTGGTGTTCTAGCTGCTTCTATGAAGCAGAGTAGAACTAGCATCAGAAGCTGAGTGAAGACTCTGCTCACATTGACTGCAGTCAACATTCTTTTTACTTTTTCTGTAACTCTCTTGATTAAGATGTGCCCATAGGCAACACAGTTTAGAGGTTTCACTAGACAGCATAGTATAGCATGAGTATTCATTTCTTTCAATAGATTATAAGCTCAAGTTAGCAAGAAGCTTCTCAGAGAAAGTATATACTTCTAGTGTATGCAGCAGCTGAGTCTGCAGACTTTTGAGGTTCACAGTGGATCTGGCTTTAGCAGTGTTACTAACTATTGAGATTTGTGATAAATCTAACTTTAATGAAATCAGCACAGTGATGACAGCTTGATATGTGTCTGTTAGGCAAACAAGCATCTTCAGTAGCTGAGTATGTTTAACTTAAAAGATTTAAGAAGAATCAGTTTCAGTAAAAATCAGCATTTACAGTTACTCATGAGAGCACTGTCTCTTCAACAGCTTAATATGTGTCTTCAGTAGGCAAACAAGCATTCACAGTTGCTCAGAGAGCACTGTTCATCAGTAGCTTAGTATGAGTCATTGAAATAAATAAGCACTATTATCTTACAGAATGAGAGACATAAAAGCTTTTTATTTGTTTTATTTACATTATCTTCAATGCATACATTGTTACTTTACTTTATTCACTTCTTATACTATGTGTCAACTATCATCATCATGAACTTCAACAACTTCTTTGCAAAGCAATGACTCATCTCAATTCTCACTTGCAAGAACTGCAATCAATGATTCATTCTCATGAGAAGATGACTGATAGAAGAAGATCTATAAAATGTTATTGAAGTCTCAGCAGTCAACATACTGATCAGTGAATTCTTAGGCTCATTTCTTCTCAGCAGTCTCAGCTTCAGAAATCAGAAAATTGATGTAAAGATCTTATATTGACTTATTATCTGCATGAATGCAGATGATTAAGAATATCTGATGAACAAAATCAGTGCAAAGAATGTTTGAGACATGCTAAAGTTCAAGTATAAGAAGAAGCTGTAGATGACTGAGAGACAATATCTGATGAAGTTTGTTGAATACAGAATGTCAGAGAATGTGTTCATTAAAGAAGCATAAACTTATTTAAGCAAACTTGACAGAAAGATTGCTGCAACTCAGTCTGACATGACTGAGTTGTTTAAATCAGAATGATGATTTTAGATACTGCTTCAAGTGCTATCAGTTGAGTATGTTGTGATCTGCAATGTCATTGATGTTCAGAACAATTCAGACATCAAGAGAGATCTATAAAAGCTTCAGAAAAAAGAGACACAGCTTAAGACTGATGAGACTGTCATTGTCTTGTGAACAGACAAACAGAAAGAAGATCAATGTTTAATGAATTAGAACTGCAATTCATTAAATCACTGCACAGTTAATATTAAGCAACATCATTGCAGATCATTCAGCTCAGACAGTGATCATTCTTCTTGCTGCTTTATTAAGTGCTTTCTTTGCAATGACTCTCACTTCATTAAAGATTGTGAATTTCTTTCTGACATCAAGCAAGATATTTAAAAGAAGACAAGCAGATCAACTGTGATCAAGTTATACAGGTTGACTGCAGTCAAGTTGTATCAGAAGTCAATCTATAAAGAAAAAGAAAAGAAATACAGAGTCTTTAATGCAGAAGTTAGTGACAGTGATGATGATGACTTCTTCTCTGAATTCAAAGAGAAAGAAAAAGTTAGCAATGAAATCACTGTTCTGTTTAAGAAGACTGTCAGTAAGATGCTTAAATCTAAATGAGTTGCAGATTCTGAATTCTTCTCATACATAACTGATTAACTTTAACTCTTCAGTGACTTTCTTATATGAATGAGATGCTGACAAATTAGAGTTAAGAAAGAACATTTATACTCTCATTATTGTGAAGTGATCATTATGCAAGTCAGATTAGAAAATTCTGTAAGACTAAGTTCAACACTCTATGTGTCTGAACTTGAGATCAATCTTCTCTCAGAAAAGTGAATGTGCAAAATGAAACTGCATGAAAGCTTTGATCAACACTGTCTTTAAATGTATGATAAGCACAGCAAGACTATAATAGAAGCATCAGAGTGAGGTGAAGTCTATATAGTTAAGTACATTGCAAAAAGTCTTAATGAATTTGTTCTGATATCTGTAGTGCATACATCACATTCAGAGACTGCTTTCTCTGCAGCTGCTTCAGATGCAAGTTCACACAACAACATGACTGATTTCTTAGAAGTTGACACTGCATCATTGAATGAAAAGGTCAAGGCTTATAGACTTTGACATTAACAATTTGTTCATCTTGATTCTGCAAAGCTGCATGATCTTTACAAGATGACAATTCTTGAAAAGCCAATTTTCATTGTTGAGAACAACAAGATTGTGTGTAAGATTTGTGCTCTAATTAAGTTCATCAATAAGTGAGACTACACTGTAAGCAAAAGAAAGACTAACATTCTTGTTCTTGTCTTCATTGACATATGCAGCTCATTATTCTTGTCATTTAATGAATATCAGTACTTTCTGAAGATAATAGATAATCACTCTTAGAAGAAATAAATGATATTGCTGAAGCAATGTGATGAGATCTTACAGACACTGCAAGAATGACAGCTAAAGACTGAACTTCAGGTTGATGCAAAGGTTCTTGCTGTACAAAGCAACAATGAAATGAAGTTAAGATTCATTCTAAATGACTGATGCAAGTCTTTTGACATCACACTGCAGTACACAGTGCCCTACATGTCAATCTAGAATGATGTTGCTGAAAGAGTCATTCAAATCATGAAGAACTCAGTGTGTGTCATGATCAAAGAAACACAACTGTCAATAGAGTTCTGAGTACAGACAGCATAGACAGATGTTTATCTTTGCAATTAAACAGCAACTAATTTCTTAATTAATGATAAGTAGACAACTTCTGAGAAAGCTTTCATCAATGTGAAGTCATTCATTGATTATATCTGTATATGAGAATGTAAGTACTACAGCTACATTGATCTCAAGTTACTATCTGAAGGCAGATGCAACAAGTTCATGAATTGAGAATGAGTAAAAGTCTTTATGAGCTACATTGAGAAAATCACAAAGCAGTATCAGCTTTAAGCTTCAGATCTTAAGTGCATCATCAAGAATCATGCTGTAAAGTTTGCTGAAAGTAAAAAGAAAGGCACTGTTGATCTTAGACTGCAATGATAGATATTAAATGTTTTTTTGAACAGAAGATCTGTTGAATATTTATGAAAGAAGTCAATCATTGTGAAGATTACAGCTTCAGATTAGACATTCATGACTTAGAACAGTAAGATGCAGCCTAACTTGATTATGATTAAGGTTGACAAGTCTTAAGATAAACAACATGAGGTTAAGTTGACTGCAGTCAATCTAGATGAGTTGTTAGGTAAGAAGATCAATATTAATTAAGTTAAGACAGTGACATTTAAAGAAGTTAGAACCTTTCTGTGTGTCAAGATTCTGAAATGAAAGAGAGATAATGATGATGACAATCAAGATGTGAATGAGCTCTTAATCAAAATATTGAGAGTTATACTGACACTTATGACATTCTTTACAGATAAAGAAGACTCTATGATTAGGCCTGACATTCTGACATCTGCTATCTATGCTGAAGCAGTGAGAGACTCAATCTGAGAAGAAATGTGAAAGAACATCATTTATGTGAAGCTGACAGTCTTGACAGCAAATGAAACATGAAAAGAGACTGTGTCATTAAGAAGAATTAACATTATGATCAGTAAGTAAGTCTTTAAATTTAAGCTGAACACTGATGAATTCTTAAACAAGCTCAAGGCAAGACTTGTGACAAGAGACTTCTCATAGACATATAATGTTGATTATGAAAACATCTTTACTCTTACTGTTAAGTTTAACACTCTGCAAGTCTTTCTGACTATCATTGCACTCAAAAATTTAGAGTGTCATCAAGTAAATATCAATAATATCTTCACAGAATTCTTTCTGAAGAAAACAATCTATATAACACTTTCTTCTGAAGTCAATGTTGCATCTAATTATGTTCTGCACATACTGCACAGTCTTTATGATCTTAAGCAAGCTGCACAGAACTGACATGAACAATGTGTTACTGAACTGCTTAAGTTGAGTTTTCATCAAAGCAAGACTGATCTCTGTCTTCTTCTTTACAGCATTAAAAGAATCATGCTGCTTCTTTATATAAATGATATTGTTGTGACTTCAACAAATCTATTACACATTCTCTGATTCAAGCAAGCTCTTGTGAGCATGTTCAAAGTCAAGAACTTGAGAAAGACACAGAAAATCCTTGACATTCAAGTTATATGCAACTGCAAAATGAGAATCCTGCACCTGAATCAGACTCATTATGTGAACAAGATATTAAAGAATCTTCACATGCAATCTGATAAGCACAGAGTCATCAGCATTTCATTTAATGAATATAATGTTCTTTGTCTCATCAGCTTAACTGATTAAAGAATAGATCAAAGACAGTATCAATAGACAATTGAAAGTTTAATGTATGCAGCAATTCATACTTAATTAGACATTGTCTTCACACTAAATTGATTAAGTCAATATCTCAGCAATTCTGTGAAGCATCATAAATACACACTTAAGAAACTACTGCAATACATAAGATCAATCATCAATCTCAGCATCATGTACAGCTTTAATGAAAGTCAAGCAATGCTTAAATACTCTGACTTCAACTATGCTTTGAATAAGCAGAATTGAAAATCAATTCTAGAGTGTGTCTACATGCTTAAAGATAAATCAGTGTTGTGAGCAAGTTAAAAGCAGAAGTTCATTATTATCTTGATCACTGAGACTGAATGCATGATTATGTCAATGTGTATGAAGACTGAGATCTGGCTTGAACAGATGTTAAGAGACATAAGCATAAGCAAATATCTTGAAGTCAATTCACACTGCATAAACATTCAAGAGAATGAAGCTCATTGAGCTTCTTCATTCATTCAGCTTAGAGAAGATAATTAAGCTGTCTTGATCTTAATTAAGAATGCACATGTACATGAGCAGTCAAAGTACATTAATGTCTTCTATCACAATATCTGTGATCTACATAAGTATAATCAGATTCAAATAGACTTTGTACTCAGTCAAGAGATGATTGCTGACAGATTTATCAAGTCTCTGTTTAAATGAATCTTTAAGTGATTCATTGAACTTATAAGACTCACTGTTAATGATTAGTTAAACTCTTAAATGATTTATTGAACTCTTAGTGATGCATTTAGTCATTTAGTGTTTGCTGTCAGTGAGAGTCAATAGGTGCAGTCTCACTGAGTGAGAATGTTGAGAAGTGATGTTCTAGCTGCTTCTATGAAGTAAAATAGAATTAGTGTCAGAAACTGAGTGAAGACTCTGCTCACATTGACTGCAGTCAACATTCTTTCTACTTCTTCTGTAACTCTCTTGATCAAGATGTGCTCATAGGCAACACAGTTTAGGGGTTTCACTAGACAGCATAGTATAGCATGAGTATTCATTTCTTTCAATAGCTTAAGTTTTAAAGCTGCTTGAAAGTGTGTCTTAAATCTTTGATACTATTAGATGTGAATTGATTTGTAGAAAGTTGTCTCTATTTGTTTACACTATGTAGAGTATATATAGGAAATGATGACTAAGACATAAATAGGGGTGCTTAGTAAGGGATGAGTAAGCAATGATATCACAGTGGGACAGTTTCACCTGAGCATGGCTTACTCCCTTTCAGAAGACCAAACATCTGTATTTTCTAAACATCCTGTCTGACTACCTATCTATGAATATCTACCTGTATCTTCTCCGTTTATCTTTGCAACTCCATATCTACCTCTGGAAGGGTCTTTGAACGAGCCCTCAACCATCAACGCCCCGTCCACCTCCGTTGACCTAAGCCGTCATTGCTCTAGCACCTGGAACCTGAAACCGCACCAAATCCGCCTCTATTGAACCTTCTCACTCAATGGTATATCACCATGAGTGATTTGTTTGATGAACGTCATATCCGGGTCATAGAGCATGACATGGAAGTGCTCTACAGCGTGCACGGACTTGAGCGATCTCCAATTCTTGAACCAAATGACCTGTAGAGAGTAAGGCAGTTGCACATCAGATGTGAACAGGGACATGTCACCTACATTCTCCCGGGATACTCTCGAACAGAACGTCCGGTCGACGAAATCATCGATCTCCTTCCTCGCCTTTGGCGTCAGATCATCCGTGGCCGGATCGTCTTCCAGATCGAACTTGGTCCACACCACCAGATGAACGATTTTCCCATCCACTCCATATGGCCAGTCATTGTATAGAATCTTGATATCTTCTGACACACCGCGTCAGTTTCCGATGCAGCAGTTGTGGTCGAGGGTTGACTTGGGCGTACCTGGGTCGCTGAAGGCCGCTGGGTTCTTCGGCGTCAGGTCTGTCCAGCGGAGTCGTTCCTCGAGGACGAAGTTCATCACGGAGCCATATTCTTTTTTGAGCTTTGCATTATATCCTAAATACCTTCTCAGATCGGAGGGTACACGCTGGAAAAGATCGATTCGATTAGTCTCTGACGATTGTTAGCTGAAACATCGTCCAGGCTGTAGTAGCAAGCTTACTGATTATCTGCTTGACCTCTGGCCAGGTTTGTCGATGATACTGCTCGTCTGGTGTGCTTAATATCCGTTGATCCTTTGCATTGGCATTGACAAGGAAATCTGGACAATTTGAGGGCCAGGATGCCCGAGGTACATTCACCAGCCAGTATGGTAATTCTTCAACTGTCATTCTTGTGCGCAAAGTGAGTAAATGTGCTGCTTTCCATGTTGAAGCTCAGTTGAAGACTTCGGCCAAAGCCCACGGTGGGCGGTGCGCGGAGTTTCTTTTGGCCGACCTCACACTTGTATTTTAAAATGGGATCCTCCGTGCCGCAGCCATGTGAGTGTTAGATGGCTTGTATCATTGCGAAGCAGAGTAATCTCAGGACCCTTGATGTTCACCGCCGAGTCAGAAAAGAATGCGCTGCACCAACAAACATTCCAGAACGGAGGCCCGATGTGCGTCGGCCGACTGAATGATTATTGGTTGGAATGTAGAATGATCACCCGCCCTAATGCAGCAGCTTTCTGCTATCCTGGCCAACGCCTCTCGAGCTCTTCCTAATGTACCTCCGTACCCTGATCTTTGATATCTCTCCTTCTTTCCTTCGTCTACCTCCAGGGCTGTCGAGATCTATGCCTCTCCTTCGAAAGGTCTCGTGCACATCACTCCTTCGTGCATCGATCCCAGGTTTACATTCCTTACTCAATTCGTGCATGTAAATTCAGCAGTTACTGCAAACCTACCAGGTCCCTCCCCCAGCTTTCCGCTATACCTTCATCCCCCACCACCAAGATGGCCACGGTGCGCGATCCAGCCTTCTGGCGCCGCTTCTCCGTCGCCGTGCACCTCGACGAAGAAGCCTCCGCCCCAACCCCTACAAAGACACTCTCGAACACGGCATCATCCCTAGCGCTCAACCACACGTAAGTACTCCGTTGCTCGAGCCTCTCCTTGGGCCGCAATGCTGAGTGTGTCGCAGAGAATCCTGGCTCGCGCAGCAACAGCGGAAGAAACGGAGGAATCGCTACATACTGTGCATGTCCCTGATGTTGTTTAAGACTCTCGTTGCGATCGTTGTCGTCGCTTTGGTTTGGTTGAGCCGCCATGGGTGGTTTATGCATGGGGAGAGGCTGTCGTGGTAGGAGCGGGAGATAAGATGAAGGTTGGAGGATCATGATATGACTGGGTGGTATGGACGGCATAGTACGTCAACGGCCATGGTCAGAGCGTGGATTTGCTGCTTGTGCTGGGTTGGCCTGCTTTCAGCAGGACTGGCGTCGAGAGCGGCTTGGCGTCAAATGGACGTTGAAGAGAGGGATAAACTGATGAATGGCGCCTACTAGGAGGACATAGATGGTTGGAGGAGACCAATCACGATCTAATGTGTTAATTTAATTGCTCCAGATCGAGCATATGCTAGATTACAATTGATCGACTCAGAAACCTTGATGAATACCTTCGTGAGGTCCGGAACGCCCAATCCTTTTCCACAAATACTATACTCCAGTATCCTACATGAGCCGAGCGGTCAGGAACCCGGCTTGAAACGCGCGACATCGTCCACAGCGACCAAGACCCGAAACTCGCCTTTTCAACCCCTCTTCCTCGTCGGCTCCGGACTCGGACTCCTACTCGCACTCTTCTCATCCCTGCCGCGCGACCTCAACCACTTCTTCGTCCCCAGCTCCAACTCCCGATCCAGCTCCGGACTCGGTTCCTTGCGATGTATGAAATTGCAAAACCCTCCGCGCACGCACCCCTCACCGCTATTCAGCCGACAGCAAGCTTCCCGGAAGTCCGTAACGGGCGACAGCTCGCAGTAGATGGGCCGCGCCGCGTACCACCGCGAGTTCAGCGCGTCGCAGGCCTTTTGCGCCGAGTCTTCGTATTTGAAGCGCGCGTAGACGTTGCCGATGAGATCTGTCCCATACCAGTGTCAATGCATCGTCGGAGAAGTGAGAGTATGGTCTGAGAGATGGGAGGAAAGGACAGGGGACTTACGGTCGTTGTTGTTGTCACACACCACGACCTCCTCGATCTCGCCGTACTTGCACATCTCGCACCAGAAATCCTCGTAGAAGGCGTCGAAGTGGTTCTGCAGCTGGCTCGGGTTCATCTTGTTCTTGGGGTCGTAGGCTGGGTTCTGGTAGAGGTTGGGGAGCAGGATCGTCTGCGAGTACGAGGGCTTGACGTGTTTTCGGGAGCAGCGGTCGCCGTGGCGGCAGGCGCCTATTTTGTAGTAGAAGGAACAGTTGACCTTAGGGGAAAAGTTAGTCTTTGGGGTTCCTCGAGATGCTGTTATGGTGGGTTTTTGCGAACCTTGTCTTGCTCTGTACCGAAGATGGAGGCGAGGTAGTTCGCCATGGTGAGGGTGGTCGCGAAGCTGGTAGAAGGACTTGAGTGATTGGTTTAGAGTCTGTGAGATAAAGCTGTCCGGCTACGGTGTTCAATGTGTGTCGTTGCAGGTTTGTGAGAGAAAGATATCTTCGATCGCTGCTGGGGTAAACAGGTGCGATGCGGCTCAGCTTACCAAGCATTTTAGCGCAGGCGATATTTTGGCAAGGCAAAGGTTATGGTAGTGAAACATTCCAATGTAATTATGCGTACTTTGGGTTGAAGAACAGCACTTTAGTTCACTTTCTGACTCCTGTTCATCATGGAGACTTGCCTCCATCATGAAATAACCGACGTATGAAGATCCATTCACAGAAACAGACTGTTCAAGGATCATTGACACCTGAAGAACTGTACTTGATTGTTCAAAGCTCGTCTCGCAATGTGCTTTCCATCGCGTTTACCTTCCGTCGTTATCTTTCATATCCTGTTCCTAGGAGACACTTTCCCTGAACGCCTGTCTGAAGCCTCCCTTCTTTCGATAACACTGATGTGAATGATGGATGGCTGAAAATTGCGCGCTCACGACGCTTTGAAACGAGTCTGCATGACAAAGAACAGCGAAGAAACATGATTGGAAAGGCCATCGACTGCTCGTGAACTACTCAGCCCGACCAAACACGCGCTTCAAGGCTCGACCCAGGCTCCCCTTCCGGCTCTGAGGTCCCTGTGGGGTCCCTGTCCCACCTGGATCAATATCTGTCTTCAGGAACAGAATTGGGAAGTCACTCACCAGAGGCTCTTCGCTCATCCGCAGTCATTATCGCCATCTGCCAGTAGAGTAGATGTGCCGCCTCGGTTACTCTCATTTCATCGATACCCTATCGAAGAGATCAATCAGCTCAAGAAGTAACGATAGAGTTACATTTATTTTGAAGAGAACTTCACCTCAACACGGAGATAGAGAGGCTTGACCCCTTCAGGAGGGGAAAAGCCTTGCGTAACCAAACGACCCCCAGTGGTGACCTTGACCCCACACTGAGCGCAAATCTTTGCCACTTCTTCGGCGTTTGGTGACAGGTACTGCCGGATCGCATCTGTGAACGTTTCAGCCGTTCATCCACAAGTCAAATATACGGCTGGACTTACTTGAGCAGTCATTAATGCTCACAGCTTTCCAGAACACGGGGTCCTCTGTACATCCTTGGTCAGACTAGCAACGGAGAAAACGGGGAGCTGCAGGTTCAACTTACCCATCTCGAGCTTCAGTTTGCCTGCCAATACTCGCCCCGGGCGGCCCTCCCTCCAACTCACCATCAACTCTCCATTCATCTCCTCGTATACCCACTGATGGGGGTAAATGCAGTCCACACCTGCCCTGGCGCAGACCTCCGTCATCTCCCACGGCCCCTCGATACTCGCCGCGGCCCCAACCATGACCCGGCCTTCGGCCCACTGGCTCCCCCCAACGAACACCCACTCCTTGCCGGCGCCGAACAATTTGGACTTCATTACCGCCCCCTCCTGGACGTCCACCATGACTGCTTTCGCAGCCCTCCAGTCCTCCACGTACTCGTCGCCGTTCCAGAAAGTGTGCGCCCGCCGGTCGAACGGCTTCCTCCTCGGCACCCGCGCCAGCAGGACCCCAGTGCCGTAATGGCCCCACGAGTATAGGTAGTCGCCCTCGAGTATCGAGGACAAACTACCCACACGAGGCTCCTCCGGTCCAAAGAGCAGGTCCCCACTAGCGCGGAGAGCCACGATCTCACCGGTCGCCACTCGGATATTCACCATCGTCAACCCCGTCCCCCGAGGCTGGCTGGCTCCCCCGTACTCCTCTTCCTTCTGGTAGTACGTCCAGCCAACCCCGGGGGAGGTCTCCACGATACCTCCAGTTGACTGCAGCCGTACCTCGGGACCTCCCCCCATTGTCAGCTGCTCCTCATCGGGGGTGGGTACCACGAATGGCATTACTGTACCGTTCTGCTGAAGGGAGAGATAGGCGCTGATGAGAGGTCGAGCAGGGTTCATGACGATGGCGACCGTGTTGTCTTGGGTGACGAGGGTTCCGTCAGGAGGTTGCCACGATGTTTCGCCGAAGATATAGTACGCATGTCCACCAAGTCTTGATGATCGACCGCCATGCCTCGAGTAGCTGCGCTGACTATAATCTTCAATGTCACCGAGGGTCTCCATGGACGCCATTTTGGGAGGGTATTTTGCGTGAGGGCGGATATAACCACCGGGAATATCTGCCATTGTGTCTTCAATTGTGGCTGACATCTTGTATAGCGCAAAGACAAGAGAGGCAAGAAATCTTGAGAGAGTATCTTGCGGTGAAGTTTGCGTCTAGAGAAGATTTGATAGAGTTGTGACTGAATGATAAGACTCTATTCTTTGGTCTCTTCTTATCAATTTGCGCCTCTGATGTTCTGTGAGTCTGTGAATCAAGCTTCAACCCTAAAGAGATCTGGCGTTCTGTGATTTCTGTGGACCAAGCTTCAACTTTGAAGAGAAGATTTGCTGATATCTTGAATGACTCAGATAACCGATACGCACTGGGGAACAAGTATAGCCACAGCGGAGGTGTGCACAATAGTTTCAGTCTTGCAGCCTATCTGGAATGTCTGCAATCTCTGATGTCGCTGACCGCCGTGACTGTTGACAGAGCTGGGACCTGAGCAAGTTCATGTACCTCGACTTTACTGGTCTTGGTCGAACCTCAAGAAGCGATGGAAGTGGAGGAAGTTTTTGACAAGATCAGTGGCTTTTGAAAAACTTCTAGGAAGCAATGATGCTAGGTAAGGTCCACGGGTTTTGCAGTCACTCAAATCAGGTAAAGTTCAAAGGAGATTGAGTCCAGGAAGTATGACACCTCAGAACTGCCGAGCTATGTGAAGGTAGAGAAGTCGGTGGTTGCTGAGCACTATCCGTAACTTGAGATTATGAAGTACAGATCTGCAAGCTGATGAGTCCGATAGATGAGAAGTCCAGAGATGCTTGTTTAGTCTGAAGCAAATCAAGTTGCGCCACCGAGAGTTGCTGCTATCGGTAAAGTCTGGCGAAGGGATAGGAGCAAAAGCTTAGCTATCTTGCAGTTGCTGGCTGGCACTGTTCCACAATGTGGAGATGTTCAGAGTACACTCGTTCCACGTATAGTTCCTGGTCTGGGTGACAGTTGACGGAGACAAGAGTGAACTTCAGCTGCCTTGCAGTCACTGGTCTGTGATATGTGCCCTAAAGAGTTTTCAAGAGTGAGGTTGCACCACTGAGAAACGCTGGCGTCAGAGGAGAGTCAACAGAGAACAAAGCTATGTCTAGCCTCTCTGCTGGTGCTGGACCGTGCTGTGTGTGAAGAAGAGAAGTCAAGTCCAAGGATGTTACCGAATGTCCTGACTCTAGGTGGCTCTTAATGAGCAAAGAAGCTAGGTTTGGCTCCTTTGCAGTCGGCGGTCTGTGAGATCTGTTAAGAAAAGGGGTCAAGACTGAGTTTGTGGCACTGAGACTTGCTGGTTGAAGTGGATGGTGATCCGCAAAGATGTTCAGTCAAATTACCTCAAGCTTCTTGAGACAGAGTGAGAAGTGCTTGCTCTGCAGATCAGTATGTCAACCTCAAGAGTACTGCGATGAAAGGTGTGTCGTTGTTTAGGTTGTTCGTGTTTGTTGAAGTTGGGTGACTGACGCAAGCACTGCAGTCTGTCCTCTTCAGTGAATCAATCTCAAGCAACAGCTGCTGGAAAGAGCAAGTGCTACGTTAGTGTTCAGAACCTTGAGAGCGCCGCTGATTCAGGGTATGTGATGATCAAAGTTGCTCTTGTCTGATTGAGGTGATGTGACTGAACCAAGCGCTGCAGTATGTTTTCAGAAGATGATAGATGTGAAGAGCAAATGCTGGCTTGACACGCCTGATCTCAATCTTGAAGTGTCACAATGACAGAGAAGTGAAAATCAAAGTCTGTTGTGCTGTTCAGTAGTACTGATGCCGGCGCTGCAGTGAAATTCAGCAGATGATCTTTGATGTAAAGCTTTCAATATTCTACTGATAGCAGTGGCTGTCAATAGAGAGTGTTGCTCAGCATGTGCCGTCCTCAAGATCTCAGGGGGTGTTGTTGAAGGAAGAAAGGTGCATTCTTGAAGTTGTTTGTTGTGTCTGAAGATATCGCTCCGCATGAGCCCCAATGTTCATTCACAGTGAATGACTTTCACACATAGACAGTCCTTTCTGTTTCCCTCACTGTACCGTTAAACTCAGATCTGCAGCGCAGACAATCTCTTGACTTAGTTTCTCTCAAGTTGTGATTCTATGTTGTTAACAGTTCAGATTTCCTTAGATGTATCTTTACTGTATTAAGATCCCCCTGAGACTTTCTCCTGGAAACTGGTCATGTCAGGCAGCGAGGGCATCATGAAGTTAGTGTAGTTTGTCATGATCATGTGTGAATATCCATCTGCAGATAGCTGTTTCTTCCGCAAGTTGGGTTGCTGAAGAAGGAGGATAGCACGGCGGCGCATGGGGATAGGAGTGTCGTCGCTCGCGACGGGGAAGGCGCAGTGGTTGGAGCCGGGGCCGCAGATGCCGTTTGTGCCGTGGCCGACGGAGGAGGTGATTCGGACGGGGGCGTTGGCGTGGATTCAGAGTATGTTGGAGCAGGGGTTTGATCCGAGTGAGGCGGATGGTGCGATGGAGGAGGAGGCGGATGTGAAGCGGGAGGTTGATGCTGAGGTTAAGCGTGGTGGTGCTGTGCCGGAGCTTGTGAGGAGGGAGAGTATCGCTGTTGGGGCCTCTTGCCACTTCCAGAACACCACACTCTCTGCAGATGACTTCCTCCCTGTTATCGCAAGCATGCCGTGTGTTGTAGCACACGAGCTTGTACCTACCTTCTCTCACCCCTTTTTAGTGCCTCTTGCGCGCACGGCACACTTAAGAACATTGGGTAAACACACAGACACGCCATTTCATACCAACACTAGTTACAAAGAGTGCTTGCAGATGGCACTCTAGAAAGCACATAGTACTTCATCTCTTTCCCTGCTACAATTCCAGGAGCCGTTGCCGAAACACTTAGCCCTTCCGTCACCTTTGCCCTTCCTCTAGCTAGCAGTAGCCCTAATATGATGGATCTTACTTCGGTTAGCGGTACCCCTCTTGGTATAGGTCGTTGAGTTCGCTACGACAGGTGAGAATCATATGGCAGTTTGCAGTGTCAGTGTCTATTGACGGGGCGCTTCAAGGGCGTGTGCGGTATGGCTTGGGACCGGCGCACCGGGGTAGATAGAGAAGGCCGGGTGGTGCAGTGAGAGTCGGACTTCTACTACTGAGAGGGCCATGATGATTGATACAGCACTCCTTTGTAATGTTAACAAATGTTTATCGTTTATCGGGCGCACAAGTGCCATGAATAGCCAATGCTCCAAGTTCACTGGCTACCTTAAGTGCTATGCCTTCGTTTCCCGTTCCCGACCCAATACCACGAACGCCGCCAAAAGATCATCTCTCAGATCCTCCCAAGCCTCCACCCCAACACTGACCCTCAACAGCCTCGTATCAACCGTAGCGTCGCTCATCGTCCGCCACTCGATCAGACTCTCGACCCCACCCAGACTGGTCGCGTGGTGGAACAGCCGCAGCTTACTGGGCAACGCCCTCGCCAGCCCCTCGTCCTTCATCCAGACGGCAAACACCGGCCCGTAGCCATTCGGCATCTGCTTCGCCAGCCAGTGCCGGTCGCCATGCTGCAGGCTGGCGTGCGCGATCTTCTCCACGACGCGCTTGACCATTTCGCCATCACCAGAGGAGCTGTGCGTCGCGTTGTCCCCCTCGTCGACGACTACCTTCTCCTGTCCCAACAGTCCAGCCAGCCAAGCGACCAGCTTCCCCGCGTTCTGACTCTGCCGCTGCACGCGCAACTCGAGCGTCCTCAGACTCCGAACCCCCAGCCACCCCTCCAAGCTCCCCAACACGCTTCCCAAGAACGTCCGCTCGGTGCTCAGCGTCCGATGCCACTCCCCCTTCTTGACCGCCAACACGCCACACAGCATATCGCTATGCCCACCCAGATACTTGGTCCCCGAATGCATGACTATATCCGCCCCATGCGCGAACGGATCCTGCAAGCCCGGCGGGCCGAAGGTCGCATCGACGACCAGGTACGCGCCCCTTGCATGCGCCTTGGCCGCGTACTTTGCAATCTCGTACGCCTCGCCGGTCGGGTTCAGCGGCGTCTCGAGGAGCACGACGTCGCCGGCGTGGAGCTCCTCCGCGGCGCAGTCCAGGGCGAGTTTCTGCATGCCGCTGACCTTCTGGTGCAGGCCGATGACGCCGTGCGAGCCGTGGTAGCCGTCGCCGATGGCGATGCGGCGCGGGTTGAGCAGGATGAGGGCGGCGTGCAGGGCGGCGAGGCCGGAGGAGTAGGTGAGCGCGTGGGCGCCGAGGAGGGCGGAGAGGAGGGCTTCGAGGCGGGTGGTGTTGGGCGCCGTGTGGCGGGAGTAGACGTGTTTGTCGAAGGTGTCGATCTGGGTCGTGTTGATTAGGTTGGGGAGTAGGCTATCGTGGTGTGGAGAGGAGACTGGCTCGTGACTTACGTCGAGTTCTTTGACGGGTACCAGATCCTCGGGCTTGTCGGGGTATCTGAACGTCGTTGAGACGTGTATTGCTGGTGCAACATCTTGCGCGCGGTTGAGGTAGTCATCGGCGTGGATCGTCTGCGTTGCTGTGGACAGTGATCGGGCTGCTGGATCTGGCGTCATGTCTGGAGAGCTATGAATTGCATTGGCAGACGGAGATATCGTATCACTGTCGTCTAAAGCAATGCCCTGACGCAATGGTGAGTTGACGATGCTCCATAACTTAATTTAGCCGGGTAAAGGAAGCTAAGAACGATGAGTCGCGGAGTAAAAATGTGCCCCACTAAGACGGCATTGTGTTCGGACAAATCATTCCCCGAAGCCACTTGGGCGGGCGTGTATAACGCCTTTCGTGCCAGAGAAGAATGAAGAAGACGTGAACATCCAAATACATCATAATCAATATACATGCCCAGGGTATCTCCGCACGCAGAAGCCAAGACGCTCTAGGCTCAGATACGCAAAGCCGACCGCCAGCAGTAGGAATGGCAAACTGTCCACAATCGCCCCTCCGAGAGATGTTGAAAACGTTTCATTTTCGTAAAGATCCCATTCTTGAAACTTTGTCGACCGCTGCTGGGAGGGCTTCGGAGAATCTATCCCGCTCTACGCAATAATGTTAGTCTTGCAGCGCCGAGACGTGGGAGAAATCTTTCGCGCACCAGCTTCCGTGTCAAATGCGATAGTGATATCATCATGCTCGCCGGGATACTCGGGCATATCCAGGCATACAAACTTCCTTCTGCCACCCTCTCCGTCCTTCGGTAGGGCGAACTTGGCGTCGACGACTCTGATACAGAATTTGGCCGACCTGCTGAAGCTCTCATAACAATCGGTGCTCTTCAAGGCGAAGTTCATGCAATCGCCATGATTGAAATCTTCGAAGAACGCGACAAGCTGAACAATCTTGTCCTGCTTCAGGACCTGCAGCCGGACTCGGTTGGCTTCCCATCTTTTGTGGATGGGCACTACCATCCGACGGCGAGAAATAGCGAAGGTGGTGGCATTACTAAAGGAGACTTGTCAGCTTGGAACAATTACTAGGAAGCGCGCAAGTCGTCTACCCGTCAAACATCACGGTGAAGCCGGTGACCGCCAATATGAATGAGTGTAAATCTATAGCATCTCTCAGTCAGTGACCTCGGCGAATAGGGCAAAGCTCACTACTTCAGGACCGTACCTTGTAGAGTGTGAAAGTTATAAGACCGTATAGTTTCTGAAACAGCCACTTCCTGTAGAAGCTTCTTCAAGATCTTCGGTGATCCAGCAGGAAGTAAGTTCTCCACCATACACACCGTCAGATCTTCTTGCGAAGGTCTCAATAGTTTCATCTCCGTAGGCGCATGGACACTCAGGTTAAGATGTAATTCTCCCGGAGCTGATGCTGTCAGTAATGTAAGCCTAAGGTGTCGTGGCAGACTGACCAAGATTGACGTGATCGGTGATTGTTCCATATCTACAATCCATACAGATCCTCAACTTCTCCAACAGTGAACTGTGAACATGTAACTGATCTAGGTCCTCCCGGTCCTCCTTGATGATCCGCAACTGCTGCCACTCAAAAGAATCAAAAGCGCCAAAGCAGGAGGCGGATGGTCTATCGGCTTCTGTTGCCCTCCCCATCGAAAAGCGTTTCAGCTGCATCGATACCGCGCAAGTTTCATGATTTTTAACAGACGTTGCATTCAGCAGGGAATGCAGATGCGTACGCTCAGTAATTTCATGGAACGTCATGACCAGAGTGAACGTCCCTTTCTCTTCCGGAATGCTAAGCAGTAGTGCGGGTGCGCCATCTTCACCTCTCAAATAATTGAACAGTATCGGGATTCGTTTACCTAGCATATTGCTGACATTGCTCACGGTTTTGGTCTTTGGACTGGTCGCTACTGCGAATCGATAGCCAGAATGTAGCTTGCGCCGTCCCGTGGGTTCCGAGCGGATGCTTTTGCTCTCGAACAATAGAAGTCTGCACCGTTTGCTCGGTTCCGGCGGAAACGCTTTCAAGGGCCTCGGGTCAATGTATTGGAAGTTTTTGAGTGTGATTTCGTAGAGAAGTTCCTCATTAGTCCCTGCTTGAAGATTTTTGCCCAGTTTTTGAGCCGAGTCGTACATTTCCCAGATCATCTCAAAGTCCTCTTGCGAAAACTGGACATACAGTTCGAAACCTCGAGGTAGAGCTACTCGCATCGCGTGTGACCGAGTCTCCCAATGTACATCACTCCACGTGAGGCCAAGCTTCTCGTTACCTTGAATGAAGATGTTCACCAGTCCGTTTTGGCTGGCAATGACAGCTTCGATCTGCCAGTTTGTCCGATCACGAATGATGGAAACCACACAGGGGAATCGAAATTCTTCGTCTATATCAACGCTTGACCTGAGAGTCGCCTCGACGAACTTTCTCCCGTAGCTGAAGCGTTGCTTCGTATCACTCAAGGGCATGGTGTCAGACAGGCTTCCGCTGATGGAGGACGATCTAAGTATCATCGATCGTGGAACATTACTTGATAGTAAGTTTTGTATCTCAGGTGTGAAGAATGGATACTGAATCCATATACTCGTATCTAACCCTGGTCCCAACGGATTTTGATCTTGGCAGGGTAGTAGCAAATTGTTCCTCTGCATGGACATCGCTAATGCTCGTAGGTTAGTTAAGATTGCTTGATGCATCTCAATGAGCTGTGCAAAATCCTCGTTGCCAATATTCCTAACAATGGCAACCATGACATCCATACTCGCATTGCCGAACCTCCGTAATTCTGGATGTTGGGGTGCGATATATTTGATGATGAACCATGACTTCGCAAGGTTGATATACGCTTGCAGCAGTCGTGCGATCTCGCCATGATGTGCTGGTTGTCCGTCGGCGCTATGTGGTCTAGAGCGAATGGCTGTCTCGAGCTCACTCCTCCCTTTGAGAAACCACCAGGTTCCAGCTCTGATCCACTCCGCAAAAGTAGTCTCCATAATCGGCTTCAAACGTTCTGCTGCTAAGTGAAATGTCGAGTTGTAATGCTCAACACGCGTGGAGAATTGCTCTAATGCATCATCGCGAATGGCATGTACGGCTGAGCGCAGCGATAAAGGAGCTGATTTCGGATCGTCGTCCTCGAAGACGGCTTCGACTGGGGGACCGATAGCCTGGTGGGGCTTTGGAGGGATGGATTGAGTGCTATGTTGTGGTCCCCCAGGTATTAGCACCGAGGGAACAGATCCCGAGTGAACCGCGGGGCTATGAGAAGATCGATGTAGAGAGGGTGATAGATAAAGAGGGGAGATCAACGCAGGTCCTAAACCTAGCGTCGACTTCAGGGCTGAAGAGGTCAGTGAAATTTCTGCTGTATTATATTTTGAGTTGTCCGACGTGTAGACTGGTGGAGGCAATGGTGGCAGACGTGTTCCATCATGCAACGCTTTTCCCTCCTCGAGGTTCATCTTTGCAAGCGCGCCTGGTACAGACGAATCCGTATGACCTAGTTCATGCGGCGGAATGAAAGGTTCCTCATCAAGGGGCGACACTGGAGAATCGTACTCAACGGATGATCGATATTCGGTGGCACTGATACCGGTAGGCGTTCTCCGTGGTGGCTGAGGCCGAAAGCTCTCTTCACCAGCGAGGCCCAACCCTGACGATTCACGGGATGGTTCTAAAGCTCGCTGACGTTCTGTTGCTACACCCTGATGCGCATCTTGGACCACCACCCCTCCTTCAGGTAGCGTTTGCTGTAATTGAGCCTTCAATTGTGAAATCGCTATCGGTGGCAGTTCGGATTCGTCACCACCTTCGCCAATGATAACAGGTTCCCCGCTTGTGAACTTCACACTGAGCCCTTTCCCCTTTCGAATCCTGGGAGGATGTGTTTGATGTGCTTTCCTCTCCTGGTGTTGCGAGCCTGATGATTGTGCAATTTCGGCAGCGGTAGGCCATCTTGAAGCAGCTGAAGTATCGATTCGAGGGATCGCTACCACGGGATGTAGCTTTGACTGCTTGTTGGTTGTAGATTTCAGGAAGTCTGCCACATTATCGTCCGCCTCCGACTTTCTCTCTGCCTTCTTTGCCGACTTCTCCTCATGGGAGAAAAGTTTACCCCTCCAGCTGTGTTTGGCGAACAATTTCTGTTCGAGTCGTGGGCGTTCCACCGTGGAGCCATCTTCAGCCATGGTATTATTGCTGCAGCCCAGCCTGACGATGGTTCGGAAGTAATTTCATCTGGACAGCCCGACCATTCCGCAACCTAGATCCCGGCACATCAATACCTCTCGTGAACTCACGAGGATATCCAACACTGCTCTTAAGAATTCCGACCCAAAGACCTCTCTCACCAAGCAAGCATCCCAAACATCCAGTAGGGCGCTAACTCTAAACACTTCAGTAAGTTGGTTAGAATCAGGGTAGCAGAAACTATGTCAAACACACCGAGTGGAATGTTGCATTCATCAAGAAAACAACGTGTTGTTGTGTGCTCTTGCAGCACGTGAACCCAGAGGGCGTGTAAGGTGGGTAGACAGGGCTACACCGTTAGCACGGAAGCCCGTACTTGCCTAGAGTGCAGATCTGTCAGAACCCAGTTTGAACTAGCGCTCAGCCCCACTTAGTAGGTACCTAAAATATGATCAGGGCATAAGGCGTATAACCTTAGGGAGTCCTAATATTTCTGTCTGTCTCCGATAACTGTCCAATATATGATTTTCCGCTGCTGATAGGATGCATCTCACCACATACACAGACATCAAGTACATCAACCAAATGTGATCTGTACGAGTGAGACAAATCTTTTATATCATAGGGATGTCTCCATAACAAACTGTTATTGATGGCAACGATTCCTATTGAACAAAACATGCATCGGGCTGAGGTGTTCTTCATATGCACGACCAAGAAGCACATATGTCGTAGTCTTTCACTCTCCTGAGTGTGGCATAAGCTACTACCGCAAGTACCTCAAGTCTTACCATCAGTGTTGCAGCTTCTCAGCTAGTCTGAAATTTGCACGAATAATTTGGAAAACAGAGGAACATCTCAGAGTGAACACTGGGTCTAGGGACGTGGAAGATGGGTTCATCCTGACAAAGATGTGAACATCATTCCGTATTTATCAAGTTGAAGCACTCAATTCTAGGAATTATTGACTCCTTCGAACTGGCACCAGTGTATATATATTGTATTCAGGGCCTGAAGCATCACTTGAGCAAGATAAACTGTCAACGATACAGCAAGACCACGCCGGTAGATGTGCACTGGAGAAATTGTTGCTAACCCTCTGTAGTGTCCTGAGATGCTAGATAAAAAACTATTGTGCATATCGTTGTTATGGTTCCTTTCTGCTAATTATTTGCAACGCAGGGTTCAGGTAGTGTCTGTGCCGCTTGGCCTCTCAGAAATGTTCGAAGCAGAAGCAGCAACACCAGTGAGAGCTCAGAGTTCGGTCCAACTTCACGGCTTGGAATTTCCAGCTAAACTATCCAAGTGGACTGTCAAGATCTTAGAATCCTCCATGTTACACGAGATTTGCGGCTTACTGGAACGGAAATATATGCCCTTTTCGACTAACGCGGCAATCATCTTGTTTCAATTGACTTTACACAGCCTGAGATGTACCTGAGGTACAGCTCCTACGATCATGCCGCAGTGTGCCGTCCACTGCAGGTGTCACTCTAATCCATTATCTGCGGGATTCTATTACTTTTGCATCCACTACTTGTCGGATCTCTGCACAGCGCTGCGTATGCGCTTTGCAGTTAGAGCCCCATATGTATGCCAAGTCTGCTACTGTAACTTCAAACAAGGGTCCGTCAGGCTGTGTGCTTCAAGTCAAGGCATCCTAATAACTGCATGGCCAATCGCGAATGAGCAACTGTGTGATTTTCTATGATGGAGTATCAAGTATATAGATCTGAGGAGCTTCCTCCGTCTCATTATGAAAATGGTCCTCCTCCATTCTTACGTTCTAAATTCCTAGGTATCTAACAACATGAGATCTCCTCATCTCCTGCTTCTCAATGGCATCCTTCTCGCTCTCACACTGGCTCATCTCGCAAGATGTGCTCCACCACCTACAATCCAAGCTGTACTCTAAGTCCCGCACTCCCCCGACCCACCCCGAAAAAAGTCATCTCATCAAGCTAACTCACCCCCCTCAGCGCTTCAACTGCATGGACTTGCTACCACCGCTAGGGTTCAGACGACCTACCCACCCGACATTGTACCGCTTCTGCATCTCCAGCCAGATGGCTTGCGACTGCTACGAGGCTCACCACCCCACCTTCCCACTAAGATACCAACCCGTTTGCGACATGCTGGGAGAGACGGACCGGAACGACCACGAGCTTCAAGCCGCGCATCGGTACTGCGAGAACAATTGCATGTGTTATGGGGGTCCGACTGAGAACTGGTCCAGGTGGGCGAACACGCCCGCGGCTGTTGGGCCGAGGGTCTCGACCTCGCAGCTGTGGAATGGGCACGGGACGACGAAGCACTAGGACTCCGGAGCGTCAGACTGGGGCTTGGGCTTGGCTCATGACTGTGATGCTTGGTTTCACGGGAAAGCGCCGTTCGCCTATAGTCAGATACATTTGTGTTCAGTCTCAAATGGGAATGAGCTTGACCTGTCCAAAGACAGTGGGATGGAGCGTATGGTGGGTGTAGCACTTGCCATGCTCTCCCAAAACACTTATTGCAATGAGGGATGCGGTGGCCGGGGTATCCTTCTTCTCTGAATGACGGAGGGAGTCTATGGAGACACAGACACAGCCAGAGGGACCACTCCTACACTAGAGAGGAAATGAAGCACCAACCGCTCAGCGACAATGTACCATAAGACAGTCAAGTCTGGTGTCCTTTCTCCATCTCACGCTAATGTTCACATAATATTCATCTGGGAGCAATAATGAGTCTTCGCAAACGCCTTTCGTGGTTTGCAGTTGAGATAACTGCACAGGCTCTTTTTACGAGAGAGGAAGCCCAAGAGACTTGGAAGCCTGATACTACTAACGTTTTTCAGCCACGTTATGAGATTCCATCGGAGCATTGCTACCGTGCCAATGCGTACCGTTATTGACAGTCATCCGCTAATAATAGATCAATGATCGACAGCCGACCAGCCCAAAGCGTGCTGTAGCGTAACCCACCTTACCTCTTCTGAAAGCCAGGTTTCACAGCCAGATAACTAACTAGGCGTAGCCTAACCCTATCTTGGGTATAGTGCAGTGGCGACGGCAAGGTCAAGTATACCTTAGGTAGGTAAGGTAAGATAAGGTAAGGTAAGGTACTGTACATATTTGACTCCTCGGCTCCTGCATCACAGCAGGAAATCTTGATTACAGTACCTGCACTTCGTACTCCGTATGGCTTCGTTATACTGTAACAGCACATCATTTATTTTTGGATCTCTCTCTTCATCGTGCTGGCATTTACTTCAATCATCAACTAAGGTACTGTACCTTACCTTGGGTACAGTAGTAGGTGGTAGGTAAGGTACCTATAGGTAGTCAATAAGTGTACAATACTATACGTATGCCTTAGTTGTATACCTTATTGATGACGTTATGTTTCGCAGGGTTACCAGGTAAGGTACAGTAAGGTATTTTTGTACTGTATCATACCTTAGGGGAACTCGCTGTTTTCCTGAAACACTACAATCACCGTTTTAATGGCAGCAGTGAGTTCTTTAGTAGTTAATATGTAATCCAATTCCAATTCAAAACACTACACTAACATCATTCTGAAGCAATGCTCAGCACTTAATCAGCATTGAATCTGCACTGAAAATATACATCGACATGCTCTTGGCACTAACAGCGTTATTATACCGTTTCCTGGAACCACTAGCTTCCGGTAAGGTACTGTAACCCACCAAACGTGCCTTAGTCCCTGCTCGTTACACCTTAGCCGGTGGCATGGTGCCGAGCCTTCCCTGTTGGCCTTCATTATATATTAACTTATTATTATTGTTCATACGAGTGCTGCCAGAAGGGAAAGCATCGTACCAATTGAACGATGTTCCTACCCCAAACATTCTTCTTTTAGTGTCAACTCGTCTTTCTTTCTCTTCCGGATGCCTCTTCACGGTGGAAATCTTCTATGCGCGTTCGCCTCCCCCACTGTACATTAATCAACGTCGCCCAGCCGTCCCCGTCAGACGCCGCAACTTCTTCGCAGAAGCGCAGCGAAGTCCGCCGTGGCCGGAACGGCAGCATCGAGAACAAGAGCACCCTCGCTCGGAGAATCCGTTGAGGTTGGAATTTTGCCGGTATACCTATCAGACGTGGCGTGAAAGGGAGCCTCAGGTGCCCTCCAGCTGGGGGTTGCCGGGGAGGGAGCGAATGAAATGGGCACACTGGAGATGGCAATCGATGTTACAGGTCAAGATGCTGAAGCGAGGGAACGTTCAAGAATAACGCCAATGATTCCGAATCGGCGGTTGGTATTGTCGTGCTGGCAAAGGCTGAGGAAGGATACAAATTTTCAGCCGCAAGAGGCTCCACCACATCCACGACGGCGGCAGACGTCACTCCTCTTCACCAAGATAATAAATATCCTATGGTTGACCATCACCCTCGCCGGCTTGATAAAACCCGCTGCTGCCGCTTACGTCAACTTCGAGAACTGCCTCAGTCCGAACATAGTCAACTCCAACCCGCTTCAACTGCAATTTGTACCTCTACACTTCTACGCTTCCTTTAATACGACATTCCCGAGCCACAATCTTAATGTCACTGTGTATGGCAATGTCTCCGGTGTCGCTACGCAGGTGCCCTATCCTGCACCCAATGATCCCCAGTGGACCAACCCCAACTCTACCATCGGGAAGATTGTGGACCTGAGCGAACCGAACAACAAGTACTCGACGCTCTTCGCTAAGTTCAGCGTGCTCAGCTATACGCCATATGATGCTACGCCCTCGAGGTTTTGTAACGCGACCATACATGGCAGATGCCCTTTGGGGCCTTCCTTCGCTGCCAATGGGTAAGTGGCAAAGTTGGACACAGCTGACATATCAGTCTTCCGAGTGGTTACAGGAGCTAACACCGTCCGTAGGAGCGATCCGTTGCAACTTCCCGCTGTCACGGTGGCTCATGACTTGTATTCTACGTATGCGTTCACCACAATCTCTACCACCCTGCGAGTCACCTCCGGCGATGTCACCAATGCAGATCTGGCATGCATTTCCGCCAGTCTTACTCCTGACCTCGGATCTACTGTTACAACCCTACTCACCTATCTTCCGCTTGTCATCTTGGTCAGTGTAGGATTTGCTACCGCCTTTGCTGCAATCTACAGTCCCTGGGGCTCGGCCGACACCTTCCGGTGGGCGAGTAATTATGGACGAGACGCAGATTTACTGCGGCTGGTGACGCCTGGCTTCGGGGACTGTCTGCATTATATACAATTCATGGTCCTTGCAGGAGGGCTCAGTCTCAACTATCCTGGCTACTATCAACCGGTCGTCAGCCAGGCCAGCTGGTCTGTCTTGATGTTCAATGAAAGTTTTGTGAGTCACGGTAACGGTACACAGAGCTTAATGGACGGCCTCTACGTGGTCAATGGAACTTACGGGCTGGACCGCCTGAGCCAGCTGGTGGGCATCAGTAGCGTGAGAGACATATGGGCTGGTATGGTCATATGGCTGTTGATCATTTTGGCCGCCGTGATATCGTGTATCCAAGCTTGGTTTGTTTTCCGATGGGCCTGGCGGTATCTATCGAATACGCAAGAGGAGGACCTACGAGCCAAGAATATGCCTTTCACGGTCGGAAACGTAGTCCGCCTCTTGTTCAACTACTTCCTGTTACCGGTAGTTGCCTTGTCGATGTTCCAACTGGTTGTCGCGCCTCAGTCGCCCACTTTCACCGTGGCTCTTGCAGCAATTCTCTTACTTGTCTTAATCGCCTTCGCCGGTTGGCTTCTCTGGCTCATTGCTTCCACCAGGCCGCGGTCGTTCTTATTCGACGACCTGCCAACTGTGATGCTTTACGGTCCGCTTTACAACACCTATTCCGATAACGCTGCTACCTTTGCTCTCATTCCAGTGCTCCTAACCTTCGTTCGCGGTGTCGCCATTGGTGCCCTTCAACCTTCCGGTATTGCTCAGTTGATTCTTCTAGCAATTTGCGAAGTCATCTTCATCCTCACCCTGAACGCCTTCCGACCGTTCCATTCGTCGACTTCCATGAATGCTTACCATATTTTCTTTGCAATCATCAGGCTCGTAATTATTCTCCTCAGCGTGGCCTTTGTACCTTCATTGGGTGTCACAGAGGCACCACGGGGCTGGATTGGTTACGTTATCCTCTTAATGCACGCCATCGTGCTAGTGTTCGGCTTCTTCCTAAATGCGGTGCAGACTGTCATTGAAGTGGCTGCAAGACTTGCTGGTGCCGGTGGAGAGGAAGGTATGGCCGGCGGAACGGCCAGACGAGGAGGGCTTGTCAAGGTGAGTAGTCCAAGTTACCATTCGAAATACCCTCTCCTACGCAGGCATCTGTCTCTTACCAGATGAAGCATAATGCTAACTTTCGTTGCTCCATCACCAGGTCTTCGGCATGCGCCAGCTCTCCCGGAGATTATCTCGACGTGATGGTGCTGCTCGGAATAGCATGACTTCGGATGCGGCCATGTTGGGTCATGATAGCGACCACAAGTCTATTCAGCTCAACGACGCAAGGTCCCGCAGCTTGTCTGGCAGCTCTGCAGTTCTCTTGAACAGGCATGCGGCCAGTGATGGGAGAAGAAGCGTTGGCCTTGACTCGATCAGCGCGCCAAGCGCGGGTCATCCCCACCGTGGTAGCGGCAGTGCGCCGTACACACCCACGACTACCGGTGCTTCCAACGGGGCCCCTTTCTTCCAAGGAGCTAGTCCAAATGCTGGGGTTGGAGAGTCGCCTCGGGGCGGTATACTAGGTCTTAAGTCTGCTGAGGCCGCAGACCCCTATTATCGGCCCCCACGTGCAAGGAGGACAACGTTGGAAACGAATCTACCGGGCGACCCGAGTCGGCGATCCTGGAACAGTGGGGACTGGACTAATAAGGACTGGAGTCGAAATAGTCCTGAGCAAGGAGAAGCAGTGGACCTGATTGATATCCCGCCAGCCTCTGGCAGAGCTACACCGATTCCTGCCTATCTTGGTGCTCAGCGAGATCTTTCAGATCCCAACGTGAACGATCAGCGAGGATCTCCAACCGACTACGCCGTGCGGGAGGTTGACTTCTATTACGGTGTCCGTGGACCAGCATTATCCAATCTACCAACCCGGAGATTGAAGACTGGTCCAGCGGATCCCACAGGACCAGTATCGTCTGCCACCGGCTGGATTAAAGGTCTGTTTGGCGGGAAAACAAAAGACAAAGGCAAAGGTTTTGAGGTTGTCAGGAGCTCTAGGGTGCCACCATCGTTGGGCCCACACGTCAAACCAGGGGCCACGACCGTGGATGGAGCAGAACCTTACCGGGACGATCCCCAAATTACTGGCGCCGAGAGGAGTCGCACTCTCGCTCTCAGCGATGAGGGTGACGCAATTGGAGGCGGCACACGACGCGCACAAGACAAGGACACACCATCCCTCGCGCCTTCCGACGAGAATGATACCAGTGATCTCGATTCTGATGAGCACCAAGAATCGGGACGAGCGCGGCTTAGCCAGATCTCGCAGATTCCTCCAATTCTTCCTAACATTGATACCGGAGGCGGAATCGAGCTGCCGAGTCGGATTGCATCCAAAGCAAGCTCGAAGCCGTCATATGCCAGTACGAGCAACAAAGCGCGACGATCACCCATCATCCCACAAAGGAGCTCAAGGCGCCAGTCAACCCCGGGTCAACCGGATTCCGTATCCACGGGAGCGCCAAGACTAGCTACTGTGGGACCAACACCACCGTCATCTCCTCCGAAAGTCAAGAACTTTTCGTACGGCTTGAACCGTCCGTTGGAGCATGGATTGGAACCTACGAACACATCACGTCGTCTCCCTTTCGAATCTAAGCCTTCGTCTACAAAGTCTGACCGACTGTCAACAGGGGCCGAGTCTACGAACTCAAGCGTTGGTCCCACACCAGGTGAAGAGAGAACGGGCCAAAGCGCCAGTCACGTCAGACACTCGTCTTCAGTGTTGGGTTCCCTTGCTCCAGATACTCGGAATGACCGACCGTCGAGTATGGGATACGTTCAACAGCACCGGGCCAGCGATGCAATCCACAAAGCAAGCCCGGATGATCAATCGTTCTTAGGGAGTACGGCAGAGCTTGTCGACGACGACAAAAGACGCAGCGGAAGTACAGAGTGTCGGATTTGATTTAAGATACCCAACTCATATTATTTTACATAAAGCTCATAAATTGCCCACGCGCAGAATTAAATCGGCCCTCTGTTTGTTCTCACGACCGTCACGAGTTTCCTTGCTTTGAAATAAAAGTCGAGTCGTTGGGTTCTGGGGCTGGGCAGCGTGGAGATGGGTTCAGCGTTGCACATCTGGCTTTGCGCACAAGCCGTCGGCCAGATATTCCTACCGAGAATATATGCACATCACGCCACTGACAGATTGAATTCTTTATAAAGAGTGAGCGAGACATTGTTCAATTCTTTCTTGTAGGATACGAACATGCGGCGGAGATATCGGCGATGAGGGTCGGAAATGTTTGATCAGGGGCCAGCCAGCCGAACGTGTCTGGTCGACTTCAACGATATCTATCTACTTCAACCTTTGTAACAAATGATTTTGCCTATGTACTTTACAAATCGACCTAATCAAAGAAAGATCGGCAGACTGCCTCAAGCAATACTGCGTACAGGGCATGAGGTTCCAGTGATGTGATGTTGACGTGAAGCAACACCGGCCCTATATGATGAATTTAGGTATTGGCCCTCGCATAAACTCCGCTGAGAACTCATTTCGAAGCTCTTAACTAAGTACGAAGCCCCAACCACTTCGGTTTTCCTTGGTCGTAGAATCTGCACACAAAGCCCCACCATCCAGATTATCTAGGATTTACGTCAAAGACTTGGCTTCATAACGCTGTCGAATGCCTATAAAAGTGCCTCCCAGTCAGTAAACTAAGCTAGCGCTATACCCAAAGAGCACATTCCCAGGGATCGCTTCGGCTTCTACCGGGAGCCCGAGTACTGATCAACGTAAAGAAAGCGGCGAAGCTCTGACTGAATACCTAATGGAGAGGTTCTAACACCGTCATCCTCTCTTGCAACACTCAGTCATTGCTCCCCGACAACAAGACGCTGTACGTGGCATTGCATGGATTGCAAAGGAAAGCGACGTACCGATTGGTAACCAAAGCCAAAGCACGAGACCATGTATGAACCTGCATGACACCGTCAACAATCCCATGAAATACAAGTACCGCCGAGACCGAGCGCAACCACGCTCACCCAGGGGATTGTTTGCGTTCGCCATAGTCAGACCGCAAGGTCTTCGCTCGAGTTCAACCTGGATCGCCGCTTCGATACCGAGCACGAGCCTTGCACCCGGCGTGTGAAACGGCCACGGCTAACCTCGAAAGTGCAAATGGACTCGCCACCGGGTTCTTCGAGACATATTCCCTCTCGCGCCCCTCAAAATGCTGTGGGGAACTTGTCTACTCAGTCCGGAGAGGGAAGCAGCGACAATGATAGGCCGTCCATCAGGAACCCTTTATGGAGAGGGCATAGCGACAGTGATGTTTTTAGGTTCGGTCTAGGCCCGTACAGCAGCATGTTAGGTGCCGGCGGTGGAGAGGGTGTTGGCGAAACATGGATAGATTTCCTTCGGGAAGGGCCTGGTGACGAAGCATCGCGTAGTGATAGACAGGCTCAGGTTGATGCAAGGAGGGCTACAATGATGGCTGTGGATAGAAAGAGAAGGTTGACGGCGCACGAGGATGATCGTACTAGAAGAACATCGAGCAGCGGCATCATCCACAGACATGCTCCTGTCGGAGCGATCCGTTCTTCAATGCCTCCTCCGCCGCAAAGAAGGAGCAACAGTGCCATGAGTGCGTCTGGCTCAGCCAGAAGCAATATCATAGACCTATCAAGCCCCGAAGGACTATTACCACGAAGGCCGACCCAAGATAGCCCCAGGGACAGGAGTAGGGAGGTCTTCCTACCGAGATGGCAGCCGGATTCAGAGGTTTCGAAATGTCCAATATGCGGAACACAGTTCAACTTCTGGTACAGGAAACATCATTGCAGGAAGTGTGGAAGACTGGTATGCGCCAGCTGCTCTCCACATCGGATCACTATACCGCGGCAATACATCGTGCACCCTCCTATGGATGCCAGCTCCGGTTTCACTACGGCCAGACCGGCCGACATTGAAATCGTTGATCTGACGGGAGATGGCGACGAAACTATAGCATCTCCTTCTACCACCGGTCGAAATCAAGCCGAGGGAAGGACTGAAGAAATCCGTAGGGTTGATGCCGCACTTGGTGGTGGGCAAGAGGTTCGACTATGCAATCCCTGTGTACCGGATCCGAACCCTTTACCACCTCCAACTTACACACCACGTATTACAAACCCTCAATCTATGCCACCGTCTCTCAATTTCGGGCGGCTTGAACCCCACGTTCCCCCTGGAGTCATTTTAGACCGATCACAACAGCTGTCATCCCTATACTCCAGGTCAGCAGATAATTCATCGACTGCGAGTGAACCTCAATCGAGGACAGAAGCATCAGCGCCTTCAGACCTATGGCGCAACATGGACGGTTCTGCCCCCCACGGAAATCAGAGAGAAAGCTTGGAGACGTTCTTGAGAAGGCGACGCAGAAGGGATTTTGCTGTAAGTTAGTTCGAGTTCGAAGTCGGAATCGCACTCTAACAATTACGTCCGGCAATAGATGGACGCCCAAATCCCGGTCGGTCACGATGTCCTCCCAGTAGTCGGGCCGCCATCATATCGTCGACATCGGCATGATCACGGGCCGGCTCCTACTCCACCAGTCCCTCCTCGGTACCCCTCGTTATCTGGCTCTGCACCCGGTGCCCCATTTCCCGATGTAAGTCAATCAAGATATCCCTCCCCTACCGTACCTACCCTTGCCAGGCTCCTTCCAACACCTTCCCACTCTCCCGAGAAATAAGACGAACAAGAACGCTAACCATTAACTCAAAAGCACCACCACCCCCTCGACCGACCCCACCACGCCCGTCACCGTCCCCACGCCTCCACCAACACCATCCACCCCTCATCCCGCTACCGCTCCATGCTAGACATCGACACCCCGCTCCCACCCGCCCATACCGCCCCCCACCCACCTCCAATCCCAGTCCCCGTCCTCCGCGAAGAAGACGAATGCCCAATCTGCCACGCCGCTCTCCCACCCAAAGCTCACGACGGCAGCGAAACGGCCCGCGAACAACACGTCGCCTCGTGCATCGAATCGCACTTCTCCACCTCCACCCCTCGCGCCTCGCACCCACCCCCCGCCGTCGCTGTCGCCACGGCCGCCACCCCATCGCACGCCGGCCCCCGCCCCGGCCACGGCCAAGCCACCCACGGCAGCGTCCCAAACCTTCAAGTCGGCGTCGTCCCTTCCACTCCCATATCCGCGGCCACTACCCACGCTGCCCACCCTCCCCAGCCCCCGCACTCCACTTCCACTTCCACTTCCGCCCCCGCGCAGCAGCAGCAGCACCGCCCCCGCCGCAGCGCAGGCATGGTCGTCTACCACGCCAGCGAAAAAGACTGCGTAGGCTCGGACGGGGCGGAGGGCCAGGAATGCGTCATCTGCTTCGAGGAGTTTGCCGTCGGCGACGAGATGGGGCGGTTGGAGTGTTTGTGTAAGTTTCATAAGAGGTGTATTCGGGCTTGGTGGGATGCGAAGGGGGCTGGGGCTTGTCCGGTGCATCAGGGGGGTTGGT
>JAABUJ010000968.1_pt1 | contig 47585 bp, 55 predicted proteins | sample 5559131 | NCBI WGS metagenome assembly JAABUJ01 (sample SAMN10711875, study PRJNA513366) | rock metagenome | isolation source: Antarctica rocks | place: Antarctica: Victoria Land, Mt New Zealand nord | collected 2016-01-07
GTGGGTTGGGAGGGTGTGGGCTGAGGGTGCGTGCTTTGGGAGTTAGGGCTTGGGTGCTGTGGTTGGTAAATGAGTTGTGATCCGGTGGAATGGAGTCGAAGATTTCTCAGAGGTATTCGATTCTGTGATGAATGAATGCCAGTAGAGAGATCTTGGATGTTCCAGAGTGGATGGGGAGAGGAAGATAGTAGCTGGTCGACCGGTGTTATATAGATAGGACGAACAATGAGAACAATGTAGACAATGACCAGACAAAGACAGTTGACATCTTTGTTGCTCTGTACGATTTCATCTTCATGAACAAAGAGCCTTTCAGACCCGCCGGGGAACAAGTTAACAGAGATTTGTACATTGTTTCCCGTTCGAGAAGCCTTCTTCCTCTTTGACTGAGCAGGAGCTTCTATTTACCAGCTATTTTCGAAGCAGTCGACTCGAAGAGTGCGACAACTCTGAAACTGTGCAGTGTGCCAAAAGCTCTCGGAGCTGGAAGGAAAAGGTCTTTCCTTGTAGGAAGACAAAGGGCTTTGTCTACACGATACTTGATGTGACCGCTTTAGTCACCCACACTGCTCAAGGGATATCCAAGATTTTCGGCGATAGGTAGTATGCTAGGAGTCGGGTGTATCGTACCCAGCTATCGAAAGCGGGCTAAATCGTAGGGCCAAATCTAGTCGTACCTCTTCTGCAGTCAAATGTGTATGGCGCCTCAGCTCGGTCTGATATTACATAGTCCCTAGTTTGTAAAGAGTACAACCCGAACTGGAGGTGGAAAGAATGTGAAACGTAAGTAAAAGTAATGATCCAAACATTGTCGCCTAATTGCAATTGCTCATCGTCCCAGCGCAAAACCCGCCATCGGGCACGTATCCCTGCTATCTCTTTAGCCCTAACAATCCATATCCGGAGACTCCAACAAGAGGAACTGGATAAGGTAGCTTTTCTGACCCCAGCATAGGAAACCCCTAACCAACAGTCTAGTATATGGTAACGACAGTCCTACCATTTGTGAAAAGACCGACAGACTGACCGGCGACTAAGAAGGACCCCAACATTGCTATTGACTGGAGAAACTCTCCAAGTGATGACTGAGAAGACTAGGCGACCTGCATCAGTATCCTCGTGCGTTACTGATACTTGAGATTGACGTTCGAGGAAGCACCTGAGATCGTGACTCGAACGAGTCTCGACGATGCGCGTTTGAGGAAGCAGTATGTTGAGGCTTGGGGTGACGCAAACGAGTGTATTGTTGTCCACTCACTAAAGTGCCGTCGGAAGTCGCTGAGTTGCCAAACGACCCGCGTTTCGGGGTGGTATCGTTACTGTAGCTATAAAGATTAGAAGATGACCCATGGCTTTGGAGCAAAGAATCTTTCGAAGAGGTCCTGGGTAGTGAAGACATAACAGAACTGGGATGATTAGGGTTCGTGACCGAATTCGGTAACCGCGGAGTATTGTACACAATGGCAGGAGCCGATAGATCAGCAGGGGGAGTGCCGGAGAGCGCGATATATCCAAAGGCCGTCTCTTGCGGATTGGCCGTTGACGACTTTGAGCTCGACGTATCCATGAGCATGTTTGTCCCGGACATGGTGCTTGTCGAGCTCTGACTGCCGGCCGTCGTAACCGTTTCCGGTCCCCAAGGGGCAGTAGACTTGTAGGTAAGTCCCTGTGACGAACCATACGAGTTTAACGGGATAGCGTCAACAGTGTTCCCGTGAGAGAACCCGTTCATATTCCCTTGTTGCATATACGGTCTTCCGGCCGCTGGGTTCGGTAGAGTCCTATCCCCAGTTGAACCGGCCATTGGCAGAGAAGAGACTAAAGATGTCATTGCAGGAAAGAAGGACGATGCATCAGTTGTCACAGCAGATTGACGAGGTACTGAAGAAGAAAGGTATGAGAGCTGAGAAACTCCGTAGGAAGGTGGAGAGTCTTGGTCGAGGAAAAGTCCACTATGGGAAATCTTACTGCTTTGACTGATCGGGTTCCAGGTTCGCAGCGCGTCTTGGGAGCCATAGACATTATTCATGCCCAGAGTGTCTTGACTTGGAAGCATGTACGGTGGCGATTGTTGACTATATGCGTCGCTAAGGTCGTCTCCGTAACCCATTCCATAAGCTGGTGCGTAAACCTGCCTGGTCGGCGGAGCTGAAAATGTGTAATTGTGACCGGAGGGTGTACGCGGATAGTGGCTGGACGCTGTGAAAGAGGCTGGCGTCATAGGGGCTAGTGAAGGAGCTTGACCGATGGAATAAGGGCCCATACTGCTGCCGATTTGTGACATTGCCGACGCGCTCACGGAGCCACTCGAAGGATAGGGCCAAACGGAACCACTTGATGTTGCGCAGTCTATAGAATTGACCTGTTCGTATCCACGCGTCAACTGCTGACCGAGTAGAAACAGGTGTCTAGTCACTGCACCCTTAAAAACTGGCATTGTCCCATATCGGCGCCAGCACTTTTACAGTTGTCGCAACCTGTGCCGTTCTCTGGGTCTCCGCTACACTTGATTTTTCTCTTTCTACACCTTCCACACTGGTAAGTGCCCTTGTCGTTAGCACCATGCAACGACTCAGGTAGGAAGACGGTGATGTAGATTGCTTACAGCGACTGCAATCCGGCGCCTTGGCTGACTCCCGTTTTTGTCACCTTCGCAATCTGGCCCTGAGCTTCCTCCGCTACCACGAGGTCCGAAAGGGTACGATCTTGCCTCGTCGCGAGCACCATGGGAAATAGCCAGCGGCATGGATCGGCTGGAGCGACGAAAGTAGTCCACCTCTCCCAGGTTACCATACAACGGCCGACTCATAATCTGACGGGCAATTAGTGATCCAGATCTTCGATGAAACCGCATGAATCCTTTGGGCAGGCAGCTCGTACTCACTAAGGCTGAATGCAACAAGATGATGGGAACAATGGAAGAGTTTGCGTCGAAAACCAGACACACGTGGAGGTCTTGAATTCATCCAATGTCTGGCGTTTGGTATGGTTTCTTCGGAGCCTACACGGCAAAATCACAGCTGTAAGAAGAGAGAAAAGAACGCTGAATGCAGTAGCAAACGATAATGAGGTAGTGGCTGATGACTTGTTACTATAAGTAGACAGGGAAAGACTAAGATGACATTGGGCCATGAGAAGCATACTGATTGCTCTCACAGGGCTTTCAACGTGGATCCAATATGCTGCAAGCATCTAAACAAGATGATGTGATGCATCATAGTATCGCCCAGCAGGAAGATTTTCTTCGCCATAGAAGTATTTCGGTGCTGAGGGCACTCCGACTTGCACGCTCTAGTTCTGCCTAAGCTCTTTCAGGCACATTTCGGGAAGCTGCATGCGCGGGAAGGTGCAGATAAGGAGCAATATCAAGTGGAGAGCTGAAGTCCTACTACAAAGGCAACGGTGAATTATGCAGCTGCAAGCACTGCCGAGTAGGTGAAACGTTGCACGTGTGCTTCTCAGGTTTTCTGTAAATGAGAAAGGGCAGGAGAGCAGCGCCAGCCTTCTGAATCTGCAACACAAGCCCTGACCTCCAATGAAGACGCCTTCCCCAGAGGCACAGAGAAACAAGACAGGTTCACCCTGGTGAAACAAACCAGGGCACGATCAAACTAAGACTGACAAGAGACTAGCAATCGACAACCCTCCATCATTAAGTTCTATGCTTGACCAGCTTTGACATGTCACCTCCGTAAGTAACCGTAGAGAGCGTTTGTCGGTCTCTGAGCTGGTACAGCGATCTCAATCTATTAGAGTGATGGACATTGCGAGCCTAATTACCATATGTTTGCCGGGCTTTTCTTTGTGGCGATAGTCGAAAATCCAACCTGTGCGCTTCAGCACAAAGCAAAGCAAACATCGCCAAGCAGCGCTTTCCACTAGTTCCTCGTTTCTCCGCTTGACATGCCAGCCATGCTGACCAGTTGAGAGAGACAGGGAGCTGTCAGTCAACAGGATAATATTTTGTGACTCTGGACCTGAACTTTAGCTGGTATCAGATTGTAGTGGCTTGGTGTCTGGTTTCGGCCCCATATCGTACGATTGAGCGCAAGATACCATGGCGGCATAGCCTGTCGTACAAAACACCGGTACAAACAGAATCGTTTGTGACTTGTCAGTTCAGGTTTGCAAATTGTAGTTGGTTCAAAACCACTCGAATATTTGCAACGCGATCAAATAATAAATCCCGTTGTGGTGTAACCTACATTGTGAATGCTCGCCGTAGAGCTTCCGACATTTTACGGGAGTAACAACGGACCGATTCCAATTTGCCAGGCTTCCAACAGACGATGGTTTCTGGGCAGTCACGACTCTCAGCTGGAGATCTCCAAGCTTTGAATCGAAACGACAAAGAAGATTGCCCAAAAGGACCTAAAATTTGTCTCGCAACAAGAACCCTGGGGCATATTTGGGACTTTGGGTTTAGCCAATACCCATGCCGCTCTACTAGGAATGAAGAGCCGATCTAGGGCAGCTTTCGTAGATCAAGATTCGGAAGATGCAAGACGTATTGAAAGACTGGGAACTGGAGCAGGTCCGCCCATCGATCAGAAACCGTTGGTCCCATCCATGTCCCTGCAAGGTGTTGATCTTCTGAAAGAGCATTGATGGAGCTGCTAAAAAGATCTCCTTTTTCAGCGCACCTAGGTGATAACGAGTGACAGATGATAAGGACAGATTGATGAGTGATTGATGTCTCTGAATGTCATATTGTATATAGTCTCTCTGTCAAAGCTATTGGATAGGATGTCAGCAAACATGTCGCATGCGGACCGAGCCGGTAATGTTCCACGAGGCGGATAGGTATCCGCAGCCATGGTTCGCTCGCTGTCTCCTCCGCGACCGTGGTCCTTGCATATGAAATCGATCAGCAAAGTATCAGGTTAGGCAAATACACTCCCGCTGGACGTGGTTATGGCTGAAATTATGTGTATAATGGGGCCCTTTTTGCTCATAATTTAGCAATAAGTTAAGCGCCAGCCTCGACGGATGTCTGTGAGCAGCGCGTAGTATCACAATGCAAAGAGAGCAGATTTCCGGAGGAAAAACCTACCGTATGTAGCGTTCGAGACTGAGTATGTCGCCGGCTGCAGTACATCTCCTGCCACAGCTGTGCCGGTCTGATATATCGTAAACGCCCCGCTGAGCATCATTGCCATATGAATCGAGCGCTGCTGAAACAGTTCAACGGTGAGCGGCACCACCCCACGTGCAAAGATAGCCAGCATCTCTGTAGATCGTGCAGAATTCCGGCGCATAGAAGCATCCCTTATCTGCAATGTACCCCAGCGAGCGTTGAAACTCATGTTGTGCACAGTCTTACAACACAAGCCTTCATCAATGCTAACCAGATTGAGCCACGCTACACGAAGGGATACGCGATCAAGGCTGCAAGAAAGTAGTTGCTGGCAGCGATCACAAAAGAAAAGGGCTATTTTTGCTGCAGCATTGACAGCATGCTTCTTTCCATGGCTGATCAAAACCCGACTCTCGACTCTGAGAGAGCTCTCCATTGATGGTGTGGCGCTGTTCCTGTCATTTGGTTTACTTGAAGTGCCAGTCTCTCTCCTCATTAACGCCAGAAGGCGACAAAGAATGGGTTCCTGCATCGTTGAGCTTGTGCGCAGTATGATCCTCAGTACGAGTATCGTTGTGAACCCGTCTAGAATCCAATCGTCAATGCCTTGGCCCTCTCATTATCAGATACAGTAGGTACCTTAGCTTTCTCCACGGACCATCAGCGGAGTCTGGCATTGTTCAACAAAGATCGAAGTTCGAGCGACGGAGCATCGTAGAATGTTAACCGGACCCGTACTCGTACTCGTACGAAGGTTACCTCAACGTTACTTGCTGTAACACTCTCCTTACCTGACCTAAGCATTGTGGTCAGTGACATTGGTCACGGTCAATTTATCCTAGTATGGTCTAGCGCAGTAGATTAGATTAACGTAACTCAAGGTCATACTGTACCTACCTAAGGTAGGTAAGGTACCGGCATGATCATTGACACGCATGAACTTCCTTGAGGCATCAACGGGACGAGAATATGAGTGTGCTACTGGAAACTTCAGTGGGCGATATCGTCATTGACCTGCTCGTCGACTTGGCCCCCAGGTCCTGCGAGAAGTAAGTTCCGCTTTCTTTAGGCTTCATTGTGCACCCGCGGTCACTTTGTCATGAAGTAGCTGAGTATAGCAACTAAGACCACGCGCGTTGGCTTTAGCTTCCTCAAGCTCTGCAAGATCAAGTACTACAACTTCTCGCCAATCTACAACGTACAAAAGAACTTCTCGCTACAAACCGGAGATCCTATCGGGCCCGATTCAGTCGACAGTGATGGAGGCTCTTCGATATGGGGGCTGCTGCAAGGGCCCTCGAAGAAGACATTCGCAGCAGAACTGCACCCAAAGCTCAAGCACACAGAAAGAGGGACAGTGAGCATGGCAACAGTACCCGGAGCACTAGACCCTGAAAGGAGAGAAGCCGGCAGTCAGTTCCTCATTACTCTTGGCGACAACCTTGACTATCTAGATGGCAAGGCCGGCATATTCGGTAAAGTTGTGGAAGGGTTTGATGCCTTGGAAAAAGTTAACGAGGCGTTCTGCGATGACAGGGGAAGACCACTAAAGGACATTAGGATTCGGCATACCGTAGTGCTTGACGATCCTTACGAAGACCCTCCCGGCTTGGTGGAACCGCAAGAGAGCCCTGTACCATCGAAAGCACAGCTAGCTACAGTTCGTATCGCAGACGACGAGGAGCTCACGGAGAACACAGACGAGGAAGCATTACAGAAGCTTCGGCGTGAACGGGAAGCAAGGGCTCAGGCTCTGACCTTGGAGATGGTCGGGGACCTACCATTTGCGGAAGTCAAGCCGCCAGAAAACGTGCTCTTTGTTTGCAAACTCAATCCTGTGACACAAGGCAAGTGAAACAGGGTACGGATCTTCTCCAAGCTGCAAGGCTGACTTCTTTCCAATCACAGATGAAGACCTAGACCTGATCTTTAGCCGCTTTGGCAAAATTCTATCTTGTGAAGTCATACGGGACAAGCGCACCAGCGAGAGTCTCCAGTATGCCTTCATTGAATTCGAGAATCAGAAAGACTGCGAACAGGCATATTTTAAGATGCAGGGCGTGCTCATTGATGATCATCGCATACATGTAGACTTCTCACAAAGTGTACGTTACCTATCATACTGCATACAAATGTGATTCGCCTGACCAGATTGCGGGATAGGTGTCCAAACTTTCGGATACATGGCGGACCGCAACAAACACGAAGCGGGCTAGAGGTGGAGGTGGCTTTGGTGGCATCTCAAATCTAGAGAAAAAGCGTCATTACAGAGCGATGGATAGCCGGGGAGTTAAATCCCATGGTTATGGTATGGTTTTCGACAAGGACGAGATACGAAGGGGGCATAGGGACAAGGACGCCTTTTACGAAACTTCACGAAAACAACATTCGCGTAGTAGGAGCCCGAATCCATTTGTTCCACATGAAAGAGACCGCATATCGCATGGTGCTCGCGATATTCGGAGAAGAAGCAGAAGTCGGGACTACTATAGCCACGGCGGTCGTGACAGCGACAGGAGACGTAGATGAACAAATCTGACCTTCTGTCACCATATCAAGCCCAGTACCTTAACCCGTATCAATGGACTGGGCTTACTAAACCCATTATGTGACTCGAAGAAGGCGAATGTTGCCGCTTTACCTGCTGCACCAAAATACTGGCTGTCAAGCACTCTGTGCTATCAGAGTAATGTAAATACAGTAAGGAAAAGTTACCTTGGTATTATACATCCAAGTAACCACCTATTTACCTGGTCATCGTGCTAGAATGCAACTTGGGCCTATGCTGACCCTCCTTATGTAAGCGATTGTTGCCCGTTGAAGGACTGCGTAATCAGCAGATATTCACAACCTACTGTGTATTCCGTACAGTAATACCTGGGCACTATATTAACTTACTGGTCCTATAGTAGCGTTACTGATACTACAATACCATGACCGCCATGTTCAGCAATCTTCTTGATAAGCTCAATCTGTCCTCAAAGCAGGAAGATGCTCCGCTAAAGGACCCGTCAGATGAGGAGGTGCATGAGTTACGAGAAAAGTATAGCAAGGAGGGTCAAGAACACGTCTTCGCGTTCTACGACAACCTTACCAAATTTGAGAAGGCCCGGCTGTACGAACAGCTCTGCTCGATCGACCCAGCTCGCATCAATGAGATCGCAGGCAAAGCTCTCCGTCCTCCAAAGTCCTCGGAGAATGAGAAAGAACTCAAGCTTGAGCCATTGCCAGAGTCGGCAACCGCCTCTCTCCTCGACGAATCAGTGGACGTGGGCACATGGTCTTCAGTAGGCCTTAAGCTAATAGCAGAGAACTCGGTTGCTGTCGTCCTCATGGCTGGCGGACAAGGTACACGATTGGGAAGCTCGGCGCCGAAGGGCTGCTTCAACATTGGACTACCAAGCGAGAAGTCATTGTTCCAGATTCAGGGTGAAAGAATCCACAGGATCCAGAATTTAGCGTCCAAGGAGTATGGCCCGAAGAACGTTGTGGTACCTTGGTACGTGATGACAAGCGGCCCTACACGAGAGCCGACGCAGAAGTTTTTCGAAGAGCATGATTACTTTGGGCTGCAGAAGGAGAACGTTATGATCTTCGAGCAGGGCGTCTTACCTTGTATCTCCAACGAGGGAAAGATATTGCTGGAGAGCAAGTCAAAGGCAGTCACAGCCTTCACTCCCGAGCGCTGACGGATCAGCTAACAAAAAAGGACAGGTTGCCGTGGCTCCGGATGGCAATGGAGGCATATATCAGGCTCTTGTGACTTCGAACGTTCGGACGGATATGAGAAAGCGGGGGATCAAGCATATCCACGCGTACTGCGTTGACAATTGCCTGGTCAAGGTGGCAGACCCGGTCTTTATTGGGTTCTCAGCACACAAACAGGTCGATATCGCTACCAAGGTTGTTCGCAAGCGAAGCGCAAGTGAGTCGGTAGGGTTAATCTTGCTCAAAAATAGAAAGCCTGACGTCGTGGAATACTCGGAGATCGACAAGGACACGGCTGAAGCCAAAGATCCGAAGCAGCCAGACATTCTGAAATTCCGAGCTGCGAACATCGTCAACCATTATTACTCGTTTGATTTTATAGAGACTATCGAGGGTTGGGCGCATAAACTACCACATCATTTGGCACGAAAGAAGATACCTTACGTCGACACTGAGAGCGGTGAAACGGTCAAGCCAGAGAAACCCAACGGCATCAAGCTTGAACAGTTCGTCTTCGATGTATTCCCTTTGTTAGAACTTCAGAAATTCGCTTGCATGGAGGTCCGGCGGGAGGATGAGTTCTCTCCTTTAAAGAATGCAAAAGGTACTGGAGAGGATGATCCCGACACCAGCAAAGGAGACATCATGAACCAGGGCAAGAAATGGGTTCAATCGGCCGGAGCAACTGTAGTCAGTGACGGTGAGGTGGATGCAACCGGTGTGGAGGTATCTCCCCTGATGAGCTATGTGAGTATTCAAGCCACCCCACCTGGAGGAATGACTGATGGTTCTTCAGGGAGGGGAAGGTCTCGAGTTTCTCAAGGGACGCACGATCAAGGCACCGGCAGTAATCGAGAAACCCGAGTAAGCGTACAGTTGCATTTAGGGATTGTGTATGACTTTTAGTTACTATTGGGGATCTTCATAGAGGAACGGCAATTTCAGGTGCTTCGCACAGGTACCATCTCTCGCTGACAGGCTACTGCACTGGCGCATGTAAATCGGAGACACGGGCCCAAAATGAAATGAAATTCTGAATAATATCTCCACGAATTCCTCTGACATCCAGGAGTGTTTGGATCACTTGCAGACCAGAGGAGAAAACGCGATCGGCCCGTGCAGGCCCGGCGAGGCCCATATTACTGTAAGGTACGTACCTTAGCTCAAGTAAAGTTAGCCTTATGGTCCTAGCGGCCTCGCGTCCTCCACCTATGATAAATTTTGCGGCGACCCAGTAGTTAATAATGCCTCCGGTTTCGCGAGCTGGAAGGTTTACTCTCCTCCCACAGTTTTATCATCATCTCACGAAGCGGCTGCTTCCACGGGGCTGAAAGGGCGCATTTGTACGTGCTTGGAGGGAAGGAAGAGCCTGTATGTTGAGGATAGGAGGTTTGAAGTGTGAGTTTCCAGACAAGAATCCGCACGACATCGTTGGGCATGTTCCCCAAGGACTTCTACTGACTCTGAGGTTTGATAAGGTCTCGGCGAAAGAATACTGCAGTTGGGATCTTTTAGGTGGATAAATCCGTATGTAGTCATTCTGACAGATCCGCCGACCTTTGTACCGCCTTGTATGGATGTGACACAACGTTCGCGGTCGAGCCTAGTCATTGGGCTTCAAGCAGTCGGATTTTCAGCATTCGAAAGTCTGATTTGAACTCTACAGGGCAGTGCAAAAGCGATATATCATGTCTTCTCTATCTCGTCGAGCTTGCTACAAGTGCGGAAATGTGGGGCACTATGCTGGTTAGTTGCTTGAGGCCGCTGCAGCTCGACGGCCATGCTGACATGTACAGAGGTTTGCTCCTCCTCAGAGCGCCTTTGCTACAACTGTAGGCCAATGATCCAATTCGAGATTGGGGGTATAATGCTAATTCGAGTTCACAGGCAAACAGCCAGGTACACATACAACTACCCTCAAACAGACTTCTTCTACTAGCGTATCACTCACCCCTCCAGGCCATGAATCTAACGGTTGCCCGCATCCACGTACTACCGAAAGTAAGGACCCGCAAATAGGCTCCTGTCATCCGGCAAACCAAACATTGACTGAGAAGTGCAGCGAAGCAATGTTACCATTGCCAAGGTTTAGGCCATGTCCAGGCTGATTGCCCGACTTTGCGCCTGAGCGGTGCTGGTACCAGCGGTCGCTGTTACTCCTGTGGTCAACCCGGTCATCTTGCTGTAAGTTAACCTTGGACATACGGAATGACCTATCGACATATATTCAGACCCAAGACTGATCCCTCGTATAGCGTTCTTGCCCAAATCCCGGTTTACAAGCTGGCGCAGGCCGTGGCGCAGGAGGCCCGCCTCGCGGTAACTACGGCGGAGGTTTCCGTGGTGGCTACGCAGCATCTCAACGCCCTGCCACCTGCTACAAGTGCGGCGGGCCAAATCATTATGCCCGTGACTGCCAAGCTCAGGCGATGAAGTGCTATGCTTGCGGCAAGCTCGTAGGTTGACCCTACGGAGTCCATGAGTCAAGAGGGTACTCATGATTATAGGGACACATCTCGCGCGACTGCACTGCGCCAAATGGGGGCCCGTTAAACTCAGCCGGCAAGGTATGCTACAAGTGCGGGCAAGCTGGTCATATCTCCCGCGAGTGCACGATGGTCGAAACCAATGGACATCTGGGTCCTGACGCGTCTGTTGCCTCCGCTGCCGACACCACAGCTCCCGGTGCCGCCCAAGCTGCTTTGGTTCAACCAGTAGCGTCAACTACAACTGTTGCTTAAACGCTTTGTCGGAGAGTCCCAGTTGTACATAAAACCAGGGCTCCGATGACCGTCACTCCGCGAATTGTGCACCTTATCATTCATCTCTTACGTGTAATATGAATAATTCGGCCGGTCGTTTCCAGCATCTCATCTAGCGTCACGTCTCATCACTATACCAAGCGTTTGCCTCCACGTTTTCATCATCCCCATCTTGACGTTTCTGATCGGAGGATCACGTATTCTCATCAATTTTGCATTTGCTTCCCGGCAAAGCTAAGGCCTAATGAATGGCGTCATCTGCTTACGACTTGGTCTTACTCTTATAATCCATTTCGGAAAAGAGGGAAATGACAGAGGGCCTGACGAGGGGGAGGAAGATGGACAGAGAGAAAGGATGTGCGAGGAGAGAGAGAGGTTGAAAGGAAAAAGGTAGCGCTTGTGTGTGGGTGCAGATGAACATTGTGTGGTAATGCACTTGGCTACTTCTTCTTGATAGTTTTGGGGATGTGTTTAGTGGACTACCAGGTGGTCAGAATTTGAGCCTCATCACACCGTATTTGCTTTTGCCAGCCAGACACCTTCACTTATGAGTGACGCACTTTTTGGACTTTCGGCTTTTCACCGTGCTTTCAAAGTCGATCTTACCATACGTACATTCTAAGACAAGCCCTAAGTTCTCTATGGGTTTTCTAGGTACCAGCTCTACCTGTCCAGAAGGTGGGGTTCATGCCCTAATCCGCAGACATCCTTATCTCGACGTCCTCTTGCAACTCTGACAATTTACAAGTAAATCCTGTATACACACGCAGACGAGCGAAGATTCAAACCCATCGATTCTCCATTTAGACGCAGCAAGCTAAGTCAACTCAAGATGGCAGCCTCTACCGTAGGCGACGACTTCGACGACGATGTCCGCACGCATAAGACCTCAAGCCAACATCTGCCATGGCGGCTAACCTCAGCTCTAGGAAGGCTTCATCGTCGACATTGATGGCATCCAGTCGCACGGTGACCTCTCCCCCTCCAAGTCACGCCGCAAAATACTGCGACCAGCCTCGGATCAGACGAACTCGGATCAATCGAACTAACGTGAACGGCAGGCGTCGGAGCCGCAGACATCACGAAACTCAAAAGCAACGGTTTCTACACGATCGCCGTACTGCACCCTGTCCTACCTTTCCTTCCGACCTTCTCCTCTGTGGTGGAACCTGGCATTGAGTACGGATGGCTAACCTTGCTTTCCGACACTGCTCAAGTCCGTCCACGCCGCAACGCGTAAAACTCTCCTGAAGATCAAGGGCTTCAGCGAGGTCAAAGTCGAGAAGATCAAGGAGGCGATTCAGAAATGCCAGGTTCGGAAGCGCATCTGTGACCTTTGCTTTCTGTTTCGTTTGCGTGGTTCAGCACAGATGTGATCCTGCGGATAAGCGTGACTGACTTCGACGTGGTATACAAGCCTTCTGCGTCTGGCTTCGTCACGGCTATGGAGCTGGGCCATCAGAGGCGACGGGTCGTGCGCATCTCGACTGGGTCGAAGCAACTGGACGCGATTTTGGGAGGGTGCGTCTCATTTTAGAAGAGTGTAAGCTGGACGCTGACGTTGGCGGTAGTGGGTTTCAGAGCATGAGCATTAGCGAGGTGAGCTTGGCATGTTGAGTTAGGGTTTGCTGGGCGCTGACGTTGTCCGGGCAGGTGTATGGCGAGTTTCGTGAGTTTGGTTTGTTTCTTTGCGAGGTAGAGGAAGGGCACTGAGGTTCTTGAAGGATGTGGAAAGACGCAGCTCTCGCATACTATGTCTGTGATTGCTCAAGTAGGTTTTGAACTACTTGTACTCTCTGGCGATTAAGGCTTACATGATCGAAGCTGCCAAAGGTCCGGGTTCGATATCGCGAGAACAGAGACGAGTTGTACTGACAATAACAGGAAATGGGAGGCGCTGCAGGGAAGGTTGCCTATATCGGTTCGAGATACATCTTGTTCGCTCGAATCCCCGGAATCTAATGCCTAACACCAACCCTAGACACCGAGGGGACTTTCCGGCCGGAGAGGTACGTATCAAACCCTCCTCGACTCAAACACCAGCAATTAAAGAACATCAGGATCGCGCAAATCGCCGAACGTTTCGAGCGTACCAACCACCGCGTCCCTCCAGCTCCCCAACAAAAACTAACACCCTCCAGTCGACCCAGACGCAACACAAGAGAACATCCTCTACGCCCGCGCTCTCAACAGCGAGGTGCGTCTGGGCCTTGCCATTTATCCTTCCCTCAACCACTCCCCCTTCCTCCTCCCCGCAGACTAACATCTTCCCCTCCCTTTCAAACAACCCAGCACCAACTCGAGCTCCTCAACACCCTCTCCCTCTCCTTCGCCAGCAACGCCTTCCGCCTCCTCGTCATCGACAGCATCATGAACTGCTTCCGCGTCGACTACTGCGGCCGCGGCGAGCTGGCCGACCGTCAGCAGAAACTGAACCAGTTCCTGTCCAGGCTGGCCCACATGGCCGAAGGTACGTCCCTTCACGTCACGTCCCGTCCCGTCTCTGCCAACCCCCTTCATCCCCCCGGTAGTCGCCTTCTGAGCGTCGGACGGGCGCATCGGAAAGCACCGAGTGCCCGGAGATTGTGCCCGTTCGGCGACTGACTGACCGACCGACTTACTGACTGACTGCGCCGGTATGGTGACCTACCAGAATTCAACGTCTGCGTCCTCATGGTGCGTGCGCCCACCCTCCTTCCATCTTCCCGCTTCGCTCCGCCCCGCCCCGCCCCGCCCCGTTTTGGCCCCAGCCCAACCCCACCTTACTAACAACGTGCGTGCGTGCGTGCGTGCAGACGAACCAAGTCCAATCAGACCCCGGCGCCTCGTCGCTCTTCGCCGGCGCCGACGGCCGCAAGCCCATCGGCGGACACATCCTGGCGCACGCGTCAACGACGCGCGTGCTCTTGCGCAAGGGCCGCGGCGAGGAGAGGGTGGCGAAGATTCAGGACTCGCCTGGTACGCTTTGTCTCTTTTCCTTTCCTCTTTTCCTTTTTGGGCGTGGGGGTCGTGGGGTTAGGTGAGAGGTTGGGCGGTTGGGTGGAAGCTTTTACGGGAGAAGGAAGGAAGGGAAGGGAAGGGTTGGTGATGGGGAGAGTGGGGCTGACGCGTGTGGTGCGTGATGGTAGATTGTCCCGAGGCAGAGGCGACGTATATCATTACGAATGGGGGGATTCGGGATCCGGATAAGGTTTGATTGACATGGCTACCGGCTGGGCTTAAGTGCTTTTGCTTGTCCATGGGTGCTTAGAGCTGGACGCGGGTATGGGCGCTGGGAGGTTTGTTTGCCCCGGAATGTAAGGGAGCTTGGATTTATCTACTTTGGCTACCTATACGTCGCCATTCGCGACGTGTTCTTAGCACGCGCCAGGTTTTTGCAAAGTTATTCTAGCTTAGCTAAGCTATATCTCTCCACTCATCATCAGTACAGTACGATTCGTACATGACACGCCGAGGATTGAGCTGTGCCTTCGTGATCAGCAATACCCTTTTCAAAACCACTGGCAACCGTCCCATCTCCATCTACCCAACGAGAAACCTCACCCCCATCAACACGCCACTCTCCTCAAACCAACCATTCCGCTCCGCCCTGATCTGACGATACACCCCACTCTCCACCCCCGCCGCACCGTTAACGTGACCGAGCCCTGTCTTCCAGGCCGTTCCCTCGGCATAGCTGAGAACCGAGTCCTGGCTGAGGGCCGGAGTCGGGAATACGGGCAAGCGACTGGCAGCAAGGGGCGTGGATGCCGTCGACCTCCTACGTCGTCGTGGTGCCTGAGGCGTTGGCGAGGGTGCTGGTTTGCTGGTACGTTTAATCGACGCGGTGCTTTGCGCGGTCCTGTTCGATGCAGTTCTAGGTCGGCGTGGGACGGTGTGGGCAGGAGTTTGCCGCGTTGACGCTGCGGCGCTTGTGGCTGTTGAGGAATATGTCTTCTGCGCTACGACGGGTTCCTTGAGCTTGAGCTTCAAGATCTGCCGAGCCGATACTTGTTTGCCGTTGCTCGGCGTCGTGTTGGCTTTCTGGTCGGCGTTATCCGCCCTCGTGGTTATTTCTTTCCTGCTCGAAGCTTCGATCTGCTCTATCTCCTCTGCGAGAGTAGGTTTATCTGATATCGCCCACCCACTTGGGTATTGACGTCCTTGTGGATTGGAGTTCTCGGAAGTTCTCGAGAGGGAATGCTTGTAGCGTTTCAGGGGCACTTTGGAAGTTGAGGGAAGTGTACTATCGATGGAATTCCTCACGTTTTCTTGACGTCTCGATCGGCCTGAAGGTGAACGGGTTCCATCTGTGGCTGTTATGAGATCACGAGACAACTCCAATTCACTGGGAGCACCCTGCAGCCCACCATATCTCGACCTTCGCGTAGAAATAGATGCATCTTCAATAAGTTTGTGGTCTGCGCCTCTACGAGGTCGGAATAGCGTTGATGGTGACGAATGTGTTGGTGATATGACGCTTGAATCGGAGATGAACCCGGACTGGGAGAGGTCTGGCGTGTGAGATTGTCTAGGTTGCAACTCCTTGTGCTGAGAAGCTCTTGTATCATCGACCTCCATTGCCATGGCTGTTCTAAGCTCCTGCGAACGGGACATAATCGCTACCCGTGCACGTCTCCCAACAGGGACAGGGACGCTGCAAGATGGTGTTTTCGCTAAATGGCTAGGCAGATCGAGTCTCCGCTGGCCAGTAAATTTCGGCATTGGGGTGCCGGCAGGGACTAAGGAAACATCGACACCACGACGGGACGCATCACGCAACGTTGAGCTATGGACTTGCATAGCCGTGCCATTCTTATCAGAAACCTGTGGCACTTCAGGTCCCCGTTTCGTCTTTGCGGACAAGCTCGAGGCTGGGTTCTGATCTGCCGTATTAAAAGACTGCCGCCTTCGGATCGCAAAAGGCGCGGCGGATGGAATATGAGGGGTTGCGAATTGCGTATTAGCAGTTGCAAACAGGTTTAATGAGTTGGCTTCGACATGACTTCGGATTGGTTCGGTCACCCTATTCTCCATAGACATCTCCTCTGCCTTTTTGAGGTCATTGATATGGAACCCGGAGAGCCTCATTCGAGTCGGCTCCTTCAAATAACCACTCTCAGGCTCATCCTTCTGCCCTTTGCCGAGTGTGAGTATAACGTCGATGACTCCAAATTTAGGCCCTCCTCCTTTCTGCATGTCATCCACCTCTGCTGGCATCTCGAGCTTCGAAAGACTCGTAAGGTACTCGCCCACCACCGATGGGTCTCCGTACCGGTTTCTTCCAAATTTCTCTCCTTCCTCATCGAGTGCCTTGCCAATACGATCCCACCTCTCCTGTGCACCAACATACGCTCCTTTGTTCCTCTTGCTCGTCCTTAGCGATCCGTCCGCGTTTTGGCCCGGAGGTACGATTACCCAAGGCCGCTCGGCCATTCGATCCACACGCCTTCCAGAAAAGTGTTGTGTCAGCTGGATCATGTTGCTGGCTTCACCACGGTAGCGTGCAGGAATGTAGGTCGATGCGGTCATTTCACCATTGAAAAAGACATCAATCTTGACGTCCTGTGGCGCATGCTTGCTCTTGGTGCCACAAGAAGGAGCGAAAGACTCTTTGGAGAGATAGATCGTTAGGGTAATGGCGCGTGGAACGAGGGCCGATTGTGTCGAAGCAAGGGCCAGAGGCACGCTTCCTCTGGTAAGTTGACGAGGTATTGTCGATGAACTGAAATGTGAGCCTTGAGTAGATGGTGTCTTGTTGACAGATTTCGTCATGAAGCTCGATGCGCGGCCCACCGTTACAGTCGTTGGAGAAGTTGCGCATCTGATGTGTCCACCAGATGATGATCGCTTAGCCGGAGTCAAGTCAGGGTTTGTGTTCTCTCCATGCTTCTCTCCTCGCTCTATACTATCAACTACCATCGAATCGCCGTCGTTTGCCGTCGTGAATGTTGCGAGGGTACTCAGACTAGTGTCCGAGTCCTCCAACTCAAAGGACCCTTCCGTCTTCGGCAATGGCACAGCCAGCAACAAACGACGTGTTCTGGAGTCTCTGCCTGACTCCTTCGTCGTGAAAAGGTGCTTTCCAGCTTGTACCATGAAGAAAGGCATGTCTTGATGCTCACCCAAGAAGCGCATGTGACTTCCTGAATCTGCGCAGTAAAGTGGCTGCTCGGTGAGAGTTTCTCCAGCGGCGATCTGCGCAGCAACCGCTTGGGTTCTGCTGGTCGTAGCCGCGCTAAGATTCAAGCTGGGTGTTGCAGTGGTTGAAGATAGAAGATCACAGGCTGAAAGCTGGATTCTGGTTGATCGAGCGAAGAAAGTTGGCATTTTCGTGGGTCGTTGAGTATGACCGCCACGCAGCGAATTGAGGGTCTTCGATACTCATACACTGCTTCAGAGTATCTGGAGCTTCTATTTTTTCATGCAGAGCTAATTTCCGTCAATATCCGAATGTGGGAATCTTGACGGTGCCAAGCTTTCTCGTCTAGGGCTCCGGAAGCGATCTTCTTGCAGCCAGCTCCAAGGTTAACAACTCAAAACATAGAAGACAGGCGGAGATGGTTGTGGAATAGATCTAGAAGAAAGTAGTCAAAGACATCAAGTCAGGTTGGCGCTGGATATGAGAGTCGCGCTCGTGCAAGAATTGATTCGAGTAAAAGGAGAGCATCTGCTGCTAGCGCGTCGTTATCGTGAAATCATCATGCCGCTGTAAGAAGCAGCCGTGTTAAAACGCGAAGTCGCGTTATCTGTTAGATGCGTTTATTCACTCTCCAGCTGACACGGGGCAACTCGTTCGCTCGGCTCAATATCGTTTCCCGTATCGACATCACTGCAGCGAACCAGGGTGGTTACCACCCTTATTCGGATTGCCAGACACGCAGGCACTGCTGAGCTTCCCTACCTCCCCGGCCTTCTGGGACGTAATCCTGTTGAGCGCACAGCACCTTCAAACTGTTGGACATGCGTAGGTTTTTGAAGCCCTCCCGTCATCCACCTAGACCCTCTCCAAGCTCGACAATCGTCCTCTCATAAACTCGCGCAACCTCCATCTCCCAACCGGCATGCTTACCGGAACCATCCAATTCCAAATCCACATCTTCCCCCTCCTCCTCCTCAGTCATACTCACCACCCCATCCTCCAACCCCCCACCTCCATCCGCACTCCCCTCCGTCCCACCCTCCCCACTCCCCCCGCCCTTCCCAGCAACTTCCACAACACACACCCGCGTCCTCTCCACCACGCCCCTAACCCTCATCTTCTCCGTCTGACTAACCCTCCTCCCCCCTCCCTCAAACCCAGGCAACCCCTGCCCAGTCTCCACATCGCAGCCCCGCAGCAGCGACGCAAACGCAACGTCCACCTTCCGCAAGAGCCGAAACGTCGCCCGCGGCGCGAACGCGAACGAAGGGAGATACTCGTCCAGGAGCGAAGCGAGGCTCAGCAGGTACGCGATCTGCAACGACGCTGCCGGTCCCGAAACCCCGAATCAGCACTCAAGCTTCATTTCAATTGCCCCGCCCCTCCTGCTGATGATGGTGTATCGACCCATGCATCGATCGTAGACGGTAGAAAGGGAAAGGTGGGATGGTAGTCACGTACGCGTCCCGGAGACCCACACGACGTCCAACAGCTCCGTTAGATCGCCAGCCACCTCGCCGAAGTCCTCGTAGCCCCTGCCGGTCGCATCGGGGGCGTGCGCTCGCTCCGCGCCCGGGTCCGGGCCGTCGTCGTCGAGTTGGGCGCTGAAGCGCTTCGCGTACCGCCGAGTGACGTGTAGGATGCGCTGGTCGACGAAGTTGATGAGGGCGGATTCTTTGGCGCTGCCGGATTTGAGGGGGTGGGCGCGGGGGTGCGGGAGGGTTGATGGGGTTTGGCTCGGGGAGGTGATGGATGATGAGGGTGGAGATGGGAGAGTTGGGGGGATGAAGCCGCCGGGTTGGTGGTCTGGGGGCGCATTCATTGTGAAGAGCGCATGGGAGTGTGGTCGGGGCTGAGGGCAGAGCTGTTGGAGGAGGTGAAGCATGTGGTCTGTCGATGACGTCGAACAAGCGAAGGGATGCAGTTGTGGATACCTTTATGCAGCGATACACAAATAATGTCATCGGAAATCCTACGATGCATGTCACCGTTATAGTAAACTCTAAGAATGCATTCGAGTTTGTTGAAGCTTCTTTTCTTGAATTGTCATATATATGGTTGAGGAAAAGACTGTCCTGACCCCGATAGCACCCTTTCCCTAGCCTGATAAAATATATACACAAAGAAAAACATCCGATCCTAGAGAGGAACGAGAGATGGAAAACTGTCTGCTGCCAGCACTTGGCGACAGAAACGAGTGACTGGCCAATCTAAAACTCCTCTGCTCCACACCAAGCGCCCACGATTCGAGATAAGTTCGAAAAGAAAGGCGTCGAGCAGCCCAGAACGAGAGTGGTTGGTGGTTTCAAGATCTCAAACATTCGACGGCGCGGCGTCACCCAGATACGCTGGCATATTCGGCCCGGTCGATCCTGTAGGATAGGCTGCACCGCTGACACCAGAGGGCACTAGCGTACTTTTGGTGGCCGTCCCCGTGGACGTCGGCATACCAACACCCGTCCCTACAAGACCTGCTGTCCCACGCATCCCGGTAGGTGTTGGTAGGGAAGCAGTACCGCAAATCTTGGATTGCTGGTGCGGTACCCCCCACGAGTGGCCTCCCGCCGCTGGGAAGGGACCATCGGCCACCTTGACGGGTTTGAATCCGTTGGGATATCCCAAAGGAGGCTTGTGGTGATAGGGTACTTTGAGCGGCCAGGGCCCTAGCGGTGGGAGGCCGACACTACCGCTCGGGCAGGGCTTCGCGGTGTATGCTGTGATTCCGGAGGGGAGCGGCCGAGAAGGCCGTAGAGCTTGTGGATCGGTCTCGGTTGTGACGGATACCACCACGATTCCTTTCTCGATGTCTCGTGGCCCTAGATGTGGGAGGCTGCAAAGGTAGAATGTCAGCCCGAGCGTACTCTTGATTATCCAGAGAGTCAACCGACTTACGCCGAGGTAGAAAGGAGCAGGGCAGAAAGCGCCAGTATGGCGCGATTCAGATGCATCGTAGAAGTTTGTATGAGGCTGTGAAAAATGGTCTGAAGAATACACGAAAGGCAGAAGCTCTGTCTCTTGTAAAGAACCCAATCGAGGAGAAGAGATTGACGTTGCATTTCAACGAGTTTTTGAGATGTTGGACCGCGCGGCCAGGGCAGGAAGGAAGTGAATTTATGTGCCGTCCTACCAAGGAACAACGTCTTCAGACCTACCTTCCTTCTCCTGATTTGAGGGGCTGTGAATCCAACTGTTGGAAGTGGCACAGATCGATGTTGGTCGCGGACCCCAAGAGTGATCCTGGAAAACCCAACATTGAAGGAGGTGTCTTACGTATATAAGATCTCACTCTCTGCGATGGCATAGATGCTGGCCCACTAGCTCAGGGCATCGTATAACTGATGGGTCCGCATCGAGAATGTTACACAAACGTACTCCTTTGAGATACTATAGTCGTTTCATTATGTTCCGTGCTTGTCAGAGAGACACGGGAGCGATGTTGGGCCCACGTAATCTGTAATGGTCGATGGTCGGTACAAATGAGCTCCAGCCTTCAGCCTCCCAAAGCATGTGGCAGACTGAGAAGGTTGATCGCTTTCTTTGACTAACGTTACATGTACTTCTGGTGAAACAGTAATTGTTGGATCCAACAGGCCATTTGTCCTCTTCCGGTGTGAGGAACGACGTTGGTCATTGTTATTGACTTTGTTTCAACTTGCAGTCGTTTCAAGATCCTTAGGTGGCCCGCTCGGGAAAAAGAAAAGGATGAGGCGCAGCTGGCAGTGCACCGTACCTAAATCTAACTTATCTAGCATGAAGGTGGTGTGAAGCGAAAGTCTACGATTGGTGAGAGAAGTGGGAGGATGTCAATGGATGTCAATGGATGTCAATGGATGTCAATGGATATCAACTGCTGCAGCTGTTCACTCTATAAAAATATCCGACTTCCATCGCGGCTCTCAGTAAGCCGTAAACGGTATAAGGTAATTAAGGTATACACACACACAAACATAGGTAGGAACACGGCTGAAGCGGAATCAAGTATAACCTCAATCGGGTCCGGAGCTTTGCACACAGTAATCGGACCTTTGCTGTGTCGCACTCTAGTTGGATTGTGGTCCCCCGGTAATACGCCGCCCAAATGCGTCTCTGTTGGCGTTGGAGAACTTCTAGTCAGCTTATATCATCGCAAATGTAGGCGAGATAAGGATGCTCTTGACAGATATGTAAGGTCAGAGAAAGGTGGCACGGAAGTGCCGGAGACACTGGTGTTTTTAGGCATTGTATGTCGCGTACTGGTCAAGATACGGATCCGACATGCTACTCTGGCCCCAGCGAGCTCATCATGACATCGAGGTAGAGAATGGAATGGTGAGACTTGCCATTAAGACAGATGTAGGGTGCCCATCATTCCATACGACCATCGATAGTATTCTGCTGCCTTGAAATATATGCTGTCGTAACCGTGCAACACCGGGAGCTTAACTCTCCCCGAGACTGTGGTATGTGTTGTGGTAAGATGATGTTGTGTGGAGTAGCACACAAGAGTGATTCGGAGTGTTTATATTTACTATTTGGAGATGACCTGTCAACGAAGAAGCTCAGTTGGCTTAGTGGGAGGTTAAAGAAGTTCTCACCGAGACACCTTACTCATGAGGATAGCCAGGTAATCAATGTGTTAGGTTGTGAGTTCGATTCCGGACAAACACCTGAGCATCCCTTTTTTGCCAAATAAAAAGATCGACTCGTGCTACGCTAGGCCACCAACCATTATTCCGGCTGCGCATTGGTCAGCGCTATATATCGATTGCTTCTCGATCAGGAAGGCTTACCTTGAACCGCCCTCTTCTTTCCTTCATCTGCCGGACCTTCTCTTTGTCTTCTTCAAACTCCTTCATCAACTTGCCCGCTCTCTCCTTCCTTTTCTCTCTTGACTGAAATCTATAGAAGTCATCCAGGCCTTTCCGCTTCTCTTTCTCCTTCTCCGCCCTCTCTTGTGCCTCTTCCTGTCGTACAGGCGCATTCCTTCCCCCTTTCGTGACAGTGATGAAGCCGTCTTCATCAGGCTCTTGCCGCTGACGAGCGAGTGCTTGCGCGCGAGAAGCTTCAAGGGCCCCAAACGCCGTCATATATACATTGATGGACTCGAGTAGAGTCGACTTGTCTGGATAGCAGAGCTTATGGTGGTTCAGGTAGCCTAGGGATTCACTCGCTCAGTCCTCTTTCATCGCAGCATCACTCCTACCCGGACTTACGCTCTGAGCCTAGTTCCGGTGCCTTGTCTTCAATGCCTTGGCCCCAAACGATTTCTTTCTTTCCCTTCGCCGCCTTCTTCGCCGCCTTCAAACTCGCCTCCATACTCGCGCGATCCACGAATACCATCACAGCCGTGCTGCCGCTATGGTGCAATTGTCTGTCCCACACCTCCGGCAAGTCCGCTCCCTCCACGTCATCCATACTCTGAATCTCAACCCTCTTCCTCTTCTTCCCCTTCTTCGTCTGTACGGGCGGCGCGACGGCTGGTTTGGATCTACTTCGAGCACCCTCGAAATCTACACGCTCGACCCGACTACCACCCAACTGGGTACCGAAAAGGTGTCGCAAGTGTAGTTCGGTGGCGTCAAATGGTACGTTTACCAAGAAGACGGAGCGCGGCGTGTCTTCTGTCGGTATCTTGGGTTCATGGGGACGGAGGTAGAGGTAGTGGGTTGCGGGTGTCGGGAAGGAACGCTGTATAGGGAGCGCGAGTGGGAGAATGAGGTACCCGGATATTTCGAGTGGTATCTGAGCCATGGTGATATGTAGGGGACGAGCTCTCGGTCTCTCCAATATGTTCTCAAAGCTATTCTTTCAAAGCTCCTCTGGCACCGGGTTTCAGGGACCGGGAAGTTGGAGCACCAACGGGGCTATCACAGCTCTATGAGCTCCTCTTCATGCTTCAGAGCCGTTGAGCTTGCTCGACGTTCAACCACAGTTAATTTCTGGAATATCAAAGAAACCTCAGGTAAGGTACTTAGACGTCGACCTTGCAGATATCTGGCCTTGGCATGCATGAAGTTTTCAAGGGCGAAGCTAAGCTAAGTATGGCTAGTACCCGAAACGATTTACAAGGTACAGTACTAACGTTATCGAAGCTAAGTCAAAGGCAGGACCGCGACTGCGGGTTTTTCCACCGTGGTAATAGATCGAAAATGATTTTATCCAAGGTAGCTAAACACAAGGTAGATCACGTTCCTGAGAGTGCTTGGAGATATCCCCCGGTGCGTTTCCCACCTCACACCCCAGCATCTAGCCGGCCATCCAAAAACCACCACCTGAACTGAACGCCACTCTGAAAGCACGCGACATAGAAAGCCCATGACCAAGAGGTAATTCTCAAGCCTCAAACCGCCTGAACGCCTCTTATAGAAACCCAAGGTTGTTTCAAATGAAGTAATTCCTACTCCGCTCTGGCGGATGCAATGGTAGCACGACCTCCTCAATTGGCCCAGCCAATCTTGCTGCGGCTGGAGGGGAGTCGTGATCGGGGGACTCGTGCGATTCGTAACTTGGAGGATAGTTTGCTGTTCGAGGTCGATCCATTGCCTCTCCCGATGTGATGGCTTCGTGTCGAAACGCCGGATGCACTGCGTGCTGCCAATGTAGAAGGTTTGGGTCGGCTTTCTGCGACACGTTTCAGCACTGTCAAGACTTTCACGGATGATCTCCTGAAACTCACCACACTGCATCTCCACAGACCATAGGCCGGCGGGGGAGGCGTTGGTCCGTCGGTACCCCCAAGGGTGTCACTAGTACCGCTAATGCCAATCTCTTCGTCCCTCGCGAGAACCACCCGAATTGGTTGTTCCGGTTGTGCGTAATCTTCGGAGCCAGCCCTGCCGCGAACTCCCACAGCACTTTCTTCGTCTGTCGGACGACGTAGCATGGCCATGCTGACGCGTATGATCGAGTGACAGAACAGTATAGTGAAGGCGATGATTATAAGAATCATCAGGACATGGAAGGCTTGGTGGGAAACAGTATTGGAGATAGCCAGAGCGAGGTCTATAGATACGTTAGCCGACAGGGACTCGGTAAACTGGGATCGAGCGCAACGTACAGATTGTTAGAACAACAGCCAATGAGATCCCTGATCCGAGGCAGCCGTAAACCCTGCGCCTGACCGATGGCCGCTTGATCGTTGAGGATGTTTGTATCCTATCACATGTACCATGCCTCCGTCGCCGACGATGTCTCCGTCTTCCGCCACTCCCTCCAGCTGGATGTAAACCTTCACAAGGTGTATCGAAAAGTCTTGTAGGAGAAGCTGGAGTTGACTGAAGTGCAAGAGCTGGCGACGTGATGAGCCTCAAATAGCTATGTGCCGTTACTGGCCTCCTACTGCTTGCCGTTGACGATGTCGGATCAATCATCGAGCGGGTCGAGGTTGGCGATCTGGAATGGAACGGCGGCCTAGCCATGGGCTCCGGGATATATAAACGGCCATGAGAACGGATTGGTTCGCTAGAACATGTTGATTTGGAGCCACACGAGGAAGTGAAAGGCCCGCTGGTATGAACCGAGGTTCCATGGAAGAGGGCTGAGATTTGAGTATGCATTCTGGCGAGGGTGCTGGAAAACGGCGGCATCGACCCCGACGTAGACCGAGAGGGTGGAGGCTGCATTTCAACCGTTGCAACTTCGTGCAGCCAGATAATGATACTAAGAATGATCCATAGAACGGCTCACTATCGAAGGTGACAACAGTATGCTGACAGGTTCTCGGTAGAGGAGAAGGAAGATAACAAGCAGCGTTGAAGAGGTTGGCGACCTCAGACCCTAAGTAGTGTTACTGGCCAGTCCAGACGCGTTGAATGCTTATGTGTTGATGGTGTTAGTGTTCAAGTCGGTCAGTAATGCTGGCCTGTTGTGATGGACGCTGTGCTGTAGACCAAAGGCGGAAAGGACAGTCGCGCCACGAGTGTGACGAAACGCTGGGACAAATCAACGATCGATAGACACTGGCTGTGGAATATTACTAAAGATTAGTAGATAGTAGTTGAATCAGATCGTCAAGGGGTTGGTCGATGAACGGCCACTTCACGTCAGAGAAGGTGTAAGCAAAACATCGCGCGGCCGTGAGACTGACGAAAGGAAAGAAACTTTGTAGAATTCGAGACTCAATTGCTAAGGAGATAAAACGTAAACACAAGAGAGCAACAGCTCAGGGAGAGAAAGAGATGATGGTCCAAAGGCAACATCTCAAACAAAACGGAAGAGGGGCCATGGCAGTAGATGCAGGTACGAGTACTTGTACATATAGATAGCTTGCCCTGCCGCCCGAAGCCTATCATTGCACACAAGATGATCGTGTCTGCGGGTACTGGGAGAATTATTTGTCCACTACTATCCATCTGTTGATTCGACGTGGAGCACTGGGGTTCTTGCTTGCATCTGCCGTCGGCAAGATGTGTTATTCTCAGAGGTTGTGGCGGATTTGATGGGCTGATGTTTCGTGTTCGCGTCCGTGTCATGTCCGTGTCCGTGTCCTCGGATTTGTTAAGGTATTAACGTTATTATTCAGGGGCAAGCGCCCTTCAAGCGGCATCGCTTGCTTTCCAATGACTGCTTAGCCCCTGAATAGGTACTGACTTGACCTAAAGAAAGGGCCACCAATCATGCGTAAATCAGATAATAAGGGTATACACATCTGGGGAATGTTGAGTCATGCCGATAGAAGGCAACACACGAGAGAATCATATGTTTTACGCGGTTTACGCTTAGGTTGGCCACACCGTCTCCGGTGTCAACTTGCTTGACTTTTGCTTGTTGTAATCTACGTTCAGGGCTCTCTAGCCCAAGAGAGGGTTGAGAGCAACATACCTTCGTACGTTGGACAATCGGCCTTCTCATTGTCCGCAGACACACTGTGAAGATGTGTATGGATTGGGTGTGGTATTGATTGCAAGAAGCTGTATCACTGGGCCCCTCTACTTGCCCAGCTCACCCAACATAAGATTTCGGTCCGACGACCCAGATACAACTGAACAGGTTAGCTTAACTCCACGGTCAGTGTTCAAGACTTATTACTTATAGGTTCGTCCCCTGGGGCGAAGCGTGCATCGTTCACCGTTCCCTTGTGGCCCGGTAACTTGTATAAAAGCTTTCCCGACCTGGTCTCCCAGATGACCACACTTCTATCCCCACTTCCGGCGACAATCTTTTCCCCTTTGGTATCCCAACTTGCCCTGATTAGATTCTTCTCCAATCCGGCAGGCGCGCCGTCGTAGGTCTGGATATGTCTATCCGTTGGTGCGAATGGTCTGATATCCCACGTCCTGACCGTAGAGTCTTGTGAATTGGACAATAGGGCCTGTGAATCCGGTGAGACTTGGAGCGACGTGACAGTGTCCGTGTGCCCAAGCATGCTGTACACTACACTTTTCTTCCGCATATCCCACACTTTGATGTCGTTATCTATCCCTCCAGAGTAGAGCTCGTTCCCAGCTTCTGCAAGCGCCACTGCGGTGACTGGAAATCCAGTGTCGATGAAATCAACTGCATGCTTCTGCCGGGGATCCCACAATCCAATATAACCATCGTCGCTGCCACTGACGAGCAGTTCCTCTCCACGCCGGCTGACGTCCAGAGTATTAATGATCTCTTCATGTCCCAGATGGCGCCGTATTCTGAGCCCAGTTTCTAAATCCCAGCTTGCTAGCATCATATCTGCCGATGCCGAAAATATAACCCGAGAATCTCGCGACCAATGTAAATCCAACACTGCGCCTTTATGGCCGGTCAAAACGCCATAGTTGTCACACTGGCCATATGTACGCCAGAGCACTATGAGAATCGAGGTCAACTGCTATCCAGAAGTTCCAGAGTCAACGCGGTAATGCGCACTTATCGATCTATCCATGGACCCTGACGCTATATGCTGTCCGGTTGGGTCGAATCTTGTGGCAAAGACCTCCCCGGAGTGACCTAAGCCCATACGTTCAGCGACTGGTAGTCCTAGGCCTGAATACTCAGACGTACCTGTAAGCACCATGATAGGAGCTTGCAGCCCACTCGTACGAGGCACCTATTTCCATCGCTGGATATCAGCGGACCTCCTTCGAGCTTCATTCAGTCCCGGGATTCTTCGTAAAGTCACAGGGGTTGACCATACCGCTTGTATAAGAGCGCCGCTCGCTGTTGATCCATTGGCCAGGGCGATTGCCCTACCGCTTCCGATACTTGCGTCGGACTTCTGCCTCTTCACCACCAACTGGGATGAGCCGAAGGCATCAGATGCAGGGCGCTTTTCGGCGGACATGATGAGACGACGAGGTGGCTCCTGCCGATAAAAGGCCGCTACGATAGCTACAGATCTTGGTAACAATGCGGCTGCTGGTATGGGTTTTCAACCTTGCTCGAGATCGATGAGCGGAAAGATGTACGGTTATCGCAGGATGAAGTACGCGGGAATACTTTATTATAGGAAAGGTTAGCCGAGTCGCTCGGGCACTAACTATGTAAGGTAAGGTTTCTAGATCTGACTGCTTACGCGCACGTGCGGCAACCTTTGGCTCCGTTATGTAAATAGGTCTCCAATCCTCCACCGTCTCTGCTTTGCAAAGCCGACCTTTGATGATTTTCATTGCAGACAAACCGAGGGCGAAAGAGAACATACGAGCGATCGATAATTTAGAATCTCCAGTGTCCACCCCGTGCAGAGGAAATCCAACGGGGCATGGCGTCAACTAAGCTTGCAAGACTCGGCGAAGAGTAAGCAACATGCGTTATCCGGACCACTTGATACTATGCTGATACTCGCATAGAACCTGGAAGTTAGTCAGCAAGTCTCCTTGACTCACGCCCTCACAATATTCTTATCTCATCCTTGCCTTTTGCCATGAACTGGTCGAGTTCAATAGAGCCTAACCCTACGATAGGACACGCGTCGACAAAGTCAATGCCGAACTTGTGACGTTGACTTACGGCACAATCGTTGCCCAGCTATGTACAGACTATGACAACAACTACGTGGAGGTCAACAAGCAGCTGGACAAGATGGGCTACAACATTGGCTTGCGGTTGATTGAAGATTTTCTTGCAAAGTCTGGGTCTGGGAGGTGTGGCAGCTTCCGGGAGACCGCGGAGACGATATCAAAGGTACTTGGGCTCACTAAGACCGGAGTGTCCTACCTCTGCGCAGTCGTCATGATACCCATGTGGCCCGGTTGCGGGCTAAGGCGTGCATAGGTTGGGTTCAAGATATTCCTCAACATTACGCCGACCGTCACGAATTGGACGAGCGACAACAAGCAGTTCTCCCTAATTTTTGAAGAAAATCCCCTGGCAGACTTTGTAGAGTTACCCGACGATGGGCGGGCGCAGGATGAACTATGGTATTCCAACATCCTTTGTGGAATACTGCGAGGTGCTTTGGAGATGGTAAGCCATACATTTGTCTCTCCGTCGAATTCGAGCCGGACGTTTAGGATGCGCTTCACACAACGTGCGTTGAGAGTAGCCTCTTTCGATCCTTCGTACCGCCGTTGCGTTCACATCGAGACGTGTGACAAGGACGCACTTCACCCAAACCAATCCCCTTGCATACAGGTAGGTAATCCGTATGCAGCACTCACGCTGACAGGGGTCGGCAATTGTAGATACAGATGCAAGTCGAGGCCCACTTCATCAGCGATATCCTTCGCGGCAACGACAGCACCGAGATGCGAATATCTCTGATCCGATATATTGACGATGAAATGCCGCCGGACGATGAATGAGCATGGAAGATGGACTGTCTCGAATTGACAGTATACATCTACGACGGTGAGTTGAGTCTTTTGGGTGTTCGGCACTTACTCTGGGTGTGCTGGTGCATAAGTCGGTTCGCGAAAACTGGGGTAAATGCTGCGGCTTGGTACACTTGACGCAGACTTCGATCTTCAAGAAACATGGCGTAGTCGATAATCTGGGGGAGTTTCAGGGTAGGAGAAAAACTTTTAGATTTGAGCGGACCTCAATGGCTCGCCAATACGGGAATGCATGGTTCCGCATGGTTCGGAATTAGCATCACAGCGTTCCTGCGCTCCCTGGATCGTTTGACTTGTTTCATCGCCCAACAGCTCTCTGGCTCTGCAGCAAATTTTTTCCACACCAGCGAAATACAGCATTGAGACGTCACGATACAGGCACAGCTGGTGGTGCTCCCAGTGCGCTTTGCGCACCCTTTGGTCACCCATGCCCGGATCACAAGGGGCTGAGATAGACTAAGGTATCTTTCAATAAATGCAAGCAGCGAGAGGGCAGGACAGTAGTATTTGAAACTGCCATGTGTGTCCGACGCCAATGCCCCTTCCTGGAGCGGCGACAAGCATAAAAGCTTCAGATCAGTTAGGGTGGCTGGAGTCAATACCGGCGCTAAGGCTCACTCTTCCGCCGCCCTAACAGCCAATCAAAGCCCCATATCTTATTCTGACGAGGAGAAAGGCAGTCACGCTGAGCCTCGGACGTCAAACATTAAAAGCGTGATATCACGACCCTGGAGGCGACGAGCTCAGTCCATCCATTCGAGGAGTCCCAGGATAGGTGGAGCGGGGAGCCAAACCTCCCTCCCATACTTTCAGGCCTTGCCAATGAAAATACCCAGATAGTATCGCGCGCGCTGTGAGCAGGCGCAGACCAGGCGCAGAACACGCGCGCCCATTTCCGAATCAGAGTAAACGGGCCCCTTACAAGCCAGATGGTCGTCCTTTGTACCTAAGGTACAGTACGAGTTCGAGTACACCGGAAGTCATAGGACCTATGGACTTTACCTGACACAAGTCTCGTTCTGAATACGTGTATTCTGTCATAGTTTCTACATTCTACATAACATTGTTCGTCAGGCGGCCCTTATCACTTCATCATCACTACCTTACTGGAAATACCACCCCGCACGACTCCACACATCTTACAATCGTTCCTCTCTTCCAGTGTCCGTCCGGCAAGCTCAGCTGTCTCCATCACGAAAGGACGAAGGATCAATTAGCTTACCTTAGGACTGTACCACGCTGTCCAGCAATACGAATACCTGACCGTAATCTATAGGGAGCGTGATCACAAGTACGCCCAGCAGCCTGACAGACGCCCTGATTCTACCTTGACGTTACCTTAGGTACCTTACGCTTGGCTGTTTTATTTCCCCCACATCTGGAGTAGCGAGGACTTTCCCACCACTGCCCATCACTGCCCACCACTGACCACGGACCACGGACCACGGACTTGCTCGACCTTACCTTACCTACCTGGTACTCCGTATTGTACCTTACCTTAGGTACTTTACTTTACGGTATAGGACGCTACTTGCCGTTACTTTACCGAAACCATACCAAACCTTCCGTTCATCTCGCAGATCACCCGAACAGCACATCCCATTTCCCTCCCCCCAGACACCAAAACCCTGTCAGCCAGTTCAGCTCGCCGTCGTCGTTCGCTGTCGTCGTCGGTGTCGCCGATCGAACCGGGTGTTCTACCCACTCCATTCGTCACTTTCACTTTCTAAACTCGATATCCGCCGTCCGCCGTCCGCTGTCCGCTGTTGCCACCGTCGCTTTTGGCCTGGCTTGTGTTACTCATATCTGCGGGCGCGATTAGGTTCGGAGGTCCCCTTTCTACAAGGCCACACTTCGCTGCTGCTGATCACCACCACTCCGGTGCGACTCACGGTGCATACGCCATCACCAATATCTAATACCATTCATCCATCCCAGTGGCTCTCGACACTGATCTACTTTCCATTTGCGGTCGCGACCCGCCCTGTCGCCATCGCTCTTCCATTTCTCTATCGCCGAGCTGGTCCGCCCTTACATGGGCTGAGCGCCTTCCACGGTCGGAATAGTGAGCAGCTTCTCTTTACCACGCGCGAAAGTTTGCAAGCGCTCACGGCAGTCTGTCTGTCCCGGTCACAAGCATGAATCAAATGGGTATGGCGGGGATGAATGCTATGGGTGGTCCTGTTGGCGGCATGCCGATGATGAACAACACCGGCGGTCCAGGACCGTCACGAACGAATGGCAACCCACCGGACAGCTCTAGAATGTCGCTCAACACCTACATATACGATTACTTTATCAAAAACGAACTTTACGGTTGTGCCGAGGCCTTCTTGAAGAGCAATGTTCCCATTAGCCACACCCCACAGACGAAACTCAGTCCTGGTCGGCGTCGGGATGGCGACATGAACGGCATTGATGAAAACTCGATGGATGCGGATTCTAAAGACGATCTTCACTCAAAAGCTGCGGATAAACTGCCGATACCCAACGTGCCGTCTGACTGCCCGGACAATTCCTTTCTTTTTGACTGGTGGTGTCTGTTCTGGGATATCTATAGCGCACAACGCACGAAAAAACCGAAACCAGGCGATGCCGGTCCCGCTTTACAATATGTGCAACACACTCAGGTATTTTTGGACGCATTACATTGTGGTCGAGAATCTGACATTTTCATCTGCAGCAACAATCGCGCATGCGCCAGGATCACCAACAGCACCTTCTTCGACAGATGAATCCACAAATGATGCCTGGACAGATCAGCCAATATCAGACGTTCATGAGGAATATGCAGACGAACGGGATGAACATGAATCAGAATGATATGAGGCATAAAGCGCTGCAGAACAGTCGTAACGCGTATGTCCAACCGTAAGCCAGCCTTGATATCTACAGTGACTTTCGATCACTGGATCGCTCACGTAGAGTCTACTGGGAGGGAAACTGACCACGCGTGGCAATAGGACTCCACAGCAAATGGCGCAAATGGCCAAGAATCAGCAGCAGATGATGCAACAACAAATGCAGAGGAACGGTTCGGATATCGATATCAACGGTCAACGTCCGCAGTCACCCTCTTCGGCGGAGAACGCACCGTCACCTTCGAAGCGACCCCGTCTTGAAGGCGGACAATTCAACGGTCAACAGATGGGACCGAATGGGATAGGACCCAACGGCATGGGACCGAACGGCAGAGGGCAGCCCCAAGGCATGCAAGGCCAGCAAGGCGGCCAGAATCCCGCACAGCAAGCGAACGCACTACTGATTCAGCACGGCATCAACCCAAACGGTCTGTCAGAGACGCAGCTCAACTCGTTCCAGCAACAGAATCCTGCGGTGCAAAATAAATCTATACAGGTATATGCTCAAAACCTGGCACAGCAGCAACGCTCAGCCTTGAATAACCAGGTGCCAAAGGGTATGCAAAACCCTACCGGGATTCCAGGCCAGGGTTCGCCGATGATGCAGCAAGGCGCCGACCCTCAGCAACTCGGCGCCATGACCGAGTACTACGCTGGCAATCCAGCCCAGATGCGAAACATGCAGGCCGCCAATGGCCAGAGTGGCAACCATGCCCTTCAAGATTATCAGCTGCAACTTATGCTACTCGAACAACAGAACAAGAAACGGCTGCAGATGGCGCGCCAGGAACAAGACAGTATGACCCGTACAGACGGTCAACCGGGGGTGCCGGGACAGCCAGGTTTGCCTCAAGGCATGTCACCTCAGGGCAGCAGGTCCGATCCCTCCCCGAATCCGAACGACCAGATGAAACGCGCGACACCAAAGATGGGCCCGTCCGGACTCCCCGGATCGCCCTTACCTGACGGTAGCATGCCCCAGGGGCGGGGTTCACCCGCAGCCATGAACTTTGGGGGTCAGATGCCCCCAGACATGCACCCACAGTTCTTTAGCGCTCAAATGAAGGCGATGGCTGACGGCATGGGTGGCGTTGGGCCGAACGGTGCAATGATGAGACCTCCAAGCTCACATCCAGGTTTCAACGGTCAGCCTGGCAACCCACAACAACTGGAAGCCATGGCACGAATGCAAGCCAGTGGCCGCATGCAAAACGGAAATTGGCAAGGTCCGCAAGGTCAAGCCCCGATGATGCAGCAAATGTCTCAAGGACAGCAACCCCAGCAGCTGGGCACGCCGCAACAGAGAAATGCCATGCCACCGCCACAACCACCACCGGTCGGAGGGGTCAGCAACGGTCGGACCCAACCATCCTCACCTCAACAGCCTGCAGCTCCCCCAACACCGCAACAGTCCAATAAGGCCAACCCTAATAAGGGCAAGAAGGATGCAAAAGAACCTCGCAAGGTAACAATTCAGCCCGAATCGGGCGTCGACGTAATGCTAACGTGCCACTCCTTCTTCAGCGGCCTACGAAGAAGGGATCGGCCGCAACGAATAACGCCGCCGCGACCCCCTCCGAAGCCGAACCGCCTCCAACGCCAACGCCATCTACACCAATCATCCCCATGCACCCAAACTCGTTCAACAGTCAGAAGACCACGAATGGCGCGAATCCTGCCCAAGCGGCCACATCCGTACCGGCGTCTTCCGCACCGTTGCAAGCAGATCCGAATTCGGTTCAACCCTTCGGCTCAATTGATGAACCTGATGTAGGACTCCACACTTTCACTGAATTCTTGTTTGAGGATGCAGCTTCCCTTGACTCAAATGTTCCTACTTATTATGAGAATACCCAACCCCACGACAAGGCATCTTCTAGCTCGTATGGCGATATGTTTTCAAAGGGCAATAAGTCTCGAAGCGCAAACACCTTCGAGGACATATTCTCGCCTTGGCTAGAAGATAGCGCCTTTGAAGACTATCCCGTGTCGGAAGCACTCGCCTCTCAAGAGGTGGCTTCCACCGGCGGAAGCTTTGCTCCGTACAACGAGGCTGCTTCGCAGGGTTGCTTGACACACTCAGACCCAGGTTGCCTCTCTGTGGTGGAAACTCCCTCGTTTGGAGAGGCACAGACTCCCTTCGATGGAGGGACTATGCCCTCGCAGATGCAGGATTTCACTCAGTTTCCGTCATCGCCTTTCTTTTCCTTCGACCACCCAGAGGATTTTTCTCACATACCCAGAGGACATTTTGACTGACGGCATCACACATCAGGTCGTTGATCAATTCAACCTACAATACGGATCGCTCGACGGCGAGGATGTCTTGCATAATTTCGATTTCGACTCTTTCCTCAACGAGGAGGATCCCCAAGTGGCTTACACTTTTGATGCCTCTCTCAGCTTCGGAAACGCCGACGGGGTCGAGGCGGGTGCTGGAGATATTTAGAACCGCGTTCACGATATCCTGCCTGCCCTTGCCACTCACACCCTGTCCCAGTCTTCGCTAGCAAGCGTGCATTCGGCCCCTCTTCTGTGTCGAACATCTATCGAATCGTATCGGATCTGACGAGAGTCCTCGGTTGGGAAGGCGTCCGCAGGCTCTTGGTAATTAGTTGTCACTTTATCTCGGCGTTGAGTGTCCTCCGTCCCGTGTCTTCTTTCCGCCACTATACCTCACTGCCGGCCATACCATTGTCGTCTTTGTACCCCCTTTTTCATAGATTTCCGTGGATACAGTCCGTTTCAAATTGAATGTATTTCCTGTCCTTACAGCTAGGAGCGCACCTATACGTACGCATCCCACTACCCCTCTCTCTCGCTACTAAATCACATACCCATTATGCCATGCCTGTCGTTGTCGTTGTTCACATCTGCCCTTCTTCACTTTTTCCTATTCCAAACCCTTAACCACTCACATACCCCAATCTAATTACCAACCCCACTTCATCTCCATCTTCTACAAAACACACACATGCACACATACGGTCACAGCAGGAGAGCAGACGCAAGGTGGGCGGTTCGCACAGTCGGCGAGGAGCAGGAGCAGGAGCATGAATGAGGAGGACGGCAAAAACCCCCCCCAAAAAAGGAGCGCGGAGTAAGGCAGACAGAAATGGGTCGGTTGGGTGTCGACTTTACTTTCCCGTATTTCCATCTTGGTTGTTTTGTTGTCTTTTTCCAGCTCTGTTTTCCCTTCCCATGGTGCGGTCACGTCGCATGCTTTATCAGGTCTCGTTTACGTTCTGCGATGCAATGCATGTATTTAACGTCCGTCCGTCCGTACGCTACGCTATGCTCTACCTTATCATCTATGGTTCTGATCCAATCGAGTCGAGCCAATTCCTGGCCCGTCGCGAAGCTCTTGTGCGAAGCGCGCACGCGAGAGGAAGTGGAGGGGGAAGTGAGAGCGTATCGTCGTAGCTCGTAGTCGTCATCCCAGCCGTCACCGTCACCGTCGCCCTCACCGTTGCCACGACCACATTCCCCCTTTCGGGCCACAATCCCAAAAGAAGGAAGCAAGCAAGCACACAGAGCACCAGCCCCATCACCCCACCCCCCTTTACAAATCCCGCCCCCCCCTCTCCCGCAGCACGCCCCCCAAGAAACCCAGCACCTTCTCCGCACAAGCCTCCCTGGCGTTCTTCCGCCCGAACACGAGCCGGACCTCGCCGACGGGCGCGTTGTCGTTCAGCACGGGGTCGTGCACGAAGTGGGCGGCGCCGCTGTACATGCTCGGCGCTTGCGCCGACTGCGCGAGGCGGTATTCGGGCGGGGAGAGGCCGAGGACGGTGCAGAGGCCTGTTTTCGTCATATGTCAGAACCGTATTAAAACTGCGGGAGTTTAGGGAATTGGGGGGGGGGGGGGGAGAATAGGGCGGGAAAGGCAAGGAAAGGAGGCACGAGCTGGGTTTGGGTTTTGAAAAAGGGAGGGGGGAGGAGTGTTCAAGTACGTACCATTGACCCTCGCCGCGAAACTGGCTTCCTTCCTCGTCTCACTGGCATCACCATGCGCGTCATCGGTACCGGTAGCGGTGCCATCGGTTTCCGCCGCCACGATGGCCGTCATGCCCGCGCCGCTCTTCCCCTTCTTCTTCTTCCCGTGGTTGTTAGCGACGACGTACGTCCCCTCGGCCGTACGACTCATATCCCCGGTCTCAACCAACCACAGCACCGCCTCCCTCGCCGCGTTCGCCTTGGCCGCCTTCTTGTTCGGAAAGGGCCGCGTGCGGGCGCCGAAGGCGGCGTCGGGCCGTTTGGGGATGATGCATTCGCAGGCGTAGTTGGTGCCGATGGCGTAGTCGGTGTAGACGGGGCCGCCTGCGGCCGCGGGGGCGGGTTGGGCGGCGGGGTTGTAGAATTCTGTTGGGGGGCGAAAGACGGGGGTGTTAGTGAGGGAGTGGTGCGTTGCGTTGTTTCAAGCTCGTTGGGGGCGGTAGGGAGGGAAGGGGATGGGATGGTTCCTTGCCGGCGAGCTTGCCCACCCAGTTCTCTTCCGCCCCCGCTCCTGCTCCTCCCGGCCCGGCTTCGGTCCCGGGTACGGGCATGTCCTTGAGCACCTCCAACCCCTTGGCCGCCACGGCTTCTTTCGCCCCACGCTTCGACCCGAATGTCGCGTTTCCCGCTCCATGTCCCACGCCCTCTCCATCGCCGCCCAGCGTGACGACCACCTCGCCAAGCCGCAACACGACGCTGAAGCGCTGCGCCGTCGGCTCCGCGAACTCGAAGATGGGCCGTAGTCCGCGCTCTTGGCAGAGGTGGTTGAGTTGGGCGACGTGGTAGGAGCTTTGGGGGTTGCCGAGCTGGACTGGTTCGGGGACCGGAAAGTCCGTGATCGTGGAGATGTTCGCAATGAGGTGGTGGTTGGAGTTGGGGTTGCCATTGGTGGTGGTGGTGGGGTTGGGGGATACGGTAGTGCCCTTGCGCCTCTTGGCCGAGGCGAGCACCGTCGCGTTCTCCGGGTCGTTGAGGTAGGTGTTTACGTCTTGCACGCTTAGGCCTGCGGCTTGGAGGGCGGCGATGGTGGTGTCGTCTTGCTTGGTCTTGCTTGTGGGTGCTTGGGATGGAGATTGGCGGTCTGGTGGGGGGGAAAGGTCTCGTTTGTGGGAGGCATCTTGGGACGTGTCGGGGAGAGAGTGGAAGCTATCTTGTGAGCGTTTGATAATGAGGGTCTGGAAGAGATCGGCTGGGGCGGCCATGTTTGGGTTGTTGGTTGTAATTGAGTTGTTGGTGATAGGTTGTGTTCGAGGAGGCAGTGGGACTGACTGTCTGATGTTGATATTGCTGGATGGGATTAGTGGAGTAGAGTGTTAGTGAAAGTAGCAAGGTGACACCTCTGTAGAACCCTGAGCTCCATTTTGAGATGAGTTTCTGCAGACTACGGTGTGGATTTTACATGCAGTGAAGAGGTCAAACTGCAAGCATTCGAGACAGGTCGTTCGTTTGCTTCGCAATGTTTGGCCAACGCTCTCTACGGAAATGTCGCGGGAACATACCCATCCTAAACTTTACGAATCGAATCAAGACAGTTTAGCTGAGCATCACGTTACTGCTTTCAACAATATCTTGGCCAGTTTCCCTTAATGTACGATGATCCATTCATATAAAGAAAAACCTCTTTTTGGAACCCTTGCTCAATCTCCTGAGTCAAATCGTATTTTCATCAAGTGGATCTCGCCCCAAAGAAAGCCAATCTCCCTCTTGCCCATAACCCTTTCGTTTCACAATCAATCGTCTAAGGCCTCCGACATGGAGCGGCCTTGGCGACACTTATGAGAGATATCTGCTGAGGCACAGTCGGTTGCAGACGGTCAACTTCATGCAATCCGCCAGCTCGGTTGGACTGAGCTCTGGAGGCTGACTTCGACCAACCCTCGAAGGCCCAATGGTGATCTTTGTAGATTTGCTGATACCGTGCTCTCAGAGGTATAGATCACGTGGAGAAGATCAGTCCTCTCCGGCACTGCCGTATTCCTGGCCGTACTCCTTGACTATCCACTGGCAATACTTTTCGAATTCGACATTGTACTCCCTCATATGCGCAGCGCGGATACCGTGCCCGAAAGTACCTTCCTTAACATCCTTGACATAATCAGTCGCTTTCTGATCCACAAAAGCTGACCAGCGTATGGAGTTCTCCGCCAGAGAACCGAGCCCTGCCAAGCCAAGATTCTCCCAGCCCTGCAGAGCTTGCCAGTAATCGTGAGTCAGCCCACTCTTTCCGTGACCTAGTATGGCCGGGTCGTCGTTGCAGAGAGCTACGGGTACTCCTCTCGCTAGAAGTGCTGGGAGGGGATGAGACATGATTGAGCTTGTGAGCCGAAGGACTTCGTTAGAGATCGGACACGACTCCACCAAAATTTTCTTGTCCTTGACCATATCAATCAGTAGAGGATGTTTGTAAAGTGAGAACCCGTGTCCTATCCTGCGGGTACCGAGCAAGATGGCGTCGAAGAGGTTATGATCAGTCTCGTCGCCGTCTCCAAGACACTCTCCTGCATGAAAGAAGAATGGGATGTCAACCCTCTCCTCCACACATTTCTTCCGAAACCAGAAGAGCTCCGGAGTCATATCCGCCAAGGGCCTTCCAAGATCCTCTTGGCCAACGAGATCGAAGCCTGAGACGACGTCCGGACACGCTTTCTTGACCTCGATGCAGTCTTTCATGCTCGAGACAATACCACGTTTATCGAGTCTCCTCAGACATGTATAGATCATCCTAGAACCTATGAGCTTCACTTCACGTTGCTAATACCCGATTGTCCTACAAGTGTCCCACAAGGAATGTAATTACTGACCTGGCACCCCAAAAACCCTCACCCTTTTCCGTGTTCTTGAACTTCCTAACCTCATCAGCAAAAACTTTCATGCATTCCACGTAACCTTCTTCAGGTACTTTGCAGCCATCGCGTCGGTAATCGAAGACAAAAGCGAGCCTGAACTCAACCCATCGCACACCGTCCTCGGAGAGTTCTTCTAGAATTTTCTGGATTGAGGCGCGGTATATTGGTTCATAGAACATAATTGAGTTAATGATAGGAAAAGTCGATGCAAACTTGTGCCACACCGCGTTGGGCCCTTGTTGATGATTGAGCGACTCATGTGAAGTGATAGTGCATCGACCTTTAAGCCAGGCAAGAAAACCGCTTTTGCCACCATTAGGGAAAGATTCGGCCGCCGCTGTCACGGCCACAAGCGTTGATGGTTTGTACTGCGGTGACCATATCTGTTGATCGGCTTCAGGAGTGTACTTTGCAAAAGCGAAAGATATATCTGCCGTTTCCAGAGCCGCCGGAGTGCATAACGGCTCCCCAGCGCGCAAGTGCATGCCTTCTGTCGCGAGTGCCTTTTCTAACAGCCAATCCACATCAACCATGGCATCCATATGAGCATGAAGAAGTGATCCCTTTGGCATTCTTCGCACGATGTCCCAAAGCTTAGTCTTCTCCATCCGCTCCTTGGCCAATGTGAACATCATGCCAGGGTACATGTCCCCATCAGTAGTCTTGGCCAAGCTATCTTCGTACTCCTTGGTCCAAACCGTGCCGCGCTCCTCCTCGCGGATCTTGGACACAATAGCACACGCCATCCGGGCCATTGGCGACAATGACTGACGGAATGCATAGTCTAATCCCATACGGTTAGGGTGACTGTATCTGCCAAGTCAGACGTATGCACCAACCACTTCGTTGTTTCATCTCCTGCTCTATCAGCGCGTCTCGTCCTTGAAGATATTGCTGAATGAACTGGTCCCTCATCTGAGGAACACCCTCTTCAACTTCCCAGTCCTCGACCTCGTCTTCGTCTTCAAACAGCTCATCTTCTTCCGAAGCCATCATGCTCGCCCCAATAGGTCAGTGTGCAGTGAAAGTAATCGAGATAGATGCTAGGTAAGCCTGAAGCAATAGAAGGTGAACAGCTTTCCCCCGGCTCACAGGTACATCTACTATGAAAACCTTCAGGAGATCTTAATTTTGCCAATACCAGCTTCGATGGCTTTACTAAGAAGAAAGAGAGGGATGGCTCTCGGATGGAAATGACTTTGACATATGCTGCGTCTATGTTGAAATGTAAGGTAATAAACAATATCTTCAATGAGGAGGCACCCTTCCACTAACATCGACCTGATGACGCTAAACGGGGTCGCTCGCCAAATTCGGTACGGGCCCCTGTGCCCTCAGAGTATGAGGAAGTACGAAGTACTCCAGCATTCAGAGAACAAGCAGAAGTACAGAACTTCTTGTAATAAGCTGGAAGCTGATAGTGACTACGGAGTACGATAACAGCTTATGTGAGATTCTGCCAGACTGTGGCCCTGCGATGTTGTACCTGTACCTTACAGCTTGCCCTCTGCTTGGGCCATTCGTCTACGGACGTAGACCCAGTCGGCGGAAGCATGGCCTTCCATTCTGAGACAGACCTCCGCTGCGCTACGATAACGGTTCAAGGCTGCGGGGCGGTCGTCTTCCAGAACTTCTGTAGTGGGGTGGTGGGACACAGTTCAATTGATTCTGTCTGAAAACGATTTGATCTGCTATATCATCCAGTTGATTCTCTTTGCAAATGTATCGTTATTATAGAGCGTTGTCTCAACCACATATTCGGAACTTCGCATAACATGGCCGCTCCAGGCTATCACGACCCCACTCACAATGTGGCTCAATCACACAGCACGTCTTCACAGCACTGTGTTGTCCCCAACCTGGATCCCGCGCTCGAGGCATCGCATGAACACCACCACCAGCATTTACACCATGATGCGTTCGCCGAGAAAGGGCACGAGGATGAGGTGATATACTCTAAGGGGACTACGTTCGAGAGAAGCACCATTCCAGATGAGAGTCGTCGGAGTCATGAATTACGCACGCGGCATCGTCTAGGGAAGGGCGAAGTCGAGGTTGGTGACGCCGAGAAGGGCATAAGTCCAGTACGGTCTCAAGAGGAAGACCCACGGACTCATACCTTGTCGACCTTCTATGGCAGATATCGCATCTTCTTCCATCTCTTCATTTGGCTGCTATTCACTGGGTAAGTCTAGCCTTCACGCCCTAAAAGATGGCTGAGAAGTGCGGAGCAATGTCTCCCCTGCTCTACAGGTTGGGCTTCGGATGTCTTCCTCTCTAGATCAAGTCTTTGACATCTGGAAGCCGTTGGTGATCGAGGGTGTTCTCTAGCTTATTTGTTTAATTACAGCTGATACTGACCTGATGCATGCAGTTGGTGGATTGCCGGCTTGATACTACACCGATATGACCTTGGGTGGCTTGTACCTTTCCTTCTCTACCTCGCCATTACCCTTCGGATCTTGTTCTTCCATGTGCCCATTACCATCGTCACGAGACCGATGCACCTCGTGTGGAACAACACTGGTGTTCGCTTTGCCCGACTCATTCCAGACGAGCTTAAAATCCCAGCAGGGGCTTTGTTGGTCGTGGCAGTATTCTTGGCAGGATCGTTTGCCAGTCCAGAAAGCCAGGATAATACGCGCGCAAATCGTGCCGTCAGTCTGTTTGGCCTTGTAGTCTTCATTGCGGTGCTGTGGGCAACATCAAGAGATAGAAAGATGGTCAAATGGCACACTGTCATTGTCGGCATGTTCGCACAATTCATCATCGCTCTGTTTGTACTTCGGACGAAAGCTGGATGTATGTATACTCCAAATCGAGATTCTGTCAACATCAAGATAATTGGACTGATGATTGTGATGAAGATGATATCTTCAGCTTCATATCCGGCCTAGCGAGGGATTTGCTCGGCTTCGCCGATCAAGGAACAGCATTCCTGACTTCTGCAGCCATACCTAAGCTTGGCTGGTTCCTTGTCGGCGTGCTCCCGGCCATCATTTTCTTCGTGGCACTCGTCCAGCTTCTATTCTACTGGGGAGTGCTCCAATGGCTCATCGGAAAATTTGCCGTCTTCTTCTTCTGGTCAATGCGTGTGTCAGGCGCCGAAGCCGTCGTTGCCGCCGCCTCTCCTTTCATTGGACAGGGAGAGTCCGCAATGCTGATCAAGCCTTTCGTTGCCCACCTGACTCAAGCGGAACTCCATCAAATCATGTGTTCCGGGTTCGCGACTATTGCCGGCAGTGTTCTGGTTGCATACATCTCGCTCGGCGTCAACCCGCAGGCACTGATCTCCTCCTGCGTCATGAGCATCCCGGCGAGTCTGGCCATCAGCAAGCTCCGCTACCCAGAGACCGAAGAGACCCTCACCGCGGGGCGGGTCGTGGTTCCGGACGATGACGAGCATCGCGCTGCGAACTCACTGCACGCATTTGCGAGCGGGGCATGGCTGGGGCTCAAAATCGCCGGCATGATCACAGCTACACTACTTTGTATCATCGCTCTGCTGGGCTTGGCCAACGGGCTTTTGTCCTGGTGGGGTCACTACCTCAACATCAACGATCCCCCGTTGACCGTAGAGCTCATTGTCGGATACATCTGCTATCCAATTGCCTTCTTACTGGGTGTACCTCGCAACGGAGATCTACTGAAAGTCTCTCAGCTGATCGGTACGAAGTTGATTGCCGTGAGTATCTCGCACAAATCCCCTTGCCCCTGGTCCTTCCCTGATCGCACTCCCAGAACGAGTTCGTCGCCTACACAGCCCTACAAACGGACCCAGCATACGCCGACCTCTCTCCTCGTTCTCGGCTTATAGCCACGTACGCTCTGTGTGGCTTCGCCAACATCGGTTCTTTGGGTACTCAGATCGGTGTAATGTCCCAGATCGCGCCGGGTCGGAGTGGTGATGTTTCGAGGTTGGCGGTCAGCGCGCTGATCGCCGGTGCTCTGTCGACGTTGACGAGTGCGAGTATTGCGGGATTGTTAGTCACGGACCAGGCTGCTTATTTCACACCCACTGCGGGCTCATAAGATGGATATCGATGCTGTCATCTCTTGATGGGATCAAAGTGCACGGCAGATTCAGCATTATGTTTTTTTTTGGGTCATTACTTACGCGGGGCAGAGCAGCTGGTTGCTGGCGGACGCAGTATGTTGAAGTAGTATGATATACTTAGGGATTATACTGTATCCTTGGCTATGGTATTGGATGGCCACGGCTGACACCCATTGTCCCAATAAACTCTGAGAAGACGAATACGAATATCACAAAAGAATGTGTGATCGGATAATTAAGTGTTGATGATGTGTGTCAATTGATGCTCCTAATGATGAAGTACAGCCTGAAAACCGACCTTATGATGCACCAAAGAATGAATCCAGCGGACCCAGTCTGCCCAACAATGCATCAACGAGAGAACAGACGACGAATCTTCCTAACCCAAAGACATGTATGATGCCAATTACAGACTCCCCAGCACAGACATCCAGCCGCCAGACCCTCTCCTACTCGTCATCAAGGTCCTGATGGCGTCCAAGAACCAACTTCTTATACTCGACGGGATCCTTGTCCCACAGCTCCGCCGCCTGTCCATTCAACGGGCTTGCGCTACAAAGCACACCCAGTCAGCCACCCAAGACCGCCAACAACAAGCTTCAAAAACACAAACCAACTTACTTATTCGGCTCCCCCAGCAGACTCTGCAAGCTCAACAACACGCTCTGGACATTATACACGGCGCTCCACTTGTCCTTCAGGATATCCAAACATATCCGACCGCTGAAATCCACGTTGGGGTGGTAGATGGGCGTCTTGAACAGGACGGTCGGAGCGCTGTACGGGTAGTTGGGCGGGAAGGCGAAGGAGAGCTTGAAGGTCAGGCCCTCGTAGTACGTCTCCGTCGGGCCCGTGATGGTCGCCGTCCACGAGAGCAGGTTGCCGTCGCCGTCAGGGAAGGCGGAGATGCCGGGGGTCGAGGACATCATGAGCTGCATGAGCTCTGTCTGCAGCCTTTTTGGGCGGGGGCAGTCAATGTTAGCAGGGGGCGCTGTGTGTTGAGGGGGTGGGTGGGTTGGGCTTGAACGGGCGGTTGCGAAACTCGACCGAGAGCGGGACCGGGTGGTGGGCTCGAGACGTACCTTTTCGTGACGCTTTGGTTGTCGGGTCTTCGGGAGGCCGGGGTGAGTTTGGCCGCTTCGTGCATGGTGTAGGCGTCTGGGGCGGAGTTCTGCGTGTCTTCCATGGTGTAGTCCATGGTTGTGGGGAGGTGACTCGAGAGGTCTGGTTGTTTTGGGGATGGGCCCGCGGCGAAGACAAAGAAACCGTTGTAAGCGATAGACGGTGTTTGTCGGAAAGGAATGTTGTGGAGCAACACGATGATGGAATGAGAGTGTGTGTGAGCGATAGAAAGAGGTTGATACCGGTGCGACGGAGTGTGGGAGAAAGCAAGATATTTGTAGGAGGAAGAGAGTGGATCCGTCGAAAGATTATCATGTGTTTACTATGGTTAAGGTCTCACAGCAACGAGCGACCGATTTGGTTTAGTTTGTCCGTCTAGATCCCTGTCAGCACGAATTACTTCGCGAAAGTGTTCGCCCCATGAAACGGACGCGTGCAATGACCGCAATTTAATTGGCTGTAGAGTGATCGTCTTACAATATCAATACTGTTCGAGTTCGTTCCTCATACTGTGACGGAGTCAGACCTATTGGAGACGGGCGAGAATGCGGATTTTGCGAGCGTGATGATACCTCATTCGCAGCTCGCTCCTCTTCCCAGCCAGCTGCCGTTCCGTATTGTCTCGAAGACCATTGGTCAAGGTGCATACGCATGGTCAGTATTTTCTCCAAGAAGAGAGCGGTCAGTATGGCTGGCTAATAGACGTCCAACAGTATCAAGAAAGGCGCACCACTCGACCGGGATTCGCCCGTGTTCGCCGTCAAGTTCATCCATAAGGCATATGCTACACGCCATGGGCGGGTCTCTGCGAAGCAATTATCGTTGGAAGTTACGCTTCATGCCCATCTGGGGCACCATAACAACATCATCCAGTTCTTCAGCACTGGTGAAGATCAAACATGGCGGTGGGTGGCTATGGAACTGGCTGAAGGCGGCGATCTCTTCGACAAGATCGAATCGGACGAAGGCGTTGGAGAGGATATCGCCCACTTCTACTTCACACAGCTGATCAGTGCGGTCGGCCACATGCATTCCAAGGGTGTTGGACATCGTGATATCAAGCCGGAGAATATCCTCCTGTCAGCAACTGGAGATCTAAAGGTTGCAGACTTTGGGATGGCCACGTTATTTTGCCACGAGGGGAACAAGAAGCTCAATACAACTATGTGTGGGAGTCCGCCATATATCGCTCCAGAGGTGCTAACGTGCAGCGGCAATACCGCAAGGAAACAAGGGCGGGGCTATTACGGAAACGTCGTCGACATATGGTCCTGCGGTGTTGTTCTATTCGTTTTGCTCGTTGGAAACACGCCCTGGGACCAGCCTGACGAGCGTAGCTGCGAGTTCACCGAATACATCCAGACAAATGGCAGGCCAGACGATGAGCTATGGCACAGGCTCCCTCCTGCAACGCTATCCCTCCTGCGCGGCATGATAAGAGTCGATCCGAAGACACGCTTCTCTTTGGAGGAGATTCGACGTCATCCGTGGTTCACGAGGAAGAATAGATACCTCACGCCAGACGGCAGGCTTGCGGATCCGATCGCCCTCGCGACCCAGATGCTCGAGTCGATGAGAGTAGACTTGGGCGGAGACCCAGTCACAGACCCAGTCACACCTACTGGCCGTCCTGCAGACGGAATGGACATTGACAGCCAAGACTGGAAATCGAAGTTCGCTTCGACCCAACCGGACACACCCGTCAGCGACATCATGTTCGACTGGGAGCGCCCAGCCCGGATCGCGGCCAACGGCGCTTACTCCGCCAGCCAGCCTGTAGGGCGCGGGTCCAGTAGCCGCAGCGGTGGGTGGGACGACCGCCTGTCCGAAGACCCATCCATCTCACAGTTCTCAGCGACGCCCAGTGTACCTCTGAGCAGAACGCAGTTCGCCCGCCAATTCCGAGACATCGTCCCGTCTCACTCCCTCGCCCGCTTCTTCTCATTCTGGTCCTTTGCCCTCCTCATCCCTCTCCTCTCAGCGGCTCTACATCGGCTGGGGGTGCCGACTCCGAACCTGTCGCCGTCCGCATTGGAGGGACGAGGAGGGGAGAATGCGTGGATCAAGATTAAGACGATTGATACGAGGAATTGTCCATTGAGTGGCGATATCGTTATTGAGCGACTAGGAGGCGCGGAGGAGGATCTGCTCGAGGTCAATTTCATTAAGGTCAAGGGCGATCCGGTGGAGTGGAGGAGGTTCTTCAAAAAGGTGGTCGTGCTGTGCAAGGATGGCGTTTACAAGCCGGACAGTCAGGGTTGATATCAGCATTGCAGATTTTACAGCGGCATCTTGGTAGGCGTCTTGCACTGTATGGCCGAAGGGCATTTAGCGTGGTGTTCCATGTACTTGATGTCTATATTTGAATGATATACCACGACACAAACAATAATATCGAAGACGTCAATGAGCAATGTATGGCCAAGGACTCGGTATCGCTTCTGGGATCTTGATTATTGCGCACTTCAGTCATTGGTTTTCAAAGCATATCGAGATTGAGTTTCACTTGATCTGATTGGCAGCCGATAAGTCCTCATATTCGCAGTAACGCGTGAGAAGAGAAATGACTATCAGATATAATCCCATGAAAACCCCAGCTCGCCCTCCACCTACGAATCTTCCACGACCGCGGTCTGTAACCCCTTCGGATTCTTCACGTTCACCGCCTGCACATAGCTATACAGCTTCTCCTTGGCGCCCTCCTCATCATTCCGCTTCCTCGATATGCGCACCCTCAGACGGAACGGCACGCCCTTGATCCCGGACTCCCAGACCTTCTTGTTCAGTTGCGGGTCGAGTCTCACATCTTTCGTACCCTACAGCCCCACCCCACAAATCACGGTCAGCCATCCAACCCTCCCCATAACCACAGCAACCCCCACATTCCCGTCTCCACTCCACCACATGAAAACCCCAACACCAAAAAGAAAATAGAACCTACCATAGCCTTCTCCGCAAACCCCTTAATCGCCTTAATCGCCCTCGGCGCCCTCTTTTTAAACGACACGCCGTGCACCTAATACCGCTCGCTCGAGATCAGTCTTCCGTCCGAAATATCACGCGCGCATCGGCCGCGGATCATAGAGTGGACTTCATCAAACTGAGGGGTTGGTGTTGTTGCCGGTTGCTAAGTGTGGATGACGTACTCTCTTGTGTAGGTGGATGGTGTATTCGCGCGCGACGACGTCCGAGATGGCGGAGCGGCCGCTGGCCTTGCCGGCGCCGCGGGTGCTGGGTTTCGTGTCTTTGGGCATTGCTGGATGGTGGGGTTAGTGGGTGAGAGGGGGTGCCTTGAGGGGGGTTTGTGGT